>Ga0315336_1000329_pt1 | contig 153375 bp, 134 predicted proteins | sample ASW5metaG_FD_204512 | JGI IMG/M metagenome (GOLD analysis project Ga0315336, IMG submission 204512) | Ammonia-oxidizing marine archaeal communities from Monterey Bay, California, United States - ASW #5 | ecosystem: Environmental > Aquatic > Marine > Intertidal zone | place: USA: California... | reverse complement strand
TAGCTTGGCGTTGCATTGGAAGTCCTGCCGCGCTGGTATAATCTGTCAGTCAGAGGAGATTAATATGAAGTGGATTACGTTGACATTTATTACCACTGGGTTTTTCCTGCATCTAGTGCTTCCAGGTCTTACTCAGGCACCGGTTATTCATTCGGCCTATCACGATTATCGCGTAGTCACAGTAGCAGATGGACTTGAGAATCCGTGGTCGATCGCGTTCCTTCCCGGGGGTGACATGTTAGTTACAGAGCGACCCGGGAGACTCCGAATTATTCGACAGGGAAAGTTATTGACAAATCCTGTTCTCGGAGTTCCTGAGGTTTTTGCCGAGGGGCAGGGTGGACTCTTTGATGTACGTCTCCATCCCGATTTCGCCTCTAACCATTTGCTCTACCTAAGCTATGCGAAATCGAATACCGGGGGCTCGACTACGATGGTGATCCGAGCTAGGTTCGAGAACGATCGCTTAACTGGCGTAGAGGATATTTTCGAGGCGAAGTCTCAAGGTAGGGGGCATTATGGTGGACGCCTTGCGTTCGATCGCGATGGTTACCTCTTCATCACCGTCGGAGAACGTATGGCTCCGTCTAGCGGAGACCTCGAGGCTCATCCCGCTCAGGATCTCTCAAATCACCACGGTACAACCATCCGTATTTATGACGACGGACGCGTACCAACCGATAACCCATTCGTCGATCGAGCCGGTGTACTTCCCGAGATCTGGAGTTACGGGCACCGCAATCCGCAGGGTCTTGCGATCCATCCTGAGACTGGGGACGTTTGGATCAACGAACACGGACCGCAAGGAGGCGACGAACTTAACCGGATTCTCCCGGGTGCGAACTATGGTTGGCCCGTGGTCGGGTACGGTGTGAATTATCGAAGTGGATTGGCTATTCATGAAGGTACGTACCGAGAGGGGATGGAACCACCCGTCCACTTCTGGGTGCCTTCGATCGCTACTTCTGGGTTACTGATTTACACTGGAGATCGGTTTCCAGAATGGCAAGGAAACTTTTTTGTAGGAGGCATGGCCGGTGAGCAACTAGCGCGACTTACTCCTAGCACGGACGCGCCAACAATCGAGACAGAAGAGACTTTAGTGCATGGGATGGGTCGGATACGAGATGTTCGTCAGGGACCCGAAGGGTATATCTATTTGGCCATCGACAATAGGGCAGGTGCAGGTAATGTTGTTCGGCTCGAGCCAATCGAGAATTGAGTTTTAGATATTTAGAACATTTAGAAAAGGGAGTTGTTACGTTATTCTCTTAAACGTTTTTAGAATTAATTGTTTTCTTCATTAGTAAAATAGTGGTCGGGGCGCCCGGATTCGAACCGAGGACTTCCTGCTCCCAAAGCAGGCGCGCTACCGGGCTGCGCCACGCCCCGATACCAGAGGCAATAATACCAAGAACGACAACAAAAACTATCCAGATCAATGAGTAATGTTTTGTAATTCTATTTTATAGACGTGATCTTACAGGACGGTACCATAAACACCCGTAATTACCAATATTCACGGTTAGCACCAAACATCCTAAAATAATCTGGCCTGTTCGAGTTAATCCAGTTGGATAGAGAATTGGTATTAGATATTGTTCAACAAAAGAAACTTCGTACCAGATTTCTCCAGACTGTTGACGTAGCCAGTGTTCCAAGGGTGTTAACGGACACACAGCATCGAGCCATTCGATTCCTACACCCCAGACTACAGCTGGCAGATGTAAGAATACCACCCAATGCCAACGCCAAACCAAGAATCCTCCGAGGATTACAAAGATCACGAAAGCAAAATGAAAGACTACGACTATATCTGCAAGCAACGAATACAAAGAATTTAACTATTAATAGTTAGACAATTTTTAATAGAAGCGTCTATAGCATTACCAGAACTATTAGAAATTACCAAGTTGGTTAGGCATATATTTCTAGGATCTTTCATTTCTAATACAACGAGTACACCTGTGCATGCAGGGATTGTATCTCCTGCTAAGCTAAATCCTATAATAAATGTTGTTGCCTGTGGATACGGTAAATCATGAGGCTGCTGCAGTTCCACCACTAATACTTATAACATTTGCACCGACTACTCTAAATTGAAAACCAGCTATCGGTGTGTCACTGTGATAGAACACTTTTACTTGTCTTGGATGGACATTGGGTTGTGGATAAGGAGATGGGGCGTTTCGCTTCTACTATTACATCCAGTTAGACTAGATACGGTACTCAACACGATCAATGCTAATGAAAGATTTTGAGTCATTCCTCAGATAGTGTTAGCGTGTTGTTCGTTTTTCGCTAGGTCCTTATGGATTGGAGAAATATATTTTTATGTTCTCTATTTTTGTCACTATTAATATTAAGCCTGGTATGGTTGAGAAATTTACGAAGGCTAGCTTGGCAGATGCGAACGGTTCAGTTCAAAACGAGTCGGGGTGCTTTAGATTCGATATCCATAAGGATTCTAAAAACCCAAACCGCTTCTATCTGTACGAGGTCTACCGGGATGCAAAGGCTTTTGAGATACATCTCCAGTCACCTCATTTTAAAAAATGGTTCTCTGTTGTTGAAGAAATGTTGGACGGTGAATTGACGCGAACTGATATGCACACTGTTTTCCCTTCTGATGAAGGTTGGATTAACCAAAAACCTGGATTATTAATTAGCTGAGCATGAAAAATTTTACGTACTTTAATACAACATAAAACGGATGTTTTTATATTGAATGGAGGTTAGATTGTATGCCAACTGAAGTCGGTCGGACGAATCAACTGGAAGCCATCTTCAAAACAACAAAAGGTGATATTCACGTGACTCTTTTTTCTGAAGAAGCCTCTTTGACAGTGGCGAACTTCGTTAATCTAGCGAAGAGAGGTTATTACGATGGGTTGAAGTTTCATCGTGTTATTCCTGATTTCATGATTCAAGGAGGCGATCCAACTGGCACGGGAAGAGGAGGGCCTGGTTATAGTTTTACTGATGAATTCAGTCCCTCGCTTCGACATGACTCGGCTGGCGTGCTATCAATGGCCAACGCAGGGCCGAATACTAACGGAAGTCAGTTCTTTATTACCCATGGGCCTACCCCTCACTTAGATGATAAGCATTCTGTTTTTGGAAAAGTTTCCTTAGGACAGGACATAGTTAATGCTATTGTGCAAAATGATGTGATAACTGCCGTTGTCATTCAAGGCGATCCTTCTGAGCTTCTTGCAGCACAGAAGGAGAGAGTAGACGAGTGGAACAGAATTCTTGACCAGTAAGCGCACGAGCTCTTAGTTTGCTTGTCTACGCAAAGCAAGAACCTGTTTAAAAATGTTCTAAAATGCTGTCCTCGCTTTTTTTTAGCGAAACGCTTGAGTTAAAGAAGGAGGTTGAATGGCAATCTATGGAACAGCCTTGTTGTCTATTTGTCTGTTAGTCGGATTGTTCGTTGGTGAACTGTTCGGTCAATGGCTCGGTATCAATAAAAACATTGGTGGTGTCGGCATTGCCATGCTTCTACTTGTTCTCAGTTGCGATCGGTTGCGCCAATCAGGACGTTTAGAACAACCAAGCGAACGTGGCATTATCTTCTGGAGTTCAATTTATATTCCGATTGTTGTAGCGATGGCGGCAAGTCAGAACGTGCTTGGGGCAGTCAAAGGTGGCAAGGTGGCGATCCTTGCGGGAGTTATAGCTGTTATTGTTTCTTTTGCATTAGTGCCATTGATTAATCGCATGAAGGGACCTGACTTTAGTTCATTGAAATCAGTTGATTCATCGTTGCAGGACAAGAAATAGTATGGACATAATTGAATTGTTGCAGTCGGGGCTTTCCGGGTATTCATTGGTTACAGCTTTTGCCGTCATTGGAGCGACGGTTTGGATTTCATATTTCCTGTCGGATCGTCTGACGAAAGGACGTTTGCACGGTTCGGCCATTGCCATTCTGATGGGATTGTTGCTCGCCTATATTGGTGGAATTATTACTGGAGGAAAGGCGGGTATCGCAGACATAGAAGTGCTGGCTGGAATTGGATTAATGGGTGGAGCCATGCTTCGCGATTTAGCAATTGTTGCAACGGCATTTGGTGTGCGGATGGACGAGTTTCGTAGAGCTGGTTTTAGTGGGATCTTGGCATTAATTGCTGGAGTTGTAATCTCATTTATTGTCGGAGCTTGCGTAGCTTATTTCTTTGGCTATCGAGATGCAGTCAGTATGACGACTATCGGTGGTGGGGCGGCCACCTATATCGTGGGGCCGGTTACTGGGACCGCTCTTGGAGCAAGCGACGAAGTCATAGCGCTTAGTTTAGCAGCCGGACTGGTTAAGTCTATTTTGGTGATGACTACAACACCCTTTGTGGCTAAACGAATTGGACTCGACAATCCGAAGTCAGCTTTAATTTTCGGAGGATTAATGGGAACCACTAGCGGTGTTGCAGGAGGCTTGGCAGCAACTGATCCTAAGTTAGTGCCTTATGGTGCGATGACAGCAACTTTTTACACTGGGCTTGGTTGTTTTGTTGGACCATCGATCGTTTATATTGTGATACGAGCAATAGTTTAAGTTGGGTGTTGTCTTTGTGTTGAATCCTTTTCTACGATACGTATTCAATGATGATGTTTAATTGATTTATAAAAAACACAGTGAAACTCAAATATTTATTGCTCCTTTTTTAAAAAAATCGAACCAATTCTTTGGTTTATTCTTTTCCTTTGTTCCTGCCTGACAATTTCTCTCTTTTATGGCAAATGAGATATTGGTAGTGTGTCAGCATAGGGTCAAACATCTAAGTTTGTGAGCACATTGTTCTGTGTATATGAAACTTATTAGATGGATTCAACTCTGTATTGTTCTAAGTATGCTGTGGATGGTTTTATCCCTAACGTTTCTCTCCGCAGTTATACAGCCAGACAATCGGGGCAAGCATCCGGATATTCAGCTGTTCTTAATGGCAAGTTCGCAGGATGCATTACTCGCTGAGGATGCACTTCGCCAGATTAGTTCTCAGTGGCACAATGCTTACGCTGGTATTATCTTAGACGTGGCACGTCTTATGCGCCGGGCAACATCACAGTCCTTTCGTTTTTCAAAACTTATTGAGTTTCTTGAGCAGGAGACGGGCCAACAGTTTGGTTCAGATTTTTCTCAATGGCAGGAATGGATCTGGGATCAGCCTTACGATCCGCACCCCGATTACGAGCTTTTTAAGGGATTATGGTACAGACAGATCGATCCACGTTTCGCAGAGTTTTTTCCGGACGATGTGGTCTCGTTAATTCGCCTTGACGAGATTGAATGGGGTGGTGTGGTGGTTAATGGCATTCCGCCTCTTAGTTATCCAGTTCCACTCGAAGCTGTTTCGGCAGATTATCTCGCAGATGATCACATTGTTTTTGGTCTCGCGATTAACGGTCAGTTTCGAGCGTACCCAAAGCGGATTCTCGCTTGGCATGAGCTGGTGTTAGACAGGTTGGGTGATGTCGAGCTAACGATCGTCTATTGCACGTTGTGTGGAACTGTCATTCCTTTTGAGAGCGTGGTGAACGGTCGCCATCTGAAGTTTGGCACGAGTGGTCTTCTGTATCGATCCAATAAGTTGATGTTTGATATCGAGACACGTAGCTTATGGAATACGTTCACAGGAATGCCTGTTGTCGGTTTGCTGGCTGAGAAAGGATTGAAGTTAACACCTCACGCGGTTGTGACTACAACATGGGGAGAATGGCGGAGGCAGCATCCTTCGACGAGCGTTCTTTCACTTGATACTGGATACCAACGTGACTATTCAGAAGGCTCGGCTTACCAGGATTATTTCAGCACTGACGATCTAATGTTTCAAGTGTCTATGACTGATGATCGCCTAGCCAAAAAGGAAGAAGTGCTAGTGTTGCAACTGGCTGATGTGATGCGGATCGGTAGGGATAAGGGGTTAGCTATTACAGCGAGATTTCTCAAGGAAAATCGTGTCTTTCACTATACTTTCTTCGACCGAAATATGGTTATCGTGACGAGTGAACATGGTGCTAATCGTGTCTACGATGCACAAGATATACGCTTTGTAAAACACATCGATTCTGAGAGAGTCGTTGATGATTTTGGTCGAGAGTGGCGGATTACTGAAGCATGGCTTGTCTTGGACGGCGATTCTAGTATGAGGCGTATTCGTTTGCCGGCACAGCGTGCTTTCTGGTTCGGATGGTATGCGCAATTTCCAGATACAGAACTAATTTACTAGATCGCATAAGATAAGATCGTATGAACAAAAGCAACTTAGATCAGAGATCGTCGGCCCGTCGCTTTCTGAGTCGTCTTCTTGGTTGGGTTCGAAGAGTTGTGCGCCATGCGCCACATCATACAAGAAAGATATTTCTCCACACGTTACGCCGAGTAGGAAAAAATATTCTCCAGACGTTGCGCCGCGTAGGGCTCGAAAAAGCAGTTCGACATGGGCCATGGTATGTACGACGAATACCCCGGCACTTGCTAGGCATGTCTCGGAAGTTATGGAAAACTTTCCGCGCAACAATGATAGGGCTGCACGTGCTCAGAATTGTGCAGATCGTATTGCATCCTCTCGAATACTTCAGGCGTCGAACTCAGGCAACTCGTTTGAATTTACCATCGCAGCATATTTTCATCGATCGCCGAAGTGGTTATCGACGGTTTGATTGGTCAGGGAAGTCTGAAGTTTCAGAACTAGTGGCTTTATGTAGATTGATTTGGCAAAACAAACAGCAGGCTATTTTTGATCCTAATGGACGAGTTAAGGACGAGTTTCTCAAAGATCTACTTAACGATGCGTTGCTACGTGAGCACCCACAACTCGTCAACTTCGCTCTTAGAGACGAGATTCTAAATGTCGCAATCCGATATCTTGGTACTATCCCAGTCCTTCGGACGGTTGGTCTCCTTTTTTCGACACCGCGCGACTATCGTCGCGATAGTATGTTGCTACATAAAGACCCTGAAGATTTCGAACAGATTAAACTTTTTCTGAATGTATTCGACATTGATGAGCGACACGGTCCGTTCACGTTTCTACCAGCCGATGTTTCGGTTAAGGTGATGAATGGTTTTAAGCACAAGGATGGGCGTGGACGAATGCATCGACGTTATAGCGATGTCGAAAGTCTAGAGTTTTGTGATCGCTCAGACTTTGTGTCGGTGATGGGGCCGACAGGGAGTGGCACACTAGTTGATACATGTCGGTGCTTGCATTTTGGAAGTCGCGTTTCACCAGGGAGCTTTCGTCTCGTTTATTACGTGCAGTTTTGTAGATTTCATCACCCGGTCTTGACTTCGGTCAACCGATTTGACCGTGAGCGTTTTAGAAATGACCCGGTTCGATGGCAGGCCCTGACACCTTCTCGTCGGTACTAGGCTAACAATTTTATCGAGATCGTCTTTTCTAACTGAAACATTACACAATATGTCAAATTTTCCACTCGACTCAGCGGCATCAGAGCCAAATAAGTTTGGTTTTATTAGGAAAAACTGGAGCCGACGAGCGGATTCGAACCGCTGACCTGCTGATTACGAATCAGCTGCTCTACCAGCTGAGCTACGTCGGCCCCACTAGATAGTGGGGGACAGACCCACGCTACACAAGGAAGCCCCACATAATAGCAAATCCTAGCACAGCCACCCGAATGTATTCTCCTACATTTAGTTAGTTGAACACGGCAAGCACTCTCATTAGAATAGTTGGTTGTCGTTCTAACAAAATTAGGTTTCTTAGTGAGTCGAACGCTAAAGCCAAAGATCTCCCGTGATCACCACATTCTAATTCGTGGTGCTCGTACACATAATCTGAAAAATATTGACGTCGATCTTCCTAAACAGAAGTTGATTGTCGTGACTGGTGTGAGTGGTTCTGGCAAGTCATCGTTAGCGTTCGATACGATTTACGCGGAAGGCCAGCGTCGGTACGTCGAGTCTCTTTCTACTTATGCTCGGCAATTCCTTGAACGAATGGAAAAACCTAACGTTGACAAAATCGAAGGGATCTGTCCGGCTATCGCAATTCGTCAAAAGAGTACTTTACGTAATCCACGTTCTACTGTTGGCACTACAACCGAAATTCACGACTATCTTCGATTAATGTTTGCTCGTATTGGTCGAACTTTTTGCCGGAAGTGTGGCAAGGAGATATTTCGTGACCCAGCTGAAGTTGCGGCCAAGGAACTTGCTGCCCTTCCAGAAGGCACTCGGCTTCTTCTGGGGTTTGAGATGCCAATTATTCAGGGGCCAGTATCAGTTAGTAATATTGATTTGGCTGACACAGCTGATGTGATTAGGAAATCAAAACATACATCACCTCAGTCATTAAAAGAGAAAAAGTCAAATATTGCTCATTCGACTCAGTCTACATCTGCCACTGCGGCAGCTATCGATAGTTTACGGCGTAAAGGTTTTAATCGGATTGTGTTGAATGATCAAGTTGTGTCTTTTGATAACGTAGACATAGGACAGTTAGAAGGAACTTCAACCTTTCGTGTTCTTGTTGATCGGATCAAAACTAAGCCTAATTTGCTCAGTCGACTTACTGGTTCTGTCGAGACTGCATATTTGGAGGGTGGAGGTTCAGCCTTTGCTATCGAGATGAGTTCGAACTCCTCAGAGGCTAAGGAGCAGCGGGTACACAAATTTAGTGAGCGGTTTGAGTGTCGCAAGTGTGATATTCATTACGAGTTACCTCAGCCACGCCTTTTTTCATTTAATAGTCCGTTTGGGGCCTGCTCTAAATGCCATGGCTTTGGCAATGTAGTCGAGCTCGATATGGACCTGGTAGTTCCTGACCAGTCAAAATCCATACAGCAGGATGCTATTGATCCTTGGAATAAACCCCACTACAAAAAACATTTAGCTAAGCTAAAAAAAATAGCTCGCCTTGCCAAGATTCGCTTAAACCAGCCGTGGTCGGAACTATCCAAACAGGAGCGTGAGTTTGTTATCGAAGGCAACAATGATGACTACGATGGAATTAAAGGGTTTTTTCGATCACTGGAACGTAAGAAATATAAAGTCCAAGTTCGCGTCTTTCTGAGTAGGTATCGTAGCTATTTTACCTGTCCACAATGCAAAGGTGCTCGTTTACGTCAAGAGGCACTTGATGTTCTTGTTGGGGGTCTTACGATTAACCAGGTGTGCGGTCTAACGGTTGCTGACACAGGCGACTTTTTCGGCAATCTAGAACTTACTAATGAGGAAAGTATTATCGGTAATCGTATTGTCGATGAAATTAAAAGACGATTAAAATTTCTAAGTGATGTCGGATTAGGTTATTTAACGTTAGATCGATTGTCCTCAACGCTTTCAGGTGGAGAGACGCAGCGGATCAATCTAGCAACTTCACTGGGCTCTTCGCTGGTTGGTACGTTGTATGTACTTGACGAGCCTTCAATTGGTTTGCACCCTCGTGATAATGAACGATTGTTGAAAATATTAAAAAAACTTCGCGATCAAGGGAATACCGTTTTGGTAGTTGAACATGACGCGGACATGATTCGTTCTGGGGACTACCTTATTGACCTTGGAGTAGGTGCCGGAACGAGTGGCGGAAAGGTCGTGTACGCTGGTCCAGCATCAGGTATTACAAAGGAGCAGACATCACTTACAGCAAAGTATTTACGCGGAGAGTTAGCTATTTCTGTTCCAACACATCGAAGTAAACGATTGCCTCACACACAGGTCCTTCGCGTGCGTGGAGCTTCTGAGCATAACCTCAAGAAAATTGATGTTGAGATACCTATCAATATGTTGACGTGTGTTACTGGTGTAAGTGGTTCTGGCAAGTCTACGCTTGTGCGCGATGTCTTGTACGCAGCAGTTAAGCAGGCTAAGGGGGAGTGGGGTAAACGTGTCGGCGCACATGAGAGTCTTGATGGACTCGAGCTAATTAACAATATTGTGCTTGTCGACCAGGCGCCTATTGGTCGAACCCCTAGATCGAATCCGGTAACGTATCTAAAGGGATTTGATCCAATTCGAGAATTATTTGCTTCGACTAGGGGTGCCCGAACGCGCGGTTTAAAAGCTAGCCATTTTTCTTTTAATGTTCCAGGTGGGCGCTGTGATGTGTGTGAGGGCGAAGGGCAAATTCGAGTAGACATGCAATTTCTTGCTGATGTGTTTGTACCATGTGAACGTTGTGATGGTAAGAGGTTTAAGAGTGAGGTTCTCGATGTTGAGTACCGTGGTTTGAGTATTGATCGAGTGCTAGCCCTAACTGTAAGCGAGGCGTTGTCATTTTTTAGCGCATCACCAAAGGTCTTAAGGCGTTTACAAGTGTTAAATGAAATTGGTCTTGGTTATCTTGGTTTAGGACAACCGGCCACAACTTTGTCTGGAGGGGAGGCACAGCGGATTAAGATCGCTTCACATCTGAGTTCACATAAGGGAGAACGTACACTTTATATACTTGACGAACCTACAACCGGCCTTCATTTTGACGACATTGCTAGGTTACTAGTAGGATTTCGAAAACTGCTTTCAGTTGGACATACTTTAGTGGTAATTGAGCACAATTTAGATGTGATTAAAACGGCTGATTGGATAATAGATTTAGGCCCTGAAGGTGGAAATGAGGGCGGTCAGGTTGTTGGGGTGGGTCCACCAGAGATGATTGCCGAAAACAAGAGATCTCACACTGGACGATACCTACGACAAGTACTAAAAAAATGAAGGGCACATACTTACTTGGAGTCTTAAGCTATGAATTCGACTTTGTCGAATAAGTTCTACGCTAGACCTACACTTGATGTAGTGCCTGATCTGATTGGCAAGGTGTTGGTACATGTTACTACTGCTGGCACAACGGCAGGGACTATCGTTGAGGTTGAAGCTTACATTGGTGAAGGCGATCCAGCTTGTCATGCGGCATCTGGTCTGACACGTCGAAACGCTCCTATGTATGGTTCTCCGGGTCGAGCGTACGTCTACTTAAACTATGGCATCCATCACTTAATTAATGTAGTCACCGAATCCGAAGGGAATCCAGCTGCGGTATTAATTCGAGCCTTAGAACCATGCGATGGAGTCTCATTAATGAGACAGCGTCGTGCGGCCAAATCTTTACGTCGATTAAGTGAGGATGAGTTGTGCAATGGGCCTGGAAATCTTACTTGTTCTCTCGGAATTACATTAGAGCAGAATTGCTTTGATCTCTGCGGGGACTCCTTGTTTATTGAGGATCGGGGCAATGTAAATAGAGCACTTCAATGGAGTGAGCGGATTGGGATTCGAGTTGGTCAAGAGTTTCGATGGCGTTGCTATGCCTCTAATGATCCAAACGTCTCGAGACGTTAGTTTAATAAGTTTTTATTGTCACTGGGCTTGTGAGACTTCAACTTGAAAATCAAGTCTTTTTCCAGAACGGACAACTCCCAGCGAGACTTGGCTTCCGATAATTGCGTCTGATAACAGTCGTGCATAGTCGGCCACATCGTGGAGCCCCTCATTATTAAATGAGATGATGATGTCACCAGGTTCAAGACCAGCCTTGGAAGCAGCTGATGCCTGGTGTATACGCCATACGACTACTCCACGCAATTCTTCAGCATTGAGTTCACGGGCGAGCTGTGGAGTGAGGTTTCGTACATCTACGTATCCGAAAGAACCTCGTCGAACTGCGCCGTATTGAATGAGATCATCCATCACTCGTCGCGCTAAATTGCTTGGCACTGCAAAGCCGACACCCTGTGAACCACCACTATCGCTATAGATTGCTGTATTAATACCTATGAGATCGCCATATGAGTTAATTAGTGCACCACCAGAATTTCCAGGGTTGATAGCAGCGTCTGTTTGAATAAAGTCTTCGTAACGAGCAACACCGAGATTATCTCTACCCACAGCGCTAACGATTCCCAGGGTCACTGTTTGACTCAATTGGAAAGGATTTCCTACTGCCAAGACCCATTCAGCTATTCTCAGTTTTGAAGAATCTCCCCAGGGTACTGTTGGTAGGTTGTTTGCATCAATTCGGATAAGGGCAATATCGGTAGATTCATCGCGGCCGATAAGTTCAGCTTCGAACTCACGATTATCTGCTAGTGTTACCGTGATTCCAGCTGTTTGTGGTCCGACAACGTGTGCGTTTGTAAGAATGTAACCATTAGGTTGGACGATGACAGCCGAGCCTAGACTTGGACGTTCACGATATCCAAACAGATCTTGGGAATCTTCAAAAAAATATCGAAAGAAAGGATCGCCTGTAAAGATTGATTGGCGTCTAACAACCTGCCTAGAGGAGATATTCGTGACTGCACTAACAGTGCTTTCAGCAATATTAGTAAAATTTGGAAGATTTGTTGTGAACTGTTTCGAACCTGATTCCACATGGGCGGAAAGTTGCCGGGGCTGGGTAATAGTTGCTATCGGTTCGGTGTTTAGTTGTGTAGGCGTAGCTAATGGTTGACTATCGGTCTTTGTTAAAAGATATCCAGCAATTACGGCGCCACCGGTTATTCCTGTAAAAAAAACTAACAAACCTATTACGGTCGTACTTAAACGCATCATTGAACCTCGTTATTGTTGTGCTCTCCTATTGTATCGTGTGTCGCGATGCTAGTGTGTGGTACGATAACTGCCATCTGGCCTCTTAGTTTATATGAGTAGGCTAAATTGAATAAACAATATACGACTTAGGAAATAGATCGGATGCATCTAATTCAGGCAACGCGCCTTCGCAAAGGTATGTTAATAAAGAGGAACACAGATCTGTTTCGAGTCATTGACTTGACGCATTTGACACCAGGAAAAGGGCGTGGTTTTGTACAGTCTCGACTTCGGAACATTCAAAGCGGAACCTTAATTGATCACAAGTTTCGTTCAGAAGATGATGTTGAGCGCGCAATGCTCGATTCACGAAAGATGCAATTCCTGTACGTTGACGGAAGCGCATACCACTTCATGGATATTGAAAGCTTTGAGCAAAGTCACCTCGCAGAAGACACCCTTGGAGACAGAGTAAATTTCTTAATACCGGATGCCGTAATCACCGTCGAGTTTTTTGAAGGAACTCCTGTTGGTATTGTTTTACCTTTGACCGTTGATCTGGCCGTTGATGAAACTGCACCAGCAATCAAAGGAGCGACAGCTAGTGCACAGCTTAAACCGGCACGATTGGAAACAGGTCTTGTTGTGCAGGTTCCGCCGTTTGTTTCTAACGGTGATAGAGTTCGTATTAATACTGACTCCGGAGAATATCAGTCTCGAGTTTGATGTAGAGATTTTAATATTTAGATTGTTAGAGCTGTTAAGGATTTCAAAAGAACATCTTTAGTATTAGACCGATTAGTCCTGGTCCCTGTGCCATTGGATCTCCAAGCAACTCCGGAGGCGTAATCCATACGAAGGCAAGAATAGCGATAACCATTAAGTCGTACTGCCACGTGCCTCGTTCGAACGTCCAAAAAAGCGCTTGCCAGATTATTGTGACAGGGAGCCAGAGCCGCTTTTTAAATGTCATACAGTAGACCCTTGTTTGTTTTCTCGAAGTTCTTGCCATGTGAAGTAGATTCGATCAAGCACGGTGACTATCGAAAGCACGAGAATTACCCATAAAACTCCAGCCATTCTGTTAGTGAATGCACCGATCATAAAAAGAACGATACGCTCAGGACGTTCCATGAAACCAACTTTGCATTTCTCAATAAGTGATTCAGCCCTTGCACGTGTGTAGCTGGTCATTACAGAGAACATCAGTGTTAGTGCTGCGATTAGAACATAGTCAGTTCTTCCGAGTTGTGCATATAAACAAATAAGACCAATTAGGAGAAGGATGTCTGAGAATCGATCCATAACAGAGTCCCAAAAACTACCAAAATGTGATGCTAGGGAAGTTCGTTCGGCTACTTTGCCATCGATGAAATCAAAGACATTTGCGAGGATCATAATAAAACCGGCGGTTCTAAACTGACCAGTTCCTAGTGCCCAAGCGGCACCTATGTTGATTACGACCCCAGTTAAGGTCAGTAGATTCGGATGAAGATTCAACCGGACACAAATATTAATAATTGCGCGCAATGGATACATGCAGAGCACGCCAATAGTTCCTGTGAAGGTCATGTGTTACCGTTGGTTATAGTTCGCATCGATAAGCTAGGCGATATAATTTTTGGCATAGAAAGAACGCGATAGCTGTTTTTGAGTATCTTTGCCAACGGCAAGATACAGTGAATTATTAACATCGGCGAAGTGTAGCTTATGGCCATTCGTGATCTCAAGGCTCGGATCAGTCGTTTACCCGAACAACCTGGGGTTTATATATATTTAGATCGCGCAGGTGAGACTATCTATGTCGGACGTGCACGTTCCCTAAAAGAGCGAGTTCGAAGTTATATCACCTCTTACGGAGTAAGCCCAAAAACAGACGCATTGCTTAATGATATAACTAACCTTGAAATTATTGTTACCGATTCACTCGTAGAAGCTTTAGTGCTAGAAAACAATCTCATCAAGCAACGCTTGCCAAGGTATAACATCTTGTTAAGAGATGACAAGAATTATCCGTACTTACAATTAACTACAGATGAGAATTTTCCTCGGGTTGTAGTCGCTCGAAGTGTAGCACGTGACCGGAATTTCTACGCAGGTCCTTTCTTGCCTGCTTCATTTGCGCGAAGGACTATGTCGCTTACACATCGGTTATTTGGTATTCGTTCGTGTAACGAGATTATCACTGGAAAACGAGATCGTCCATGTTTGGAGTACGACATTAAAAGGTGTATAGCTCCGTGCGTGGAGGAACTTTGTAGTCAGTCAGAGTATATGGGTGCAGTACAGCGCACTCAGTTATTCTTAGAGGGTCGTAATAAGGAGCTGATAATTGATCTGCGTCAACAGATGCAGGACGCTTCAGATGAGCAGCGGTATGAACAAGCAGCACAAATTCGTGATTCAATTCGAACGATTGAAACGTTGGGTCTCCGTCAGCAGAAAATGGCAACAGTTCGTCTTGGCGATCGCGATGCTTTTGGCATAAAAATTGGTCCAGCGGGTACTGTAATACAGGTATTTCAGGTTCGTGGTGGAAAAGTCGTTGAACGCATCGAACTCGTAACAGATGGAGTTGAGGCAATTCGGGATCAAGAAGCTGAAGTTGTTCGGGTTGCTGTTCAACAGTTTTATGAGATCCGTGATGTTCCAATGGAAGTTCATGTTCCAGTTGAACTTAACGATCAAGAAACATTAAATCACTGGTTGTCTGTGCGTGCGGGTCGTCGTGTTCATCTTTATGTTCCCAAGCGTGGAGATAAACGTAGACTGTTAGATCTCGCAACTCGTAACGCGATGCTAGCGTACTCTACACGTTATAGTGAGACTGCACAGATAGATAGTGCAGCACTTGATGAGCTGCAACGTGTACTTGAATTATCAACTAAACCGAACAGGGTTGAATGTTTTGATATATCAACAATCCAAGGATCTGAGACGGTTGGTGCGATGGTAGTGAACGAAGGCGGTCTTATGCAACGCAGTGAGTACCGAAAGTATCGAATTCGTGGAGACAAAAAAACAAGTTTTCATAATGATTTTGCCGCGATAGAAGAAGTAGTAATGCGTCGCTATCGACGGATACTTGACCAAGGTGGTCCGTTCCCAGATCTTGTGATTATAGATGGTGGTAAGGGGCAGTTGTCGGCTGCGTACAAAGCATTCAAGTCTTTAGGTTTGTCAAATCTAGTAGCTATTAGTATTGCTAAGCGTGAGGAGTTGATATTTACACGGGATCGCAAGGATCCTATCGTTTTGTCAAAGCGAAGTGCCGCACTGCGGTTAATTCAACGGATTCGAAATGAAGCTCACCGTTCAGCCGTGATGTTTCATCGTCGTGCTCGTGCGATGCGTGATTTTAGCTCTGATCTCGATGCAGTTCCCGGTATCGGTCGCCGTAGGCGTTATAAACTTCTTCAACAGTTTGGCAGCATTTCTAAGGTCCGTCGAGCGACGCGAGAAGAACTACTTCCGGTAATCGGTCCAAAACTTGCGGATGCCATCATTGCTCATTTTGTTCAGCGAAGTATTGAGACAGACCATTAGTCATGTGTCTGATTTATTTTATGGTGGCAACTTTAGCTGTGTTGTATCAAAAAAGGGTAAATCTAAAGAGCTAATGGAAGACAAGCTAACAAGGATGGTAGTCCACGACGATCTACGGCTTGCCGAATCAATTCCCTCACCGTATTCTTAGCCATTACCTAGTGTCTGTTTTGTTGTCTTGTTTTAGGTTCTGGCATTCTTATCTTTAATTGTTCATTGTTTGTGTCGAGACTCTGACGGGTGCTCGAAATGTTCTAAGTAAGCCTCTTTGTAAGATCTTATTATGGCTAGCAAGACAGTGAAACCGCGCGTTGTGTCCGGCATGAGGCCAACCGGAAAGTTGCATCTAGGTCACCTAGTTGGAGCTTTACGTAAGTGGTCTAGTTTGCAGTCGACCTACGATTGTATGTACTTCGTTGCTGATTGGCATGCTCTGACGAGCGAGTATGCCGACACCAGTGAACTCGTTACCTATTCTTACGACAATATAGCTGACTGGATCGCGTCTGGAGTTGACCCCGAGGAGAGTACGATCTTTATTCAGTCATTAGTTCCAGAACACGCAGAACTATATCTTTTATTGTCGATGGTTGTTTCGGTTTCCTGGTTAGAGCGTGTACCAACCTACAAGGAACAGATCGAGCAAATGCCCGAACGAGACTTGTCGACTTTAGGGTTTCTAGGGTATCCCTTGTTACAGGGGGCTGATGTATTGATTTATAAAGGGGAATACGTTCCTGTTGGTGAGGATCAGGTGCCGCATCTCGAAATGACACGTGAGGTTGTCAGGAGATTCCATGGAATCTTTAGTGAGATATTTCCTGAGCCGCAGGCGCTCCTAACACATTTTCCAAGATTGCCAGGGATCGACAATCGAAAGATGAGCAAAAGCTATGGTAATAGTATTTATCTATCAGATGATGCTAAGACGATTCGGAAGAAGGTAATGCGGATGTATACAGATCCTAAGCGGATTCGTGCTGATATTCCAGGCACCGTCGAAGGTAATCCAGTGTTTACTTATCACGATGCTTTTAATCCTGACAAAGCTGAGGTTGAAGACTTTAAGACTAGGTATCGCGAGGGTAAGGTTGGTGACGTAGAGGTGAAGGATTCTTTAGCAAAAGCTATTAATGCATTGCTTGAACCACTACGTGAACGTCGAGCTGAAGTTATTTCGAGAGACGGATACATTCGTGAAATTGTAATGGATGGTTCTCAAAAGGCGAGATTGATCGCTCAAGAAACAATGAAGCGTGTTCGCGAGTTAATAGGGCTTTCGTATAAGTAGAAGGATAGGCAATAAGAATTTTCAAGAAAGAAACAAGAAGTCAGTAAGTAGATTTTATTGTTTCAATGTTCCCATGTTTTATTTTTTGTATCTTTAGTCTTATGAAGATGTTTCAAGATTTCGATTCAATCTTGCCAGATTATCCAGTGAAGCTCAAAAACTTCGAAGGCCCACTGGATTTACTGCTTCATCTAATTAGAGTAAATGAAGTCAACATTTACGATATTCCTATTGTTCGTGTGACAGATCAATACATACAGTACCTAGACTTAATGAAGGAGCTAAACCTGGATGCGGCTGGAGAGTTCTTAGTTATGGCGGCCACCTTGATACAGATAAAAGCACGAATGCTTGTGCCGAGGCTTGAAACGACGGGTGAAGATGAGGAAGAAGAGGATCCAAGAGATGCATTAGTTCGTCGACTGCTTGAGCATAAAAAATTTCAGGCAGCGGCTGAGTTGTTACATGAAAAAGAGACACTTCGTTCGGCAGAGTGGATCCGTCCGGATGATAGGGTTGCCGATATCGCCGATGAACCATTCCAGAAAGAATTGGAAGTTGATTTATTCAGTCTGTTGCAAGCATTTCAGTCTGTCATTGTTCGTGCTAGGAAACGTCCGTCACTTCAGCTTCCAGAGGAATCCATTTCAATTGAAACGAGGATCAAGCAGCTTCTGGGGCAATTGTCAGAGACCGATGCTTGTGCATTTGAAGACTTGTTCCCAGATTCAGATACCCGTGCAAGTCTTATCGTGACCTTTCTTGCTTTGCTTGAGATGATTCGCTTAAAACTTATACGAGTTTTTCAATCTGGCGTGACTGGTCCAATTCGGGTATATAGGAAGACTAATTCTGATTATGTATCTAAGTTAGATGAAAAGAACTGATGCTAGTGTGTCTCATAAAAACAGTCGTAATTCGGGAGCAAGTTTGTGCCAGATGACTTAAGCAATTTAAAGGCTGTTGTTGAAGCGCTTATTTTTGCCTCTCCTGAACCAGTGACAATTAAAACGCTCGTAAGTATTTTAGAAGGAGAGCCAGTCGAACATATAGAGGAGGCTTTAGGAGAATTAAGACTCGATTGGAAGCGCGAAGGGGGTCTTAAGCTCGTAGAAGTAGCCGGAGGATATCAGATTGTAACTAGGCCAGAATTTCATGAATGGGTTAGACGCTTATTTCATGAGCATTCGAAGCAGCGTTTGTCAGTGCAGGCCCTTGAAACACTAGCTGTAATCGCATATCGCCAACCAATTACAGGTCCAGAAGTGGCTGAAATTCGTGGTGTTAACACTTCTGGAGTACTTGGAACCTTACTCGAACGGAATTTGATTAAAGTTACAGGCCGGAAGCAGGTCGTCGGGCGGCCTTTTCTCTATGCCACAACGCGTGAATTTTTAGTTCGTTTCGGTCTTAAAGATCTTACGGAGCTGCCTAAGGTTGAGGACATGGCTGAGGCTCTTGGGATGGAGATGTCATTAGAGTTATCCGAGACCTTACCAACGGATGAATCTTTACCGCTTGAATTGGAAGAGTCTAGTTCTAAAGAAAAGGTTCACTAGTTTAAATACGATTAAAAAATTCATGTTTAGTGAATTATTTCATGGTGTCAAATAGTTCCGAATTTGTGTCGGGCATTAGGTTGCAAAAGATTCTTTCTGTGGCCGGTATTGCATCTCGGCGTGCAGCCGAGCGTTTGATGGAGCAGGGTAGGGTAACTGTGAATGGTCGAGTTGTTACGAAGTTAGGGACACGTGCAGATCTCGAGCATGACAATGTTAGCGTTGACGGACAGAGGATTCGTAGTGGCGATCGACGACGTTACCTTCTGATGAACAAGCCACGTGGGTACGTAACTACACGTCACGATCCAGAACGTCGTAGAACTGTTTTAGACCTTGTGCCTCGTGTGCGAGAGTACGTTTATCCGATTGGACGCCTGGATTATGATTCTGAGGGACTCTTGCTGCTAACGAACGATGGAGAGTTAGCTTATCAATTAACCCATCCTCGACAGGAACTCGAACGCGTTTACGAAGTTGTAGTTTTTGGAGTTCCTGCAAGTAATAAACTTCAACGGTTGTCATCAGGAATGTCATTAGGCGATCCAAGGAGAACGAAGGCTATAGTGCGTTTGTTGGGTGGGCATCGAAAACGCAATGAGAACCAGGCGCGGGTGAGTGTAACTCTTCGAGAAGGTCGCAATCGGCAGGTTCGGCGGATGTTTGCAGCCATCGGTCACCCGGTGATTAGGTTGCGGCGCATTCAATTCGGCCCAATCAAAGTTCGAGACCTTGCTTTAGGCGACTACCGAGATTTAAGTCTGAAAGAAATTAAGAAACTCCGTCTTGCTGTAACACCTATTTCAGGTCTTTGAGGAACTAGTCGAAGTTAATGAACGCTGTTATTGCCATTGATGGACCTTCTGGTGCTGGGAAGGGCACTGTTGCTCGGGCAGTTGCTCGTACTCTGGCATGGAAACATGTCGATACAGGTGCTATGTATCGTGCGGTGGCCTGGAAGACTAGAGAGGAAGGGTACCGTTTTGATGACGAAGAAGCAGTGACTTTAATAGCTTCTCGGTCTGTATTTGAAGTTAACGATCTCAAGGTAATAATTGATGGGTATGACGTTACTACGGCTATTCGAACCTCGGAAATTGATGTCGCAGCAGCTACTGTGGCTCGTTTGCCTCGTGTAAGAGAAGTTTTAGTTGCGCGTCAGCGCAATTATGCCGCTTTAGGGCCTGTTGTTATGGAAGGACGCGACATAGGGACGGTCGTCTTTCCTAAGGCCTCGGTTAAAATTTATCTTGATGCATCACCTAAAGAACGAGCAAAGCGTCGTTTAAAAGATCCTGCTCATGGTTTGTCTTCTGCCGGCACTGTTGGGTTCGTTGCTAAAGCGCTTCAGACACGAGATGCCCTCGATCGAACTCGCCAGGCTTCGCCTCTGGTTCGAGCAATTGATGCAACATTCATTGATACCACAGGGTTATCAATAGATGATGTGGTCAGTCGTGTTATGCAAGTTATTCGAGAGAAGATAACGATCCCTCGGGGTGACGATCTGGTTTAGGTCGAAATTTCATTTTTACCCTTATGTATTATCCAATTTTCTTACAGCCGCTTGTTTTTGTTGGGTGTTTTATGCATAGTCCTTGGTTTCCTTTTAAAGACTAGAATTCTTTGTTCTAAGAAGAGCAAGTGTGAAGTAGCACTTAGAAAGTGTTCTTAATTCGGTCACTTAAAGCTTATAACCGAATTTGACGACTACTGTAAGTATCGTATAGTCTTATGCTTACCAAGGCTGAGGGGTTTTGTGTGTGTTATCACGGGGCCTAGTTTTTTCACTGGTGTTTACTTGATTTACTTAGAAGCAAGGAGGAGGATCCGTAGCGCATGAAGAATTCAGACGACCCTGTTAAGATTGATGCGGTCGAGTTAGATCCGAACGAGGAAAATATTGATCCTGCTGAGTACGCCCGCCTCCTCGAATTGTATGATAGGAGCTTCAAGAGTATCTCTGAAGGTGAAGTAATCAAGGGCACAGTTCTTAAAATCCTGCCTTCTGAAGTCATAGTTGATGTTGGCTATAAGTCTGAAGGCATGATTTCCATCGCTGAGTTTCAAGACAAAAACGGCAAACTAACTGTTCAACCAGGTGACAGTGTTGATGTTCTGTTGGAGAGAACCGAGGACCGTGACGGTTATATAGTGCTTTCACGTGAAAAAGCTGAAGAGATGAAGATTTGGGATGATGTTGAGAAAGCTCACGTTGAAAGCAAGGTTGTTATCGGCCGAGTTATTGAGCGAGTGAAGGGCGGACTTGCTGTTGATATAGGCATTCGTGCTTTTTTGCCAGGTTCCCAGATTGACGTAAGACCTGTTAGAAATCTTGACTCATTCGCAGGACAAGAACTTCGAATGCAAGTCATTAAGGTTAACAAGAAAAGAGGAAACATTGTTCTTTCACGTAAGGTGCTACTAGAGGAAGAGAACGCTGAGAAAAAGAAGAACACCCTCGAAACACTTGCGGAGGGTAAGGTAATACAGGGAATTATTAAAAACATTACCGACTATGGTGCATTCATTGATCTAGGAGGAATTGACGGTTTGCTGCACGTTACAGATATGTGGTGGGGGCGTTCCCAGCACCCCTCAGAGCTTTTTAAAATTAACGAAACTGTTGAGGTTAAAGTTCTTAGTTTTGATTCTGAAACCGAACGGATTTCACTGGGCTACAAACAATTACATGAAGATCCTTGGACATCTGTAACAGATCGTTATCAAGTTGGTCAGCGTGTGTCGGGAAAGGTCGTTAGCCTTACGGATTATGGTGGCTTCATCGAATTGGAATCAGGCGTGGAAGGGTTAATTCACGTATCTGAGATGTCGTGGAGTAAGCGTGTGAAACACCCTTCTAAAATTATGAATATGGGAGACACTCTCGAATCGATAGTGTTGGGCATAGATCCAGAATCCCGTCGGATCTCTCTCGGGTTGAAGCAGATTGAAGCTAATCCTTGGGATCAGTTAGCACAGAAATGGCCGGTAGGTAGTCGAATTACTGGTACAGTACGCAATTTAACAGAGTTTGGAGCTTTTATTGAGGTCGATGAAGGCATCGACGGTTTAATTCATATTTCTGATATGTCTTGGAGCAAACGTCTTACGCATCCTTCTGAAATTGTTCAAAAAGGCGATGAAGTTGAGGCGATGGTACTAAACGTTGATCCAGAAAATCAGCGATTATCACTTGGGCTAAAACAGTTAGTTACTGATGTCTGGGACAAGTTTTTTGCTTCCAATAAGGTTGGTGACATTGTAGAAGGAAAGGTAGTTAGGTCTACTAACTTTGGTGTGTTCGTTGAGATCGCCGAGGAAATTGATGGGCTTATCCACGTTTCGGAGTTTGATGAAAAGAAAGGCGACCAAAGCGTAAAAGAGTTAAAGGTTGATGAGGTAATCAAGGCTAGAATCATTAAGCTAAGTCAGAGTGATCGGAAGATCGGGTTAAGCATTCGCGCATTGACATCTAACGATTACGAGATGAATTGGCAGAACTACGTCACTGAGGATTCAGCGGAAGTGACACTTGAAGATCACTTTAAACATAGCCAGACACCATCAGAATCGTAAATAATTTTAATTGTTTAAGGGGGGGCTGTGTCTGTTGGTAGCATGACGAAGGCAGCGCTTGTGGAGGAGGTCGCTCGAATTTCTGATCTCACCAAGAAAGATTCCGAGGATGTCGTTGAAACTTTTTTGCAAAGCATTATTCAGGCCTTACGACGTGGAGAAAAAGTTGAACTTCGCGGGTTTGGAAGTTTTAGACTTAGGCGTCGTGAGTCTCGACAGGGTCGAAATCCTAAAACAGGAGCTCAGGTGGATGTTCCATCCAAGCTCGTGCCGTACTTTAAACCTGGTAAAGAACTTAAAGAGCTTATTAATCGAGATTTAGAACCAGCAAGAGAACCTTATTCTTTAAACGAACAGTTTGTTCAGGTCCAAGATCTTAAGTATTAGTGATGTAAGGTCGTGAACTGTTAAGCCTTTGCTGATTTTCTGGTTGTCTTTTCTGCTTTGACTTTTATTTCTAGTCTACTGTTTTTTCTGTGAATCATCTTTGGGCCCCGTGGAGGCTAGCTTACGTGACCAGTTCGAGTAAAGAGGAGGGTGACGATTGTATCTTCTGTTCGGCTATTTCTTCTAAGTCATATCCATCGCTGGTAGTTTATCGTGGAGATCGCTGTTTTATTATTCTCAATAAGTTTCCTTATAACAATGGTCATCTGATGGTGGTGCCTATGCGTCACGCCGGAACTTTAGCTGGTATCAACGAAGACGAATTCAACGAGCTCACGCATCTTATACGTACGGCAGAAGTGGTTCTTACAGAAGCTTATAAACCACATGGTATCAATATTGGAATGAATCTTGGTCGCTCAGCTGGCGCTGGAATAGTTGGGCATCTACATGTTCATATAGTGCCGCGTTGGGAGGGTGATACTAATTTCATAACGACTGTTGCTGATACTAGGGTTATCCCTGAGCAATGTGAGGACACACTAAAGCGTCTTCAGCCGATCTTTAAACGGTTAACTTAGAAGAGTAAAGTGTCTTTTAGAATCTCAAATTCTTCTTGAATTTCTTTTTAACAAAAAACCTTAAGTTGGATAAAGTAATTGGGTATTTATTTTAGATCATAACAACTGAAGGCTGACAAAAAGACTCAGACGTATCCCATTTACCGTCCAGTAGAGAGGATCTGTTTAGCTATTGTTTGCAACTGCATGTTGGAGGTTCCTTCATAGATTTGACCGATCTTTGCGTCACGAAACAATTTTTCGACAGGGTAGTCTTTTGTGTAGCCGATTCCACCAAATAATTGCAAGGCGAGGGATGTAACACGTTCGGCAACCTGGGACGAAAGCAATTTTGCCATTGCTGCTTCTGTTAAGAATGGGCGCTTAGCATCGTGAAGTCGAGCAGCATTATAAACTACCAAACGTGCCGCCTCGATCTCAGTGGCTGCCTGTGCGAGTTGAAATTGCACTCCTTGAAATTCACTAATTGTTACTCCGAACTGTTTTCGTTCTTTGACATAATGCATGGCATGGTCCAATGCGCCTCGTGCTAGGCCGATCATTTGAGCTCCAATTCCGATTCGGCCTTCATTGAGTGTTTCAATAGCTACTTTATAACCTTGACCAAGTGCGCCAAGGAGATTCGACTTCGGTACTCGACACTCATCAAGTAAAAGTTCGCAAGTACTGCTTGCTCTTATGCCAAGCTTGTCTTCCTTCTTTCCGACCTGAAATCCAGGAGTATTTCGTTCAACAAGAAATGCTGTAATGCCGCGATAACCAGTTTCAGGTGAGACATTAGCAAAGATGATAAACAGATCGGCTTCGTTGCCATTGGTAATCCAGAGTTTGCGTCCACTCAGTACAAACTCATCGCCACTTTCAACAGCACGAGTGGATAAAGCGAAGGCATCGCTACCTGAACCAGCCTCTGATAAAGCGTAAGCACCGACTGTGCTGCTAGCTAGTTTTGGCAAAAAGCGTTGTTGTAATTCCTCGTTACCCCAGCGAAGAATCGCATTAATAACTAGAGTATTCTGAACGTCGACGAGTACCGCCACTGAGGGGTCAACTCGAGACAGTTCTTCAACAGCAATTACAGATAGAAAGAAATGACCAGCGGCACCCCCATAAACTTCGGGGATTTCAATCGCCATAACACCAAGATCAAACAATTTGTCGATCAATTCTCGAGGGATTTTAGTTGTTTCATCCATTTCTCGAACGAGAGGGGCGATTTCCTTTTTGGCGAATGCATACACATTTGAGCGGAGCATTTGTTCATCATCAGACACCAGACTTAATGGTGTCGGAAGCTCAACTGCTTCAGTCATTTATTTCAACTCCTTTGTTTCGTGGATGTTATCATTAGAATAGGGTCTCTTACCACCTAACGAGGCATAATGTTTAACCGAAAAAACTTAATTCTCTTCGTGACACTCCTTTCGTTATTTGCAGCTGTCTTGTCTGCTCAGCAGCGATCTCAACCTGCGCAGGAAGTTGAAGTTGAGACAGAAGAACAAGTACCGGTTCAAGATACTCTCGTCCAGGAACCCGTATTTCGTTCGGGGGTTAACTTTATACAGGTAGACGTATTTGTCACTGATAAAACTGGAAATCCGGTGCTCAACCTTACAATAGATGATTTTGAGGTCTTTGAGGACGACAAACGCCAATCTATTGAATCTTTTGAGTTAGTTGAATTGAATGCAGTTCAGGCTCTTGGTTCTGAAAAGCAAGTTTCATTAAGGAACCGATACGATCAGGAGAGAGAGGCCAGTCGTGTTGATGCCAGGGTGTTTGTTATTTTTTTCGATGACTACCACGTACGGTACGAAAACGGAGTCCGTGCTAGTTTAATGTTGAAAGAATTTCTTCAAAAAAACCTAACTTCTACCGATCTCGTCGGTATCATGTTTCCATTAACTCCACTAGAAGATGTCAGGCTTACTCGGAATCACCAGTCTATTATTGAGTCGGTTGAACGTTTCTTTGGTCGGAAATATGACTATACCGCACAGAATGAATTTGAAGGCAGATATTCATTCTATCCCACCGAGACTGTTGAATTGGTTCGTAATGATGTATCTCTGTCTGCGCTCAAAGGATTAATGATTCATTTGGGTGGAATTCGCGAAGGGCGCAAGAGTGTCCTTTTGGTGAGTGAAGGTTATACCAACTATGTGCCTCCAGAGTTGAGAGATTTGATGGCTGATAACCCGGCTCCTTTTGAGAACGCTGCAGTTGCTGATTCAAACCTGTTGGAAACAGCCCAGTTCTTTTCAGACAGCGATTTAATAGTTGATATCCGTGATGTTTATTCCACTGCAAACCGATTTAATACGGCTATCTATTCTGTTGATCCGAGAGGATTAGCAGTTTCTGAATATGATTTAAGTGATCGCGTAGTCAATCTGAACAGTGACAGAAGGACAATACGTTCAACGCAAAATACTCTATACATGTTGTCTGAACAAACGGGCGGACGAGCTCTTATCAACCAAAATAATTTTCGATCAGGACTTACGCAGATGATGCTTGATTCAAGCGCGTACTACCTTATTGGTTATAACTCTAATCAGTCGCCGACTGACGGAAAATTCCACGAGATTGATGTAAAAGTCAGGGTAGATAACGCAGAAGTAAGACACCGTCCAGGTTTTTTGGCGATAACCGAACGAGAGGCAAAGCGTGCTCTTTCGTCTAAAGTTAATGAATCTCCCAAGGCAGTCACAGCTGCGCTTTCTGCATTAGTTGATTCCAGCTTTGATCGATTAGTGCAGACATGGGTAGGTGTATCCAGAGGTCAAAATAATAAAACTCGTATAACGTTTGCGTGGGAACCTGCGCCGAAAGTAGATAAACGAATTGAAGGTCCAGCTCGAATTCTGCTGACAGCGATAGGTAAGACTGGAGGTGCGTACTATCGGGGTCGTATACCTGAGAAGCTCGTTACTGCTAACGAGGAAGCGGTTCGGCAGCGTAATGTTTCAGGGGCATCGTCCACTATGAGTATTGATTTTGAGGTTGAGCCAGGAACGATAGAGATGAGTATGGCTGTGGAAGATGAGGGTGGAGAGATATTAGACCGGGACATCGAACAGATCAAGGTTCCTGATTTTACAGCTACAAGCGCTCTGCTCAGTACACCATCTATAATTCGTGCACGAAGCTATATGGAATGGACTGCTTTGCTCAAGGATTGGACTGCTGTTCCAACGGCGAGTCGAAGATTTCGAAGGACTGACCGTTTGTTGCTGAGATTTGAGGCATACACTCGCGGAGATGACCCACCGGATATTCGGGCGCGTATTTTGAATAGTCAAGGAAATCAGATTCATCCACTTACTGTTCAATCAACAGAGAACGGATATGCTTACCAGGTTGCATTAGCACCTGCGCATTTGCCTCCTGGTGACTACGTTATCGAACTTACCGCCGTGACACTTTCTAATGAGACAACCGAATTGGTTGCATTTAGGTTAAGTTCTTAATTTTGATTACTATTTCAATGTCAATATTTCCGGTTAATTACTGCTGCTACCATATTTCATATAATGGAACCTATGCCGTTAACAACTGAGGAACCACAGATTAAAGAATCAGAGTCCACATTTTCTACAAGATCTGGTCATCCCATTAAAGCTCTCTATACCTCGAAGGACATTCGTGAGTTAAAACAAGAGGAGCTCGGAAAACCTGGTCAATTTCCTTACACTAGGGGTATCCACGAAACTGGTTATGGCGGCAAGTTGTGGACAATGCGTCAATTCTCTGGGTTTGGTGTTCCCGAAGAGACAAATAAACGTTACAAGGAACTGTTGAGCGCTGGGGGGACTGGTCTAAGTGTAGCGTTTGATCTTCCTACCTTAATGGGACGAGACCCAGACCATTCGTTATCTCTTGGAGAAGTTGGCAAGTGTGGTGTTAGTGTAGCTTCCCTTGCTGACATGGAACGTTTGTTTGACGATATCAGTCTTCAGGACATCACGACTTCTATGACGATTAATTCTCCTGCAGCAGTAATCTTCGCAATGTATCTAGTCGTGGCAGAGCAGCAAGGGGCTGATTTGTCAAGATTGTCTGGGACTATTCAGAACGATATTTTAAAGGAATATATAGCTCAGAAGGAGTACATCTATCCTCCGCGTCCATCTATGCGTCTAATCACAGACATTTTTAAATTCTGCACGCAAGAGGTTCCACGTTGGAATACGATTTCCGTAAGTGGTTATCATATCCGAGAAGCTGGTGCTACAGCTCTACAGGAGTTGGCATTCACTCTTCGAGATGGTATTGAATACGTTCAATGTGGTGTAGATGCAGGCCTTCCAGTTGACAGTTTCGTGCCTCGGATATCATTCTTCTTTAACGCACATAGTGATTTTTTTGAAGAGATTGCTAAGTATCGCGCGGCAAGAAAGATCTGGTCTACTGTGATGCGTGAACAATTCAATGCTAAAGATGAGCGTTCATGGAAGCTGCGCTTCCATTCCCAGACTGCTGGAGTATCGTTGACTGCACAGCAACCTTACAACAATGTAGTTCGTACAGCACTTCAAGCGCTAGCTGCTGTATTGGGAGGAACTAATTCTCTTCATACGAACTCATTAGATGAAGCATTAGCTTTGCCGACGAGTGAAGCTGCTCTTTTGGCACTACGAACTCAGCAAGTGATTGCTCATGAAAGTGGGGTTGCAACAGTTGTTGATCCGCTTGGAGGTTCTTACTTTATAGAAAGTTTAACTCGAGACTTAGAACAGGGAGCGCTCGACTACTTTGACAAGATTAACCAGTACGGCGGCATGGTGCCTGCGATTGAAAACGGATATCCGCAAAGAGAAATATCTGAAAGTGCCTATAGATTTCAGCGAGAGTTTGAGTCTGGAGAGAAAACGATTGTTGGTGTTAATCAGTTTATTGAGGAGCCTGAAAAAGATCTTCAGACGCTTTATATTGATGAGACAGTTGGAGAACAACAAATAGACAGGCTTGAAGAACTCCGCACGAGACGTGATAATGCTACTGTAACTCGCACGCTTAGCAACCTTCGTCGTGCAGCTAACGGCACGGATAATTTAATGCCCTTGCTTGTGGATGCTGTGCGAGCTTATGCCACTGTCGGCGAGACGTGTGATGCCTTACGAGATGTGTGGGGTGAATACGAGGAAACGCCAACGATTTAAAATATTTTAAAGTTGAGTTAACTGTTGCAGTTATAGAAAGTAGAAGCTCAGATAGATTTTGTAGTGTTGTAAATAAATTGATTTAAGGTTGTTTCTCCTAGTCTTTATTATTTTAGCGAATTAGAAATGGGTAAAATTAGAATCGTCATTGCAAAACCTGGACTTGATGGTCACGATCGAGGCGCCAAGGTTATTGCGCGTGCGCTTCGTGACGCTGGCATGGAAGTAATCTATATGGGGCTTCGTCAGACTCCAGAGAAAATTGTCGAAGCAGCTTTGCAAGAGGATGCGGATGTCATTGGTTTGTCGATTTTGTCTGGTGCGCATAATCACATTTGCCCACGTCTAATGGAACTACTTAAAGAAAAGGGCCTTGATGATGTTCTGGTTGTTATCGGGGGAATTATTCCTGATGTTGATATCGAAAAACTTAAATCAATCGGCGTGGGTGGCGTGTTCCAGTCTGGAACGTCTATGAAGGTAATCTCAGAATTCATCGAAGGGCACGTTCGTCGTTCGGTGGCGAACGCAGCTATATCGTGACGCGTGGTAAGCGTCTCTGTCTCTTTCCTATTTCCATTGGCTTTTCGTAGGATACCTTCAAGTAAGCAACTAGTATTGTGGTTGAAATAGTAATGCGCTTGATAGGATGTGGCTAGATGCATTCGTTGCCTAAGGTTTTTGAGCACGCGAAAGTCGATAAAAAGTGGTACACCTACTGGGAGGAAATTGGTGCGTTCCATGCGAATCCTTCATCCGGTAGGCCATCTTTTAGTATGGTTCTCCCTCCTCCAAACGTTACAGGCTGGCTACACCTTGGCCATGCACTAAATCAGACTTTGCCAGATATCGTTGCACGGTGGAAACGAATGCAGGGGTACGATGTGCTGTGGTTACCTGGCACTGATCATGCAGGTATTGCTACACAGAATGTGGTTGAAAAGCAGTTAGCAGACGAAGGTAAAACACGGCATGACCTTGGTCGAGACTTGTTTGAAGAGCGCGTGTGGACGTGGGTTCGGAAGAGCCACAGCACTATTACAAGTCAGATGCGTGAGATAGGCTCTTCGGTCGATTGGTCTCGAGAACGATTCACTCTTGATGAAAACCTCTCCCGAGCTGTCCGACGCGTGTTTGTTTCTCTTTATCAAGAGGGTCTTATTTATCGTGGACGATATCTCGTTAACTGGTGTTCACGTTGTCGAACAGCTCTGTCTGACCTTGAAGTTGTACATAAAACAACGGTAGGTAAATTGTATTACTTACGTTACCCCTACACAGTAGGGGGAGCAATAGTGACTGTTGCAACTACACGTCCGGAAACAATGCTTGGCGATACCGCTATTGCAGTGCATCCAGACGACGAAAGATATCGCGACTTCGTTGGTGGAAAAGTTACGTTGCCTATTGTAGGGCGTGAACTCCCAGTGATTGCTGATTCGATGGTTGAACCAGAATTTGGAACGGGTGCTGTGAAAGTTACTCCAGCACATGATCCAAATGATTTTGAGATAGGTCAGCGACATCGACTTGCACAGATATCTGTGATTGATGAGGATGGGAGGATGACTAATGCAGCAGGTTCTTATATAGGACAGGATCGATTTGCTGCACGCAAGGCACTTCTGGTTGAACTGGAAGACAAGAAAGTGTTAGCAAAAGTCGAAGATCACGTGCACACGGTTGGTCATTGCCAGCGCTGTGGAACAATAATCGAACCATTGTTGTCGACTCAATGGTTTGTAAAGGTTGAACCGTTAGCTGAGGCAGCGATTGATGTTGTGCGACGTGGCGAAACACAGTTTGTGCCAGAGAACTGGACACAGACGTACTACGATTGGATGACTAACCTGCATGACTGGTGTATCTCACGTCAGCTTTGGTGGGGTCACCGGATTCCTGCTTGGTATTGTAATAGTTGTGAAAAAATTATCGTTACCGAGGCCGAGCCATCAACGTGTGAGTGTGGTGGCGCGCTTCGTCAGGATACTGATGTGCTCGACACCTGGTTTAGTTCTGGCCTTTGGCCGTTCAGCACGATGGGATGGCCAGAGTCGACTGCCGACTTGAAACATTACTATCCGACAAACTTACTCATTACGGCTCACGATATCATCTTTTTTTGGGTAGCTAGGATGATGATGCTTGGTGTTAAGTTTACTAATACCGTTCCGTTTAAAACAGTTTATATAACTTCACTGGTTCGTGATGCACATGGTCAGAAGATGAGTAAGTCAAAGGGGAATGTGGTTGATCCACTTGAGCTTATGGCTGAAATTGGTGCAGACGCATTTCGCTTCACATTGGCAGCCCTTGCTTCTCCTGGAATGGACATCTCACTGTCAACAGGTCGGTTGCGTGGGTACCGTCAATTTATCAATAAGGTGTGGAATGCCTCTCGGTTTGTAATAATGAATTTGCCTCCAACGCTTCGAGAGCGTCCTGACATACCCCCATGGGAGACGTTAGAGTTAATTCACCGTTGGATGTTACATCGAATTAGTGAACTTGCTAGAGATGTTCAAAAGTCCCTCGAAGACCTTAGGTTTAATGTGGCTGCAGATCGTTTGTACCACTTTTTTTGGCACGAGTATGCCGACTGGTACATTGAGTTAATTAAACCGCAATTACAGGCTAAGGGATCAACTCGGGATCGTGCAGTTGCAGTGTTGCTCGAGGTGCACGATCAGCTTATGCGTATGCTTCACCCTTTTGTTCCATTCGTAACTGAGGAGATATGGCAAGCTTTACCTCAGAGGATTAATAATGAATGTGTTACGAATGGGACGAGACAGACGATTACTTTGGCAAGTTTTCCAAAGGAGAATATTTCCTGGAAAGATGAACAGGCTGTGTCGATTATGACTCTGCTTCAACAGGTTATCACTACTATTCGTACAGTGCGATCCGAATGGAGTGTTCCGCCGGCACGCAAGTTGAAGGTTATTGTGGAAGGCGCTCAGACTGATTTAAGAGTGTTATTAGAACGGTATGGTGATTATGTCACGAGGCTTGCTGGGTTAGAGGTAATTGAATTTGCTGAAAACATTTCACATCATCCAGACACAGTTAGACGAGTTGTAAGGCAGTTTCAGTTACATATTCCACTGGCTGGGATTGTCGACCGAACTAAAGAAGCAGAACGCGTCAAACGACAGCTGGCTAAGTTAGTCAAACAGCGCGAAGCACTTAAAGCCAGATTAGCAAATAAAGCTTTTATAGAACGCGCAGATCCAATTGTAGTCCGTGAGGCATATGAACAGGAAAAGGACCTAGTTCAGCATCAAGAACAGTTAGAACAAATCCTTCAGGAGCTATGCAAGTGAAAGCTGATCTCTTTGATTCTTTAGATCTATCGTTGTCTCGGGGTCTTATTAAGCAAGCTCTTGCAGAAGATCTTCAGTGTGGTGATATAACGACTCATGCAACTATTTTGAGCGAACAGCGTGCTATTGGTGAAATTCTTGTAAAGTCTCCATGCGTGTTGGCGGGCCTAGACATAGCGATCGAAGTGTTTCGCCAACTCGACTCTGATTTAGAAGTAATTCAAATTTATAAGGATGGTGACAGTTGCAAGAGTGATGAGTGCGCAGTTCGGGTAACTGGTTTTGCGGCGGCACTTTTAAATGCTGAGCGTACAGCTCTTAACTTCTTGCAACGCATGTCTGGGATTGCAACCTTAACGCGAAGTTTTGTTGATGCTGCGGATGGCCGTGTTTCTATCTTAGATACGAGAAAGACAACGCCAATGTTACGTATGCTTGATAAGTACTCGGTTAGGGTTGGTGGTGGTGTCAATCATAGATTTTCACTCGGTGACGGTATCTTGATCAAGGACAATCATATTCGGTTAGTAGGATCTGTAGAAAAAGCAATTAAAAAGGTTCGGGAGGCAGGTCATGCTATGAAGACCAGTAACCTTCAAGATCGGACAAACGACTTTACAAACAATCAAATTGAGGTTGAAGTTCAAAGTCTAGTCGAGGTAAGGGAGGCCATCGAAGCCGGCGCCGATTGCATTTTGTTAGATAATTTTTCATCGAAAGAGATACAAGAGGCCGTGCGGTTGGTCGGCAATCGGGCCAAGATTGAGATATCTGGAGGTGTAACACTTAATCGTATCGAAGAATTGGCGTTGACCGGAGCTTCTTGTGTTTCTGTTGGGGCGTTAACTCATTCTGCTCCTGCCATTGACTTCAGTTTTGAAATGTACCCCATTGAAACTGATTGCACTGGTTCAGAAATTTCTAAAACAGGGCTATGACTGAACCTTTGCCAAAAAATTTTGCAAAGGCAATGTCTGAAGCCTCTGATCGCCTTGGAAGTTTTTCTGACCGTCTCTCGTATTTTTCAGTCGTTTCATCTACTAACGACGTTGCACTAAAGATGGCATCGGCAGGGGCCGATGATGGGACAACCGTTCTGGCGATGTCACAAACTTCTGGACGTGGACGTCGGGGAAGGGAGTGGTTTTCACCAACTGGCGTTGGTCTCTATTTCTCGTCGGTGTTAAGAGGCATGAGGCCAAAGTTGGTGACGTTGATGGCAGGTGTAGCAGTAGTAGATGGTATTCGGACGGCAACTCAACTTCCAGTTGAATTGAGGTGGCCAAATGATATCGTACTTCCGTCACAGTTAAGGAATGGTCGAGAAAAGAGGACCGCGAAGCTTGGAGGTATTTTAACGGAAACGTCAAGAGTTGGTGAACTTGCCAATGCGATTGTCGTAGGTATTGGCATTAATATTGGTCAAATAGATTACCCACTACCTTTAAGATTACGTGCAAGTTCACTGGAAGCAGAGACTGGGCATTCAGTAAATAGCGCCTCTGTTTTTGTCGAATCACTTGTCGCGCTTGCGCATTGGCGAGAAGTTATGGCAGGAAGTGAGATTAATCAAATTTTTACACGTTGGTACGAGTTATCACCTACTAGCCATGGGACAGTCGTTACTTGGAATCGGCAAGGCAATCACCAGCAAGGTATTACTGATGGACTCGATACTGACGGGGCGTTACTAGTACGTTGCGGACATCGGGTTGAACGGCTTGTATCAGGCGAGTTTGAATGGTGTGAATCTTCTTTTTGATTTACACGAAAGGGGTTGAGCGGTAACTAGGCGACTAGTGAGGCAAGGATGCTACTTACGGTTGATGTTGGCAATACAAATATCGTACAAGGGATTTTTGAAGGCGATACGCTTCTAGTTAGCTGGCGCCTTTTAACATTACACGATCGCACTGCAGATGAATTGTGGGTGCTAACGAGTCAACTTCTTTCAAGTAGTGGAATCGAACCACACCAGATTAATGGTGTGGTTTTATCGTCTGTGGTTCCATCTCTTACCCAGACTATGACTGAAATGATGTCGCGTAGATTTGGCAAAGAGGTGTTTCACGTCAATGCTGATAATTCTGGTTTATTAATTTGTTTGGAGACCCCAGATGAAATCGGTGCCGACCGATTAGTGAATAGTGTTGCGGCTTTGGCGTTGTATGGAAAATCGAACAGGTCTTTGATTGTTGTAGATTTCGGAACTGCTACTACTTTCGACGTTGTTTCAGCTTCGGGAGAATACTTGGGAGGCGTTATCTGTCCTGGTGCTGAGATCTCGGCTGATGCTTTATTTCAACGAGCTGCCAGACTGCCTAGGGTTGATGTGAAAAAGCCAGACGGGCTTATTGGTAGAACTACAGAATCATCTATGCAGTCTGGTCTTTTCTTTGGTCATATTGCAATGGTTGAAGGGATCGTTCAAAGATTTGAACGTGATCTTAAGGATGATACTCAGGTAGTATGTATCGCCACCGGAGGGCTAGCTTCTTCTATTGCTTCGGAAACAACAGTTATTGACCATGTTAACCCTGACCTTACGTTAACTGGACTGAAGCTTATCTGGGAGAGGAATAAAAAGGCAGGAAGCAAACAATAAAAGACAGCAAACATCTATCTGAAATTCTGAAACGTATTCACTTCTTTTGGTTTTGTTTATGTTGTCTTCTGCAGTTTGATTACTGTTTTCTGTTTATGGACGGAGAACATTACTGTCGAGAAGTTGAGTCGTATCTGTGCAGTAAGAATGACGGGCATCTTATTCGGATTGTCGGTCCCTCTTTTGAGTTGGTGTGTAGGTGGGCTTACCAGAAGGTCCCACTGAGTGTGGTACGGCGCGCTATCGACAAGACTTTTGAACGCTACTATGCAAAAGGAAATCAAAGACGTCCAGTCCAGATTAAGTTCTGTGAAGCAGATGTAATGGAATTGTTTAATGAGTGGCGTCGAGCCGTTGGAGTTGCTGACACAGAACGTATCAAAAGCGATTCCGATAATCAGAGTTCAAATAAAAGACTATCGTTGGCTGCACATATTGATCGATTGCTTTCTAAGCTTCGGGCATGTCAAGACAATGCTAACTGTCCAAACGATCTTGCTGTATACATTAAAGAACTTATTAATGAGTTTAAAGCTGTTCGGGTGTTAGCTAGAACCGCTCGTGGAGCAAATCGAAAACAACTAGAATTATGGTTAGGCGAGGTCGAACATAATCTAGTAACGGTCGCACGTGGTGTTTCTGATCAGACGCTTATAATTTCCCTTCGAACTGAATCTGAACTTGAACTTGAACCCTTTCGGGTTCGTATGCCGGCTGATGCTTTTGAGGGTGCTGTTCAGGCGAGCATCGACAAATTGCTTCGTGACTATTTTCGATTACCTAAGATTTCGTACGATTAAGAGTGCTTGCCTATTAGTGGAGTTTTAACTCAGACACCGAAGCGGTCAATTGGCTGGTTTGTCTTTCTAAATACAACTGCTCGATTTTACATTAGCGGTGGAACTTGACATCCCATTAACTCAAGAGCTTGTCCTAATTGCATCCTAAAGTAACTAACAGCTGCTGCCCGTGAGAGACGAACGTGTCGTCTTTTCTCTTTCACTACAGGGAAGCGATGATAGCAAGCATTAAACGCTTGCGCTAAGCTAAATGCGTACTTAGCTAAGGATGAAAGTTCTAATGTTCTTACTGCTTGACGTGTAACCTCATCGAGACGAGAAGCCTCAAGCACCAAAGCCCAGAGCTCTGTTTCATCAGGGTCATCCATTGCGCCCGTCTGAAGGTTCCTCAGTGTAACTGGCAATAACTTTGGGTTGGTTCCATCTTTAGCTTGGAGTTTTTGAAGGATGTTGGTTGCCCGTACTGCGGCGTACTGAATGTATGGACCACTTTCGCCTTCGAAACTTAGTGCCTCATCGATATCAAATACGATTACTCTTCCTCGTGAAAATTTAATCATGAAATAGCGAACTGCAGCCGTTGCAATGATCTTTGCAACGTTGTCAGCATCAGTGTTGTCTAGTTCTGGATTGCGAGAAACCACCTCTTTTTTTGCAGCCCCTGTCACACGGTCAAGTAGATCGTCTGCCTTAACGCCTAATCCTTTACGTCCAGATACCTCAACGAACGGTCGATCGCTTTTCTGATCCAATTTATAACCAAGAACTTTAGCCGTATTGTGTGATAGTGCAACCATCTCGTACGAGAAATGTATGGAGTGTTCTGCTTTGTCTGGATGCCCTGTTTCTTTTAATGCCTGCTGAAGTAGTTTCTGCAGGTACGATTGTCTTGTATCTATGACGTTATACACGTTGCTAGCATTGCCAAAATTTGGCATAGGTGTATCTGTTGTGGGTTGCGGTGTTTTGGTGCACGTAGTCCATAAGGGCCGGCCAGAGCGTTGGTTATCGTAGAAACGAAAGTTGAAGTTTCTTCCGAGCAAGCCAAACTTCCAAAACTGATAAGCAATGTCTTTTCCAACATAAGTAACAGTTCCATCAGATCGAATAATAACTTTAGTTTTTAAATCATTACTGGTCTGAGAATTAATCAGCACAGATTTGCTGGCGGGTTCACCGTTAATGCTAGGGTTTTCATCAATCGGCATAGTCCAGCATCCAGCTTTTTCTCCGGTAGTTTGTAAGGATATTGCTCCAGATAATTTGAGTAAATCGAATGCAGTTTTCCAGAAATCAAGACGGAGGATATCTCCTTCCCAACTTAACAAGTCGTAGTCGACGTTAAGACGGGCCATAGTGGCTATATGACATCGGACTATTTTTTCCGCGACAAACTGAGCCATCTCAGATGCTTCGTTATCGCCAACCTCAATTTCGTGTAATGTTCGAACACGGACTTTAAGGCGAGTTGGATCGTTTTCGTACCATTCAGTCACTTGAGCGTAGAGGTCCCAACAATAGTGATCAAAACGGCAAGAGTTGGCCAGGTGTCGTATCTCATCTAATGTCTTAGTCTCAAGTTCACGAAAGCCGACAACCACATCAGCGACTTGAACGCCTGTGTCGTCGATATAATTTTGTGTTTCAACTGGTAGGCCCTGGAATTTCAACAATCGCACAAGTGTGTCACCAAGAGCAGCATTCCTAAGATGACCAATGTGAGCAGCCTTGTTGGGGTTAATAGCCGTGTGTTCAACGATTGTTTTAACAGTGTTTGGAGTTACTGAAAGATCATATTTATTCTCGAGCCCATAACGTAAATGGTCGAGTCGATTGATGTACATGTTGATGTAACCGTTTGAGGTGGTTTCGATTTTATGGATTCCTTCGATTTGACCTATTGCCGTAACTATTTCTTGTGCGATAACCCTCGGAGATTTGCGAAGTGTGCGCGCCAATTCAAACGCTACAGTGATAGCTAGATCACCCAATTCACGTTTTGGTGGGTATTCGATAGCTATAGAGGGCAGTGAAGCTATATTTAGGTTGTAAAGTTTATTTAATACAACCCTAAGACGTTCACGTACATTTTTATGAATTGGCAGGATCATAGTTATTGGTTGTTCATAAGTTTCAGGCAGTGGTTGTAGTCATCTAATGAGTTGACATTAAAGAATAGCTTGTCTTCAGGGTCGAACAGTTTGATTTCTTTAGGTCCAATTTCACGTATGGTGACTTCGGATAAGAAATCTGTAACTTTTAGTGCACGTTCCTCTATTTTTTTCTTAATAATTTCAGTGCACCTTTGATTGTAACAAGCACACAGAGGCTGTTGTCCATCTGTTGATCGTAGGATTGTGACATCGAAACCCTGATTACTTATCTTAGCGAGATATTGTAAGAATTTTCTGTCAAGGAATGGCATATCACTTGCGACAATGAGCGTTTCTGAAGTTTTTGAATGATTCAAAGCCGTATAGATTCCACCAAGTGGTCCAGCACCAGGTATGAGGTCTTCCCAGAATGGAAGTCCAAGAGTTTCATAGTTTTTGAGATCAGTGGTGACTATTCCTATCTGATCCGTCACCATTCGTAGGATTTCAATCTGATGATCAATAATTCGCTTATTGCCTATGGAAAGAAGCCCCTTTGGTTTTCCACCAAAGCGCCGTGCTTGTCCACCGGCAAGGATAGCTGCCGTGAACATTAATCTAACAACCTTAACAGATTCATAAATTGTGAAGAAGGTCAATTACTATAGTTTCGTTGACAGTTCAGGGTTGCTCCGTTACCGTTGGGATTGTTTGGCTGTTTATACTCGCTTTCTGGTGCCCAGATGAATCGATCAACCGTTCGTCTTCGTTTTTGGCTCGTGCTGTCTTGGCTGATGGCTACGTTAATAACATCGTTTGCCACAATTTTACAGGATGTACCGAATAATTCACGCAGACCTCTTGTCTACGCAGCAGAGGTTGAGGCTTTGATTCAGCCTGTTTCGGCAGAGTTTATTAGCCAAACAATAGATCTTGCCAATGCAAATGACGCTGATCTGATTGTTTTTACATTACGTACACCAGGTGGTCTCGTTGACTCAACGCGTAGCATTAACACAAGCATTATCGAAGCTGAGATACCAGTAGTTGTTTATATAGGACCTAGTGGGGCTAGGGCTGCTTCTGCCGGATTTTTGATTACCATTGCTGCTGACATTGCGGCCATGGCACCCGGAACACATATTGGAGCTGCTCATCCTGTTTCTGGTGATGGTCAATCAATGGATGAGACTATGGCAGAAAAGGTCGCTTCAGACGTAGCGGCATATGCTCGTTCCTTAGCTGCCCAGCGCGGACGAAATGTTGATTTATCAGAAAAGGCTGTTCTTGAGAGTCAATCGTTTACCGAACGTGAGGCTTTTGAAGCAGATCCTCCGTTGATCGATCTGGTGGCTTCTAATCTTAACGATTTACTTCAGCAGCTCGACGGGTATCAAGTTAGTCGGTGGAATGGTGAAACCGTTATTCTAAACACAACTAATGCGCGCATTGAGTACGTAACAATGAATTGGCGTCAGCAGATTCTGAGTGCCATTGCACATCCGCAGGTGGCAGTGTTGCTATTTAGTCTTGGCACACTTGGATTAACAATCGAACTTTGGAATCCAGGTGGAATCTTCCCAGGTGTCATCGGCGGACTTTGCTTATTGTTAGCATTTTTTGCATTTCAGATTTTGCCAATTAATTACGTTGGATTGCTACTTATCTTGTTTGGTTTAGCGCTGCTTGTAGCAGAGATGTTAACGATTACGTATGGGTTGCTCGCTACAGGAGGAATTGTGAGCATGGTGCTAGGGGCTCTTATTCTTATTGATTCTCCAGCACCAGAACTGCAACTTGGATGGCCTTTCATTATTTCTTCTATGCTCGCGCTTAGCTTAATAGTGTTGGTGCTTGGTCGGCTAAGTGTGCGCGCGCAGCTGAGCCCATCCGTTACTGGCAGCAGTGGTTTAATTGAACAAGTTGGAGAGGCTCTCGGGTCTTTCGATTCTGGCAGTGTCGGCCAGGTTAGGACGCACGGTGAGATTTGGACAGCAACGTCAGATGAGAACATCCTCGCGGGTGATTCGGTTCGTGTCGTGGCTGTTAATGGTATGCGCTTAACCGTTCGACTCATAGGTTCTCAACCATATGGAGGCTCAAACACATGATTGGTATTCCCCCTGGTTTTCTTTTTGTGATGATTATCGTTCTTTATCTTATGAGCTCAATTAAGATCCTGAACGAATATGAGCGTGCAGTTATCTTTAGACTTGGCAAATTGTACCCACGGCCGAAAGGACCAGGCGTAATACTTGTTTTTGCTCCAATTGATCGAATGGTTCGAGTTGGTCTTCGGACAATTGTGATGGATGTACCACCTCAGGATGTTATTACTAAGGATAATGTGTCAGTAAAAGTTAATGCGGTTGTCTATTTTCGTGTTATGGACCCTTTGCGATCGATCGTTGAGGTTGAAAATTATCAATATGCGACCTCGCAGTTAGCGCAGACGACGTTACGTAGCGTGTTGGGACAAGTTGAGCTAGACGGTCTTTTGTCCTTGCGTGAGAAGCTCAATCAAGACCTCCAACAGATTCTTGATACGCAGACTGACCCGTGGGGTATAAAAGTTTCAGCCGTTGAGGTGAAGCACGTGGATTTACCTCCTGATATGCAGCGTGCAATGGCTCGACAAGCCGAAGCTGAACGTGAGAAGCGTGCTAAGATCATTCACGCTGAGGGTGAACTTAAAGCATCAGAAAAATTGTCTGAGGCGGCCGCGGTGATGTCGAAACAGCCGTTGGCGGTAACTTTGCGATATCTTCAAACGGCGACTGAAATTGCAGGCGAAAACAACTCAACGCTAGTTTTTCCATTACCTATTGACTTGCTCTCTAATTTGATGCCGAAGCAAGATAAATAGTGTGATGGGGTAGACACCTTTGAATTGATTATAATCAGGTAACGAATGGTTCAAAAAAAAATTCAAGACATGAATCTTGGAACCAAACAACTCGTTTTCTTTTTTATGGCAGCGACAATTATTGCTGTTGTTGTCTTTTTGTGTGGTGTTTTGGTAGGGCGTGGCGTTCCGGTAAGGCAGTCTAGTGAAAGCGTTCCAGGGCTAGGTCTAGATGTTAACAGTGCTCTGACGGCGACTAACCGTGACCAGAGTACTGTTGAGCCTTTGGATCAAATCGACCCCGATCAAGAACTAACTTACCACCAGCGTTTAGAAAACGACGATCCTATTGTTGAGACCCTACTTGGAAATTCAAGCAATGATTTAGAATCGAGTAACGATCAACACGATGATTTCACTAATGCTGATCAGCGTTCCTCTCTTAATGGAGAAGTATTGTTGGATACAGACTCACAAATTTCAGCACGTGAGACGGACAGACTCTCGTCTGATACTCGAAGAAACATAAGTAATGAGCCAGTTACAGCTGAGGTTCTTGCAGGATCTGGTTATACAGTACAGGTCGCAGCGCTTCGAGTAGACGAAGCAGCACAGCAAATTGCTGATCGGTTAGTAGAAAAAGGGTTTCCTGCATATGTGTTGCTTCCTGCTGAAGATGCACCGGTGTCGGTGTACCGTGTTCGGGTTGGTCGGTACGCTGAACGTAGTGACGCTGAGCGTATGTTCGAACGCTTAGTCCGTGAAGAGAAGTTCAAGCCCTGGATTACCCGCTAGTGAGCAAGGTGTCTGTTTGGTTACGTTTTATAGGTGACGTAACTCCTGCTGTGGTTTCAGGCATATTTCTAACGCTCAGTTTTCCACATTTTGGAAATGCTGCATTCGCTTGGATAGCACTCGTTCCGCTACTTTTAATTTGCGTAAGAGCTTCTTCTTTGAGGCATTCCTTTATTCTTGGATTTGTTACTGGTGGTGTGCATTTTGCCGGCATGTTGTATTGGATTCCTAACGTCATGGTTGAATTTGGCGAACTTGTTCCCGTAATGGCTGCAAGTCTTTATTTTCTCTTAGTTTCTTATTTAGCATTGTTTCCAGCTCTCTTCTCCGTTGGCTTATTTATTGTTTTCCACCGTTTTGGTTTAATTGGGTTGTTATGTGCACCTGCGCTCTGGGTTACCACTGAATTAGGTCGGTTGCACCTATTTACTGGATTTCCTTGGGAGTTGCTTGGTTATAGTCAAACTTCGGTTCTGCCTGTTGCACAGCTGGCCAGCTTGTTTGGTGTTTTAGGTCTTTCTGCGCTGGTTGTACTTGTAAATTCAGCGATAGCCTTTTCAATGATGTCAAGTGGCAATCGACGTTTGGGTTCACTAGTTGGGATAGTTTTCGTTCTTGCATTGGTTATTTCTTTTGGAACTTGGCGGCTAAAGTCTAACGACTTGTTTGCCCGCGGGACTCCATTGCGTGTGGCAGTAGTGCAGGGAAATATTTCACAGCATGATAAATGGGATCCTGAGTTTCGAGATAAGATTTTTGAGACCTATCTTGATCTAACAAACAATGCCGTTGCAGAAGGCGCTGAGTTAATTGTTTGGCCTGAAGCAGCCACGCCATTTGTCTTTGAGCGTGATTCTGTTCGTTCAGAATCAATCCGGAGGATTGCTAGTCAGAATAAAGTGCATCTGTTGATTGGCACAACTCAAATTATTCAAGGCACTCAAACACGTTACTACAATGCGGCGATTATGATTGGTGATACTGGTGAGATAACTAGTGTATATCGGAAGCATCACCTGGTTCCTTTTGGTGAGTATGTGCCACTTCGAAAGGCTTTATTCTTCGTATCCCCATTAGTTGAAACAATAGAAGATTTTTCGGCTGGGCCTGGCCCAGAGACCTTAACAATAGGGAGAAGTCTCGTAAGTGCCGCAATTTGTTACGAGGTTATCTATCCTGGGTTGGTGCAAGGTTTTGTGAAAAAGGGTAGTCGGTTGTTGACAACCATTACTAACGACGCGTGGTATGGTTTAACTTCTGCGCCTTATCAGCATTTTCAGCAGGCAACCATGAGGGCGATCGAACAGGGAAGATTCCTAGTCCGTGCAGCGAATACTGGCATTAGCGGTGTGGTTGACCCTTTTGGTCGCGTGATCGCAAGCACATCACTATTTGAGCGTCACATGACCATATCTGATGTCTGGTTGCTTGACGGACGAACATTTTATAGTCGCACAGGTGACGCTTTTTCGTACATGTGTATTGCATTGACATTGGTAGCAATTAGTTCTTGGCCGTTTCGGAGATATCGTTTGCACCAGTAATGTGTGAGAGAAATTATTCGTAAAAACTATAAAGGTTGAGTAGCCTTGGTTCTTATTAAACTACTGAGCCGGAGGAAATTTGTGGCAATTGTATTAGAAGATCAGGTTCGTCGATATCAGAGTTTTGTAAAAAGGGTGGCTGATTTAAGGGGTTATCTTTGACGCACCTAGCGCTGTCAAGGAAATGGCCAGTCTTGAAAAGCTCGCAGCAGCGCCAAGCTTTTGGGAAGATCCAACCGAAGCCCAACGCGTACTGCAACGTCGCCGACGGCTACAAGAAGACTATGAGTTGTCTGAATTACTAAAGCAACGAAGCGAAGATCTTGGAGTTCTTGTTGAGTGGGCTAGTCAGGGTGAAAGCGTCGAAGATGATCTGGTCAAAGGGCTTGATGAATTAGCTTCTGAAATTGAGTCAGCTGAAATCAAGAAGATGCTTGGCGGTGAATACGATATCTGCAACGCTATCGTTTCTGTTCACCCGGGTGCTGGAGGCACAGAATCTCAAGATTGGGCAGAAATGCTGCTTCGTGCTTATTTGCGATGGGCAGAGCGGCGTGGTTTCAAGAGAGATGTTATTGATTTTCAGCCTGGTGATGAAGCTGGAATTAAGAGTGCAACTCTCACAATTTTAGGGGACTACGCTTACGGACTATTACTTGCTGAGGCAGGGGTCCACAGACTCGTTCGCATTTCACCATTTGACCAGGCAGCGCGTCGTCATACATCATTTGCATCAGTGTTTGTGTGGCCAGAACTTCCTGAGGATGTTGATATTGAGATTGAAGACAAAGATCTTCGAATTGATACTTATCGCTCGAGTGGTGCAGGTGGCCAGCATGTCAACGTGACTGATTCTGCCGTTCGCATTACCCATTTAACAACAGGGATAGTAGTGTCCTGTCAAAACGAAAGATCGCAGCATCGAAACCGAGATGCTGCGATGAAAGTGCTACGGGGAAGGCTCTACGATCGCAAGGTAAAAGAACAGCAAGAACGATTAGAGCGGATCGGTGGCGATAAGAAGAATATAGCTTTTGGAAGTCAAATCCGAAGCTACGTGCTTCATCCCTATCAGATGGTTAAGGACCATCGGACCAAGCTTGAAGTAAGTAATGTCGAGCGAGTTCTCGATGGAGATCTTGATTCTTTTATTAAAACTTTTCTTATACGGAAAGCATCTGAGGCTCAAGAATCAGAAAAGAAAGAAAGAAAAACATAAAAGTATCAGTCAAGAAACTAGAATGGTCTCTGGTTTGCTTTTTGTTTTTGAGTCTATAGGAGTAATAGTTTAAAAAGACTATCGCCCAAAGGCCGTATCAGGTTCAGTTCCAGCAATAAACACTTCCTGAATTGCTTGCCGTGCCCAAGGTTCAGTAATTTTTCCAGTTAGCGGATCCACGGATGTGAAAACAATATTATCAGGAGTAGAAAATCCTTCTGGTGTTTCTTGGTTCTTGTGTTCATCGATGTAGGCTTTCATGAAATCTCTCCAGATAGGCAACGCTACGCTTGCGCCTTCCTCGCCTTCACCAAGTGTAACCTTCTCGTCGTGCCCTACCCATACCCCAACGGTTATATTGGGATCAAATCCAACAAACCAGGCATCCGTATAGTCATCCATTGTGCCTGTTTTTCCGCCTACTGGCCATTCGAGTTGTCTTGCACCGACACCTGTTCCACGTTGAACGACGCCTCGCATAAGACTTACCATAATATAGGCCGTGTCTGAACGGAGTGCGTCCTGAGGTTGAGGCTGTCCTTCTTCAAGTAGCACTCCTTCTCGGTCTAGGATTCGTTCTATTTGATACGGTACCATGCGGATTCCTCGATTAGGAAATGCCGAGTAAGCACTCGTCACTTCTTGAAGGGTTGATTCTGCTGAACCGAGCGCTACCGAGAGGAATGGTGGAATCGGAGATTCAAAGCCAAGGCGACGTGCAAAGCCTACAACGGTTTCTGGGCCTAGTTCGTTCATAAGCCAGACAGCTGGCACATTGCGGGATTTCTCTAGAGCTCGTCTGATGGTGATTGGACCTTCGTACTCGTCGTCGTAATTCGTTGGTTCGTACGGATCTTGATCTGGACCTACATCATAACTAACTGGATGGTCTTGAACAATTGAAGTTGTTGTATAGCCCTGGTCGACAGCAGCTGCGTAAAGGATACCCTTGAATAACGAACCAAGTTGTCGGTATGCCTGTGTTGCTCTATTAAATTTGCTGCGGTTGAAATCGTATCCACCTACCATAGCAAGTACGCTTCCAGTACGGTTATCCAGTGCTAGAAGCGCAGCTTCAACTTTTGGTTCCTGGTCTAAGCTCGCCTCGGCTATTCCAGTCTCTTTGTCGAGTGCATCGATCCTGACTTCAACTAAAGCGCCAGGTTTTACTAGTTGTTCAGTAGAAGAATGCCCGGTCCATTTGAACCCATCGGAGTCAATAGTAGATTGGTATCTTCCGAATTGCACTCCAATTGTGCGATGTTCGACCTTTGTGACTATAGCAGGGACAATGTCGCCTGTGTTCATATCAAGACGCCACCGGCTGTGTTCAAAATTTTCCAAGGTTGCTCCTTCGTCGAAGACATTTCTTGTTACTGAACGAAAGCCGATCCGTTTGTCAAGAGCACGCAGGCCTTTCTGAACTGCGCGATTGGCTGCTGTTTGAAGTTTGGCATCGAGCGTTGAATGAACAACCAATCCTTCTTCGTATAGTTTTTGTGCGCCGTAGGTTCTTTCAAGGCGCTGACGTATCTCTTCTATAAAGTGTGGTGCTATTAAGTTAGTGCGAGGAGTTCTTTGCGCTAACTTGATCGGCATGTTCTTAGCTGCTTCCGCTTCGGCTTGATTTATATATTTTTCATCGAGCATTTGCTGGAGCACATAATTTCTGCGTCGGCGAGCAAGATCTGGATTAACAAGTGGACTTTGTCTTGCAGGTGATTGGAAGATCCCTGCGATGAGTGCAGCCTCTTGCAGTTCTAGTTCTTTTACTGATTTTCCAAAGTACAACTGCGATGCTGCTTCGACTCCATGCGCGCTATGTCTCCTTGTTCCTAAGTACATTTGATTAGAGTACAAGGCTAGGATTTCACGTTTTGTATAGCGTTTCTCAATATGAAAGGTGTAGTAAGCTTCTTGAAGTTTGCGTCTCCATGTTTTTTGCAGGCCTAAGCGTTCGCCGCCGAGGGTAACATTTCGAGCAAGTTGCATTGTCAATGTACTTGCTCCTGCCCCAGTAAGATCTCCGGTTAAAATATTTCTCGCGAAAGTTACTAAGATGCGTGGGATATTGAAGCCAACATGTCTAAAGAAACTTGCATCCTCTGCAGCAATGATGGCATTTCTCATTACTTCTGGAATGTCGTCGTAATTTATAATTACTCGACGCTCAGTAGCAAATTCACCGATTAGTTCCCCTCCGGAAGCGTAAATACGTGTAATTGTTCCTGGGGTATAGTCGTCCAGTTCAGAAATAACTGTTAGATCTGGTGAATAGGCAAATAAAGCTCCACTAATAATCCCTGCCAGCGCTGTTAATCCACATACTGAAATAATTAAAGAGTGGTTCTTTAGCGCATTCCTGCTTTTAGTCAGAAATGACAGTTGGTTCTTATAGTTATCCATAAATTTAAAACCATTTTAATAAGATACTCACTTAGTGCCTTTTATTTTACTAATTTAGTCGGCTTTATAGTTACTAGTTAAGTGTAAATAGCTTGTTATAGTTACTAAATTAGGTTTTAATTTTTAAAATCATATGGCATGATGGTCATGTAAGTTGACTTTGACATACTCATATATTATACTTTTATAAGTATTAGGCCCGCTTTAAAAGAAGCTAAAGCGCATCATTAAGTAACTTTATTAGAAAAGTTTGATTGAAATGGAGAGCCAGCGATATGAGCAAAATTATTGGAATTGATCTCGGTACAACTAACTCAGTTGTTGCCGTTATGGAGGGAAGTGAACCAACTGTTATTACTAACCCTGAGGGTAATCGTCTGACACCATCTGTTGTGGCATTCACCAAAACCGACGAGCGTCTTGTAGGACAAGTTGCAAAGCGACAAGCTGTAACTAACCCAGAGAACACAATCTTTTCGATTAAGCGTTTTATGGGTAGACGGTATGACGAGGTTAGCGAAGAAATGAAAACGGTTCCGTTTGAGGTAAACCAAACGACTAACGGTGCCGCTCAAATTAAAGCGAGTGGGAAAGATTATTCGCCGCCGCAGATCTCAGCAATGATCTTGCAGAAACTTAAACAGGCTGCTGAGGAATATTTGGGACAGAGTGTAGAGAGCGCAGTGATTACAGTGCCGGCCTATTACAACGATGCACAACGCCAGGCTACAAAGGATGCGGGTCAAATCGCTGGTCTTGAGGTTATGCGTATCGTAAATGAGCCAACTGCGGCAGCATTAGCTTACGGTCTTGACAAAAAAAAGGACGAAACTATTGCGGTGTATGACTTCGGTGGAGGCACGTTTGATATCTCTATCCTTGAAGTAGGGGAGGGTGTTGTCGAGGTTAAATCGACAAATGGAAACACTCATCTTGGAGGGGACAATCTTGACCAACGAATCATCGATTGGATTATAGAGGATTTTAAAAACGATGAAGGTATCGATCTTAGCAAAGATCGCATGGCTCTACAGCGACTAAAAGAAGGCGCTGAGAAGGCTAAAATGGAACTTTCGACCGTGATGGAGACAGAGATTAACCTTCCTTTTATAACGGCAGACCAAGCTGGCCCTAAACACCTACAAAAAAAATTAACACGTGCTAAGTTCGAACAACTCGTGGAGGATTTATTGCAACAAACGGTCGGCCCAGTCAAGCAAGCCTTAACAGATGCAGGTGTCGACGCCTCTGGCATTGACGAGGTTGTTCTTGTTGGCGGTTCAACTCGCGTACAAAGGGTTCAGGAGATTGTTAAGGATCTATTTGGAAAGGAACCCCATAAGGGTGTCAATGCTGATGAAGTCGTCGCAATTGGAGCAGCCCTGCAAGCAGGTGTTTTGTCTGGCGACGTGAAGGATCTTCTTTTGCTTGACGTGACACCACTTTCGCTCGGAATTGAGACTCTGGGTGGTGTGATGACGACACTGTTAACACGAAACACGACCATACCAGCTAAAAAGAGTGAGATTTTTTCAACAGCAGCTGATAGTCAGACTAGCGTAGAAGTGCATGTCCTTCAAGGGGAACGTCCGATGTCCAAGGACAATCGAACACTCGGCAAGTTTCACTTGGTTGGTATTGCTCCGGCGCCTCGCGGCGTGCCACAAATTGAGGTTACGTTTGATATCGATGCAAACGGAATTGTTAATGTATCAGCTAAGGATCTTGGAACAGGCAAAGAACAAAAGATTACGATAACAGCTTCGAGTGGTTTAACTGAAGAAGATGTCGATCGGATGATGAAAGAGTCTGAAGCCAACGCGGAGGAAGATAAACAGCGCAAGGATGATGTCGAAACGCATAACCGGGCTGATCAAGCTATGTACGCATCGGAACGGATGATCAAGGATTCTGGAGACAAGTTGTCATCGGAAATAAAGCAGTCTGTCCAAGATGCCATTGAGGTCCTTAAAAAGGCAAACGAAGGTTCTGATATTAATGCCATTACTAATGCACTAGAACAGCTGACCAAAGTGCAACAAAGTGCGGCCGAGGAACTATATAAGCAGACACAGCCATCGGAAACGCAGTCGTCTGGATCAGCACCATCAGATGAGTCAAATGAAGCCTCGGATTCAGAGTCTGCCGAAGGTGGTGAAGTGATCGATGCTGAGGTGGTTGAAGACGACAAGAAATAGCCGATGGATTTATACGTTATCCTTGGTGTCGATACGGACGCATCTCTCCATGACTTAAAACGAGCGTACACACGCCTCGCTCGTCGGTATCATCCTGATATCAATCCTGGCGATCGTGAAGCAGAAGCGTTCTTTCGACGAGCAACTGAAGCGTATGAAACGTTAATTGATCCAGATCGCCGAAAGCTATACGACTCTCAAGGTTTACCTACAAGTAGTTCTGATAGTGCGTCAGTTGAATTTCACGGTTTTGACTTTTCTGTTCCTGCGACAGGAACATCCGTTACGTTCAGCGAGCTTTTTGGCGAAGCATTGCCTGAGACAATCGAATCAAAGGATGTTTTTAATGGGAAAGGCAGTGATTTGTACGGAGAGATTTCACTTAGCTTTGAAGAATCTCTTCAGGGTGTAGAACGACAGTTAACAATTACGAGGCTTAATACGTGTAGTGCTTGCGGTGGAAGTGGTATACGTCGTGCGCCTGAAAGTCGTTGTGGATTTTGTCACGGTTCAGGTGCGGTCCGTTGGCGTCGTGGGCACATGGTATTTTCCAAATCATGTGAAAATTGTGAAGGAACAGGACTGCAACGCCAACAACCATGTTCAACTTGTCGGTCTGAGGGAACAATGGCTAGAACAGAGGATATTATGATCCAGGTTCCAGCTGGTGTGCATGATGGGGCTCGCATGCGCGTGCCAAGCAAAGGGAATGCAGGCCGAGGCAAAAGTAATGTGGGCGATCTCTATATAACGGCAAAGGTTAGCGAACATCGGGTTTTTAAACGCCAGGGCGATGATTTATATCTCAAAGTTCCAGTTGCGGTGCACGAAGCAGCCCTAGGTGCTAATATCGAGATTCCTACAATTAATGCATCAATCCGTCTTCGGGTGCCTGCCGGCACACAATCCGGACAACGCTTTCGGATTCGTGGAAGAGGTGCAAATGTTCCCCGAACCGGGGAATCAGGTGATTTGATAGTTGAAGTACAGCTTGTGTTACCGTTTCTTAAAGACGAACGGTCAAAGGAGTTACTTCGGGAATTCGGGGAAATTAATGCAACCGATGTCAGGCATGATCTATTTATAAAGTGATCAAATAATGTCTTCAAAAAGAGCTGGAAAGGCGTATTTCATGATTAGTGCTGTGGCGCAGCGGTATCAGATCCACCCTCAGACGTTACGATTATATGAACGAGAAGGACTTTTAAAGCCGTCTCGAACAGAGGGAAATACGCGCCTTTATTCGCAGGATGATCTCGATCAGTTAGAAACCATTCTTACTTTAACCAGAGACTTAGGTGTTAATCTGGCAGGAGTGGAAATTATTTTAAATATGCGTCAGAAGATGGATCGAATGCAACACGAAGTTAACGAGTTTATGGCTTACGTTAAGCGGGAAATGACTCGTGGTCTTGGTGATTGGGAAGAGAGGCTTGGTACCGCTCTTGTGAAAGTCCCAACAAATAGTTTGGTTCAGGCTCATCCTGCTGCAGTTGATCGAGCAGGAAAAAGCTCTGGTCGTAAACGCAAGCGCTCATCGTCTGACTAAAGCGATCTCTTCGCTTTGACTGTTCTCAAACTTAAAAATTAGACGACACAATCTATAGTCTGAGGTATTCTTTAGCTGCGTCCTTAAGATGGGGATGTTGCTCGATCTCACTAAAGACAATTAACTATGAATTGTCCACATTGTAATGATACTGGTTGGCGACCTCGCGAAGCGGACAATATTCGGAGAGTCGAACGTTGCGAATGTTGGCATCAACAGGTTGCAAATGATTTGTTAAAAGAGGCTAAGATCCCTCCAAGGTATAACAAATGTCGCTTTGATAGCCTCATAACCTATCCTAATGAGCAACTTCTTCGTTCAGCAAAGAAGGTTCAAACTTTTACTGAAAAATTTCCAATCGTGGAGAAAGGTCTTCTACTGATTGGTCCTCCTGGCATAGGTAAGACTCATCTCGCAGTGGCTGCATTAAGAGAAGTTATTCTCACTAAGGGGATAAGGGGCCTTTATTTTGATACCCGAACTCTTCTAAGCACAATCCGTAGCACATATAATCCGATCACACGAGCTTCAGAAGCGGATGTTTTATCAAGTGTAATGAATGCAGAGTTGCTTGTACTCGACGATCTGGGTGCAGAGCGTCCTACAGACTGGGTTGAGGAAATGATGAATCTTATCGTTAATACGCGGTATAACGACCGTCGACCAACTATTTTCACCTCAAATTATGAGGATGTACCTGATACTGACGATCTTGATTCGTTATTAGTTCGGGTTGGCTTTCGTATGCATTCACGTCTACGCGAGATGTGTGAGTTTCTCGAATATGGTGGCCCTGATTATAGAGATTTCGAATACCCACCGAGTGCTGAAGATCTTTTTCAACGTTGGAAATCTCAGCCCAGGCGACGCTTGCCTAAGCGTGCATCTGTGCGTGCACGAGCTCAACTAAAGCATGGGCAGAAGGATAGTCAACTTGAATTAGGTTGGTCAGGAGGAAAGGCTAGTAGCTAAAACTTTCAAACAAAGTCTGGATTTAGCTTTAAAGAACTCAGTCTTCTTTGTAGAAGTCTTTAGATAAGAAATTAATGACTAGCGATAATAAACTGGGTTTATATATCCATATTCCCTTCTGTGATTCAATCTGTAATTATTGCAACTTCAATCGTGGATTATTCGACTCTGATTTGAAGGTTCGTTATCTTAAAGCTTTAAACAAAGAGATTTGCAATTCTAGTGAAGGTGCAGAAATTGACACTCTATATTTCGGCGGAGGCACACCGTCTTTGCTAACACCGGAGGAGGTCTCTCAACTTGTAATTTCCTGCAAGAATTCCTTTAGCGTTGACCCGGTGGCTGAGATTACATTAGAGGCTAATCCTGACAGTGTTACTTCGTCTCGTTTGCGTGGATGGCTTGATGCCGGCGTGAACCGAATTAGCTTTGGGGTGCAGTCATTTCGAGACGAAGAGCTGGATCGATTGGGTAGAAGGCATTCGTCAGATCAGGCGAAGGAAGCTCTATTGTTGGCCCGGGATGCTGGGTGTGATGAAATTAATATAGATATAATATTTTGGTTACCTGCTCAAACAATGAGTCATTGTCGAGAATCAGTGAAAACGTTGATCGATTTAGAACCAGACCATGCATCTTTTTATATGCTCGAATTGTATCCAAACGCACCCTTAAAAGAGGAAATGGTTCGGAGTGGTTGGTCTCTCGCTCCTGACGAAGATGCGACTACTATGTATTTAGAGACGTTAGACTTGACTGATGCAGCAGGGTATGAACAGTACGAGATTTCAAATGTGTCTCGTTCGGGAAAACAGTGTAGGCATAATCTCAAGTACTGGCAAGATGGTGAGTGGTTGGGATTTGGATGTGGTGCTCACTCAACATGCGGTGGTTATCGATGGAAGAATGTGTCCGAAACTGAAAAGTATATTTCTGTGGTAACTCAGAGGGGCTCAATCTGGTCTGAACATCGAAAACTCACGACACAGGAACAGCTTGGCGATGCCTTATTTATGGGCCTCCGGCTCTCTAGTGGACTCGACCTTGCTTCGATTGAAGATCGGTACGGAGTTGACATAATGGTGGAGCATAAGTTAGCGTTGGAGCCGTTTTTGGAGCGCGGACTTCTAGTTCACTCGGCTGGGCGATTGAGGCTAACCCGTCCTGGCATGCTTTTAGCTAATGAAGTCATGAGTACTTTCGTATAGGAAGCCTAGTACGGTAAAGTTAGGCTATTATTTTTATTTTTTAGAGGAGGCTATGTACATGGGTGTTTCTACGAATTGGCGAATCGCACGTCCAGGTTTATGGGTCGTGGGTGCACTTGTCTTTGCGTTGGCGGTAGGTGCAGTTATTGGGATAGTGTTTACAACTATGACGGTTGAGGCACAAGCAAATCGGTCGTTTAACTCTGGTTCTGGCATGGTGCTTAATTTTATTAAGGCAGACCAAACTTCGAATTTTGAAAATGTCATGCGAAAAGTTTCGTCAGAACTCAAGGATAGCGGCGATGCAGATCGGCGGAGACAAGGTGAAGGTTGGAAAGTTTATCGTGCGCAGGAACCAGGTGCGGGAAACAGCGTTCTCTATGTGTGGTTTATTGAGCCAGCAGTTTCTGGAGCCGACTATGCGGTTTCGGCAATTTTAAACGAGTGTTGTGTTGACGAGGTTCAGCAGATTTACCAGCAGTTTAGTGAATCATTTGCTGGTGGCCAGCAAATAATTAATCTAAGCCGTCTTCCAGGTTTCTAATTCAGCTTCTTATTGATTGATTGACGCGCAACAATATTTTGTATGGTGAGCGTAGCTGCCATATTCATGTACAGTAGCCGATCACTAACTGCCCGTGCTATATATAATCTCCAGTTGATGGCTGTGTATAGATTCATGCAGAACATTCGTTCACCTCAGGTCATCGCGATCATCTGGATGTGTCTCATCGGCACCACCACGGCTGTTGCCCAGAACGTCGGTTCATCTTGGCCACAGTGGGGGGGGGGCGAGCGAAACTTCCATGTTCACGCCGACCCGTTAGCGCGAACGTGGCCAGAGACAGGACCGCCTGAACTTTGGCGACGACCCCTTGGCGAAGGCTACTCAGCTATTCTCGAGCAGAACGGCACCCTTGTAACAATGTACCGTAACGGCGACGCTGAAATAATTGCGGCTCTCGACGCTGACAGCGGCGCAACGCTTTGGGAGTATGCCTATGATGCGCCGTTGGTTCACGATGGCTATTTTGATGTGTGGCTCAACGCCGCCGGACCTGGCCCTTATGCAACCCCCTTGATTGTCAACGAACTCGTCTATGCGGTTGGCGTTAATGGCCACTTTCATGCCCTCGACCTTCAATCCGGTACGCTCCGATGGTCACATGACCTTGTCGATCGCTTCACGTTGGTTGACTACAATGCCTTCGCTTCAAGCCCTGTGGCCTACCGCGGCAACGTCATCTTGCCGATGGGTGGTGGTAGTCACGGCGTGGTTGCCTTCGACCAGGAAACGGGGGCTATTGCTTGGGAAAGTGAATCCTTTCCTCTAGGACCGGGATCACCCCAACTCATCACCGTAAATAACCACGACCAGCTCGTCGTCTGGGGACAGCAAGAACTCGTCGGACTCGACGTGCGGAACGGCGCAAGACTGTGGACACATCCACACACCAATGATCTTGGTCTAAATATCGCTACACCGATTTGGAGTGATGCTCAGCACCTCTTTGTGTCCTCTGCGTACAACGGCGGCAGCCGAATGCTCCAGATTGAGCAAGACGGCAACCAAGCGTCTGTCAACGAAGTCTGGTCCACGCCACGCACGCGGTTGCATTTTAGCAATGCACTTCGAGTAGAAAATCTCATCCTCGGAAGCAGCGGGGACTTCGGACCCGCATTCTTGACGGCATTGCAGGCTGACACAGGAGAAGAGGTATGGCGAGACCGTAGTTTCGCTCGTGCTCACCTTCTCTATGCGGATGACGTTGTCGTGCTTGTTGATGAAGATGGGGACGTGGCTGTCGCGTCGGTCTCCGACCGTGGCCTGAACGTACTAGCGCGTAAAGCCCTATTGACCGAAAACTCGTGGACGCCACCAACGCTTATCGGAAGCACTCTCTACGTCCGCGACCGACACGAAATTGTCGCACTTGACCTTGGCGAATAGCGATATCGGTCAGGTCACCCGAACGATGCGCAGCACGTTGGTGCTGCCCTCTCGATTAGAGATCCCAGCGGTCACAACGATTACGTCGCCGGATGCCACAATGCCCTGCGACCGTGCCCACTCAATGCCGGCGTTGATTTTTTTTATCGTCCGCGGGATCACCGTCGTAGTAGGTTTCCGTCACGTCCCAATTTAGTGCTAGCCGGCGCACAACAACAGGTAAGTCCCGCCGATTCATGGGTAGACCGAAGTATCTATGAGCGATGCGTTCTCGGTTTTAATTCCGGGCCGCCTATGGAACCGCGAGCCTACAACAATCACATGCAGTTATTTCAAACCCCTGATCACGTCGTCATATTTAACGAAATGGTGCACGACGGCAGGATAGCAAACCAGTATCGCTTCTTTCCTTGTTTTAAAATGATATTCTTTTAGAAACCAACATTTAAGCCTATATACACTCGCTGAGATGTGTTGTTCAGGGGGTTTCCGGCTAGTCTAAAGATACGATAATCTAGTCTTATTCCAATCGGTCCTTCCAGGTTTAACTTTACGCCTCCACCCATATTTGTTCCGACATTTATTTCTTGGTGTTCAAGCATCAGTTGCTCTCGATAAATACCTCCGCCGATGGTTCCATAGAACTGGAGTCCAGATACTAATGGTGGAGCTTGTGCTTCAATATTAAACATCCCAGTCTGCAATGAGGGGGTCCTTGATTCGACATTTTCACCAACCGTCGAATATTCGAATTCAAAGCCAACAATTAGGAGTGACATGCTAAGGGCTATACCTTTAGCTACACGGGGCGTAGGAGTTCGACTTGAACCGATAAATGCAGTTAAGTCAGCCGAAGCTTGGTGAGTAACGCCAACGAAGATAAGAGTTAATAATAATGTTCGTGCAAGACAATTCATTGGTAGCATTCCTTGCTTAATAGGTTTGTGCTCATGGTGAGCTCTTATTGGTCAAACTGTCAAGGTTGTTTCGTGCTTTAAGTGGCAATGGATATAACAAAAGTATCATCGTTCCGGTATGGTAGAGTTTGTCGAACCGTTGTTGGATAGTTAGTGATTAAGGGAAAAAGAAAACTGATGGAATTATTCGAGGGAGTAATTAAAGGTGATCAGAGAGCGATTGCACGGGCGATTTCTATTGTTGAAAGCGATTCGATAGAGGCCGCTGTTTTAATAAAGCAACTTTTTCTGAAGTCAGGTCATGCGATTATAGTTGGAATTACGGGTGCTCCAGGTGTGGGGAAGAGCACGCTTGTGGACCGCCTTGCTGCGGAATGGCGTCGCGTGGATAATCGTGTTGGCATTCTTGCTGTTGATCCAACAAGTCCGTTTAGTGGCGGAGCTATCCTTGGTGATCGAGTACGAATGCAAGCTCATACTGCAGACGATGGTGTGTATGTGCGCAGCATGGCAACACGTGGTCAGCTCGGTGGATTAGCACATGCTACAAGTGATGCCGTCGTAATTTTGGATGCCGCTGGACACGACGTTGTAGTAATCGAAACTGTAGGGGTAGGGCAAGGAGAGGTTGATATTGCCAAAACAGCGGATGTGTCAATCGTGGTTACTGTGCCTGGTGCAGGTGACGATGTTCAAACACTGAAAGCTGGCATAATGGAGATCGGTGACATTTTTGTTGTGAATAAGACAGATTATGCTGGTGCAGACCGGACTGCTGGCGAAATTAAGGCAATGCTAGGTCTTCAGGAGTTTTCAGAGAGTGCCTGGAAACCACCAGTGTTAATGACTCAGGCTTCGACTGGAGAAGGTGTATTAGATGTTCTCGAGGCGATAAGCCAGTTTGATACCCAAAAGACGGATAAACGTGATCGCCGACTTACCCGTGCGAGATCTAGGCTCTTGGGTATTTTGCGTGATACCTTTATTGAGCGTCTTGAAGTAGGAGGAAAGTCAGGCGAAGCATTGTCTAATGCTGTTAAAGAAATTTCAGAAGGCCTAGTTGATCCTTACACAGCTGCTGAACAGATTATGGGAAAACTTCAATGAAGGCAGTACTTGATCATGTAGGAATTGCAGTCTCTGATCTCGATCGAGCTCTTCATTTCTATCGAGACCAGCTTGGTTTAGAAATTGGACCTACTGAGGAAGTAGAGTCTCAACGGGTCAGGGTTCACTTTCTGGGCAATGGGGATTCGCCGATAGAGTTGCTCGAAGCGACAGCAGCAGATTCGCCAATTGCGAAGTTCCTCGATCGCAATGGTCCAGGTTTGCATCACATTACTCTTCGTGTTGAGAATCTCGCGGACGCTCTGGTTCAGCTTAAGGCTCGAGGAGTTCGGCTTATAGATGAGACCCCTCGTTCAGGTGCCGAAGGGACACGTGTCGCTTTTATTCATCCGTCTAGTGCTCATGGTGTGTTAGTGGAATTAAAAGAAACATTGTCGAGAAAAGATCATTAATAGTGAGGTGATAACGAGGGTATTGTGACCACGACTGAACAACAAGTTCGAATTGGTGTAATTGGAGGGAGTGGCCTCTACGATATGGAGGAACTAGATGATCGCATGGAGATTGCTGTCACGACTCCATTTGGGAAACCATCTGCCCCTTATGTAGTTGGAACGTTAGCAGGCAAACGTGTGGCGTTTCTTGCTCGTCACGGTGTCGGTCATTGCGTTCTTCCGTCTGAGTTAAATTTTAGAGCCAATATTTTTGGTTTAAAAAAACTCGGCGTCGAATGGATTATTTCGGCTTCAGCTGTAGGCAGTTTACAGGAACAGTATCGTCCTCTGGATATTGTTATCCCTGATCAGTTTCTAGATCGAACACGTGGGCGAGTTAGCACTTTTTTTGGACAAGGACTAGTAGCACATATCACGTTTGCAAATCCTGTGTGTCGAACACTTAGTGAAATTGCGTTGGAATCAGCGCGTGCGGCTGAAGTGACGGTTCATCGTGGTGGAACGTATGTGTGTATTGAGGGCCCACAGTTTTCAACAGAGGTTGAGTCTCATCTTTATCGTTCTTGGAAGATGGATGTAATTGGCATGACTAATTTACAGGAAGCTAAACTCGCACGGGAGGCTGAGATCTGTTACACGACGATTGCGTTGGTTACAGACTATGATTGTTGGCATCCTGACCATGAAAACGTTACGGTCGATATGATTCTCAAGAATTTACTCAGAAATGCTGAGACTGCGAAGAAAGTAATTCAGGAAGTTGTAAGTAAGTTACCCATCGAGCGAACCTGCGGATGTTCAACAGCTCTTGCTTCTTCTATTATTACTAACCCTGAAGCCATTCCAGAGGAGACGAAGTTTCAACTCGAACCAATAGTTGGTAAATATCTGAAATAAAGAAACTTGAATATCTATTAAGTTGCATCATTTCTATATTTATACATGCGGTTAGAGATTTACAGATGCCACCTGTTCTTACCGTTGGTTCAGTAGCGTTCGATTCAATAGAAACCCCATATGGTGAGGTATCACGTGTGGTGGGTGGCGCCGCAACCTACTTCAGTGTAGCGGCTTCATTCTTTACAGACGTTCAAATTGTGGCAGTCGTTGGTGAAGATTTTGGCAAGGAACAGTTAGAGGTCTTCACTGGAAGACGCATTGATCTTTCAGGACTTCAGAAGGTTCCGGGTGGAACGTTTAGGTGGAAGGGTAAATACAGTTCAAATCTCAATGAACGCGATACTATATACACAAAGCTGAATGTGTTTGAGGATTTTAGTCCTAGCGTCCCGGAAGTGTTTCGTGAAAGTCCTTTTGTCTTCTTAGCTAATATTCATCCGTCTCTTCAGTTTGAGGTGCTTAAACAAGTTACTAATCCAAGTTTCGTTGCACTTGACACTATGAACTATTGGATCGAAGGCACTCCTGATGCGCTTAAGAAGGTCTTGAAACATGTGCATGTACTCATCATTAATGACTCAGAGGCGCAGGAGTTAAGTGGTTGCTCCAACCTTGTTCGAGCAGCTCGTACTATTCAGAAACTTGGTCCAAAGCGTGTGGTGATTAAACGTGGGGAATACGGTGTATTGATGACACGTGATGAAGGGTTCTTTGCAGTTCCAGCTATGCCACTCGAAAGAGTCTGTGATCCTACAGGCGCAGGTGATACTTTTGCTGGCGGTTTCATTGGCTATTTGGCTGCAGCGAATAAAATATCTGATGAGGTAATTACTCAAGCAATCGTTGCTGGAAGCACGATGGCATCATTTGCTGTTGAAGACTTTGGCTTAGATCGATTACTCCGGCTTACAAAAGAAGAGATTCATGAAAGGTTTACTGAATTTAAGCATCTTACCTTCTTTGATCCACTCTGACTCGGTTGCTAGATAAATGATGAATCTGTGCTAGAAGTTTTATATCGTTGTTACAATCTGGGCAAGAAATATGTGTGCTTTTCAACGAAGTTTTTATCATCCGGCCTTAGTTTGTTTAATGGCTTGGCTCTTGCCTGGTTGGGGTCATTTGTGGCTGGGACGTTTTCGCACTGGCCTTATTTTACTTATTGCCCTTCTAAGTATGTTTACGATTGGAATTGGGTTAGAAGGGAGTCTTTTTCCGTTTGACACTGAAAAACCGTTTATTTTCCTTGGGGCATTAGCAAATCTAGGAATTGGCGCACTATATTTTTTTGTGCGATTTTTTAATTTAGATGAAGGTCGAGTTGTGGCAGTTGCTTACGAGCATGGTAATACCTTTCTTATTGTGTCCGGCTTATTGAATTTTTTAGTTATTTTGGATGCTTATGATATCGCACGTGGTCGTAAGTAAGGTTTGATTTAGGTGACAACACACTTCTGGTTAATGGTTTTGTTTGCTGCTTTGGTTTCGCTAGTATTTTCGCTCTTGATTTATGAAGATCCGAAAGCACAGATTAGGTTTACTGCAATAACATTTGGGGGGTTCATTTTAGTTGGAATAGTTTTGGGTTGGCTGATGTATCTACTTCCAGTCTGATGTTTCGTATAGTAACTGCCTAATAGCATTAAGGGAAGCAACCACTGGCTATATTACAATCTTGCCAATCCAACTGTTGATTCTTAGAGAGAATGTTGCATCGAAAGATTTGGGTTTGGGGGCCTCCTGTTCTACTTATGGCACTAATCTTTTTTATGTCATCTCTTCCAACTCCTCCAGACATTCCAGGTGGTTTATCTGATGTTAGCGTGCACGCGCTTGTATATGCTGTGCTCGGGGTTCTAGTGCTTCGAGCCGTGGCCAATGCTCGATGGAGTGGGGTGGCTATGCGAATGGCAGGATGGGCCTTTGTAATTACTGTGATGTATGGAATCAGTGACGAGTTTCATCAGCGATTTGTACCTGGGCGTATAGCTGAGGTTCGAGATCTTGCAGCTGATGTGGTTGGCGCATTCATTGGGATTATGGTTGTTTGGACGTGGAGTATAGTTCTGTCGGTCCGAAAATCTTCGTGATCAGCTATTTCGTGAAAGGAAATCTTTCTATATGTCGAATATTAGTGTTAATCAAATAGACTCTATCGCTCTTGTAACTGTTACTCGTCCTAAGGTGCTTAATGCAATCAATAGCAAGACAATTAAAGAGCTGCACGAAACATTTCGTGAACTTAAAGAGGACACTAAAGTAAGGGTTGTCATACTTACGGGTGAGGGAGATCGAGCCTTTATTGCAGGTGCTGACATTTCCGAACTTACTCAGATGACACCGACTTCAGCTCGTGAGGTGGCACGTCGGGGTCAGGCACTCTGTGATCTCATTGAAGGAGTGGGTAAACCAGTGATTGCTGCTATTAACGGATTTGCATTGGGTGGTGGTTGTGAGATTGCGATGGCATGCACGTTTCGTCTTGCTGCTGACACTGCGAAGATAGGCCAGCCAGAGGTTAACCTTGGCTTAATTGCTGGCTTCGGTGGGTCTCAGCGTTTGCCACGATTAGTTGGTCCTGGCCCAGCTCTCGAATTGTTATTGACTGGTGATACGGTAACAGCTGATGAAGCATGGCGTCTTGGTTTGGTGAATCATGTGTTTCCGAGTAATAGACTTCAGGAAGAGACTCACTTGCTTGCCTCTAAGTTGGCAGCGAAGCCGCCACTCGCAGTTAAGTACACACTTGACGCAGTGCAGCGTGGAATGAATATGTCTCTCTCTGAAGGTTGCGATTTTGAAGCGACTTTATTCGGTCTTGTAGCAGCAACTGATGATATGAGAGAAGGAACACAAGCATTTTTGGGTAAAAGGAAGGCAGAGTTTTTAGGAAGGTGAAAAATTCTCAAACTAATTTAAGCCCGGACTGTGAAGCTAGCGATTTACGCATAGCTCTAGTGGTGTCGACGTATCACGAAGAAGTGACTGCTTCGCTTCACAATGGAGCTGTTGAAACTCTTATAGATGTTGGGGTGAGTGAAGACAGCATCGTTACCATTTCGGTTCCAGGAGCGTTTGAAATTCCTCTTGCTGCTAGGCGTGCTGCCGAGTCGAGGTCTTTTGATGCAATCGTTTGTTTGGGTTGTTTGATTCGAGGAGAGACTCCGCACTTCGATTATATTGCATCGGCTGTTGCTAACGGTATCATGATGGCTTCCCAGGAAACTGGAGTTCCGATCAGTTTTGGAGTCCTGACGACCAATACCCTTAATGAAGCTAAAGCGAGAGCAGGGTCGTCGCGACAAACGAACAAGGGTTGCGAGGCAGCTTTGGCAGTAGTTAGACTGTCTAAAGTTTTCCGACAGCTAACGAGTAAGCGCTCTAATGGAGAAAAAGGGTGACTTTAGAGAACTTAGGCTTAGAACGTCATCGTGGTCGAGAGTCGGCTCTTCAGCTTTTGTATCAATGGGAAATTGGGCATCGCACTGCGGTTGCCTTCGACGAAGCTATAGATTTATTTTGGAAGGTACATCCGGGCCCAGATTCTAGGCGATTATTCGCTGATGCATTAGTCGAAGGCACAATTAAAAATGTGGAGGCGATCGATCCGTTGCTAGAGACTAATGCCGAAAACTGGCGATTGTCGCGGATGGCGGTTATTGATCGACTTATTATGCGTATGGCTGTTTACGAACTCCTTTTTACTGATACACCGGAATTGGTAGTAATTGATGAAGCTTTAGAATTAGCTAAAACTTTTAGTAGCGACGAAGCTGTTTCTTTTATTAATGGGGTGCTCGATGCTGTTCGTCGTCAACTTGAACAAGTGGTTCCTTAAGGTTGTAAATAGCATAGGAAGTTTTGTTGGTATATATAGTGTCGAGTAGATCTTCTAGCCTATTTTTGAATCTCGTAAAATAATCAGATGAGAACTTCATGACCCGCGAACGAGAAAAAGATCAACTTCAACAACGATTAGAAAATCTCGCCGAACTTCGTTCTCTTGGTGTTGAGCCATATCCGCACGATTTTAGTTGTTCTGACACGGTATCTGGGTTGGTTGAGACACATTCTCCCGCAAGTGGGGATGAGCTTGAAGCATCTCAGGTACAAACTTCAACGGCTGGACGAGTGCTGGCGATTCGTGGTTTTGGCAAGGCTAACTTCTTAGTGCTCTCTGATGGGAAAGCTCGGATTCAGATTTATGTCAGAAAAGACTCGATGCTAGATTCTGATTTCAGTACTTATCGGTTGCTAGATTTAGGCGATATTGTGGGTATTGAAGGGCGTATATTTCGTACTAGGACAGGAGAACTCACAATTTGGGCTAGCCGATTGAAGTTTCTCAGTAAATGCTTGTTACCCTTGCCAGAGAAATGGCATGGCTTAACTGATATTGAAATTCGTTACCGGCAACGTTACTTAGATCTTATTGTCAATGCTGATGCTCGTCGTGTTTTTGAGACACGCAGCCGTGTGCTTGCAACGATTCGTCATTTTTTCAACGTTCGCGACTATTTAGAAGTTGAGACTCCGATTATGCAGTCAGTCGCTGGTGGTGCATTAGCGCGTCCATTTGTCACTCATCATAATGCGCTCGATCTTTCACTTTATCTTAGGATTGCACCTGAGCTCTATCTGAAACGGTTAGTTGTGGGTGGCATTGAGCGGGTTTATGAGATTAATCGTAACTTTAGAAATGAAGGTATCTCTAAGCAACACAATCCTGAGTTTACGATGCTTGAGTTCTACCAAGCTTACAGTGACTACCGTGCACTTATGACGCTTACTGAAGAATTATTAGAACACGTTTCACTTCAAGTGCTTGGTAGCAACGAATGCATCTTTGGGGAACACGAAATATCTTTCAAGCCACCGTTTGTACGCTTGTCACTGAGGAAGGCAGTAAGCGAGGCTCTTAGTCAGCGTCTTGGTATAAATGTAAAAGAATCGGAATTACGAGTTCGGAAGAGTGTGGCTAGCTTAGCTCAAAAGGTAGGCGTAGACATAACAAGTCAAGCTGGCGCAGGGAAGATCACGCTTGATTTGTTTGAGGCATTGTGCGAACCGACACTGAACAAGCCGACGTTCGTTTATGATTTTCCAACGGAGGTTTCTCCTTTGTCAAAGCAGTGCTTAGATGACCCTGATACAGTAGAGCGCTTTGAGTTATTTATAGGCGGCATGGAAATAGCTAATGCTTTTAGTGAGCTTAACGATCCGACTGAACAGAGGCGACGTTTCGAATTTCAACTAGAAGCTCGTTCGGATGGCGATCTGGAGGCTCATGCTATGGATGAGGACTATATTCGTGCTCTCGAATATGGTTTACCTCCAGTTGCTGGTGAAGGCATTGGCATTGACCGTTTGGTAATGTTGTTGACCAATAGTCAATCAATTCGAGACGTTATCCTTTTTCCACTTATGCGGCCGAAGCGGAGCGAAGCAGAGTGAGTGTACCTTTTGAGCTTTACGTGGCCGTCCGATATTTGTTAGCGCGTAGAAAACAGGCTTTTATATCTTTAATCTCATTAATCTCGACGCTAGGGGTAACTGTGGGAGTTATGGCCTTAGTCATCGCCTTGGCTCTAATGACTGGTTTGCAACAAGAGTTGCGAGACAGAATTGTCGGTGCCGCCGCTCATGTCTATGTTTGGAATGTCAAGGATGGAGGCTTTGAGGACTATCAAGCCGAGGCTAAAAAATTCACAGAGGTTCCCCGAGTGCTTAGTGCAGCTCCTTCAATCCTCGGCAAAGCTTTAGCCACGACTCAGTATGGAGAGGCTTTTATTACGGTTAAAGGAATTGACCCAGAATTAGAACAACATGTGACTGATGTTGTTGATTCGGTGAATAGTGGAAGCCTTTTTGATCTGGAAGATGTCAATGGTTCGGGCTTAGGTGGGTTAGTAATAGGACAAGGGGTGTCTTCACAGCTTGGAGTATTTGTTGGCGATGAAGTTACGTTGGTTACGCAGTATGGAACACTTTCGCCTATGGGCATGATGCCTCGTCCTCATCGGCTTCGCGTTGTGGGTATCTTTAGCCTTGGTTTGTACGAGTACGACAATTCATATGGATTCGTAACACTTGATGTTGCTAAGCGTTTACTTAACAAAGATCGTGTCGAACTTATGGAGCTTAGAATAGATAATATCTACGCATCTCGTGAGACTGCTCAAGCTGTAACAGATATTCTAGGATCGGAATATCTTACAGAAGACTGGTCTCAGATGAATCAAGCACTGTTTTCTGCGCTTTGGCTCGAGAAAATGGCGATCTCGATCACAATCGGACTCATAGTTATGGTTGCTGCTTTAAATATAGTTGCTTCGTTGATTTTGCTTGTTATGGAAAAGAGTAAAGATATTGCTATTTTAAAAACAATTGGAGCGAAGCCACTAAGTATTAGAAAGATATTCATGCTACAAGGTTCTATTATTGGAATTATTGGAACCACTCTCGGGGCAGCAGGAGGGTACGCTTTAGCAGTTATTTTTGATCATTATCGGGTGATCAGTCTTCCGGTTGAGATCTATCAAATTTCGTATGTTCCATTCACTGTCAATATAATGGACTTAGTGTTGGTGATTGGTTCAGCATTAACCATTTGCTTTGTCGCAACGCTTTATCCATCTCGTCAGGCTTCACATTTGGATCCGGTGGAGGCTTTAAGGTATCAGTAGAAAATTCTTAGAAGTTAAAATTGAGATGGGCGCTAACGTGGCTTCTAGAAGCGCGAAAGGTTAGCGTATTCAATCCGCCTAGTGTTTTTATTTTATTCAGCATGTCTTTTTTAGAAGTCTCAAATCTTTCAAAATTTTATAGTGTCGGAGGTGCACGTCTAGAGGTACTCAAAAATCTAGAGTTGGCAGTCGAGGTTGGCGAGATGGTAGCCATTGTAGGGACTTCAGGTGTGGGTAAGAGCACTCTCATGCATGTGATGGGGGGATTGGACCGTCGAGACGGTGGGTTGATTCGTGTAGGTGAAACAGAGATTACAGCACTTACGGACACAGAACTGGTCACGTTTCGTAATAAGTATGTTGGTTTCGTGTTTCAGTTTCATCATTTATTACCTGAGTTTAGTGCACTTGAGAACACCGAAATGCCAATGCGAATTGCAGGTGTGCCGTTAGCAGAAGCTCGCAAACGAGCTCAGGACTTGCTTGAGCAGGTTGGACTGACTGATCGTATTTCTCACCGTCCGGGGTTGCTTTCTGGAGGCGAACAACAACGTGTGGCAATAGCTCGTGCGTTGGTCATGAGACCTTCTCTTCTGCTGGCAGACGAGCCAACCGGAGATCTAGATAGGCAGACAGGCGAAATTCTTCACCGATTACTCAGGGAGATACATAAACAGCATGGTCTCACATCTGTTATCGCAACTCACAACCTTCGTCTCGCTGAGTCCTGCGATAGAGTTTTTAAGCTTGAGAATGGTTGTCTTCAACCAGCTGAATCTATGTAACTATGGTATGGAATGACTCTAATAGGCTAAGTTCTTAATTTTCGTGACAATCAAAATTTACGTTGAGAACTGTTTGCCTTATAATGCGGTAAAGTAAAGATTGTTAATACTTTCAGGACTGTCGATAGGTAGGAGTGGATGTTTGAACGGTACACCGAACGAGCGCGGCGTGTATTGTTCTTCGCACGCTACGAAGCGAGCCAACTTGGCAGCATTTCAATTGAGACCGAGCACCTACTATTAGGCTTGATACGAGAAGGGAAGGGGCTGACAAGCCGAATCTTTTCACGTTCCCACCTGTCCCTCGAGAACATCCGTAAAGAGATTGAAGGCCGTACAGTTCTTGGTGAAAAAGTTTCTACTTCAGTAGAAATTCCCTTTAGTACTGGAACCAAGCGAGTGCTTTATCATGCATCGGGAGAATCTGAAAGACTGCTGCATAACTATATTGGAACGGAGCATCTTCTTCTCGGTCTTCTTCATGAAGATAAATCAGTTGCTGCAGTAATTCTTCATGAGAAGGGAGTCAGGTTAAATGCTGTTCGTGAAGATGTAGTTCAATTGCTAAACGAGAAGACAACCATTGCTAAGGTTAAGGAGATGCCGCTTTTGGCAGAGTTTAGCCGAGACCTTACTGAAGCGGCCAAGAAGAATCAGCTTGATCCTTTGGTTGGCCGGGAACTTGAAATTGAGCACGTACAACAAGTGCTTTGTCGGCGGACTAAAAACAATGCAGTGCTTATTGGAGAGCCAGGTGTTGGAAAAACTGCAATCGTTGAGGGATTGGCTCAGAAGATTGCAGGTGGTGAGGTGCCGCGTTTTTTAGCTCACAAGCGAATCTTGGTTTTAGACATTTCTTTAATAGTTGCAGGAACTAAATATCGAGGTCAGTTCGAGGAACGACTAAAAGCAATAATGAAGGAACTCAATGAGCAAACGAACATAATTGTCTTCATAGATGAGCTGCACACTCTTGTGGGAGCTGGGTCAGCAGAAGGGTCACTCGATGCTGCGAATATTCTAAAGCCTGCTCTGTCTCGTGGTGAAGTGCGCTGCATTGGTGCTACGACACCGTCTGAGTATCGTAAACACATTGAGAAGGATCGTTCTCTTGAGCGTCGATTCCAAGCTATTAAGGTTGAACCACCTACCGAGATCGAGACAGTAGAAATTTTAATGGGAGTAAAAGATCGATACGAGACATTTCATCACGTAGCATATACGGAAGAAGCAGTGGAAGCAGCAGTGTCACAGTCAAGTCGTTACATTACAGATAGGTTTCTTCCAGACAAGGCAATCGATCTTGTTGATGAAGCAGGTTCGCGTGCTAAATTGAAAGATGCAGATTACAGTTCTGAGATGGGTAAGATTAATAATAGTATACGGGTCGCGGTTGAGAAGAGGCAGGCTGCTGCTGAAATAAAAGACTATGAGCGTGAACAGTTCTTTCGTGAACAGGAGTCTCTCGCTCGTGAAAATCTACAAGTTATTCAGAAAAAATTTAATGTGAGCGTAGATTCCAAATATATCGAGGTTGGTAAAGCAGACATCGATGAGATTGTATCTAAGTGGACTGGTGTGCCTATTGCTTCGGTTAATGAAGATGAGAGTGCCAAGCTTTTGCATATGGAAGAAGAGCTTCACCTGCGCGTTATTAGCCAGACGAAAGCAATTTCAGCTCTTTCTAGGGCTATCCGCCGATCTAGGGCTGGTCTTAAGTCGCCCAATCGTCCGGTTGGTAGCTTTATATTTCTAGGTCCAACCGGGGTGGGGAAAACGGAGTTGGCTCGAACACTGGCTAATTGCCTTTTTGGTAGCGACACAGCATTGGTGCGTTTCGATATGTCAGAGTATATGGAGAAGTATTCCGTTTCAAAATTAATTGGTTCTCCGCCAGGATATGTTGGACACGAAGAAGGTGGTCAGCTTACTGAGAAAATAAAGCGACATCCGTACTCTGTTTTACTACTAGATGAGATCGAAAAAGCACATCCAGATTTATTTAACATTCTTCTTCAGGTTTTCGAAGACGGACATCTTACGGACGGTTTAGGTAATAGGATTGATTTTAAGAATACGATCATCATCATGACTTCTAATATTGGTGCTCGATACATTCAAAAACAAGCATCGATGGGGTTTCAATCTCCTGACACTAAGGATATTCAGAAAAACGTGTCTGAGATGGTTATCAATGAAATGAAGCGAATATTCAATCCAGAGTTTTTAAATCGTGTAGACGAGGTTATCGTTTTTGAAGCTTTAACTGATGATGACCTTAGGCAGATTGCAGTAATGTTAGTTGAGCAGTTAAATGATAATCTTGCTAATCGGAAACTCCATATTTCGTTGACACCAGAAGTAGTAGACTGGATTATTGAACTAACTTGTAAGGACCGTTCTTATGGAGCACGTCCATTACGGCGTGCGATTCAGCGTTATATCGAGGATCCGTTATCGGAAGAATTGATTCGTGGTCGACTTGAAAATGGAGAAGTAGAAGTTTATCTTGATGGTGGTGTGCTTTTATATCGTATGCTTGGTGAGCAGCAGGAGGGAAGGCGACTAGCCTGTTAGGTTAGAGGTTTCGCGCGCTGAGCAAAGTTCGAAATTTGAGTGGATGGTAATATTGACTTATGAAAATTAGGCCAAAATTCTTCAGAGTGCTTTGGGGCATGCTTTCTGTCATTTCGTTTGTAGCTTGTACCCCGTTGTTTGTTCTGGCTAATCCCCTTATGGTTGAAGAATCCGTTATTCAACCAGGAGAGGCTGATCCTATTCAACCTCCAGAAGATTCGCCACCACTTTTACGGAATGTGCAACTAACGTTTCCTACGCAGGGAAATGTGTCAAGTGTAGACCCACAGACTTACCTTTTTCATATGGAAGTTCGAAACCATGTCAGCCTGCCATCTCAGGGAAAGTGGATGCCATACACCGAGGAAGTTGAGCAGATTATTCTCGATGATTTTCAACGGCTTTGGGAGACCGGTTTTTTGGAAGATATTTGGATCGAGGTGATTGACGAGCCGTGGAACAACGGTGTAGTTGGTAAGCGCGTTATATACAACTTTGAAGAGCGTGAACGTGTAAAGATTGTTAACTTTGAAGGATCGGACGAACTTAAACGTGCTGATATTGATGACGCGATGCAGGAAAACGGACTCACGTTTAGGCTGGATACTTTTCTCGATCCAGGTGAGGTTAAGAGGGTTAAGGGGCTTTTAAAATTTATGTTTGCTGAGAAAGGATATGAATTCGCTGAAGTCACACATGAGGTCGAAGAACTCCCCGGTGGGCCTAAGACTGTTCGAGTAACGTTTAATATGGAAGAAGGCCCCAAGGTGTATGTTGAAGAGATAAGTTTTATTGGTAATGAAGCTCTAAGTGATGGAAAATTGAAACGCAAAATGAAGAGCATCAAGGAACGGTGGTGGCTCTCTTGGATTACGAAGCGTGGCACCTACAAGCAAACTCATTTTGAGGATGACGCTGATCGAATTATTGTAGGTTATCGAAATGAGGGGTACATCGATGCTCAAGTTGGTCAACCAGTTCTTGATTATCTAGAAGAATCAGTTGATGGCAAGAGTCGAGGGCTTCGTTTGCGTATACCAATCGAAGAAGGCGAGCGTTACCGGGTTGGAAACGTAGATTTCGATGGCAATGATATCTTAAATGACGAGGCGTTAGCTTCGGTGTTTGAAAACCTTGAGTCAGGTGAATATTACAAGGAAGAAGATGTCCGCAAGGCATTCGACACAGTAAGAGAGTTGTATGGGTCACTTGGTTACTATGAGATGACTCTGTTTCCTGATTTGCAACCTCGCACTGTTGCTGAAGTGGCGAGCGCCGTTAACGATGCTGGTAATAGTGATACTGCGTTTCGAGAAGAAGGGTTTCCGACGCGTCTCAATGGCGATCCACTGGTTGACGTAACTATTCGTGTGCAGGAAGGAGAACGTTACTATATTAACCGCATCACATTTGTGGGTAATGAGACTACACATGACGAGGTTGTGCGACGGGAGATGCAGTTATTAGAAAAAGGTGTCTTTAATACCGAGGCCCTCAAGTACAGTATTCGACGCATAAATCAGTTAGGATTTTTTGAACCGTTGGAAGAGGATCAATCAGTTCAAATCGCTAAAGTGGAAGAAGCTGATACTAATAATGAGGTTAATCTCACAATAAACTTAAGTGAAAACAACCTTAATCAGATCTCATTCGGTGCTGGAATGTCGCAGTACGATGGGTTTTTTGGTCAGTTGTCATTTCAGACCAGTAATTTCCTAGGACGCGGTGAAACTTTGGGTGCAAATATCATGGCTGGTTCTCGGGTGCGGAATATGAGTCTTCAATTTACAGAGCCATTTATCTTTGGTCGAGACATGTCAGGAAGTGTGGCTGTATTTACAAGGAAGTTTGACTATATTGGAAGTTATACTGAAGAAAGCATAGGTGGCACGCTTACGGCAGGGTGGCCATTATCAGTTTTCTCTAGATTTTTTATGAGCTACAGTTATGAAGAAACTGGCGTAAAGGATATCAACCCGTACTTTTTCGACGACCCGTTTTTACTGGAATCTCCTTTTTTTCAGGATGCATTGTTGATGGGTTCTGATGGGCGTAGATCAATTAGCAAGGTTACTCCCATGTGGCAGTTTAATACCATCGATCATCCTGTTTTTCCAACGAGTGGCACAAGGTATCAAGCTGGAATTGATATAGCTGGATTAGGTGGCAATACAAGCTATCTGAAGCCGACCTTAGGGGCGACTTGGTATATGCCGCATACGTCCCGAACCACGATAGGAATCAGAACGCAGTTTGAATATCTTCGCACAGGTGATGTGGAGGCGATTCCAGTCTTTGAACGTTTATGGTTGGGCGGCGAGTATTCGGTTCGTGGATATGACATTCGTCGGATTGGGCCAACATTAGCCGAGATAAATCCAGACATTGCAGATGATACAGTTACTGGGCGTTCACTGATCGGTGGCAATAAGAGCGTGCTGTTTAATTTCGAATACCAGTTTACTGTTGCTGGGCCGGTTCGTTTGATTGGATTCTACGATGCTGGACAAGTTCGGGATTTTGGTAAAAATTTTACTATGAATGATTTTAAAACATCAACAGGAGTTGAGCTTCGCTTTTTTATGCCGATGCTAAATGTTCCCTTCCGTTTGATTTATGCTTGGAATCCTCAGCGTGAAGGTGTTTACGATGATCGACTGCGACCAGCAGATAAATCCGGTTTTCGTTTTGCAGTCGGAACAACTTTTTAAGTTCGAAGAATTTAAGTGAGACAGGGAGTAAAAAACGAAATGGCTAGATTGATCAGATTTTTAATTGCTAGTGTAATTTGTTTTGTACCTGCTACTGCTGTGGTGTCTGTTCAAGAGAACGTCTTTCCTGCAGGTTCTAAGTTTGCCTTTTTAGATATTCAGCGTGTCGTGGGTGAATCTAATGAAGGGCAGGAAGCAAACAGTAGAGTGGAGGCATTGAGCGACCAAAAATTGAGCGAGATTGATGCCAAGACCAGGGAGTTACAAGTAGAGGTTGACGGTCTTAATCAGCAATTACAGGAGCAACAACAGAGACTACAGCAAGGTCAAAATGTTATGAGTATAGAGGCTAGCACAAACCTTCAGAGAGACATTGCCAGGTTGCAGGTAAGAATTCAACGATCTAACCAGGATTCTCAGGCTGAGGTAGAGCGGTTTACTCAAGATGCTGAAGCGGAGGTTCAAGAACTTCAGCAGCAATTGCAGATAGAATTTCAGACAAAGTTGGCACCATTGATTCAGCAGGTTGCAACTGACAGGCAGTTGTTCTTTATATTTAATTCAACTGATGTTATCTGGGCTGACTTAGCTTTAGATATTACCCAGGAATTGATAGATCGACTTAATAACGATGCAGTAAGCGCTGCTCCTTAACAGGTTGGAAAGATCGCTTCTAAACTAAGCAGGCGTTACTCAAGGGGATCCTTGCACGGAGCAATTTGAAACGTCTAACTTAGAACTACTTATTTCTCAGTGTCTCTTGATATCCCAGATATTCTCGATCGCCTTCGCTATCGATACCCGTCTCTACTAGTAGATTCTGTCATTGAACACGATCCGAATAATCGAATTGTGGCGTTAAAGAATGTTACGGTTAACGAAGAATTCTTTCAGGGACATTTCCCTGGGACCCCCCTTATGCCAGGGGTCATGATGATCGAAACACTGGCACAGGTTGCGACATTACTCCTTTTTCATAATACGACAGAGCTCAGGAATGCTCGTGCAGTATTGCATGGTGTGAACAATGCTAGATTTCGTCGTCAAGTATTGCCTGGTGATCACTTAAGTCTCGAATTAACACTCATTAGCCGAAACGAGAATTTAGCTATTACAAAGGGGATAGCAACTGTTGGCAGACGTACTGTTGCTGAAGCCGAGTTGCTTATTGGGCTTGAGTACGATGTTCCTGAAGTACACGAAACTGCCATTGTGCATTCTAGTGCAGTTCTTGGTGCTGGCACGACGGTAAGTCCGTATGCAGTTATAGGCCCAGGAGTTAGAATTGGTAATGGATGTCGAGTAGGTGCTTCTGCGGTTATTGAGGGTGATACAGAGATAGGCAATGATTGTACCATTCTACCTTTTGCTTCAATCGGTCTTATTCCTCAAGACCTTAAGTTTAAAGGTGAGCAGACAAAACTTGTTATTGGGGATCGCAACACGTTTAGGGAATTCGTAACTATTCACCGTGGGACACTTGGAGGTGGAGGAGTTACGTTAATCGGGAACGATAATCTCTTCATGGCATATGCTCACGTTGCACACGACTGCATTATTGGCAATCGAACTATTTTTGGAAATGCTGCAACACTTGGAGGACATGTGATCGTTGAAGATGAAGCAACAATTAGTGCCTATTCTGGTGTTCATCAATTTTGTCGAGTTGGACGCCAAGCTTTTATTGGTGGATATTCGGTAGTGACGAAGGATGCGGTGCCGTATGGAAAAACGGTCGGCAATAGGGCACGGATCTATGGTCTCAATACTGTTGGCCTTCTACGTCGAGCATCTTCACCCGAAACGATTGCTAAATTGAAAGGCGCATACCGGTATCTTCTGCAGTCCAAGCTCAACACTACACGTGCATTACTTCGCATAGAAACTGATTCAACGCTGGAGTGTCCAGAAGTTGAGTATCTGGTGGAGTTCATCAGAAAATCTAAGCGCGGCGTTAATCTGCGTCGACCTCTCAGGCGCGAAATCATGGAACCAGTGGAGCCGGTGGAAATAGACGAATAAGACATCGGTCTAGTTTTTCGTTCAGAGCCAATCACAATGCGTATCGGTCTCATTGCCGGTAATGGTCGGTTTCCACTCTTAGCACTCGATGCTGCAATAAATCTAGGTCACGATGTCACGGTAATTGCGATTCGTGATGAAACAGACCCAAAGATTTCCGAAGTTGCAACTGTTGGACATTCTTTTGATATTCACTGGGTGTCATTGGGACAACTAGGAAAGTGTTTGTCTATTTTAAAAGATGCTGGAATCTCTCGTGCGATTATGGCTGGCCAGGTCAAACACGCCAAAATCTTTGCTGGGATTGTGCCTGATTTTACGCTGCTATCGGCATTGCGCCGCCTCAAAACGAGAAATACTGATTCACTGATTTCTGTTATTACGGATGTCATGGCTGAACATGGTGTTGAGATTATTGATTCGACAAGCTTCCTAAAACCAATATTGGCTAAGGCTGGCAGGTTAACTTATAGAGTGCCTTCTGCCAAGGAATCAGCCGATCTCGAATTCGGTTATAAGATCGCTGACGAAATAGCTGGACTCGACGTGGGACAGACGATAGCTGTTAAAGACAAAGCAGTTATAGCGGTCGAAGCCATGGAGGGCACTGATGAGGTAATCACGCGAGCTTCCCGTCTTGCTGGTCCAGGTATATGTATTGTAAAAGTAGCCAAGCCAAATCAAGACATGCGTTTCGATGTGCCTGTTATTGGTCTTTCGACTGTTCATGCACTTAGAGATGCTCGTGCATCTGTATTATCAATAGATGCCAGTCGCACACTTGTATTGGACAGTGAAGAAGTATTTCAGAGTGCTAATGAGTCTAAGATTGCTATTGTGGGACGGCCAACGGGATAGATATGCCTATAAAAAATACTGCAATCAGAATAGCAGTTATTGGTGTTGGTTATCTCGGTCGTCACCATGCTCGAATTTTATCTGAGTTGCCGGATGTGAATTTAGTTTCTGTTGTCGACGTGAATAAAGAGCGAGCTAAGATTGTAGCGGCCGAAACTAATTCACGAGCTGAAACTGACTCGGAAAGGCTGCTTGGTGATATTGACGCAGTAATCCTGGCAGTGCCAACGAAAGCACATAGAAGCGTATCGTTGCCGTTTCTCCGTCAAGGTATACCTGTTCTTGTGGAAAAGCCGATTGCTACTTCTGTAAAAGAGGCTGATGAGATGATCAGCGAAGCAGCTAATAATCGTACAATCCTCGCGGTTGGACACACAGAGCGCTATAATCCAGCAGTTGTTGTAGCGTTGCCATTGATTGACGAACCTAAGTTTATCGAAGTTCATCGACTTTCCACATTTCAACCTCGAAGTCTAGATATAGATGTTGTATTTGATCTGATGATTCATGATCTTGACGTTTTGCTTTCGACTGTTAAATCTCAACCTGTGTCAATCGAGGCTGTCGGGGTTTCTGTTCTAAGTGAACGCATAGATATAGCTAACGCTCGAATCCGTTTTAATAATGGGTGCATTGCGAACCTAACTGCTAGTCGTATTAGCCGAGAACAGATTAGAAAATTAAGATTCTTTCAAAAGAGTGCCTATATCTCTGTTGATTGTGCGGCGCAACAAGTTGAAGCTTGGAGTGTCACACAACGCCCACAAGTTAAGACTGAAATTAAAGGTGGGCAATTAAAGGTTCCTAAAGGTGAACCACTTAAGCAAGAATTGCTCGATTTTATTAGTGCTGTACGTACTGGACGGTGTCCAGGTGTAGATGGAAAAGACGGTCGACGGTCACTAGCGTTAGCTCAAAAGGTTGCAGAAGCCATTAAGGATGTTCGCTAGGTTAGTTATGTAAGTTTTTGAATCTGGGAGTTATAAGGAAATGCATCACGATTTAAATGACTTCATTGTGTCTCTTGATGAGCATGGTTGGTTGAAGCGTGTCATGGCAGAGGTCAATCCTGATCTTGAGATTTGTGCAATTACCGATCTTGCATCAAAGGCTCCGGAAGGTGGGCCAGCCTTGTTGTTTGAGAACCCCACTGGTCATACGATTCCAGTTGCTACAAATTTATTCGGTTCGATGTCCAGGGTTTGTTTAGCCCTTGGAGTTAAAGATCTAGATGAGATTGCTAAAGAGATTAAAGAACTAACCGAGCCTAAACCTCCAGCTAATGTCTTTGATGTTGTAAAGATGCTGCCTATGGTAAGTCGGCTGTCTGACTTAATGCCGAAAATTGTTCGTGATGCTGCGTGTCAGGAAGTTGTAACTCCGGACGGAACATTGGACGAGTTTCCTATTCTTAAATGTTGGCCAGAGGATGGAGGACGCTACATCACTTTTCCGCTTGTCGTTACAAAGGATCCAGAGACTGGCATACGAAACATTGGAACTTACCGTATGCAAGTTTTCGATGGCAAAACAACAGCAATGCATTGGCAACAACATAAAGGTGGAGCTCAGCATTATCGAATAGCCGAGCGCCTGGGTAAAAGATTAGAGGTAGCTGTAGTGCTTAGTCCGCCGCCAGTGCTGGCTTATGCGGCGACAGCACCGATGCCGGAAGGACTCGACGAACTTTTGTTGGCTGGACTTCTTTCAAGGAGGCGTATTGAAATCGTAAAGTGTGTCACTGTTGACTTAGAGGTTCCAGCAAATGCACATATTGTACTTGAAGGTTACGTTGAGCCAGGAGAACGTCGTAGCGAAGGTCCTTTCGGTGACCACACTGGATTTTATTCTTTGGCTGACGATTTTCCAGTTTTTCATATCAATTGCATTACACGACGCCGAACGCCGACGTATATGACTACGATTGTAGGTATTCCTCCGATGGAGGATTACTATCTCGGAAGAGCTAGCGAGCGAATCTTTCTTCCTTTGATCCAGAAAACAACTCCTGAGATATGTGACATGCATTTTCCGGCGCAGGGTATTTTCCATAATCTTGTCATAGTATCGATAAATAAAAGATATCCTGGCCACGCACGAAAAATCATGAATACGTTGTGGGGCCTCGGCCAGTTGATGTTTTCAAAAGTGATTATTATTGTTGATGAGAACATTAACGTACATGACGAAAAAGAGGTTGCCTGGATAGTTGGTACTCATATGGATCCAGAGAGAGATATTCAATTCACAAATGGACCTGTTGATGATCTAGATCAAGCCTCTCCACTTCCGGCCTATGGAAGCAAGATGGGAATCGATGCTACCAGAAAATGGGCATCCGAAGGTTTTACACGAGGGTGGCCAAAGCGTCTTGCAACAACCGAAGCTGCCGGCCTTCGAGCGATTGAGATCTGGAATTCTATTAAGGCTGCTAAATAAAATGATAGCGCTTGAAGAAATTGGAGAAAAATTGGCTTCTGGAGAACAACTTGATCCAGTCGATATGGATGCTGTTGTTGGGACAAATGATCTTATTGGGCTTGGATTGATCGCTGAAGATCGTCGCCGAAACCTCCATGGTGACCGAGCGACCTTTGTTCGTGTTCAGGGTATGACAATGACATCTAAATTGTTCTCAGGTATTCAAGTTTCAAAAAGTGCTGGAGAATTACGAATAATGGGTGACTTAAAGTCTTGTGAACAGGCTGTTGAGGCGACACAAACCGTGGTTGAAATGTCAGGTTCTACTCCCGTAACTGGTTTTTCTCTTGAAAACCTTGCTGAGCTATGCCAAGGGGATGTTTCTGAGCTTTTTAATTTGTTGGTAAAGTTAAAGCAGGCTGGATTGTCTATGGTTGCTGGGGCACAAGTGGATATTATAAGTGATCAAAGATGGCTTAAAACTGTTGGTCAAGCTGGTTTGATGGTTGCTCGATTGACAGTAGGAGACTATAGCAAAATGGATGGGTTGACCCTGATTAAGCGTGTTATTAGCTTGGAGGCTGGGGTTAAATATGTTCAAGCATTTGCACCACTTCCACGGGATTTAGGCCCTCACCCTACTACTGGTTACAGCGACCTTCGTCAGGTTGCATTAGCTCGTGTATTAGTTGACAATATCGATTCGATCCAGGTTGATTGGGAGCTCTATGGACCAAAGTTGGCACAAGTGGCACTTAGTTTCGGTGCCGATGATATTGATTCTGTTTCTGCAGTAGACACACTTGAATTAGGTGTGAGGAGAGCTCCACTCGAGGAGATTAAGCGTAATATAAGTTCATCTGGTTTAGTGCCAATTCAGAGAGATGGTTGCTTTAGGGTCTTAGAAAAGTCATGAGTATTCGTTTGGGCGCTGTCGAGTATCTTAATGCTAGGCCTCTCGTTTATGGCCTTGAGGCTTTCTCAGATCTTTTTACCCTTCGGTTTGATGTGCCAGCGAAGTGTGCCGCTCTATTGCACGAGGGAAAGATCGATTTAGGACTTATCCCGTCTATAGAGTACCTGAAGCGGCCAGACTATTTCGTGGTTCCAGATATTGCTATTGCTTCGAAAGCTGCTGTGGCTTCTGTTGCTCTGTACACGAAACGTCCAATAACGGCTATTCGTTCTATTGCAGTTGATTCAAGTTCTCGAACTTCGATTGCATTGCTTCGAATTCTGTGCGCTAAATGGTTTGATGTTGAGCCAAATTTTATCAAGATGCCTCCAGACCTATCAGCCATGCATAAGCGCTGCGATGCTGCGCTGCTTATTGGCGATAGAGCTTTGTATACTGAGCATGAAGAAACCACTGAATTTCAAAAGATTGATTTGGGTGAAGAATGGGAAACTATGACTGGCTTGCCTTTTGTTTGGGCATTTTGGGTAGGACGTCCAGATATCCTTTCGAATGCACATATTGAGGCGCTTCAAGACGTTCGAGACCGAGCGATTGAAAATCTAGACGCAATCGCCGACCAGTTCAAACCAGAGAATCTTGATGATGATCTAGTTGATCTCGCGAACAGTTATTTAAATAAAAACGTGCACTACAGGCTAGATGAAAAAGAAAAAGAGGGTTTAAAGCGTTTTTTTGAAGAAGCAGTCGACTTGGGAATTGCACCAACGTCGAGTGCGTTACGTTTTTACTGAGAAGATTGTGACTAGGTCAAGTGTAGAAGAAGTTTCCCGTAAAGTGCTTAATCAAGAGCGTCTTAGTGGAGAGGAAGCACTTTACCTATATACGAATGCTTCACTTTATGAGCTTGGAAGTTTGGCAGATGCTGTACGTATTCAGAAACACCCTAATCGCATTGTTACCTATATTATCGATCGAAATGTAAATTACACTAACGTTTGCGTTGCGAAATGCAATTTTTGTGCCTTCTATCGTTCGGTTGGTTCAAAGGAAGGATACGTTCTCTCATTTAAAGATATTTTTAAAAAAATAGATGAGACTATTGATGTAGGTGGTGTTCAACTTCTTTTGCAAGGTGGACACAATCCAGACCTCCCTCTTAATTGGTATGAGGATCTTTTTCAATCAATAAAGTCTAGATATCCTTCTTTTAAGCTTCATGCACTTTCTCCACCAGAATTAATCCACCTTTCCCGTCTGTCACAGTTGCCAGTTAGTATGGTCATCGATCGACTTATAGAAGCAGGTTTAGATAGTATTCCTGGTGGTGGGGCGGAGATCCTCGTTGATCGGGTTAGACGACTTCTTAATTGCTATACAAAGGCAACAACTTCAGAGTGGCTTAATGTTATGCGTGTTGCACATAAGGCGGGATTGCGAACAACAGCTACGATGATGTATGGGAGCGTTGAGAGGCTCGAAGAGCGGGTAGAGCATTTATTACGTCTTCGTGAGCTTCAAGATGAAACAAATGGTTTTACTGCATTTATTACGTGGAGTTACCAACCAACTAATACAGAGCTTGGAGGGTTGGAAGTTACAGGTATTGACTACCTTCGAACTTTAGCCCTTTCACGTTTAGTGCTTGACAATTTTGACAATATTCAGGCGTCATGGGTAACGCAGGGGGGAAAAGTTGGCCAACTTAGTTTAGCTTTTGGGGCTAATGATATGGGTAGTGTGATGATTGAGGAAAACGTTGTCCGTGCTGCCGGTGCAGCTTATTGTATGGATGAAGTTGAGATTACTGCTAATGTAGAAGATGCTGGTTTTATTCCGAAGCGGCGTAATATGCATTACGATATTTTAGGTGATCCGATCTTTCGACAACGTGACATTCCACGTATGCTTAAGCTCGATGTTTCGCGGCAGGCTGGAGATTCAACCGTTCCTAAAGAACTTGATCGGTACGAAGTCCGTAGTCGAATTGGTCGATTACGTTCAACAACCGATTAATGTCGTGTTTATCGTAGGGTTTTTGTTTTGCATTGCTGCGGCAGCAAAGGTTATTCAAACGCTACTAACATAACTTTTGTTTAAAGACTTAATAAAGTGAAATGATACGGTACCACGCTGCGTGGATCGTGCCGATAGTATCTCCACCAATCAAAGGTGGATGGGTAGACATTGATGATGGTTTTATTGCTTCGGTTGGATCAGCGTTGGAGTCTGATTTAGCACCATCCGATTGTGAAATTCATCTTGACACAAGTGTAATCCTACCGGGTCTAGTAAACGCACACACCCATCTTGAATTATCAGGACTTAGGGGCTGTGTGCCGCCGGCTCAGACCATGCCTGACTGGGCTAGGCAATTAATGGCTTCCATGGTTGACAAAGAACACGATTATGCAGCTATTCAATCAGCTGTTGACGAATTACGTCGTTCTGGAACTGTCCTATTAGGAGATATTAGTAACACTTTGACATCGGTAGAATTACTTCTGGATGCTTCGATTGAGGCAGTCGTGTTTAATGAATTGCTTGGTTTTAACGAAAGTTGTCCAGAGGAACTTGTAGCCCGGGCTGTTTCATCTTTCGACAAGTATTCTAAGAGGGGTGCAAGACTTGGACTGGCAGCTCATTCTCCATACTCTGTTTCTCCCTCACTGTTTAGGGCTCTACGTAAGGCTGCAAATGCTCACTCTGTGAGTCCACTTTCTGTTCACGTTGCAGAATCCAGAGAGGAACTCGAATTTTTGCAAACCGGTTCTGGTCCATGGTGTGAGATCTTGAAGGAGCGAGGTCGTTGGGAACCTAATTGGAAACCTTCGTGCCAGGGTCCGCTTGATTATCTAGATCAGTTAGGTTGGTTGACTGACGATACACTTATAGTTCACGGCGTTCACTTAACAGATTACGAACTCAAACGAATGGCTCAGGCAGGAGCAACTCTAGTAACTTGTCCGAGGAGCAATCGTTGGACTGGGGCTGGCGTTCCACCAATTGATCGGTTTTATAGTTCTGGTGTTCGTATTGCTTTCGGCACAGACAGTCTTGCAAGTGTAAATGATCTTAATCTCTTTTCAGAGTTGAATGAAGCAAGATGCTTGGGGCCGGCTGTTCCGGCCAAGGATATTCTTTACAGTGCTACCGTATCTGGAGCTAAAGCTTTGGGATTTGGAAACGAGCTGGGTGCTATCGTTCCAGGGTACCGAGCAGCACTTATTTCAGTTAATTGCTCGAAAAACGTTAACGATGTGGAAGAATATCTAGTTAGCGGAGTGCAACCAGATAAGATAAGTTGGTTAGAAGAGAACACTGGTTGCTAATTATCAGGAACAAGAATCTAAGGAGCTGTTTTCGTGTTTGAGCGTTTATTTACATATGTGTCTTTCGTTCGATTAAGTCATACAGTTTTCGCGTTACCCTTTGCCTTAACCGGCGCTTTGTTAGCAGCACAGACAATACCACTGACCTGGGGACGTGTGGGATTAATTATTGCTGCGATGTTTACAGCTAGAACAGCAGCGATGGGCTTTAATAGACTTGTAGACGCTGGCTATGATGCAGAAAATCCACGCACTGCCAGTCGCGAATTGCCTATGGGTCTCGTGTCACGCAGAGAAGCCATAATTCTTGTAAGTGTGGCATCGGTAGTATTCGTTGGAGTTGCTTTTATGCTTGGCACTCTATGCTTTGTGCTTTCTCCAGTTGCGCTTGTAATAATATTCTGGTATTCGTTAGCGAAGCGTTATACGACCTATACTCAGCTATATCTCGGATTAGCTTTGGCAGTGGCTCCTGTCGGTGGCTGGATAGCGGCGGGTGGCCGTGGCGGTTTCGCTCCATGGATTTTGGCTTTAGGAACTGCGATGTGGGTTGCTGGGTTTGACATACTCTACGCTTTTGAAGATATTAACTTCGATCGCAAAAGAGGACTGTTTTCGATTCCTGTTCGTTTTGGTATCAAGACATCACTTTTGCTGTCTAGAGTATTTCATGCAGTAACAGTCATAAGTTTGTTAGCAATCGCATTTGTTGTTCCTCTGGGTCCAGTTTATATCGTTGGAGTTATCGGAGTTGCTTTGCTTCTCGCTTACGAGCAGTCGCTTGTTCATGTAGATGACCTATCTCGAGTTAAACGGGCCTTTAACATTAATGGTTACGTAGGAATTCTGTATTTTCTGACAACGGTTGTTGCAATTTATGTCTAAGGCATCAAAACATATTGCGATTGGGATCACTGGGGCTTCCGGCGCGGTCTATGCAGTTCGAACAGTTGCGGCCCTTCTTGAGCAGGGTTGTCATGTTGAGTTGGTTGCTTCAGATTTTGGAAGAAGGCTGCTCCGCGACGAATTAGGAGCAGATGGTGTTATTGAGCGACTAGATCAGTACTTGACTACACACTACGGAAATGGAGTAGAACGTGGTGTGCTTAAGTTGCATAGCAACAAAGATGTTGGTGCATCGATAGCGAGTGGAAGCTATGCATGTGAAGGGATGGCCATCGTTCCGTGTTCGATGAAAACTTTAGCTGGCGTTGCGAATGGTTCCTCGAGAAATCTAATCGAAAGGGCTGCTGATGTAATGCTCAAGGAAAAGAGGCGACTTGTTGTTGTTCCGCGTGAGACCCCAATGAGTTTGCCTCAGTTGCGGAATCTTATATTTTGTGCAGAAGCAGGAGCAGTGGTTCTTCCGGCCATGCCTGCATTTTATCAACAACCTAAAACTATCGAGGATCTTGTTGACTTTATAGCTGGAAAAGTTCTTTCGGCATTAGGGTTTGAACACGATCTATATCCTTCCTGGAAATAGTTTTCTATGCGGTAGATTCAAAATTATTTTTGGTCAGGGTTGGTCTGCTAGTGGCATTCTTTTAAAAACTAAAATTTTATGACGGTTTACGGTAAAAAGAAATGAAATGACTGTTAAGACGAATCGCCCTTCAGACATTCCGCTTCCATTGGACAGGGCGCCAAAAGAAATCGCTTGTATGTTCAATGGAATTGCTAGACGTTATGACCTTTTAAATCGAGTATTGAGTGTGGGCTTTGATCGTAGCTGGCGCAAACGTGCGGTTGAAGCGCTTGCGCTTTCTGGAGATGAAACTGTAATAGATCTGTGCACTGGCACTGCTGATCTAGCGCTTGAGTTATCGAAACCTAAAGTTGGAATCAATTGTGTTGTCGGGATCGATTTTGCAGAGGAAATGCTTCGACATGGACAAAAAAAAATAGAAAGCGCAACTCATGATGGTCGCATTTTTCTTCTAAGAGGGGATGCCGTTAAGATTCCGTTCGCTGATCGATCAGTTGATGCAGTAACGATTGGTTTCGGGATCCGAAACGTATTCTATCCGGTCGAAGTTTTGAGCGAGATCTGTAGGGTGCTTCGCCCTGGAGGCAAACTTGTGGTTCTTGAGTTTAGTGAGCCTAGCTGGCCTCCACTTCGAATGATATATCTCTGGTATTTTTATCATGTTCTTCCAGTCGTCGGAAAACTAATTTCTAAGCATCCTAGTGCATACACCTATCTTCCGGAATCGGTTGTTGAATTTTATAGACCTAAAGTTTTTTGTGAACTCTTGCAGTTTGCAGGGTTTTCTGATATCTGTGCTAAACCTTTAACTTTAGGCGTAGTCTATCTTTACGAGGCAACCAGGAGGTTGTAGTTGTTTAGTAGGTGGTTGGTTTATCGTAATAGACAGGCACGCACTCAGATATAATCAAACGAATTACTAATGCATTTAAATCTAGAGAATCGTCAGGTAGACACGGTATCCATCGAACCGGCCATTTCCTGGCGGGAAAAGCTTTTGCTTTCACTATTTACCCATGTCGTAATTTTTCTCGCCGTTTTATTAGTGCCAGATTTGCCGTTTATTAAGGAGGCCGAAGACCGTAGAGCTGAGAGGCTTGCTGAAATCAGTGAGTTACAGTTACAAGCAAATCGTGACGAAAAGAACGAGCAAGAACGTCCATTTATTTTTGTGCAGCCGAGGGTAGATTTTGAAACAAAAGATCAGCCTAGGCCTGATGCAGCTCTTTCGGATAAAGACCGAATTGCAGAAGCGCTTCTTAGAATATTGGAGTCCGATAACCAGCTTCCAATTTCAGAGGGAAATTCTCAAGAGTTCGTTATTACTGATAGTCCTAGTGAAGTGATAGGGTTGTTAGATGTTCCAGATCTTGAAAACAGCGACGAATTATCCGAAGAAACAGATGAGGAAAAACTTGCTGATGCTACGATTAATCAGGGTGAAACATTTACGGAAGAATCAGGAACTAAACATAGTGACATGGATAAAATTAATGAGGAGTCCGTAGATATTGCACTTGATGATCTTTTTAGGCGAGACCTGCCAAGTCTTCGGTCATCGGTCAGACGGGAAACATTCAGGAATCCAGAAGGCGACACAGGGCGTTTCGGTCCTGATATTCAGTTTGATACGAAGGGTGTTGAATTTGGACCCTGGATACGACGGTTTGTTGCCCAAATTCGTCGAAATTGGTTCTGGCCTTATGCGATCTGGTCTGAACATGGAAATGTCGTTGTAACGTTTAATGTTCAAAAAGATGGTGCACTTACTGATTTAACTGTTATCAGACCGGCTAAGATTGAGGCATTTACCAACTCAGCTGCAAATGCGCTCCGGTCATCGAATCCAACTCAACCGCTACCTCAGGAATATCCAGATGACCACGCATTTTTTACAGTAACCTTCTATTTTAACGAATCACCGCCATTGTAGTAGTGTCCTATCTTAGCTGTTCATAGTAGCTCGTGTTGTTCGTCGAATTTATAGTTTTGATAGGCTATTCTTAATCCTTTCTTGAGAAAGCCAAGGTGAGTCTGTCACATCAACGCCATAAACTGATCGCCATTGTTGGGCCAACGGCAACTGGTAAGAGCAATCTTGGTATTGCTTTAGCTAATCAAATCGGTGGTGAGATAGTCAGTTGTGATTCGACGGCAGTCTATCGAGGTTTCGATATTGGAACCGATAAGGTTTTACCTAAACAACAACAAGGCATCCCACACTATTTAATAGATGTTGTTGATCCCGATGAATCCTATTCAGCGGCTCGCTATGCACGTGAAGCGACCGAAACGATAAATAGAATTTGTATGTCTGGGTTGGTTCCAATTTTAGTAGGAGGGACTGGGCTCTACTTTAGGGCATTGACACGAGGATTGTTTCCAGGCCCAGCTAGAAATAATTTATTACGAAATCGTTTGTCGGATATTGCAAACAGAAAAGGCCCGGAATGGTTGCATCAGATGGTAGCTCGAATTGACCCACCTTCTGGTCTTCGAATTCATCCTCAAGACGTAAAACGTTTAGTAAGGGCGCTTGAGGTTTATTTTCTCACCAAACGACCATTAACGGAGCATTTTGCTGAAACGCGATCTCCTTTAGAACATTACGAAATTTTAGCATTTGCACTTAAACTAGAGCAGAGGATTATTTCGTCACGTATTGCAGAACGTGTTGATAGGCAGTTTAGTAGAGGTCTTGTTAGTGAAGTTCGTAGTTTATTGAAACAAGGAGTGTCAGAAGACGCTCATCCTTTTACTGGTCTAGTTTATCGACAGGTTCTGGATCACCTTAAAGGTATTCGCAACGAATCTGAAACACGCGAATTGATCATAAAAGAAAATGAGAAGTATGCACGACGGCAGTTAGTTTGGTTTCGCAAAGAGCCTAACTTGCAGTGGATTAATCTTTCTGGAGAAGATCCTGAGGCGATAAAGATCGTTTTGAATCGTATAACGTAAATTAGGAAATTAAGACTTCATATAACATAGTTATTTTAATTTAGTTTAGGCATTATTTCAGACGCGTCGTCCAGTATTTGAGTGTTTAGCATTGTCGTAGATACGAAGAGAATTTATGACACCAGAGAAAAACTCAACTGTAATAATTAGGGAAAGCCTGGAAGCTCGAGAGCGAAATATTCTTGCGCCGTGGGCAGCTAAGAGTGCTGACAGTCGCGGGCGATTACGTCCGGAATCAGAAGATCCGATTCGACCGGCTTTTCAGCGAGATCGAGACAGGATACTCCATTCTAAGGCTTTTCGACGCTTAAAACATAAGACTCAAGTTTTTCTAGCTCCAACCGGAGATCACTACAGAACTCGCCTAACCCATACACTTGAGGTTTCGCAGATTGCTCGAACTATTGCTAAGGTTTTACGACTCAATGAGGAACTTACTGAAGCAGTTTCTCTAGGACATGATTTAGGCCATACGCCGTTTGGACATGCGGGTGAGCGTGTTCTACGCAAACTGATTCCTACTGGCTTTAATCATTACGAGCAAAGCCTTCGGGTAGTTGATGTTCTTGAACAGGAAGGGGAAGGATTAAACTTAACTTGGGAAGTACGAGACGGAATAGCTAAGCATTCAAAGGGTAAGAGAGGTTCTCCTATTGGAGGAAAACCTGCTCAACGGTCCTCAACCTTAGAAGGACAGATTGCTCGCGTAGCCGATATCATTGCTTACGTTAATCATGACATTGATGACTCAGTTCGGGCTGGTGTGCTTGATTTGCACATGTTACCTTCTAGCACAATTGCTGTTCTTGGTAATACCTCGTCAGCTCGGATAGGTCGTATGGTAACTGATGTTATCGAGCAAACGTCCCTGATTGATAGTCCTGTTGAGATTCGAATGAGCGATGAGATTCTAGAAGCCACACTTGAACTGCGAACATTTTTATTCGAAGCAGTCTACGAAAATGAGTTAGCTACGGCAGAGTTTAAGAAGGCTTGGGGTATTTTAGAAGGTCTCTGGGTTAAGATTCGAGAGAATCCTGGAGAGTTTCTTAACAAGCGAACTATCGAACAAGAAGGCATTGATGTTGCGGCTCGGGATTTTCTGGCAGGAATGAGCGACCGATACGCGATTGGCCTGTTCGAGGAGCTGTTTGTTCCACGTCCATGGAGTCGGCTTGAGTAAAAATTAAGTTTTATTGTTTGGTATAACCTAATGCGAGTTTATTCTATACAGAAAATATGCTTCATGTTAGTTATTCAAGCGATGAATCGGACTTTAGTCTAAACGACGTGCTACAATTTCTGGATCGACCTATAAAAACAAAGAGAACATAATCGATGCTGTTGGATCTACGCGAGGTGAAAGGTTCCGAGGCGGTCGTTAAGCGTACGCACCCTGCCGAGGCAATTTCAAGCGAATCAGGCGATGAATACTCGCTTATAAGTGATGTCATTCTTGAACTTCGGATAAGCAGGGACAAAGAAAGGGTTTACATTGCTGGTCAACTACAGTCTGAATTAAGCCTTCCTTGTTGTCGGTGTCTTGAGCCGTTTAAAGTTAAGATTAGCCGCGACGTGGATCTGTTGTATTTGCCGCAGAGTGTTAATAATGGAGATTCAGAAAAAGAGATTACTGTGAACGATCTAGCGGTTTCTTTCTATAGCGAAGAAAAAATCGATCTCAAACAGATGATTCGTGAGCAATTCGAGTTAGAGTTACCTATGAAGCCACTTTGTCGAGAGGACTGTAAAGGTCTCTGTCAGGCATGCGGAATAAATTTAAACTTCAAGATTTGCAGATGCGATGCAAATTGGCGAGACCCTAGACTTGAAACACTTAAGGTGTTTCGCTCAGATAAACAGTAGTGATAATTCGACTGGTGATTTTAAAATATTGGTACAGTTTTTAACGGGTAACTAACGTGCTTGATTGAAGGGGTTTAGAAAAATGCCAAATCCAAAACGACGCCATTCTAAGTCACGTACTGCTAAAAGACGAACTCATGATGCATTAGAGCCAGTTTCGATGGGGGAGTGTTCTCAGTGTCATGAGCCTAAGCTTCCTCATCAGGTTTGTTCATATTGTGGCTACTATAAAGGAAGACAGGCCAAGTCGATCAAAGAAGTATAAATTAAAATCTTGATGATTCATTCGCGATGTATATTGCTATAGATACAGCTGGAGGAGATTACGCACCGCGTAGAGTCGTGCACGGCGCTCTCGTTGCTGCTAGGCATCTTGGCTTTGGTCTGATACTAGTTGGCAACAAAAAGCAAATCGAGTCAGAACTTGGGCGTTATCGAGATTTAGGAAAAGTTGACCTTCGCATTCTCGACACACCTGAAGTTATTGAGATGGTAGAGGCACCAGCTACTGCTCTTCGGAAAAAACCTAAGGCATCGATTCGTCTAGTTGCTGATCTCGTTGCTCGTGGAGATGCTTCAGCATTCTTTAGTTCTGGGCATACTGGTGCAACGGTTTTAGCGGCTCGCTCATCTTTTGGATTATTGCCAGGTGTTGATAGAGCTGCGTTAGCAACGATGATTCCAACACTTCGTCACGGAGCTGTGTTGCTTGATTCTGGAGCTAATATTGAATGTCGACCACAACATTTAGTTCAATTTGCTGTAATGGGACGCGCATATGCGAACTTACTATTCGATATATCTGAGCCAAAGGTCGGCCTTCTTTCTATTGGAGAAGAAGCAACTAAGGGCAACGAATTGATATGCGACACACATCGTTTGTTGAAATCTAGTGGTCTTAATTTTGTTGGAAATGTAGAGGCTGCTGATCTTTACAAAGGGTATGCTGATGTCATTGTATGTGATGGCTTTACTGGAAATATCGCACTCAAAATTAGTGAAGGTTTGGTTGCAGTAGTTGAAGAGCTTTTACACGAGGAACTAAAACGTACATTCACGACACGTTTTGGTTATCTCTTGTCGCGTCGAGCGTTTAGACGGTTTAGTCGTCGAGTTGACTACTCCGAGTACGGCGGTGCCTTGCTGTTAGGTGTTAGAGGTCTCTGCATTGTAGGACATGGTCGCTCGTCATCTAAGGCAGTACGTAATGCGGTGGCTATGGCGTATCATTTTGCGGATCAGGGTTTTGTAGAGAAAATCAGTAAGGAAATAAATTCAATTTCGGGCTACCATTCATCTAAGTCAAGTTCAAATATAGAGCAAGTGAGTTAGGTTTTAGGGATTAGTTAAATAAACAAGCAGTGCATTTTTACAAGTTTTGTTTGTCAGTATAGGTTGCAACTTAACATAGCCAAATTTGGTTTGGTATTGTAGATAAGGACGCATTAAAAACTAGTCATGATTGCGTTTATGTTTCCTGGTCAAGGTTCACAGTATGTTGGAATGGGAAAGGCTTTGGCTCAAACTTTTTCTATATGTCGAGAGACTCTTGAACAGGCTGATGCAGCGCTTGGTGAACCGCTAAGCAAACTTTGTTTTGAGGGTCCAGCTGAAACTCTTACCCTAACAGAAAATACTCAGCCAGCCGTACTAGCAGTAAGTGTAGCGGTTTATCGCTTGTTAGTGTCTCGAGGACTGCGGCCAGCATTAGCAGCTGGACATAGTCTCGGAGAGTACTCGGCTCACGTAGCTGCTGGTACAATATCCTTTGCTGATGCACTCCATACGGTTCGTGGGCGGGGACGCTATATGCAGGAAGCAGTGGGTGTCGGAGAGGGGGCCATGGCTGCCGTGCTTGGTCTAAGTGTTGAGATAGTTGATCAAGCTTGTGAAGAAGCTGCCAAGGGCGAGGTGGTTAGTACGGCAAATTTAAATGCTCCTGGTCAGGTTGTGATTGCAGGCACACGAGAGGCAGTTTCCAGAGCGAGCACGCGTGCCAAGGATCTTGGGGCTAAGCGAGTGGTTTCACTTAATGTAAGCGCTCCTTTTCACTGTGCGTTAATGGAACCAGCCCAAGCTCGCCTAGAGCCAGAATTGCGTAGTTTAGTTGTGTCAGATCCAGACATTCCGATTATTGCTAATGTCGATGCAAAGCCAAAACGGGATGCATTCTCGGCAATTGAGGCACTTGTGAAACAAGTGAGTGCTCCTGTTCAGTGGGAAGCTGTAGTGCGTTACCTCTTCTCGTCTGGAATTCGTATGTTTGTGGAGGTTGGTCCTGGGACTGTACTGAGTGGTCTCGTCAAAAAAACAGAACGCCAGGCTCAGGTTGCAAGTGTTGACGATCCCGATGGACTTGCTAAATTGGAAGCCTTGTTGGCTAAAGGGTCGTCTAACTAGTGGAGCAGATGATTGATCTCAGTGGTCGCATTGTTTTTATTACCGGTGCTTCTAGAGGCATTGGGAAGCAGATTGCGCTAAAGTGTGCTAAAGCCGGGGCTACGGTAGCTGCTTGTGCTCGAGAGGATCATGCTTTTCCTGTAGTTGAGGAAATCAATATAGCCGGAGGAGTTGCGGAAGCGATAAGCTTAGATGTTACTGATGGGGATAGTGTAACGGCTGCAGTTAAAACCGTTCTTGATCGGTTTCAACGCATTGATGTTTTGGTAAACAATGCCGGTATTGTTCGGGATCAAATTCTGATTCGAATGAAGCCTGAAGAATGGGACGATGTTATAGCCACAAATTTGACTTCAGCTTTTACTTGCGTTCGGGCGGTCCTTCGGCCGATGCTTAAGCAGCGGTGGGGTCGAGTGATTAACATTGGTTCGGTTGTCGGTCAGTCAGGTAATTCAGGTCAGATAAATTATGCGGCTTCTAAGGCTGGTTTGATAGGATTTACTAAGGCGCTTGCGCAAGAAGTAGCCTCGCGTGGAATTACGGTCAATATTGTAGCACCGGGGATGATCGAAACAGATATGACTGCGGATTTAGGTCAGCAAGCTCGAACAGCACTCGAATCGAGCATTCCCATGGGACGACTTGGACTACCTGAAGATGTAGCTGGTGCGGTATGCTTTCTTGCTTCAGTTGAATCGTCGTATATTACTGGACAGGTTATAGGTGTAAATGGTGGGATGTATATGTAGTAGGAGACTTTCGAATGGCTGTTTCTGACAAAGTGAAAGACATCATCGTTGAGCAATTAGGTGTTGACGAAGAGGAGGTCACTTCTGACGCTTCGTTCGTTGACGATCTTGGGGCGGATTCTCTCGATACCGTTGAGCTTGTAATGGCTTTTGAGGAAGAATTCGGGCTTGAGATTCCCGATGAGGATGCTGAGAAAATTACACGTGTGAGGGAAGCGATCGATTATATCGAGTCGCACAAGAAACGTAAGAAGTAACTCACCCGAGTAACGTTCTGAAATAAGAAGATGGCGAATAGGCGTGTCGTTGTGACAGGCGTCGGTCTCGTGTCTCCAGTTGGCATTGGAACTCAGGCGACTTGGGAAGCGTTGTTAGCTGGCCAAAGTGGGATTGCTGCGATTACGAATTTTGATGCCAGTGCGTATGCTTCGCGTATTGCTGGAGAAGTTAAAGGGTTTGATCCTCTTGATTTTATTGACAAGAAGAATATCAAAAAAATGGATGTCTTTATCCAGTACGCTATTGCTGCTTCAGAGTTTGCACTATGCGATGCTGGACTAAAGACTAATGAACCATTAGGTCCTAGGGCAGGTGTTTTTATTGCGTCTGGGATCGGTGGGTTCGCTACGATTGAACGAGAACATAAAGCATTGCTAAAAGGTGGCCCTCGTAAGATCTCACCTTTCTTTATTCCTGCGTCGATTATTAATCTAGCAGCTGGTCAGGTATCTATACGGTTTGGAGCTAAAGGACCTAATTCTGCTACTTGTACGGCTTGTTCAGCGTCTGCTCACGCGATCGGTGATGCGTTCGAGATGGTCAGGAGAGGTGTTGCTGATATCATGATCGCTGGAGGTTCTGAAGCAGCCATTACTCCTTTAGCTGTTGGCGGGTTTGCTGCTATGCGTGCACTTTCTACTCGGAACGATCAACCTGAACAAGCGAGTCGTCCGTTTGATCGAGAACGAGACGGCTTTGTTATGGGAGAAGGCTCCGGTGTCGTGATCCTTGAAGAACTAGATCAGGCTCGCGCTCGTAATGCAGATATCTATGCTGAGATCGTTGGATACGGAATGTCTGCAGATTCCTATCACGTTACAGCTCCAGCCGAGGATGGTGATGGGGCAGTCCGTGTTATGAATGCTGCTATTCAACAAGCTGGCATCTCACCGTCTAAAATTAATTATATTAATGCCCACGGAACTTCGACTCTATACAATGACAAACTTGAGACATTAGCTATCAAGTCATGCTTCGGCAAGCATGCATATTCCCTTGCAATTTCCTCAACGAAGTCAATGACCGGACATCTTCTTGGGGCCTCAGGTGGTTTAGAGGCAGGAATAGTAGCACTGGCCATGCGGAATGGAGTAGTTCCTCCTACGATTAATCTTAAAAACATCGATCCTGAGTGTGATTTAGATTATGTACCAAACTCGAAACGAACAACCTTGATTGACTTTGCGTTGTCTAACTCCTTCGGTTTCGGCGGCACAAACGCAAGCCTGCTTTTTAAACGTTATGATGCGTAGCGGTTGGCTGCGTTTCGCACATGTTAATTACTTAAAAAAATTTTAGATAGGAAAAAGCAAATATGAAAATAGCAGTTTGCGTTAAACAGGTGGCAACTCGTGATTGGCCACTAAGGGTTGACGATCAAGAAAAATGGGTTCGTGATAGTGATGCTAGTTTCGAAATGAATGAGCCAGATGCTTATGCTCTAGAAGAAGCCTTGCGTTTAAAGGAGAAACATGACTGTGAAGTTGTTGTGTGTTCTGCTGGCCCGACTCGTGTTTCTCAGGTTATTCGAGAGGGGTTAGCCCGCGGAGCTGATCGTGGAATTCACGTCGAGAGCGACGATCTCAAAACAGCCGATACATTTGTTGTTGCTAATGCATTAGCAGATTCGATTAGAACCGAGAGATTCGATCTTGTACTCACCGGCCTGCAATCTGAAGATCAGGGTTTTGGCCAAACAGGTGTAGTGCTTGCCGAATTACTTGGTATGACTCACGCAACGATTATTATGGAGGTGCAAGTTTCTGGCGGCCAGGTTCGTGTTAAACGTGAGCTTGAAAATGGTTGGTTTCAGTGGGTTTCGCTGCCGACACCAGCCTTGCTGACAATTCAGAGTGGAATAAACCAGTTACGTTATGCGACGTTAAAAGGAATTATGGCATCGAAAAAAAAGGAACTTCGAAAAATTTCAATGACAACTCTTGCTCAGTCACGTCACCGTATTCTTAATTTGTATGTTCCAGAGAAAGGGAAAAAGCTCAAACTTGTTAAAGGAACGCCACCTGAGGCCGCGAAAGAATTGATACGTGTGCTTCGCGAAGAAGCTCGTGTGTTTTAGAGCCAAGTTTTAGTTTAAGGCAATGAATCTTGTATTAGCTGAACAGCACGATGGCATCCTTAATCGTGTCAGCTGGGAAGTTATTTCTGTAGCACAGCAAATAGATGGGCCAGTGAAAGTATTAGTTGCTGGTCAAGATGTAGGCAGTGTTGCTGAGGAGTTGGCTCAAGCTGACGTGGATGAAGTAATAATAATAGACGATGCTGACCTGGAGCCTTATACATCAGACGGACATGTTCAAGCATTGGCCCAGGCGATCACGAGTGAGAAACCTGAAGTCGTGCTGTTTTCACATACTTATCAAGCGCGTGATTTTGCTCCGAAGCTTGCGGCCAGGTTTGATAGAGCACTTATTGCAGATTGTATTGGCGCAAAGTCTAGTAATGGAACAACGGTATTTGTTCGACCGATGTTTCAAGGGAAATTCGTAGCCGATGTCGTTTCGGAAGGTTCGTCACCGCATTTTGCTAGTTTTCAAATTGGTGTTTATCGGGCGGATGAAGTTAAGAGAGTCACTACAAATGTTCCAATACGTACATTGAATATAAAAATTGACAGTACGGTTATTCGACAGCGTCCAGAGCCACCGTTCAAAGAAGCAAAACAAGCTGTCGATTTAACGCAGGCTGAACGGATTATAGCGGTTGGTCGTGGAATCAAAGGAGAGGAACATTTAGCATTAGCACAGAAGCTAGCTAAAGCTTTTAATGCCGAATTGGCTGCATCACGTCCTATTTGTGATGCTGGTTGGCTTCCTATGGATCGACAGGTTGGTAGTTCTGGGCAGACCGTTGCGCCAAAACTTTATCTTGCTCTTGGCATTTCTGGTGCCATTCAGCATCTTATTGGCATGAAGGGCTCACATACAATCGTTGCTATTAATAAGGACGCTGATGCGCCAATTTTTGAAGTCGCCGATTACGGAATCGTGGGAGATCTCTTTGAAGTTGTACCTGAACTAATATCTGCACTAGGGAATAAAGTTGAAACGAGATAGGCTCGATGTCGACGTGCTAGTTGTAGGTGGAGGACCTGCCGGCTTATCGGCTGCACTTCGCTTGGCGCTTCGCCAGAAGTTAGAAGGTGAAGAGCAGTTATCTATTGCGGTGCTCGAAAAATCAAGAGAACACGGCGCGCATATGCTTTCGGGTGCTGTGTTAGATCCGTCTAGCTTAAATGAACTGATTCCTGACTGGAAACAACGTGGCGCACCATTAGAGACAGAAGTTCTTAGTGACCATGTTTACTTTTTAACTAAGAACAGAAAGTTTCCCTTTCCAATTACACCACCGCCCCTCAAAAATCATGGCAACTATGTTATTTCACTGAATAGATTTGTTAAATGGTTAGGTGAGCAAGTCGAATTAGAAGGAGTTGATGTTTTTAATGGCTTTGCAGGATCAGAACTTCTTTTTGAAGACGATCGAGTTGTTGGTGTTAGGACTGGGGACAAGGGTATCGGGAGAGACGGTCAACAAAAGAAGACATTTGAACCAGGAGTAGACATTTACGCTAAGGTTACGATTCTTGCAGATGGTGTTCGTGGAAATTTAACCAAAACACTTATTCGAAGATGTTCCTTGGATGAAGGTTGTTTGCCACAAGTGTACGCGATTGGTATTAAGGAATTATGGGAAGTCCCTCAAGGTCGATTAGCACCTGGGTCTGTTATCCATACAATGGGTTATCCGCTTAAATTTGAAGAGTTTGGTGGCGGCTTTATTTATGCTTTACCTGAAGGCCGAGTAGCGGTTGGGTTCGTTGCCGGTCTCGAGTACCGAGACCCGATGTTTGACCCACATATAGCATTTCAAAAATTTAAGCAGCATTCTTTTGTTTCAAAACTATTAGCCGATGGTCAAATGATTCGGTATGGTGCTAAAGCACTCCCTGAAGGGGGATGGCATGCTGTTCCACGCTGTTATGCTGATGGAGCACTGATCGTAGGAGATGCAGCTGGACTGCTAAACTCGTTGAGATTAAAAGGGATCCATCTTGCAATGCGAAGTGGTTTGCATGCGGCTGATGTGGCATTTGAGGCAATACGTTCAGGCGATTTTTCAGTTAATCAATTGCATCGGTATGCATCGTTAATTATGTCTGGAGGTATACGCAAGGAACTATATCCTGTCAGAAACGTTCACCAGAGTTTTGCTAGAGGTCTTGTCGCTGGGCTCTTGTATTCTGGGCTAGCACTCATTACGCGAGGCTGGTGGATTCGAGATCCGATGCCGACGCACGCTGGTCATGAGCGCGTTGAATCAGTTAAGAAATATTACAAGCGAAGGGAGTCAGGTCCTGTTGCTGAGGAAGTTAAAATTGATCGAGCTCTAACTTTCGATAAAATTACTAATGTTCACTATTCCGGAACACGTCACTCAGAGGATCAGCCATCTCATTTACTTGTACACGACCTTGACATTTGCCGGACACGTTGTCTAGAGGAATATCAGAATCCGTGCATACGCTTTTGTCCTGCAAACGTATATGAAATTATTGATGCCACTGATGGTTCTGGTGGGAAGCAATTGCAGGTGAACTCCTCGAATTGTGTTCATTGTAAAACATGCGACATTATGGACCCCTATCAGATTATTGATTGGGTTCCACCAGAGGGTGGTGGAGGGCCACATTACGAAGGCATGTGAGAACTAGCAATCTTTCTCACCTTCAGGTTGTACGTGCCACGGTGATTTCAGCCGTTGGGTATCCTTTGATCGCACTTCTAGCGAAGACCTTTCGTTGGAAGGTTGACGGGTATCATAACTACGAGAAAATCTTGGCAAGTGGACACAAGCCTATTTTTGCCTTTTGGCATGGGAAAATTCTTCCGGCAACTTACTTTTGGCGTGGGTTAGGAATTGTTGTGATGATAAGTGAGAACTTTGATGGTGAGTGGATTGCTCGCATCATCACTAGGTTCGGTTATGGAACAGCACGGGGTTCAACTTCTCGAGGAGGTCATCGAGCGTTGGTTCAATTGCGGCGGGATATTTACGAAGGAAAGTCAGCTGGGTTTGCCGTTGATGGTCCTCGCGGTCCTGCATATTCAGTTCAGCCTGGTCCTGTATGGTTGGCCAGTTTAACAGGGAGTCCTATTCTTCCTTTCGATATTGCAGCTAATCGTTATTGGTCAGTAAATAGTTGGGATCGAACTCAAATTCCAAAACCGTTTAGTCGTGTTGCTATAGCAATTGGCGAGCCAATTACTGTGAAACAGCAATCATCACAACCGGATCTCGAGACGAAACGTCTTTCGCTTGAGCTTTCTCTTTCTAAATTATCCGAACGAGCTTCACAGATGGTTCGTTAGTTTAATATTTAACGTAGCTGCTCAAATTTATGCTTTGGCCTACACTATAATTCAGAAAATTTGTTAGGTCGGTGTCCGTGCGGGAATACAATCCTCAAATAATCGAACGGAAGTGGCAAGAACGTTGGCGAACGTCTAGAGCCTTTGAAGTAGTGGAGGATCTCGATCGTCAGAAATTCTATTGCCTTGTTATGTTTGCCTATCCTTCCGGACACGCGCACGTCGGTCATGTTCGAAATTATATGATTGGTGACGTTGTTGCTCGAACTAAACGAATGCAAGGTTTTAATGTCTTGCACCCATTTGGATGGGATGCGTTTGGACTTCCAGCTGAAAATGCAGCAATTAAGAACAATACTCATCCAGAAACTTGGACACTCGAAAACATTAAACACATGAAAGGGCAGCTTCAACGGTTAGGAATCAGTTATACATGGGAACGTGAGTTCGCGACATGCAGTCGTGATTACTATCATTGGAATCAATGGCTCTTTTTGAAAATGTATGAGCGAGATTTAGCTTACCGCCGTCGATCGAAGGTGAACTGGTGTCCATCGTGCCTGACAGTATTAGCTAATGAGCAGGTCATCGAGGGAGCATGTTGGCGTTGTAGCACAGAAGTAAAGGATCGAGAATTAGATCAATGGTTCCTTCGTATTACAAAGTATGCGGATGCATTGCTTGATGGAATCGATCAACTCGATGAGTGGCCGGAAAAAGTCTTAACAATGCAGCGTAATTGGATCGGTCGATCTAGCGGTTCAATAGTTAAGTTTTCGATTGTTCCCTCTACCATAAAAAAACAGAAAAGTGAAAGTGAAAGCCTAGAAGTTTTCACTACTCGAATTGATACAATCTTTGGCGCTACTTGTATCATGCTGGCTCCTGAGCATCCGTTTGTTGAAAACGTTGCGTCTACGACTTTTGAACCAGAGAAGTTTCATCTTCAAGTAAAACGATTTCTAAGTTTTGATCGAACCGAACGAATTACCGGAAAAATTGAAAAAGAAGGATTTGACACTGGTCGATGTGCGATTAATCCTTTTACTGGGAAGCCAGTGCCAATATGGATTTCGAACTTTGTTCTGGCTGAATACGGCACGGGTGCGGTTATGGCTGTGCCGGCCCATGATCAAAGAGATTTTGAGTTTGCCCGTAAGTACGGCTTGCCAGTGAAAGTTGTCATTCAACCAACGGCTGGTAGTCAACTTGATAGTGAGTCTTTGGAGGCTGCTTTTACTATGCCAGGACGGGTAATAGATTCAGGAGAATTCTCTGGTCTAAAAAGCACAGAAGCTATTGTTCGTATGACACAGTTAGCTGAGGAGAAAGGTTTTGGCTACGCCGAAACAAAATTTCGATTAAAGGACTGGGGTATTTCACGTCAACGCTATTGGGGAACTCCGATCCCAATTATTTATTGCCAGCATTGTGGAACGCTTCCAGTTCCGTATGAGGATTTACCATTAGAGCTGCCTAATGTTAAATCATTCACGGGGCGAGGAGATTCTCCATTAGCACAGGTTTCCGAGTTTGTGAACACAACATGCCACTCTTGTGGGAAAGAAGCAACTCGTGAAACTGACACAATGGATACATTCGTAGACTCGTCTTGGTACTTTTACCGCTATTGCGATCCAAAGAATAAAAAAAATCCGTTCAATTCAAAAAAAGCGAACTATTGGACACCAGTCGATTTCTATAGTGGTGGCGTTGAGCATGCAATCCTACATTTAATTTACTCTAGGTTTTTTTGTAGAGTCTTTAAAGATCTTGGTTTGGTTGATCATGAAGAGCCCTTTTCTCGTTTATTGACACAGGGTATGGTGCTGCGACATGGGTCTGTTATGTCTAAGTCGAAGGGTAACGTAGTTGACCCTGACGAAATGCTCTCAACATATGGTGCAGATACGCTACGGTTATATGAGATGTTTGTTGCACCACCCGAAAAGGAGATCGAGTGGACAGATTCTGGGCTCGAAGGTAGTTATCGATTTCTGACTAGGGTATGGCGTTTGGTTATTTCATTGTGCGACATTGTAAAACCACAATCCATACCACTGCCAGAATCTGTCGAGTTGGGTCAGGCTGAACGAATGCTTCGTCGGAGGACTCACGATACTATTCGGCGAGTGTCTTCCGATATCGATCCTCGGGTGCATCTTAATACAGCGATATCTGCGTTAATGGAACTAGTGAACGATTTATATTCGTTTTGCGATCGCGAAGGTATTAGTGTCTATTCAAAATCAATGGATCACAAGAATGAGCTAACTGTTCCTAGTTGCTCAGCAACAACTGTATTAAAAGAAGCACTCGAAGCGCTTATACTTTTATTGTCTCCGTTCGCTCCACACTTGGCCGAGGAATTATGGGAGGCAATGGGGCATTCTGATGGTCTTGCCTATGCTGGATGGCCAAAGTACGATTCTGAGGTGGCACGTTTGGAAGAGATTGTTGTGCCAGTTCAGGTCAACGGTCGAGTTAGGGCAAGACTTACAGTCCCTTCAGATATTTCAGAGGATACACTTCGAACTCTTGCGCTTAGCAATTCGAAGGTAAAAGTCCATGTATCGGGAGGATCAATTTCCCGTGTTGTTGTGATTCCAAGAAAACTTGTCAATGTTGTAATTAAGTAATTTAAAGGAGAACTCACATGGTTCGCAGCTGGATTGTAATGTTGCTACTAAGTGTTTCGTCTTTGAGTTGTGGCTATGCACTCTCTGGAAGAGGTTCTTTTCTTCCAGATTATATTGAAACTGTTGGCATTCCTATGTTTGACAACGGAACTTCAGTATTTGATGTTGAGCAATTACTTACAGAACAGGTACGGCAAGTTTTTATTGGCCGAGGACGATATCGTGTTGTGTCGGATGAGATAGCAGTTGATGCTGTGCTCGAAGGTTCTATTGATGACATTAATATTGTCCCAGCTAGTTTTTCGAGCGATCAGCAGGCATCTCGCTACATCTTCACATTAACAGCTAGCATCGTATTTAGGGACTTAACTACAGATGAGGTGTTGTGGGAAAATCCAAGGCTAGTTTTCAATGACGAGTACGAAGTTACATCTGGCGGTGGAAACATTTCGAGTGTTTCAGCTTTCTTCGGTCAACGTTCGAATGCGGTTGAGCGCGTTGCACAAGATTTTGCCCAAACTGTAGTAAGTTCAATTCTTGAAGCATTTTAGGAAGCAGAGTGAAAATATATACGCCAGCTACTATTCAGCCACAGATTGCGTCTGGTGAACTAGATTCTGCGTACTTAGTTCTCGGTGACGATGAGCAAGAAAAAACTAAACTGATTGTTGAGTTTGAACAGGTAATTGATGAAGGATTGCGTGCTTTTAATGTTGACAGATTTTACGGAGGAGAAACGGCACTTGGAATAATTCTTGATGTTGCTAGAACTCTTCCGATGATAGTTCAGAAACGAATAGTTATTGTCTTTCGTGCAGAACTAGCCCTCCAACCTAAGCGCGAAAGCGAAGCATCTGTTCGAGATTTAGATGCACTTGCTAGTTTTCTTAAGAAACCTCCTGGTCATGTCATTCTTATCTTAGTCAGTGGACCACTTGATAAGCGACGTCGGATAAACAAATTATTGTTGTCTAAAGTTACTGTTGTTCAATGCGGTTCATTAGAAAATGTTGCTGATGGAGAACGCTGGGTTCGGTCTCGAATTAAGGAAGCTGGTAAGTTCATGAAACCTGACGCAGTTCGATTATTGTGTGAAACAGTAGGCCCTAATAGTAATAGGTTACGTGATGAATTGGAACGTTTGCTCTTGTTTTGTAAAAATTCAACTGATGTTTCAATTGAAGATGTTCGAGAAGTGATTGGTTCAACTGCTGTTTATGACGATTGGGCAATAGCCCGTTCAATTGAGAGAGGTGAAACTGCCATCGCACTTAAGGAGCTTGGTATTGCTCTTGAACGCGGTGCAATACCCCATGTTGTTCTTGGTCAACTTGCATGGGTAGCGAGGTCTCGTCTGTCGACAAATAATATTGCTAGAGCTGTTAAAGCAGTGTTTCGTACTGACGTAAATCTAAAACGATCGGCTGGAAATTCGAGGATTCTACTTGAGAGGTTAGTAGTAGAGCTATGTGAGGGGCCAAGCGTGTCTTCTAGAGCAAGTCTAGGACGGCGCTGAAATTTTTGCTAGTTGTTTAGCCAATCGAGATTTATAACGTGCAGCAGTGTTTGCATGGACGATACCTTTGCCAACAAGTTTATCGATTAGCGACACAGTGCCTCGAAATGCTTCATTAGCTTGAGCACTTTCTCCATTGTGAATTGCCGTACGAATTGATTTAAGAGCTCGACGCATACGGTTTCTGAACGTTCGGTTATGTGCACGTAAATTTATGTTTATACGGTTCGCTTTTATAGCAGACTTATGATTTGCCACGACTAGTTTGTCCTTCCAACATTAAACGTTCGAATTCTATTATAACCGTTATCTGGAGAGAAGGACCTTAGTTTGTTAAAGATTAATTTTGTTGTTCTTTTATTGCTCGTCTAAGACGGCGTTTGCGTTTGTCTGGAGAACCTTGGTGTTTTCCGGCGACTGGTTCTACCCAGAATAGCAAATCTTTGAGTTCCTTTTCTTTTGGGCTAGGCAGGGGTGTTATATCTTGATAGAGAGATTTTGCCAAACTCTTTGCGATATGCTGGCTAGATAATGTTTTGACGATTAATTGACGTTTATATCCATTTGGTACTGTGATAGTAACTAGGTCACCAGGATGAATTTCTCGATGGGCTTTAGCACGAGAACTATTAACAGATATTTTTCCACCTCGACACGCTCGTTGAGCCTCTGATCGTGTTCGGTACAAACAGGAAACATCTAGCCAAATATCTAAGCGAAGACTTTCGTCGCTGCTTTTCATTAGGAACTGTTTCGACTATTTATTTGAGTAGTTTACTGTTTCGATTCTTCTAATAGGCGATTTATCAACAGCCGGCTTTCGGAAAAGAGATGATCTATTTTATCTTTATGTCGACCGCCGGCTTCAGCAAAATCATGTCGACCACCACCTTTGCCTCCTATCATTGGAGCCAAGCTTTTTACTATATTCCCTGCGTGTAATAATCCGTAAAGGTCTTTAGTTACTGAGATTAGCAGGAACACATTTTCTTTCTTGTCTGAGGCCAATATGACGATTCCACTCTCTAGATGATCACGAAGTGAATCAGCTAGTCCTCTCAGTTCAGCTTTCCCCAATCCACTAACATGGCGGGTTAAGATTTTGACACCATTAATTTCGGACACATCTTTTTCTGACATGTCCAGGGCATTTCCTACTGCAGTTTGAACTTTAAGGGTTTCAATCTCACGAGCTAGACGTTTATCGTGTTTCTGTAACTGTTCGACTGTTGCAACAGCTGTTTCTCGTTTTACCGTAAGCACAGAGAGGATTTGATCTAGTAAATTGTTATTTGTCTGGAAACTGTTAACTGCAGTTTCTCCTGTTAAAGCTTCTATTCTTCGAATTCCAGCCGATATACCAAATTCCTGGTTGATGATAAACGGTCCAATATCACCTGTAGCATGACAATGGGTTCCACCACAAAGTTCCATAGATACACCAGGCACAGAAACAACGCGTACTAGATCGCCGTACTTTTCACCAAAGAGAGCTATAGCACCTTTGGCTGTCGCTTCGTTTTTAGATATTACTTCTGTTTCAACAAGACGATTGGTATAGATCTGGGTATTTACCATTTTTTCTATATCGGTCAACTGTTTTGGAGAAAGCGGTTCGAAATGTGTAAAGTCGAACCGAAGTCGTTCAGGAGAGACAAGCGATCCAGCTTGATTAACATGATTTCCGAGAATTTTACGTAATGCTGCATGCAATAAGTGTGTTGCAGTGTGATTTCGACGTGTAGCAGTTCTTTTATGATTGTCGACCGACGCAGTTACTGTTTCTCCTGATTTCAATTGTCCAGATGCAATACGTATCATATGAACTCGTGGACCATGTGAAGATAATCGACTCATTTCTTCGACGGTTGCTCTACCGGAATCGCTTTTGGAAACTATTTGTCCTTCATCTGAAACTTGTCCACCTGCTTCGATGTAAAATGGTGTTCGTTCGAGGAGCGCATAACCTTTCGCTTCATCTTTAAGTGTGTCGACTTGTTGCCGTTTTTCATCAAATAGGGCTAGAATTTTAATGTCTGGCAGCGTGGTGACGAGATAACCGTCGAAGTTGTCCGCAATCTGCTTGAGATCTTTTTCTGTTTCATCAGAGTTAAAGTAAAAATCCAGATCTTGGGTTTGTTCAAAAGTTTGGCCTGTTCGAGATTTCCTCCTTTGTCTTTCAAGGGCTTGATCGAAACCTTTCCTGTCAAGCTTCAGTCCGCGTTCATCAACGATATCTTTAATAAAATCAAATGGTAGACCATAGGTATCGTACAGTTTAAATGCTTCATCTCCATTAACGATATTATTTCTAAGTCCAGCTTCTTCTATGACTTTTTCGAGTCTTACCGATCCATCGTTTAACATAGAATCGAAGCGTTTCTCTTCACGATGAATAACCTTCGTTATGGTGTCACGACTAGTTAAAAGTTCCGGATAAGTCATTTTCATTTGCGTGATGACAGGCTCAGTTAACTTGTAGAGAAACGGTTCAGTCATGCCCAGTTTTTTCCCGTGCTGCATAGCTCGGCGCATAATCTTTCGAAGCACATATCCACGCCACTCGTTAGATGGTAATACTCCATCTGCGATCAAAAAGGTCATTGCACGAGTGTGGTCAGCTAGAACCCTCATCGACATATTATGCGGAGCGTCCTCTTGTAGATTATTAAATGGAACATATAGTGACTTAGTTAGTTCTGATATCCGTTCTAATAATGGTGTAAATAAGTCAGTATCGTAGTTCGACGAAGTTTCTTGAAGGACAGCAACGATACGTTCTAGTCCCATTCCGGTGTCGATCGATGGAGTGGGAAGCGGTATTAATGTGCCATCGTCTTGTCGATCGAATTCCATAAAGACATTGTTCCAGATTTCGATGTACCGATCACAGCTGCAGTTGATTCCACGACAGATTTGTTCGGAACAGGGAAGGTGATCTCCCCTGTGATAATAAATTTCAGAGCATGGTCCGCACGGGCCTGTGTCTCCCATTGACCAAAAATTATCCGCCAGGCCAAACTCTGAAATTCGTTCATCGGGTAGCAGTTTGCGCCAAATGTTTCTAGCCTCTTTGTCTCCAGGAATTCGAGTCTCTCCACTGAATACCGTTGCGTAAAGTTTATTAGTTGGAATTTTCCATACCTCTGTTAGTAATTGCCATGCTAATGGAATGGCATCAGATTTAAAATAATTTCCAAACGAAAAATTTCCAAGCATTTCAAAAAAAGTATGATGGCGAAGCGAAGGGCCGACATTGTTTAAATCATTATGTTTGCCACTGACGCGCATACATTTTTGTGACGATACGGCTCGTTTGTAGTCTCGATGTTCTTTTCCAAGAAAGAGTTCTTTAAACTGATTCATGCCAGCATTTGTAAACAACAGTGTGGAGTCATTTTCAGGAATCAGTGAAGAGCTTTGTACGACGCGATGTCCATTGGACTCGAAGAACTTTAAGAAACTTTGTCTAATTTCGTTCGAAGTCATCGCTTTCATTCTTTCATAAGCCAGGCATCGACTGCTTTTGATGTTAACGGTTTTAGTGCAGATATTGCCATCCCTCTATCAAAACCCTGACGGAGGAGGTAGTTGAATAATCGCCTGCACTGTTTCGGGCTATCTATTTGACCTTTTAGCCGTCGAGTTAGGGCTAGGTTTAGTAATACCTGTTCGTCAAGTTCATTGTATACGTGTGCTACCGCTGCTTCAGATTGTTTTTGGTCAATTCCAATACGTTTAAGTTCTTTTAATGCACGAAATCTTCCATATATTTTTACATGTGCGAAGCGGTGTGCGTTTTCGAGCGCAGTTCGCTCATCGTTAATTGCTCCCTCCTGTTGCAACTTTTTAATAATTGGTTCTATTTCTTCATCACAAAAACCTTTAAGTTTTAGTTTATTTACGACCTGTGCAGTACAGAGTTCACGACGTGCGAGCATATTAAGTGCAACAAGATAAGGATTAGATGGTTTCTTCTGTGTCACGACATGTTAGTCATGGTTTGGTAGGTTTCATATGGGTAGGTGATATTTTACGCAGAACACCGATGCAGTGCTATTTCAACTTTACAGTAGTTTCTTGTGTTATGTGATCGGTTTAAGGATAGACGGGAGTTAACCAGCCATGACTATCCGGCATTTTGCCATTGACGATATCAAAAAATCGTTTTTGGATCGTTTCTGTAATTTGACCACGTTGCCCATTTCCAATAGCAATTTTATCAATTGAACGAATCGGTGTTATTTCAGCTGCCGTACCTGTAAAGAATACTTCGTCGGCAATGTATAGCGCTTCCCTAGGCAGCATTTGCTCTTTTATGGTTAAGTCGAGTTCTTGTGCAATTGCAATCACTGCCTCACGTGTGATACCTGGTAGTGTTGAATTGGCCAAGGTGGGAGTAGTTATTATATTGTCACGTACTAGAAATAGGTTTTGACCGCTCCCCTCACTTACGAATCCCCAAGGATCGAGAGCAATCCCTTCGGCATATCCGTTGAGTTCAGCTTCCATTTTAATTAGTTGAGCATTAGCATAATTAGCAGTTGCTTTAGCAAGTGAAGGGAAGCGATTCGGTGCGCCTCGTCCCCATGAGCTTACATGTACATCGACACCGTGTTCTATAGCATCTTTTCCGAGATAAGCACCCCATTCCCAAACCATAATTGTCGCTTCGACAGGGCAACTCGTTGGATCAACACCAAGAGTGTCGTAGCCTCTGTACATCAAGGGTCTTATATAACAGGCTTTGTATTTGTTCTCCCTAATAGTTTCTAAAACAGCATCTTTAAAAGCATGACGGTCTAACTTGTAGTTCATTCGGTAGATCTTAGCTGAATCATAGAGTCGTCGGATATGTGCATCGAGGCAGAGACAGACTGAACCTTTAGGGGTGTCATAACAACGGGCTCCTTCGAATACGCCGCTCGCGTAATGAACAACATGCGATCCAATATGTATCTTGGCATCATTCCAGCTGACAAATGAGCCGTCCATCCAAATTTTTCCTGATCCAAAACTCATACACGCTCCAGAACGAAAGGCTTGTGATTGGAGGCCTTACGGTGACAATAAGTGTAGCACTACTGGATTTCGCCACAAAATGGGCATTCTCCAGCACGTGAGTGTAGTGGTTTATTACATTTCCAGCAGAACCGTGCTGATGGAGTATTAGGCGAATCTAATTGTTTGGTGTGATCAGTTGAATTATCACTTTTAGCTGAACCTTCTGAAGGGTTTCTTAGATTTTTTGTTGTTTCCTGGCTAGTTCTTTTTATGCGTGAGCTTCGTGTTTGCGAAGTTCGTAAATCAGAAAGTAGTTCAGTAGCATTCTGATAACGGCCAGCGAGAGAGGGGGACATCGCCTTCATAATAAGATCATCGAGCAATCTAGGAATTAAAGGATTGTGTAGGCCGGGAGTTTTTACAAGTTCTCCGCGCATAAGTTTATTTAGGTTGCTTGGTGTGGGTGTTTCGTAAGGAAGCACACCGGTTAGCATTTGGTACATGGTGACACCAAGCGAGTAGAGATCAGAAGCGAGCACTGTCTTACCTTCAAATTGCTCTGGTGCCATGTAAGCAGGACTTCCTATCAGTGTTGTGCCTTGTGCAGCGATTTCAAGAAAGCGAGAAGTTCCAAAATCAGCAACTTTGAGAATTCCAGAATCAGCTATTAGAACATTCGGTGGCCTTAGGTCTCGATGAATTATCCCATGTTGATGTGCATGTTCGACTGCTTCACAGATTTGGCATGCGTAGTCCAAAGCTAGAGTCACATCTAATGCACCGTTTTTGGCTATGATGTTTTCGAGGGTTTCTCCTTTGATATATTCCATAACAATAAAAAAGATGTTTTCTTGCTTTTCGGCTGTTGTGATAGAGACTACATTTGGATGATCTAGCGCAGCTAGCAGTCGAGGTTCTCTGAGTAATTCGCTAAAGTTTAAATTTTGTCTATGTGGGACCTTAAGGGCAACATCCTTATTAATCCAAGTATCTCGAGCTCGGTATACAGCACCAAAGCCTCCACTTCCTAGAGGTTCAATTATTGTATATTTCCCGAGTTTATGACCTTGGAGCAACATGAAGTCACTAGTATAGGTAGCTTGAACGGCGCTAGTCTACAATCGCTCGTTCATTGCACATTATAATTCTCTATCTTAGTTTAATTATTGGCGTTAGGCGTTACAGATCTTTCCATAAGAATTGAAGTGCCGAGATTGCCACAATGGGTGTGGCATCTGCACGAAGCGTGCGTGTCCCAAGTGTTAACATAGTAAAACCGTAATTCGAAGCAAGATCTATTTCTTCCGTGGTCCAGCCTCCTTCAGGCCCTATAACAAGAGTCGCACTATCAGGCACCGGGTCGTTCGAAAGAGTTTCAAGGCTGCTATATGCGATTGCAGTCGTCGGTTCGACCAGAAAAATTCGCAAGTCGGTCTTGGTAGTAGTCAGTAGTTGATTAAGTGTAAGCTGTGGTTTGATTTCTGGTACAAATGCTCGTCCTGACTGCTTAGCAGACGACACAGCAATTTTATGCCAACGTTTAATAACTCCATCAAGTTCAACTGAAGCATCCGTAACATGACTTCTTTTTGTTATTACCGGTTGAATTAGTTGCACTCCGAGCATCGTTGCATCTCGTATTACTGTGTCTACGTTACGACCTTTTAGAACAGCGTGAGCTAAGGTAAGTGATACTTGAGGTTCAGGTGCTGATTTAATATTTTCGAGTGTTCGGATTGTAACCCTAGAACGTTTAATCGTTTGGATACTTGCTGAGAATTCGTGTCCTTTTCCATCAAAGACTCGAATAAGGTCCCCGCTATGGAGACGTAATACTCGAGTTAATTGATGCGCTTCACTGGCCGGTAGTTCGAGTGAGAGCTCGGTTGCTTTTGCTGAAGGGAGATAGAAACGGTGAATAGCCATGATCGTGTTGATGGCACTCAGTTCTTAATATTAAATGCAAGCGCGAGCCATTCACCTTCGGTAACCCTCGCAATTACAGTAGCAGTTTGTAGATAAGCATTACGGACCGCAGTTTCTTCGCATTTCATTATTCCACCTACGATAAGAGTTCCTCCAGAAGTCACATATTTAAGCAACTTAGTAGTTTGCTTGATGACTAGCACGCTTGTCGTATTAGTGATAACGATTGATGCACAGGGAAGGTCGTGGGTGTTTGTAAAGTTGCAGTGCCGCAAGGAAATTCCTGAGTTTATTTCATTAAGTTTGATGTTGTCTTGTGCATTTTTTAGAGCATCAAGGTCTTGGTCAACTGCGATGATTGAATTTGAACCAAGTTTCGAAGCAGCAATCGCAAGCACTCCTGAGCCAGTTCCAAGATCAAGAACAGTTCGGTTTCTGATTGGAACTTCTTGCAGTATCCGAAGACATGTTCGAGTTGATTCGTGATGTCCTGTCCCGAAACCCATTGATGGACGAATGATAACAAGCGTGGCCCTGGGCTCGATCGTTGTTAAGTTCCACGGTTGGGTAACGACAATATTGCCTACTTTAACTGGTCTAAGTTGAGCTTGACTACGTTCTGCCCATTGATCGTTAGGTATTTCTAGTGATACCGCTGTGACACCTCTAGAGCCAAGACTTGCATTAAGTGCATTTTTAGCACTGTCACGGTCGTTAGAGAAAAAGAAATACACGCGTCTTTCTTGTTTGTCTGCTAGTTCCTCTATAGCAAAAGGATTGAAGTCGTCTAAGATGGCATCTACTAGTGAATCAAGTGTAGGTAGTGTGGGGGGGCTTTTAACGTCGAGTGCAGGGCGTCGATCAACCAAAGATATCCCTAACTCGTTCAAAAAATGGACGACCTTCGTCACCATTTGAGCGTGGGCTAGGTTTTGATGATTTTACAGGCATTGTTTGGTCAAGTTTTTTAATCAATTCTTGTTGATCTTTAGAGAGATGGATTGGCACTTCAACTTTAAGGATCACGTACATGCTGCCTTGTCCATTGCCTGACAGTTGTGGCATTCCTTGTCCACGAAGCCGGAGACGAGTTCCTGGTTGGGTACCTTTTGTAATCGTAATTTGCTGTTCACCGTTCAATGTTGGAACTGCGATCTTACCGCCGAGTGCTAAGGTTGGATATGTTACTGGGATTTCACACCAAAGATTGTCACCATCTCGATGCAGAAATGGGTGTTCCTCCACATGAATCACGACATAAAGATCTCCAGGCGATTTTCCACCCGTTCCGTGTTCACCTTCTCCTTGAAGACGTAGTCGTTGTCCGGTTGCGATACCAGCAGGGATCTTTACCTTTAGTTTTCTCTCTTGCTCAACAAGGCCTTGACCGAGACAGTTAGTACAGGGATTTGCGATCACTTGCCCACGGCCACTGCACTGACCACAAGTTTGTGCGACAGTTAAAAATCCTTGTTGAAAACGGACTTGACCATGACCATGGCACTGTGGGCAGGTTTCAGGAGAAGAACCAGTTTCAGCTCTTGATCCATTGCAGCGGTCACAAATTTCTCGTCTAGGAATTTGGAGTGTCGTTTCAGTGCCGGTTGCTGCTTCTTTAAATGGGATCTGGAGATCGTAACGAAGATCAGCTCCACGCGTAATTCCGCTATGTCCTCGACTGCCTCCTAAAATATCTCCGAAACCAAAGAAATCCCCGAGTCCTCCAAGAATGTCACCAAAATCAGAGAAAACTGTGGAATTAAAATCTGGGGCACTCGCAGTTCCTCCTAAACCTGCATGTCCGAAACGGTCGTAGCGATGGCGTTTTTCTGTGTCTGCTAAAACTGAGTAAGCCTCTGCCGCTTCTTTGAATTTTTCCTCAGCTTCAGTATTGTCAGGGTTACGGTCGGGATGATACTTGAGAGCCAGTTTCCGATAGGAGCTCTTGATCTCGTGTGCGTTCGCTGTTCGCGGTATTTCTAATACTTTGTAGTAGTCACGCTTGGTCACGATTTAGCTACCCTTACCATAGCAGGTCGTAGTAGACGACTTCCTATTATGTAACCACGACGAAGTTCATCGACAATAGCGCCATCGACGTGGTTTGGACTTGTTTCATAAGCTACTGCTTGATGATAGCGTGGATTAAAGCTTTCCCCTTTAGTTTCAATTTGCGTTACTCCACGTTTTGTTAGGAGTTCAAGGAGTTTTCTATATATAAGTGACACTCCTTCTAGATACGACTTGACCTCGTCATTAGTTATATCGGTTTCGAGGGCACGTTCAAAATCATCTATTAATGGAAGAAGTTCCTTTATTAGAGCTATCGACACTGAGTTGTCTATTTCTGTTCGTTCGCGGTCAATACGTTTCCGATAATTGTCAAACTCAGCACTCTTTCGTTGAAGAAGGTCATAGTAGTTATCTCGTTCGAGTTGTAGTTTTTTTTCAAGTTCTGTTGTTGGCAGTGAAGATTCAGAAGTGGCTGATGTTTCCTTCAATGTAACTTCGCTTGATTGTTCAGGAGCTTCATGTTTGTTGTTGTTTATCATTGGTAGATGTTGGTGTTCAAGTAGCTACAAGAATTCGATTCACAGCCCTAGAGACGTTATCAACAGCTGTTATTGCACGTGAATAACTCATGCGACGGGCTCCGATAACACCAATTCTCCCAGTGCTTCGCCCGTCGGAGTAAGTAGACATAACTAGACTGAAGTTTTTCATCCTTGGCGATGCATGTTCAGTACCAATTACAACCGTTAATCCAGCTCCCTCAATGTATTCGTTAAGCAAACGTACAAGTTGATCCTTTTGTTCGATCATGTTGAATAAAGAACGCAGCATTGTAAATGGTACTTGCGCATCGGCTCCAGAAACTTCGTCTAAAAGGAGTTCGACTCCTTCGATGAAGAGTTTGTTTTGTGGCACAAGATCTTCAAGAGTCGAACTTGCTAGACGTAGTGCTCGAGACAATAGTTGGTTGTATAGCATGCGCTGTTGACGTAGTTGCTCTACTATTGCTGCACGTGCGTCCCATAAAGGCAGCCCGGCGAATTCAGAATTGAGATAACTTGCTCCGTGTTGAAGTTCTGAGGCCGTCATAGGCACACCGAGGTCAATTGTTTTGTGTGAGACCTGTTGCAACTTTGTGCTGACTATTACAAGAACACGTGTGCCTTCAAGCGGAACAAACTTGATGTGGTGCAATGTACCAACTGGAGGAGGCATCAATGCAAAGCCAAGCTGATGTGATGCACGCGAAAGCTCATGCGATACATTAGTAAGGATATCGCTGACCGTTCCAGCTTGGCGTAATCGAGCCTCGACCTTTAAGTTTTTATCAGTAGCACGATATGAATCGAGAAGTAGGTCAACGTAAGCACGGTAACCTTTATCTGTTGGAACTCGACCTGCCGAAGTATGAGGTTGATAAACGTAACCTAGCTTTTCGAGCTTTACCATAACGTTTCGCACTGTGGCCGATGACCATTGGAATCTTCCATGCTGAGTCAGCCATAAGGATGACACAGGTTCTCCCTTTTTAATGTATTGCTTGACGAGTCCTGCAAGCACACGACGTGAGCGTTCAGGTAACTCTTTGTGCGAAGTTTCACTGATTCCATTACGGACTGTCATATGACTAAGAGGTCTGTTTCATGATGTCAATTGATTCGTATTTTTTTGAGCACATTTATTTTTCAGCAGTAATAGAGGTGGACTTGTTTTCACTTGGTTGCCATTGTAACGTTTGTGCCGCATCGGAGGCCGGATTAATATCTGAGTCAAGTCTTCCGTACTTAACGGCGATTAACTCAGCAAGGATACTAACTGCAATTTCCTGAGGCGTGACAGCTCCAATGTTTAGGCCAACCGGAGCGTGCACCTTATGTAGTAGTTTTAGCGAGATGTCTTCATTTTGCAGCGCTTCGTATAAGCGCTTAACTTTAGCTCGGCTACCAATGAGGCCTAGGTATTTTAGCTCTCGTGGTGCCAGGTTTTTAAGGGCATCGAAATCATGGCGATGACCACGAGTAAGAATAACCGCGTAAGCATTTTTAGGAAATTCTGCATGCTTTAGCCACTTAGGGATCGAATCAACGATCGTTTCAACCGCATCAGGAAAACGTTCACTGTTGGAAAATTTTTCTCTGTCATCTAGTATATGAATTCGAAAACCGACTGTCGCTGCTAGCTTAGCTAGGTGAAACGAGACATGGCCTGCTCCAATCAAATAGAGATGAGGCGCGGTTTCAAGCGGTTCAATGTAAACTTCCATTTGGCCGCCACAAATTAGTCCTGACTCCTCTGCCATGTCATCAGCAAGTTCGTAGCAGGTGACAACCGGCTTTTGTGTTTCGAGTGAATGGCGTGCTTTTAAAGAGGCATCGTTTTCATAGCAGCCTCCACCAATGGTTCCAATGCTTCTGCCGTCTGCAAAGACTAACATCTTAGCGCCAACACGTTGAGGGGTTGACCCCTGCGTTCGGATAATAGTTACAAGAGCTGCGGATTCTCCCTTCTGCAGCGCTTCACCGACGGCTTGAAAGACTTCTTCGTTCATAACTTATTTATATCTTTGAGATTTTATATATCTTTAATTTAGATACCTAAAATATCCTTATTCGATTATATAGGTGATATAGAGGACCGCACTAGGGGCTCAATAGATAGTGATTGCCTATTTTTAAGGGCAGGTTTGCTAGTAGTTGATCGACTAATTTAGGGCCGTACCTATTGAGAAAATATAGAAAAGCTACGTTTCGTTCTTGAGCTTTTCCTTTAGGAAACGTTAAGGACCGTGCTCGATAGAACTGCCTCTGGAGTGTGTCATTTTTCCGTTTTGCGGCTTTAATTATCTTGCTGCGAAGGTTTTGCAGGTCGCGTTCTATCCTTTTTTTCGTAGTTTGCACAGCTTCAGTTAGCGTTGGATCTACCAATGGAACCTCAGTTTTTATTTTTTGTAGCAAGTGATAAATGCTCTGTTCCGTATCTTTCATTATGTTGTCTAGATCTGACGGAAGATTATCTGCGAGTAGTTGATTAAGGACGCCATCATCTTGGTTTTGTAGTGTTTCAAAATTAACTTTGTAGCGTTTTAGAAATTTCATTGTTGCCCCATCGGTGATTGTTGCGCTGAGGCGTGGATAGACTAAAGGCATTGGAATCTTGAATTCGGCGTAGATCTGTTTCAGTTGTCCTAGGTATGCTAGTTCACTTGGTCCAGCGACATAAGCGATAGTCGGAAATAATGTATCTTGTACGATGGGACGCAGTAAGACACTAGGACTAAAGGACCCCGGACTTTTTTGAACTTCATTGATAAGTTGTTCAGTGGTCCAGGTGGTGTTTTCGATCTCAAATTCGTTATCACGAAGTCTTACAGGACGGCGTGTTTGATCGATATGAAATATAGCGACAGAATCCGTTCGTGGATTAACCTGTGAGTGGTAACCAAGAGCAGAAAGATTTTTACCTGCCAGAGTGGCTAACCCAGAGACTTTTCCTCGTGATTGCAACTCTTGGGTGAAAATCGATCGAACTAGTGGCTTTGCTGTTTTATCTGAACTGTCAAACACAACGAGACCGGTAGGTCCTAATACTATGTCTAGCCATCGACTAAAAGCTTCTACGAGACTTGTTCCAGGAGAGTAAGCTTTAACGAGTTGTTCGAATATTTCTTGAGAGAATTCTGTCTTCGGAAGAATTTTATAGAGAGTTTCGATAGTTTGTGTGATCGAATCAGGAAGCGGTACAGAGGCAGCCGGTTGGCCTGAGTGCATTTGTGGAAGTTTGAGATCCACCTGGTGCAAGTTGAAATCATTGTCTAGCAAGTCACAAGTGCGAATTTCATCAAGATCATGATCCTCGGCATCAATCCAAAATACTGGAACTGCTGCTACGTTGTAATCCTTTTCTACTTGACGTGCTAAGGCGATAGCGGTAAGTGACTTTAAAAGAGTAAATAGCGGACCACCAAACAGTCCAGCTTGCTGTCCAGTTAGGATAGCGACCGTTCCTCTCTCTTTGAGTTTCTCGGCAGCTTTAAGTGCCTGAGGGGGGGCCGATCTTGATTGGAGTTGTGCAGTAACTATGTCGCCTATGTGTGTTTTGTTTGTTTCCCAAGATTTCCTAGATTCGATTACCTTGCTTAAGGTCGTAGGTGTTATAGGAGAACCGACATAGAAAGCCTCCAAACGTTCAAAGTTATAACAATAGTCACAAATGAGAGGATCAGGCCAAGTTAACTGACGCAGATCGACAGAATCTATGAGAAATTTTCCTGAAGGATTATGAAAGTTTATATTCACTGTATAGTTACTGTTTCAAACGGTTATTGTACTGTCAAGGTGTCCTAATATCTTAGGATTTTTGAACTTCTGACATATCCGTGTTAGCATCCGGCAACCCGTCCTGAGGAGTTCCACTACTGACACACGACAAAGCCAATCCGTTTACAGATCCAGGTGCATTTGGCCCATTCCGTGTTATGCACCAGATTGGGATCGGTGTCTTAGGGCCAATTTATCGTACCTACGATCCATCGGAAGACCGTTTGGTTGCGGTTAAAGCATTTCACCTTGACATCACTCCTGAGCAATCCAAAGCCTTAATCGATGAGTTAGCTCAAATTATTAGTTCTGGATTATCGAATCCTGCTATTGTGCTTCCAATTACTGTAGGTATTGAACAGGATATACCTTATCTTGCCCAGGAGTATGTTGCAGCCGAGTCATTGGATGTAGCTTTACGACATTATGTACCAGCGACTCTCAATACAGCACTGCCATTTATTGTCCAGATGTCTGAGGCGATCGATACAGCTCATAGATATAGTATTTTGCACGGAGGACTTCATCTACGCGATATCTTTGTTACCCCTGACCGTGCACGTCTAACTGGCTTCGGTGTCACTAAAGCTCTAGAGACGATTGGTTTAAAAGGGCCAATCCGTAGACCGTATACGTCACCAGAAGTAATTTCTGGACGTGAGTGGGGTCCTGAAGCTGACCGTTTTTCGCTTGCTGCTGTTGCATATGAGCTCCTAACGGGAAAGCGTGCAGCTGGACTAGGCGAACAAATAACAGAGAGACTAGGTTTAGTTGAAGGAGTTGCTGACATAGAGTCATTACAAATGGTTTTTAGCAGAGCATTAGCTCAAAACCCAGAGATGCGTTTTTCGAGTGGCGCTGATTTCGTAGCAGCACTAACTGTAGCCGTTGGTGAGATAGACGATGAAAATCAAGCTGAAACAGTTAGTAGTGCAGAAAAAGTTGATCGCAATCTTACCAAGGTTTCCGTTGATCTTTTTGAGGGATTAGGTTTTCATCAGGATGCTTCGTTGCCGGTTGACAATAAAGTTACACAGGACGAAATTGAATCGTTAGACACATTGGTTGCTGATTCAACCGAATTAAATGTCGGTGCTAGAGCAGAGATACCCAACAATTCAGATCAGGGCGATCTGAATATGGCTTCATCTAAATTTACAAAATCCATAAATCAAGAACTACCAGTTCAATACCCTTTTCCGGAAGAGACAGGATCATTAGAGTCAGACTTTATTGCGAACAGTAAATCTTCATACAGCAAACGATGGAAGTTTAATCGGTTAATTGCTTCTCTAGGCGTTATTGTTGGAATCTTGGGAGTGGGGGCGTATTACATAGGCAGTTCGTTTTTAACGGGGTCTGGGATTGTCAACGATAAGACGCTTGATATTCAAGAGACTATCGTTAATTCTGACCATAGTGAGAATACAAAGTTAGCTTTTGACGAGTCTAGTCAGGAAGTGTCTAGCTCTCAGGTTGGTTCCGTTGTTACTGTTCCAGAAGTAGAGTTACCACGAGAACAGGTGTCTGCACTGCAGTCGGGCAATATTTTGGTGGATCAACCAAGACTCAGCAATGTAGAGTCTGGACTGGTTTCTAACCAGGAAAATGATGCTGGATGGATATTAGTTCGGACAATGCCTGCGGATGCCGAGGTGATAATTGATGGTGTAAGTCGTGGTCGTACGCCAATGTCAGTTTCTGGCGTTCCGTTCGGTAAGCATAGTGTCGAGGTGAAGCGAACTGGTTACAATATCAAAGTTCAAGAAGTAGTGTTATCTTCGGCCTCTTCGGTTGGTGCTGTGGATTTAGAGTTGGATCTAGTAGGAATAGATTCAAAAACTTCTGTTAACGTTGGATCAATATTTGTGGATTCTCGTCCGGCTGGTGCTCTCGTTGTAGTAGATGATCGTGTATTTGGTGAAACTCCGTTGGTAATTTCAGAACTCGTGCTTGGGACTCGTCATATCCGTATTGAACGAAACGGATACAAGGTCTGGGAAACTACAGTAGAGATTAAACCTTTAGAGCAAATTAGAGTGGCCGCCTCTTTAGATCGTAAGCCGATACAATGAAAGCTATTTTAGCTCTTGAGAACGGAACATGGTTTCAGGGAACTGCTGCTGGGGCCATAGGGAAGACATCTGGTGAGGTTGTGTTTAATACAAACATGACAGGTTACCAAGAAATATTAACTGATCCATCGTACTCGGGTCAGATCGTTACTATGACCTGTCCGCAGATTGGCAACTATGGTGTTGCCTTGGAGGATATTGAATCACGTAGAACTCAGGTTTCTGGTTTTGTTATGCGTGAAGAGTCCACCATTGCTAGTAATTGGAGGGCAATGGGTACGATATACGACTATCTTTTTGATAATGGAATCGTAGCTATAACTGGTATAGATACACGAGCATTAACGCGGTTGCTTCGAGAAGTTGGTGTTATGCGAGGTGTTATTGCTACCGGTGATTTTGAACCAGATGTGCTTATCGCGGAGGCTAAGGATGTATCTACCATCGAAGGAAGTGATCTTGTTCAAGGTGTAACATGTGTTGAACAATTTGACTGGGAACCAATAGTTGGCAGTTCGCTTGAGGGATTTGAAGTTGAGCCAGTTCGACGATCTAAACGCACTCGACGAATTGTAGCTTACGATTTTGGAATGAAGTTGAATATTTTACGTCGTTTTGCTGTTCATGGGTGTCTCGTATCCGTGTTTCCTGCAAAGACACCAGCTTCTGAACTTATTGCATCTAAACCTGACGGGGTATTTCTTAGCAATGGTCCAGGGGATCCTGCTCCATTGGATTACGCTATTAATAATGCTCGTGAATTGCTTGAGGCAGAGATACCAATGTTTGGTATCTGTCTTGGTCATCAAGTTCTCGGTTTGGCGCTAGGTGCTAAGACTTACAAGCTAAAATTTGGACATCGAGGTGGGAACCATCCAGTTAAGAATTTATTGACTGAGAAGGTAGAGATCACCTCTCAGAATCACGGGTTTGCCATTGATAGAGAATCTGTTCCTGAAGATGTTGAAGTTACACATATTAATCTTTATGACCAAACGATTGAGGGATTACGTCATAAGCACTTGCCGGTGTTTTGTGTTCAGTACCACCCCGAGGCATCTCCCGGACCACACGATGCTGACTATTTATTTTCACAATTCCTCGAAGAGATGGATCGTCGCACCTAATATCTGAGTTTTTTGACTCTAACTATAACTTTAGGATTAGTTAATGCCACGGCGAACAGACCTTAATAGGGTTTTAGTGATTGGATCAGGACCGATAGTAATCGGTCAGGCATGTGAGTTTGATTATTCTGGCACTCAGGCGTGTAAGGCTTTGCGTGATGAAGGACTCGAAGTAGTTCTTATTAATAGCAACCCGGCCACTATTATGACCGACCCTGAAATCGCTGATCGTACATATATAGAGCCGTTGACTTGGGAGATGGTAAGTTCCGTTATTGAGCGTGAGAAACCAGATGCTCTTTTGCCGACGGTCGGTGGGCAAACAGCATTGAATCTTGCAGTCGAGCTCTCTGACCATGGGGTATTAAAAAATCATGATGTTAAGTTAATAGGTGCTTCTATTGATGCAATCAAGGTTGCAGAGGATCGATCGAAATTCAGAACAGCTATGGAGTCGATTGGAATCGAAGTTCCTTCAAGTGTGTATGCACGATCACTAGAGGAAGCCCTTGAACTTGTTGAGCAATTCGGGTTTCCTGTGATTATTAGGCCATCGTTTACGTTGGGTGGTGTGGGTGGAGGAATTGCTTACAACGTTGAGGAATTTCGAGAACTTGCTGAACGCGGCATAGGATTTAGTCCAGTTCACGAAATATTAATCGAAGAGTCTGTTATCGGCTGGAAAGAATTTGAATTAGAGGTTATGAGGGATGTGGCTGACAATTTTGTTGTTGTCTGCTCAATTGAGAATATTGATCCAATGGGGGTGCACACCGGAGATAGCATAACAGTGGCCCCAGCGTTGACTCTAACAGACAAAGAATATCAGAGGATGCGAGATGCAGCTCGTCTGATCATTAGACGCGTTGGTGTTGAGACAGGTGGTTCTAATATTCAGTTTGCTATCAATCCTAAGGATGGTCGGATGATAGCTATCGAGATGAATCCGCGTGTGTCGAGATCGTCGGCATTGGCATCAAAAGCTACTGGGTTTCCAATAGCTAAAATTGCTGCAAAGTTGGCATTAGGGTATCGTCTTGAAGAAATTCCAAACGACATCACTCGACTGACTCCAGCTTCGTTTGAACCCGTGCTCGATTACGTTGTAGTTAAAATTCCTCGATGGGCTTTTGAGAAGTTTCCAAATGCTAAAAGAACACTTACAACACAAATGAAGTCTGTCGGTGAAGTGATGGCTGTTGGTCGTACGTTTAAGGAAGCATTTCTAAAAGGAATGCGTTCCCTCGAATTAGATAAGAACGTTAACGTTTTTTACTCCGATAAAGACCGTGAAGAATATGATGCTAGTGAATTGCAAGGCCAACTCGTTTTACCGCACGATCTGAGGATTTTTGTTATTTTTCAGGCACTCATTCAGGGTTGGTCAGTGGAACAACTTCATGATGTTACTCATATTGATCGCTGGTTTTTAAACGAGTTTTCTCAGTTGGTTAGTTTGAGGCAGGAGTTGGGTGATTGCGATTGGAAAGAAGTATCGACTGAGTTCTTAAAGGTTCTCAAGCGTAGCGGTTTTAGTGACAAAGAGATTGGTTTAATTGCAAAGGTCAGTCCAGAAGCTGTTGCTTTGCGTCGAACTAAAGAGAACATCTGTCCTGTGTACAAAAGAATTGATACATGCGCGGCAGAATTTGAATCATTTACACCCTATTTTTATGGGACTTACGAGGAAGAGTGTGAATCTAATCCAAGCAATAGTCGCAAGGTAGTGATCTTGGGGAGTGGTCCTAATCGAATCGGACAGGGCATCGAATTTGACTACTGTTGTTGTCATGCAGCTTTCGCGCTTCGTGATGAAGGTTATGAAACCATTATGATCAATTGTAATCCCGAGACTGTCTCTACCGACTATGACACAGTAGATCGATTGTACTTTGAACCCCTTACTCTTGAAGATGTACTCGCCGTGATCACAAAAGAAGCGTCTGAAGGTGGTGACATATCGTGTATTGTGCAATTTGGAGGACAGACACCACTCAAATTAGCGCTTGACTTACAGAGAAACGGAGTCGATATTGTCGGAACTTCACCGGAGTCCATCGATTTAGCAGAAGATCGTAAGCAATTTTCACAGTTGCTGTCTGAGCTTGGGATACCACAGGCGCCAAGTGGTATCGCAACTTCACGTGAGGAAGCACGTCAAGTTGCAACTTCAATCGGATACCCTCTTGTTGTTCGGCCTTCATATGTGCTTGGCGGTCGGGGTATGGCGATCGTGTATGACCATGCTTCACTGGATAGATACATGACAGAGGCTGTGGAGGCTTCACCTGAGCATCCAATTCTTGTAGACAAGTTCTTAGAGGATGCTTTTGAGTTAGACGTTGATGCAGTTGCTGATACGACCGGGGCGGTAGTAATTGGTGGAATTATGGAACATATTGAGGAGGCTGGCATTCATTCTGGTGACAGTTCTTGCGTTGTTCCTCCTTATCTTGTACCTGAACGTCATCTTAGCGTTATTCGTGACTATACGAGACTAGTAGCTCGTGCACTCAAAGTTATTGGGTTGCTTAATATTCAGTTTGCAATCAAGGATGACATTGTGTACATCCTTGAGGTAAATCCCAGAGCTTCTCGCACTGTACCGTATCTGTCAAAGGCCACTGGCGTGCCTCTCGCAAAGGTTGCAGCTCGCGTAATGGTTGGCAATAAGCTGGCCGATCTAGGCTTGGTGAATGATTTAGATATTTCTGGAGTGTTTGTTAAAACACCAGTGTTCCCCTTTGTACGGTTTCCAGAAGTCGATACAATTCTTGGTCCAGAGATGATGTCGACTGGAGAGGCAATGGGTGGAGCGAACAGTTTTGGAGCAGCGTTCGCAAAGGCTCAATTGGCTGTTGGTCAGAAGCTTCCAGATACTGGCAGAGCTTTTATTAGCGTAAACGACAAAGACAAGCCAAATGTGGTGCCCATTGCTCGTGATCTCGCTGCTCTTGGGTTCTCTCTTGTGGCATCACGTGGGACTGCAGATTATCTTCGATCACATGCTCTTAAGGTCGATGTCGTCTTTAAGGTAAATGAAGGACGTCCGAATGTTGGAGACGAACTGCTTAACAAGAAGATAGATCTGATTGTCAATACTCCATTAGGCCGAGAATCTTTCTTTGATGATATTGCTGTTCGTCGCATCGCTATGATATTAAACGTGCCATGCATTACAACGCTTACAGGCGCAGCCGCAACTGTTAGCGCTATTCGAGCAATGCGTTCAGAGGAACTTGTTGTTCGATCTTTGCAGGAATATCATCTTCATCGTACAACGTCTGATGCTTAGACCAATCTATATTTCTATGTTAAGCAAAGGATGTCTGAGGTTATCAATTAAAAATCTTTTTTAAGCTGGTTCCATTCAGAATTCATTAATTCTAGAGATGTATCACGCAGTGCTATACCACGTTCAGAAAATATCTTTTCCAGACGACTAAAACGTTCTAAAAATTTTCGGTTTGCTCGCTTAAGAGCGATTTCGGGATCGATTTCGAGATGGCGAGAAAGATTCACTAGGGCAAACAAGAGATCTCCTAGTTCTTCTTCTCTATCTTTCTCCGCTTTTCTTTTTATCGCTTCCCTTAGTTCAGTTAATTCCTCCTCAACCTTATCTAGCACTTCATTTACATTTTTCCAGTCAAATCCTACATTGGCAGCACGTTTACCTATGCGGACCGCGCGAAGCAATTCAGGTAGAGCTAAAGGAATATTACCCATGAGTTTGGGTTGTCTTTTGGTTTCCCTTAGTTCAGCCGCCTTAATTTCTTCCCAGCGAAGCTTGACATCTTTAACTGTCTTTACTTGTGCGTTGTCAGTATCTTGGTTAACGAATACATGAGGGTGTCGGCGAATTAACTTTTCTGTGACAGATTCAAGTGCGTCCGAGATGTCAAAGTAACTGTTTTCAGCACATACTTGTGCGAGGAAAACAGCTTCGAATATAAAGTCTCCAAGTTCATCACACATTGCTTTAGGATTGGCTTGGTCTATTGCGTCAAGTAATTCGTATGTTTCTTCTAAAATAAACGTTCGAAGTGACGCAATGGTTTGCTCTTTATCCCAAGGGCATCCGGTTGGGGATCTTAGGGTTTGCATAATTTCAACCAGATGATCAAATTTTTTACCAGGAAATTTAGGCTGTGATGGGTTGGGGGAGTCTGACATAGTGACTTATGCTAGCATGCAGTAGAAATATGGCTAGTAATGTGTCATTTGAAGCATTTATTGTCTCACTGGCAACAACCGCAGCTGTACATTTTGGTGATGTAGTGGATCCGACCTCTGGTAAGAAATCCAAGCCAAACCTTGACGCAGCCGGTCACGCTATAGAAATGCTGGCCTTACTGCAAGAGAAGACATCGGGCAACCTTACCGACCAAGAGGAACAGTTTCTTCATCAGATTCTTTACGAGCTTCGGATGCGCTATGTCGAGGCAAAAAAGGATCCTGGGTTGTGAAATCTTGCGTGTAACGTTTCTCGGAACAGGAACCTCGACAGGGGTGCCGGTAATAGGTTGCGATTGCGCTACGTGTTGTTCGCCTAATTTAAAAGATCGACGCTGGCGTCCATCAATTTACATTCAACTTAATGACGGTAGTGCAATTTTAGTGGATGCGTCACCGGATCTGCGAGCACAGGCGTTAGCATTTAATGTTCGTCGGGTTGATCTTATTCTTTTAACTCATAGTCACGCTGATCACGTCCTTGGTTTAGATGATGTTCGAATCTATAACTTCCGACAAGGCGGATCAATTCCATGTTACGGAGATTCGAACACCGTGGCATCAGTGAGGCGAATGTTTTCTTATGTGTTTGATCCTAGCACGCCGCGTGGTGGTGGATTGCCTCAGCTTTCGTTAAGTTCGCTAGCGGGACCATTTTCATTTGCAAAAAGAACATTTATTCCTGTTCCGCTTCGACATGGAACATTGCCAGTGTTGGGATATCGGTTAGGAGCATTTGCCTATCTTACGGATTGTAGTGAGATTCTCGACATGTCGTGGCATTTGCTCAAGGATCTAGATGTTCTAGTGCTCGATGCTTTACGACATCGTCCACATTCAACACACTTCAATATAGAACAGGCAGTGGAAGCTACTAAAAGAATCGGTGCTCGAAGAACATATTTTACGCATATGACACACGATTTGCCTCACGACGAAACATCTGCTGAACTGCCAAATGGAGTAACTCTCGCTCACGATGGGCTTGTACTGGAAGTTGACGAGCAAACAAATATAGGAACACTTTCATGTACGGTTAATAGTATTGGATTGATCAATTGACTAGTGATCGATTTGAATGATTCGCTTGTTTAACTGTGTCTTCTTTGAATTAGTATTAAAGGATAATAGTGAACATTATTTACTACCCCGATGATGTTAGGCCGGATCATTGGGTAAGGCAGATTCTTGCGATTGGAAACTTTGATGGTTTTCATCGTGGTCACGCGAAGCTTATTAAACAGGTTCGTCAACGGGCTTCTGAGTTGAATAGTATGGCAGCTGTTCTAACGTTCGATCCTCATCCGTCTCGTATAGTTAAACCTGGTAAAGCTCAGGCATTACTAATGACGCAAGCACAGAAGCTTGAGTGTTTAGAACAGGAAGGAATAGATTGTACTGGCATTGTTAAATTTACGGCCACTCTCTCTCAGTTGGAACCTGAAGACTTTGTTCGCAAGGTCCTTGTCGATTGGTTTTGCGTGGCCGAAGTTTGGGTTGGATTAAATTTTCTATTCGGTCGTGATAGGAGTGGAAATTTTTCATTGCTCCGTTCGTTAGGTTCTCGTTATGGTTTTAGTGTTAAAAAAATAGATTCTGTTCGCTATAAGGATTTTGTAGTGAGTAGCACTAGAATCAGGAGACTTATTAGCGAAGGGTTTGTCGATGAAGCAGGAGCGTTGCTTGGTCGTCATTATTTCATTGATGGAGAAGTTGTATCGGGAACTCAACGTGGTACAGTGCAAGGTTTTCCAACGGCAAATTTGCTTACTGAAAATGACATTGTACCCCCTAATGGTGTTTATGTAACTACGGTTAGGCTTGATGGAGTTATACATCCAGCCGTGACAAATATTGGTATTCGTCCAACCTTTAAAACCAATGGAGAGAGAGTCGTTGAAACACATATATTTAATTACAAAAACGACCTCTATGGTAAATATATAAGAGTAGCCTTTGTTAAGCGTCTTCGTGATGAGAAGGAATTCCCGGATGTTAATGCCCTGCAAGCTCAGATTGTGTCTGATTGTGAGCGTGCCAAGGCACTCTTTGAACGAATTTCGCTGTAGAATTCTTAGTCATGTGTCAGTGATAGATACTGAGGTTAATTAATGCTAGGTTGTGGAAGGTTCGCAATTTGTATAAAACAATACAAAAAATTATCCTGATATGAAAAAGTTAAAATAAAAACCAAGCATTAAACGATAAATCTTAAATATTTCTAGTTTCTAGAAGCGGAAATATCTTCAAATTTTTACTTTTTACTTCTTGTTTTTTCCTATGCTTCTTTATAACACCCTTACTAGACGAGAAGAAGAGTTCAGTCCTTCAAATGATAATACTGTACGTATGTATGTGTGTGGGCTTACGGTTTATGCGCGTGGTCATATTGGAAATTTTAGAACGTTCGTGTGTATTGATATTTTAAGGCGAACGCTAAAATATTTAGCTGGTTTTCAATTAAACCAGGTCGTTAATTTTACTGATGTTGATGATAAAACTATTCAGGCTTCTCGGGAAGCTGGGGTTCCGTTAAGGGACTACACAAATCGTTTTATAGAAGCATTTCGAGAGGACTCAGCCGTTCTTGGCATTCAGGTAGTCGAGGAGTACCCACGTGCAACCGACGTTGAAAACCTTCGGGCCATGAATGAACAGATAGAGTTTTTGGAGGAGCGAGGTCATACGTATCGTAGTGAAGGATCTATCTACTTCAAGATCGATACTATGTCCGATTATGGAAAGCTTAGCCGTCTTGATCAACAGGGTCTTAAAACAGCAGACAGCATAGACAACTTTCAATACGAAAAAAAAGATGCAAGGGATTTTGTTTTATGGAAATCTACTAAAAAAGATGAACCAACATGGGACTTTGGAGTTGGGCCGGGTCGGCCTGGTTGGCATATTGAGTGTTCGGCGATGGCTCTTCGATTGTTAGGTGAGCCTCCCATTGATCTCCATGCCGGAGGCGTTGATCTTGTTTTTCCACACCATGAGAATGAGATTGCTCAAGTTAAAGGTGCTACCGGAAAATTATTTTCAAGATTCTGGTTTCATGTAGAACATCTACTAATTAATATTGGCGATAAGATGTCGAAATCTCTTGGAAATGTTTTTAGTGTTCGTGATGTTCTCGATCAAGGCTATCGGGCCTCAGCGCTTAGATATGTGTTGATGTCTACACATTATCGCAAACAACTTAATTTCAATTGGGAAAGTCTTTCTCAAGCGGATGAGGCGATCACACGGCTAATGGATTGTCTCGCCCGGCTCGAGACAATTTCAAACGAGGGTTTGAATGTTTCGATTAAAGAACGATTAGAGCAAACCAAGAAGGACTTTTCTGAGATGTTATTAAATGATCTCAATATGCCTGGGGCGCTCGGTATTGTATTCGAGTTTGTTAGATACGTTAATGGTTCGATTGATATGGGTGAAGTCGGAAAAAATGATGCCAAGGAGATTCTCGATTTATTTGCTCGTTTTGATAAAGTACTAGGGATAGTTGAGTTGCGTCGGTCAGAGGATCAGACACTTCCATTTCCGGTGGAAGAACTTGAAAAACTCATCGAAGAACGCCAACGCGCTCGTAGTAATCGAAACTTCTCTAGAGCTGATCAGATTCGGAAAGATCTCGATGCACGAGGCATACTATTGGAGGATAGAGATTCTGGCACGCGTTGGAAGAGAAAATAAGATACAGCAGTTAGGATTCTTCTGATTTTATTTTACGCTACGATCTAACGTGCCGATTTGCTCTTGTTTGTATGTTTGTAATCAAAGATTAGATTTTAATAGTAATGTAATGGGATAGAGCTGTTTTCTTGATGCAGTGACAACCGTGTGCTACCTTAACCGTCGAGATTAATCGAGCGGGAATAACTCAGTGGTAGAGTGCGACCTTGCCATGGTCGAAGTCGCGGGTTCGAATCCCGTTTCCCGCTCCATTTTTTCTGGGAAGCACTCATCTTTTTTTTACGGCGCCGTCGCCAAGTGGTAAGGCAGAGGTCTGCAAAACCTCCATCCCCGGTTCAAATCCGGGCGGCGCCTCCATTCTGTTTAATAAGATTAGTTGGGAAATTCGAGCGATGGTTGTCAAGTCGCACACGTTGCATTAATCACTATTCTTAAATTCACTAATGTCATTTCATACGGCAGGTCTAACTATAGCTATTGCACTAGCGGCTGGTGTGCTGGTTCAGTCACTGTCTCGTCAATTGCGGCTTCCTAGCATTGTTTTGCTGCTAGCGGTAGGCACTGTTTTAGGACCTGAATTTTTCGGATGGATTGAACCTACCTCTCTTGGCGATGGCTTATTCGACATTGTTGATTTTGGTGTAGCGATTATTTTGTTTGAAGGGGCTCTCAACCTAGAGTGGTCTCGTTTGCGCCGACAGGAAATGGCCATTCGAAAATTAATTACCGTGGGAACAATCTGTACGTTAATCGGTGCGAGCGTGTTGGTTTGGATTTTGCTGCAGTGGGATTGGCAGCTTTCATTGCTGTTTGGGAGCTTGGTAGTGGTAACCGGACCAACAGTTGTGGTTCCACTGCTTCGAAATATGCGTCTGCAACCTCGTATTAGGACTATTTTGGAGGCCGAAGGAGTTCTAATCGATCCAATAGGAGCTCTTTTAGCTGCTTTTATGCTTCAGGTAATTGTTGTCCCTGCTTTAGGCACGATCGCATCAGAGGGTTTGGCAGTCGCTCTCAGTATAGCTTTTGGATTGATATCAGGAGGAATAGTCGGTTTGATTTTGATTGTTGCCCTACGATATAAGTTTCTCGTGGCATCCGGTTACGAGAACATGTTCACTCTAGCTATTGTTGTGCTCGCGTTTCAACTTTGCGACAGTGTGATTGCTCATAGTGGTCTTACTGCAGTCACGGTCGCCGGCGTAGTCGTCGGAAATGTTGAGACGCGGGTAGATCGTGATTTACGTGAATTTAAAGATTGGCTGACGGTAATGTTAGTAGGTTTTCTATTTGTGTTATTGGCAGCAGACGTGAAACTTGATGACGTTCGAGAGCTTGGCAGGAACGGACTTGTTGTTGTTCTTGTTCTTGTGTTTGTGGTTCGTCCGGTGAGTGTGTGGTTAGCGACTACTGGTGTTCAGCTTACGATTCGAGAGCGTTTATTTATTGCGTGGATGGCACCGCGTGGAATCATTGCTGCTGCGATAGCTTCGGCAACGGCGGCAACTCTAGATGCTCAGGGTTTGGAAGGAGGAGGAACTCTGCGGGCACTAGTTTTTCTGACCATTGCTGGAACAGTTTTGTTTGCTGGTGTAACTTCACGTCCTGTAGCGTGGGGTCTTGGTCTCCTGCTTTCGAGTCGCAACCGTGTAGCTATACTCGGCGCTTCTGGGCTAGGCCTAGCGCTTGCTGCTGAACTTAGACGTTTCGATGTTCCTATTGTTTTTCTTGAAAATGACCCTAATCGTTCATGGATAGCAGAGAAAAATGGTTTTTCTGTCGTTTTCGGTGATCCTTTTGAGGAACGTAATATGCTTCGCGCTCAACCGGCGTTGATAGGTTCGGCAGTCGGTGTGAGTTTTAATGAACATTTAAACAGTTTATTTGTGCGTCGGTTTCTTGAGTTGTTCGGTGTTCCAAATGGGTATGTGTCTATGGATTCACTTATAGGGAAAGGCCCGGCAGCCAACATTATCCATAGCGAGGCAGGTATTCTTTTTGATGGCCCACATGACGGTGAACGGTGGGATGTTCGGTGGAGACATAACGAAGTGACAGTTAAGGAGTTTATCTACGATTTAGGATCCAGCTCATCTCTGGATGATGATACAAGTAGTCAGACTGGATCAATTCAGAAGCTTAGGTCAGTCCAAGAGTCTTACGTCATATTAACTGTTCGTCGTGGAAACAAAATTTCGCCAATGCACATGAGGTATAAAATTCATTCTGGTGATGTAGCATCGATAGCTCTTTATAATTCGGAGCAACGTCAGGCATTGGCCTTGCTGAATAATCTTGGATGGAACTTAGTTGGCGAAGCAAATTCCTTTGACAAGGATGAAGTCAACGCGCCTTAGATCTTTGATGTAGAAGTTTTTATTGTTATTCGACTGCGTTGATTGAAACTATTCTCGATACTAGGAAACAAACTCTAATCTAATTTATTTTAAATCTACCAATACGATTACTGTTACCAACGCCTCCGACCCATATCTCTGCATAGCTGGCGAGACTTTTTAAGGCCGTTCAGCTCAATAGGGGTAGAAGTGTGGGGAATAGGGGTAGACGTGAGGTCTAATGGGGGTAGAAGTGGGGTCAATGGGGGTAATGGGAGTGGGCGTTTATCATTAAGCGCTTACTCTTCCTTCATGTGTGGATAGCGATAGTCCAGTGTTGGTGTGAAAGTTTCTTTTATTGTTCGTGGGCTTGTCCATCGAATTAAATTTAGATGACTTCCTGCTTTGTCATTTGTTCCTGATGCTCGAGAGCCTCCGAATGGTTGTTGCCCAACAACTGCACCAGTAGGCTTGTCATTGATATAGAAGTTTCCTGCAGAGTTTCTGAGATTCTCATAGGCCTCGTTTATTGCCTTTCTGTCACAGGCAAATATCGATCCAGTTAGACCGTATGGGGAAGTAGAGTCGCAGAGTTGAAGTGTTTTCTCGTAGTCTTGGTCTGGGTACACATAAATTGTTAGGATCGGGCCAAAAATTTCTGTTTGCATAGTTTTATAATACGGATCGTGTGCCTCGATAACAGTTGGTGAGATAAAATATCCAGTTCTATCGTCGTAGTTTCCACCGCAAATGATGTTAGCGTCAGTATCCGTTTTCGCTGCTTCTATGGAGTCCTTAATAGTGTTATAGGAGGTTCGATCGATCACAGCTCCCATAAAATGTCTAAAATCAGTTATATCTCCATACGTAATTTTATTAACTCGTTCGCTTAGTTGATTGCTAAAACTTTTCCAAAGACTTTTAGGAATATATGCCCTGCTTACAGCACTGCACTTCTGTCCTTGGTATTCGTAGGCCCCTCGGATTGTGTTGGTAATTAATGAATCAAGGTCGGCTGATGCATGGGCAAATATAAAGTTCTTTCCGCCCGTTTCTCCGACAATTCGAGGGTAGCTCTTGTATGTAGCTATGTTATTTCCGATTGCACGCCACATTCCTTGAAAGACCTCAGTGCTGCCTGTGAAATGCACGCCACCAAGATCTGGATGATTCATAACTGGATTTCCAATTTTTGCACCATCTCCTGGAATAAGATTGATTACTCCATCTGGCAATCCGGCCTCAGCAAATAATTGCATTAGCCAGTAGGCAGAGTAGACAGCGGTAGAGGCAGGTTTCCATACCACAGTATTTCCCATCATTGCCGGAGCAGTTGGTAAGTTTCCAGCGATGCTAGTGAAGTTAAATGGTGTGACGGCGAAAACGAAACCTTCTAAAGGTCGATATTCGAGATAATTCCAAATCCCTGGCATGCTTCTTGGTTGTTGTTTAAATATTTGCTGCATGTAGAATGGGTTATAGCGGTAGAAATCAATCAGCTCACAGGCCGCATCAATTTCAGCTTGCAACACAGTTTTGCTCTGGTTGAGCATAGTTGCAGCATTAAGCATGGGACGATATTTTCTTGCTAGTAAATCGGCAGCTTTGAGAAAAATTGATGCCCTTGCTTCCCATGGCATAGCCATCCACTCTGGTTTAGCTTTAGTCGCAGCTTTTATGGCTTTGTTTACGAGCTCAGTGTTTCCTTTATGGTATGTACCTAATGAATGATGATGGTTGTGTGGCAACAGGCAATTTCCACAGTCGCCAGTTCTCACCTCTGAACCACCGATGATTAACGGAATATCGATTGTGGAATCGGAAAACTTACCAAGGCAAGATTTCAATTCCTGTTTTTCTTTTGAGCCCGGTTCGTAGTTGAGAACAGGTTCGTTGTATGGATTTGGGACGTTGACAGATGCGTTGATCATTACTTAATGCTACTCGAATTTCGCTATTTATTGAGGATCATTACGAATTTGGAAATCTATTTTATGTTTCTTTAGTGGGGTTTTCAAAAAAGAAGATCTCCAGTATTTTTCTCAGGGCTACAGTTTCTATTTTTTTATCCTTTTTCGTCTGTGTTGAAATGATATTGATTTAATAAAATAGCTTAGTTAAGTATCTACACGCTATAATTTTCTTTAGGTTATGCTCTAGGTTTCTATAAGATAAATAGTTTATATGAAATAATCTTAAAGAAAAATTCTTCAGTGGAACTGGAATCGTAAAAGGAGTCAGCTATGAAGTTTATGGCCGCACGTCATATTGGTATCGTTGCTTGTATTTTATTGTTTCTTGGTGGATGTCAATCTGAGGATATGGGTAGCCAAGAAACCTCAGCAACTACGGGAGTCCAATTAACAGACGGGGAAGTCCCGATCTATGAGTGGGATCCGTACTGGCCTAAGCAGCCGCTTCCAAACCAATGGGCACTCGGAAACGTGATCGGGGTCGATATTGACGAAGATGATAACGTTTGGATTTTACAAAGGCCTCGGACACTTCTGCATGGTCATGAGGATGATGCATCGTACCCAATCGAGGAATCTGAGTGCTGCAGACCAGCCCCTGCTGTGATTGTGTTCAATCAGGCTGGTGACGTTATTAAGTCATGGGGTGGGCCAGGGTCTGAGTATCAGTGGCCGAGATTTCGAGGCCAGTCTTCAATGGCAACTGATGTTATGCCTGAAGGTACTGGCACAGGAGGCGCAGCAGGTCAGCGAACGAAGCAAGCGAGTGGTCCTCCGCTCGATTACCCGTGGCCAGAATCAGAACATACTCTCGAGCTTGATGATAATGGTTACGTTTGGATCGGCAATAACGGTGGTTCGCATGTTCTCCAGATGACTCGTGAGGGTGCGTTCGTAAGAACATACGGGCGTGTTGGGGTTCCTAGAGCTGAGCTTGGTAGTAACGTAACAGATTCTCTAAATCGTCCAGCTGGTATTACAGTGGATGCTGAGGCAAATGAATTGTACGTTGCTGATGGTTATGGAAATCGTCGTGTAATTGTTTTCGACATCGTCACTGGTGAATATAAACGCCATTGGGGTGCTTACGGAAACCGTCCTGACGATTCTATTCCGCATCGTCCTCTTCCATTTGAGTGGGCACCAGAAGACCCTAGGCCACAGCAATTTAATACTGCTCACACAGTACGCATCGATAAGGACGGTCTGGTGTATGTTGGAGATCGAAACAACTCAAGGATTCAGGTTTTTGAAAAAGATGGAACATTTGTTAAGGAAGCGCTTGTTAAACCGACAACGGTTCGTGGTTCGGTATTAGATTTTGTGTTTTCACGAGACCCGGATCAGCGATTCATGTTTATTGCTGATGGTCGAAACGAACGAGTTTGGATTCTTCGACGAGAGGATTTACAGGTTATAGGTCAATTTGGTCATGCTAGCCATTTTGGAGGTGGATTCACTATTGCACACAACATTGCCATTGACTCAAACGCGAACCTTTATGTCACTGAAAGCTTAGAAGGAAAACGTGTGCAGCGGTTTCTTTATAAGGGGATGGGACCTCAAGAGCGTGAATATGATGAATATGGTATTGAGGTTATGGAGTAACACTTAAGTCGTTCCGTATGAATAAAAATTAGCGGTTTTAAAAGTTTTATTAGAAGTTAATTTTCAAACCAGTCAATATGCTTCTTGGAAAACCTGGAGAAAGAAATTGTGGTTTGTTAACGTTTGGTACTTCTTGAATATCGATCTCAACTTCAGCTAGCAGGCCGAACGTTTCATATTTTGTGTTTAATAGATTATTGATTCTTATAAATAATGTGAAATTATCGTTTAAGCTATGTGATGAGTGTAAGTTCATAAGGCTATAGCCATCGAGTTTTTTCTGATCGTTTCCTTCGTCACCAGTAAATATCCGACTCGAAGCCAAAATGGTTTCAATTGAGATGTTCCAGGCTATTGTAGGTTTGTAGTTTATCCCTCCTTTTAAACTGTGTCTTGGGATCCCTGGAATCATGTCCCCCTGAACAACGCTAATACTTCCGTCTTTGTTTGCTGCGTTATTAACATTTTGATTGCTTGGGAGCATTAGAGGAGATTCAAATGTAGCATTAATTAATGAGTAACTTGTAAACCAGTTAAGCCGATTAATCGAACCGTTTATTTCGGTATCTATACCTAAGCGTTGAGTTTTTCCAGCATTCTTGAAGAATCCCATTCCGATTAGTACTGGTGAGGCGACGAAAAGGATATCGTCTTGAATCAATGTTTTGTATGCAGAGATGGACCAGGTTGTATTACCGAGGTAGCTTAAATCTTTACGACCACGGGCACCTACTTCTACAGAACGAGAGACAACTTGTTTTAAATCAGGATCGTGGACGAATGCATTTGGTAGTCGGCATGGTTCTGTAGGATCGGCGCAACTTAATTCAGCAGCAGTTGGAGCTCGATTCGATTCACTATATCGACCGAACAAGGATACAGAGTTAAGTAATTCGTACACCGCTCCAAGACCTGAATTAAAACGTGTGAATGTGTGTTCACCTGTCAGTGCTGTTCCAAGGCGATCGGTCATATTAATGTTTGCTCTGTTGTACCTACCAGAAATAGTGAGGTGAATTTGTTCAGATAACGAAAATGTGTCGGTAAAATACAATCCAAACAATTTATTTTTGGTATCGAGTCCTGTATTAAACTGATCATCTGGAGCTTCTTGGAAGATGCCAGCTAAGAGTCCAGAGCCTAATACTGTACGCTTTGGTGTTAATGTCCCTACTTCACTATTTGAAGTGAATACTACGTCTGCTAAATCTAACGAAATTCCAAGTGTTAGCATGTTGCTACGTTCGGCAATATCCATCTGTGTTGTTGCTTGCAAAGAAGTTCCGAATCCAAGTGTAGAGGTCGCTGTTCTATTGAATGCGCCAGTGCCAAGAGCATTAGATGTGGTAATAAACTGTCCTGTCTCTAGATCGATAATAGGTTTTGCTTTAGGTCCTTCTGTTTTAAAATCTTCCTGGTTCTCATCTTCATTAGGATCGATACAGAGTGTAGTGTTTGGTGCCTTAGATGGAAGTTCGTCATTGTCGCACACTTCAAAGTTTGCTTCATCTCCGTTGAGAGTATGTCGATTAAGTTTTCGGTAGTAACTTGTAATTTGCATTGACCACAATTGAGAAGAAACAAGACTAAAGCGTCCTTGTAAGAAAGAAAGCTTGTTTTCTGTTGTGTCAGGAAATGTGAAGACGGCTTCACGATTTATTTCCAAAAGTTCGATAGGGACCGGACCGTTTCCGTTCAGTTTTGAGTTTACGTGTGTAAAACTTAGACCAGTTTCAAAAACTTTATTTCGATACCCCAGATCCACGACTGCTTGAGTTGCCTCAGATTCAGATGCGACACGCCAACCACGTTCATTAAATCGATTTGCACCAATGTAGAAGGCGAAAGAATCGTAACTTTTTCCAAACTCAGCTGTTCCGGAGAATCGATTAAACGAGCCACCAGACAATTCACTTCTAAAGCCACTATTCTTGAAACCATTCTTAAGATTAAGGACTAACGCACCACCTAGAGCGTTCATTCCGTATGTTGGTTCTGAGCCGGCACTCAGCTGTAATTGCTCTATTGCAAATTGTGGAATCAGATCGAACTGGACTGTGTCACCAAATGGTTCGTTAATCCTAGTTCCGTTCTGGTAGACGGCTATTCCTTGCGGAAGCCCAAGTAGAGGAGATGCAGTGAATCCTCGGAATCGAAGGTTAGGTTGAAATAGGTTAGTTGTTGTACCTTCGATAGTAATAGAGCCAAGACGTTTATGTAACGTATCAGTTAGTGACAGTGATGATCTGGCTTCTAGATCGTCAGACCGGATCACGGATACCAATGCAGGTACATGATTAGGATTAACCCCAACACCGAGCATAGGAGCCACACCGATAACATCAACTTGATGAGTAAGGCGAGCCAGATTCAGAGTTGTACTAATTATTCGAATCTCTCCTGCCTTGATTTCGATTTCCGTGTACTGTTGCGTCTCAAATCCTTCTATAGAAATACTAATGCTGTAAACACCTGGAGGTAAGGATAGGAATCGAGAGGTACCCGTTTCATCGCTAATTGCAATCTGAGGAGCTAGAAGAACAGAAGATTCTATTGTGGTAGTTGCTCCGGAGATTCTAGCATTCTGAGTATCAGTAACTCGGACTTCAATTTGAGCAGTTGAAGTTTGTCCTTGAGCAATATTATAAATTAGAAAGATACAAGCAAACAGCAGCGCCAATTGATACCGAAGAAAAAGGAGAAAATGTGTTACCGAAGCATTTTTCGATAACGAAATCATAAATCAGTCGATACCGAATGCAAGTAGCACATTACCAGGTAAATTTCCACCGATTGCTGAATAACCGGAGTTCATAAACAGCATTCCATCGACAATAGTAGGACCTGGACCATTAAAAGCTCCTCCCTTTGCCGGGACACCGTTTATCGTTGAGTATTCACGTACCGAGTCGTATTCCCAGATAACTTTTCCATTGACTGTGGAATATGCCCGCATGGTTCCATCTAAAGTTCCTGAAAAAACGACACCAGGAATCACGCTAATAGCTGCTGGTTGTGCTGGAGAACATTCTCTTACCTTAGGGCATGGTGGTTTTACACTCCAACGTTGCTCACCGGTTTCAAGCTGAATGGCAGTAAGGCCACCTGCATCTAGACCAGCGAATGCATCAGCGGTAGCGAAGTAAGCAGATTCGTTATCTGTAGCTGGACCAAACTGTACACCACCACCTCCTGCACTCCCTTTACCGACACGTAATTGCCAGAGAATTTTGCCTTGTTGATCAGGGTCGAGTGCCCATGCAATTCCAGATTTCTGTCCCGCAGTGATTAATTCTTTGCCGTTAGCAAGAGTTAGGAGAATTGGACTACTACCAAAATCGAAATCTGGTCCGACGTTCTCAGGACATGTTTCTGGGTTTGATGGATCGTTGGGACTGCAACCAACAAGCCAGACGTCATTTGCTGTAAGTTGTTGTACCCATACACGGCGACCAGTTTCGATGTCAAACGCAATAATAGCGTCACTGTTTCCCTCTGGTGGGTCGCTATAGGCATCTCCAGTTGCAACGTAAAGAAGGTTACGTTTTGTATCAATCGTTGGTGCTGACCAGACGGCTGCTCCAGATGGTCCGTATATTTGTGTACCTAACGACGTTACTCGTGTCTTACGTGGTTCAACTGGAATGATGTAACTTTTCCAGAGCTCCTGCCCTGTGGTTGCATCGTAGGCAACAATGCTTCCCCGAAATGTACAGCATTCGTAAGTTGGCGTGCTTCCGGCTGCTTCCTCGAGTGAAGAGACTGGTACGAATAGGCGTCCATTAAATAATGTTGGAGCGCCTGTTATTCGTGCGAACCGATGCGTATCAGCTGTTTGAGTCCATAGGAGTTCCCCTGTCTCGGCATCGAGAGCGTACACATTCGCGTGGATATCTCCAAAGTACACGGCGAAACGTTCTGGCTGACTTTGTGAAAGTTTGCCGAGACTAATTGCTGTTCGTACACCGGCTTTCGTTTGATACGACCAATAAACACATCCAGTGATGGCGTTGAGCGAATATACAAAACCTCCGTCGGAGCCTGCATAGACCCGTCCACCGACGACCGTCGGCTGGCTATAGGCAGAAGACGCGTTCGGGAAACCAAACGCCCACTTGAGTGACAATTTGTTGATTTCATCCTCGGCAATCCCAGGATTTGGTTGATACCTGGAATTGCCCAGATCCGCACCCCACCCATTCCAGGCTGGGCCATTCAGAGGATTCCCAATTGATTGAGATTCGCACTGGTGTGTCATTGACGAGGCGTGTCCGTTATCAGTTAGGCCAAAAGGACGCCCAGATAAAAAGATAGCTAATGCCTTTTTTTGCATATCACTAATGTTATCGCCTTGGGCCGACATCGACCCCGTATTGAGTGCTTCATAGATCGTTTCGGGGGAGCGCTCTTTTAAAGCGTCGCGGCTTGGTGCTCTTGACGTTTCCGGTGATCCATGACATGAGACACAATGTTCTGCATAGACGAGTGGTGACATTACAACCGGAGGGACTTCTGTTTGTGCGTGGAGCATCGTTGCTCTCATTGTTAAATAAACTATTAAGATTAATGTCGTTGCGCTAGGCCACTTAATCATTATTGAATCTCCTGGTTGTTTTACAGTATGGATATCAATATAGGCGTTGTTAATGCAGTTTCATGTTTTTAGGGACTTATTGATTCTAATTAAGTTGCGATTATAACAAGAATATAAATAAAATTACGTAGCGTTACGTGCTTGTTGTCTTTTTAAAATGAGCCAGTGTGGGCACTTTTTTGTATCCATATACAGTCGCTCGCAATCGTCGCAGCGCACACACTCTGTCATAATTATTTTCGGACCTTGGATCGCGCCCCACTGGCAAGTTTTTTCACAGAGCTTGCAATTATTACATTCCGTCCAGCGTTTAATTCTAAAAACTGTTAACTTTGAGAGGAGCCCAAGCGCAGCACCGACTGGGCATAGGAATCGACAGTAGAGATTTCTTACGAAGATAGTAGCCAAGAGCAGCACGGCGAGACCGAACCATAAAGCCGGAGTTGCTTGTAGTGTGAACATCCAGAAAGGTTCAACAAAACGATACGCTGAAATTTGTGATGTCGCAAGAAAGTAGATAAGTATTGCACCAAGGAGTCCGTATTTTACAAGGGCTGCACGGCGCTCAAGCCATATAGGAATTTCAATGCGAAATCGTGTTGGGATAATGGCATCGAGCAACTGTGTTAGTGCTCCATAAGCACAGATTCGTCCACAATACAGTCGACCCCATAAAATTGTGGAGACAATAGTAAATCCGAAAAACAGATACCACTCTAAATTGTATCGAAAGACAGGAAGGTTAAGCGTTAAGAGACTATAAATGTTAACAATTGAAAGCAATAAACTCTTATGGAATCCCAGGTAGACAATTGTTACTACGAAGGTTACGTACTTAAGGCTAACGCTTTTTCGAAAGAAACTAACTAATGCTAGGGAAATAAAAGCAATAAATAACGTGAGATCAAATGCCTGATCTTTAACTAAGCTACTCCAAGTTTCGGCATCCTCTTCCTCGTCTGCAAATCCCCAAGGATCTTCTTCCGGTTGGGTCTCTACAGTGCTCGTAATAGGTTGATTTAAGTTAATCACTTCAGCGTACGTACTGACCTGAACTACAGTCAGCGCGGGCAAACCAATAAGAACTATGATGAGATTAAAATATATATTTTTAATCATTTAACAGCGTCTGGTGTAAGAAACTGCCTGGCCATACGACGTGATCCATTTCGAATAGCACGACTTGAGCTTCTAACAGTCACAGTTGCTCTCGAGACAGCATCTATGTCAGCACCTACTTTAAATCCGTCTCGGATACTCTTTTGAATAAACTGCAAAGCAAATTCTGGTGGATCTACAGAAAAATTTCCGTACGGTTCATTATGTTCAACGACTACAATTCCGGTTAACACTCCTGCGGTATCCATGCCTACGAGGATCTTGATCGGTCCATCGTATCCACGTTCAAGTGGTTCTAGCTCTGTAGTCCAAAAAATAAATCCGATATGGGTTCGTTCGTTAGTAATTTGTTCTGTTTTGTAAGCTTTAAAATGTGGAGGGTTACCCTCTTTTGGGGAAAATGATGTCGCAGCAGGGAAAAGCAGTCTAAGATTAGCCTGAAGTTCCTTGTCGAGAGATGGCTGTAGCCCTGCAACGATAACGCTGCCGACGAGCATGATGGTCAGTGTTCTCATTCGGCGGCTTACTCCGAAGGGTTAATTATATCCGTTCATGTCTTGGTTTTGGCAACATCTTCTATCTTAAATAGCTAGGATGCTGTTTTAATTGAGTCTCAGTCTTTTAATTTTGAAGAACAAATTATTCGTTAATATATGCTAAAACAGGAGCTCACATGTTGCGCAATCAGTGTATTACGGTCCTGAAAGTTTTTCTTTTTTGGTTTTTTGTTATCCAAGGCGTTTACTCCAGCGTAGCCGTTCAGAAGATAGATAGTCTGGCGACCGTGAAGAAGATTAAGTGTAGTTTTCCTGTGATTGCATCAGCACAGTGGGTTTCTGGTGAGCCTGAGGCTAGTATAGCTCGCTCGACACTTTTGGTTGAATTCGAAGAGATCAACACGGACGAGGCCACGGCTGAGATCGTTGGTCGATTCGGTCCGTCACATATCATTACGCAGTTGTCTGAGTCGGAAGATTATCTTCACTTTATTCAGATGTTTAGAGGGCCATTGTATACAACGACTGTCATTAATCGTGAAACGAGAGACGGAAAACTGATGGCTGTACATACACGACATGAGCATACGGACGTTGCTTTAGCCGGTTTTACTTCAAGTCCTGAACAGTACTATGGTGAGTGCGAGGTTGAGTGGTGAGATGATAGTTAGGTTGAGGTTTACTCAATTATCCAAAGTAAAATTGCAAAGACGATAATCGTTGTTATTACGATTCGTTTAAGACCTCGATGTCCAGCTAGAATAGTGAGCCGGACTCCAATTAGTGCTCCGGTGACGGTGCCAATACTAAGAGCCAGTCCGAGGCCCCAGTTAACATGACCAGTTCCAGCAAAGGCGGAGAGAGCGAGTGATGTCAGTGCGAGGACATTTAATAGTTTTACGCCATTTCCACGAATAAGATCGAGACCGGCGACACTTGTTGCAGCTAAGCTTAAAAATCCTACGCCGGCTTGGAGGAATCCTCCGTACAAGCCAACTCCAAAAAAAATAACAGACATTTTCCAGGACTTCGGAGATTTAAGAGGCTTTGCCTGGGATGCTATAGGCCAGCGGTAGCTAATTGCTAGTGGTGCTATTAGAAGCATTATGAGTGACAAAATTCGTCGGAAAAGAAAATCAGGAATGGCAAGCGACGCAAAGACACCAAATGCAGAACCTATCACTACAGGTGCAAGAACGGCTAACGCCCAACGCCACTCGATTACCCCAGCACGGTGAAAACCCCAAATGCCACTTATGCATTGTGCGATTACTGCCAATCTATTAGTGCCGTTAGCATCAACTGCTGGTAGTCCAAGAAAAATAAGTATGGGTAAGGTTATAAATGAACCACCACCTGCTAAGACATTAATTGTTCCTGCAATAATACCGACGACTATACATATAAGATAAGGCATGGGCTGACCAAGTATGGCGAACGCAAGTCTTTATAGCCAATTCAGGCCCATGCATGTGTGTAAAAGATATTTGGGTAATTTAGGCGAAGTTTATGAATGGATCTAGGTGATGATTAGCGAGACTCCATAGGGATTGTTGTACAGGTAAAATTCATAATCATCAGGTACAATCAGCATAAACCAAGGATAAATTATGATTCGTATAAATAAAATTGTTTACGTTGTTATTGGTTTTATGTTTTTAGTAGGCTCTGAAAGCTTGTTTGTGTTTCAAAACATTCAAGCTCAGCAAGGCGGTCGATTGAATAGGATTATTGGCCAAGTTGAGACAGGCAACACAGCTTTCGTTAATATTGATTGGGCTTGGATTGAGATGGAGCTGAATCCGTACGACATAAGAACACTCCAATCTCGATTAGCAGAGTTAAAGCAAGGCAATTCAATACCATTCCCGACGCCTGTCCTTCGTATTCCTATGGATGGAGACACAGATTCTCGTTGGGTGATTAAGCAGGTGTTAAATCTCGGTGTATTTAATATCGTTGTGCCTCAAGTTGAATCAGGTGAGCAGGCATTAAAGATTGTTAAATCGATGCGTTACCCTCCACAAAAAGGTTCTAAATATCCGGAACCACGCGGAATTCGAAGTTATGGGCCTGGCCGGGCCGCTCGTTACTGGGGAATTAGTGGAGACGATTATATGGAGAAGGCCGATTTGTGGCCACTTAATCCAAAGGGTGAACTTTTAGCGATTATGATGATTGAGACGAAGGTAGGTGTAGATAATATTGAAGACATTCTATCGGTGCCTGGTGTTGGAGCAATTTTATTAGGGCCGTTCGATCTTGGGATGTCGCTTGGGGTTGGCACGCCAAACCCAACGATGCCGCTAGAAACTGAGGAGGCTATCCAGATTGTTAGAAGGGCTTGCGAAGTTCAGGATAAGGTTATCTGTGGTATCGCTGGGGTCTATCAAGCCGATCGGGATAAACGTATCGCCGAAGGTTTTCGCCTGATTCAAGTAATTGGAGATTAGATAAATTGCAAACAGTCTTTAACTTATAGAATAGGGATTAGTTTAAAAAATATTCAGTCTGTTAGTAATATTCTCATCGGCATGGATAATATTTCGATCGACACCGCCAGGCATTTCTTAATCCGGTCGCCAGGAAAGGGGGAAGTTGTACAAACCCATCTGGCTCCTAGAAAAGATAACGAAGTATTAGTACAGACCCTGTTTTCTGGTATAAGCCGAGGTACTGAGTCCTTAGTTTTTAAGGGCGAAGTTCCGCCTGCTGAGTACCAGTCTATGCGTGCTCCGTTCCAAGAAGGTGAATTCCCAGGTCCTCTTAAGTATGGCTATATTAGCGTGGGTGAAATTAAGGAAGGTCCAGATCCTTGGCCAAAACATCTTACAAGTCGAACGGTGTTTTGCTTATATCCTCATCAAGATTTCTATTGTGTTCCAGTGTCTAGCGTGACTGTTGTTCCACCTGATGTGCCAGCTAGTCGAGCTATATTGGCAGCTAATATGGAGACTGCGTTAAATACGCTTTGGGATGCTCAGCCTGTAGTTGGTGATCGTGTAGTGGTAATTGGTGCAGGAGTAGTGGGATTACTTATCGCTTGGCTTTGTCGGCAGATTCCAGGAGTCCAAGTAAGTATTGTCGATATTAATCCGTCTCGGGAATCAGTTGCTAAGAATTTAGGCATTCCATTTTTAGTCGATGTGCCTCATGATGCTAATGCTGATCTTGTGATTCACGCGAGCGGAAAACCAGATGGATTACGTAGCGCACTAGATGTGGCAGGCATGGAGGCTACTATTGTGGATGCGAGCTGGTACGGAAATAAATTAGTATCCCTTCCGCTCGGCGAAGCCTTTCATTCTCGTCGTCTGACAATCAAGAGTAGCCAAGTGGGTCAAATTCGTCCAGATCGTGCTCTTCGTTGGAATCGAGATCGGCGAATAAAATTAGCGTTAGATCTTCTTCGCGAACCAAAGCTTGACGTTTTAATATCAGGAGAAAGTAGATTTGAAGAACTCCCTGAGGTATTAGCAACCCTGAGCAATGATTCTAAAGGTGCCCTCTGTCATCGTATAAGGTATTCCACATCTTCACGTGATTAGAGTAATTTAGTCTAGGGAATAGCTTGTTTTTATATAGAAAGAGAGCAATGTTTTGTATAGCTTAAATGTTCGGGATCACTTTATGATTGCTCACAGCTTTCATGGAGAAATCTTTGGCCAAGCGAACAATCTTCATGGTGCAACCTATGTTGTAGATGCTACCTTCAGAAGATCGGCGCTAGATACTAATGGTCTGGTTGTGGATATTGGACTGGCTAGCGAACAACTCAAGACTGTTTTAGCGAGTTTTAACTACAAAAATTTGGATAACGAGCCAGCGTTTGTAGGCCACAATACGACGACAGAGTTTTTGGCTCGAGAGATTTTTGACATATTGGTTCAGGCTATTCATGATGGGAGACTCGGCGATGAGGCAAAAGGGATAAGTTCGCTTTGTGTGACTCTTCGAGAATCTCACGTGGCTTGGGGTAGTTATGAAGGAAAATTATAGTTAGATAAGAGGGCAGCAAGTTTTTAATCGAATTCGAGATCAAAGAGTATGTCTTCTCCGAGATTAAAATGACGGCATCGAGGGCGAAGTGCTTGGTCAAGCGATTCGATTGGATTTAGAGTAAGAGCATGGAGTCCAGAACCGATGAGAAGAGGAGCGACCGTTACGTGTAGTCGATTCAGAGTTCCAGCTTGCAGAAAGCGCGATATTGTTAGTCCGCCGCCTTCGATTAGGATACGCCTGTAACCCAGATCGTGGAGTGCTTTGAGAATAGCTTTTGGAGCGAGTTCATTGATTCCGGTGTCGCTAGATTCTGATATTAGTAGAATGTTATCTGTGACTACAGACTTGCTATCCTGTATTTTAGAGCCTTTGCGGACAACTAGAGTCTTAGATTCACCATCGGAAAAGACATTTTTTTGGGGGTCGAGACGATTATTTGGATCAAGAATAACTCGAACAGGGTTGTTGCCTTTGACCTTTCGCACAGTAAGGTGAGGATTGTCAGAGTCTATAGTGCGAGCTCCGACAACTACGGCATCTACGAGGGCTCTAAGACGATGGAGTCTTTGAATGTCAGCTGAACCAGTGACATAGTGGGAATTGCCGCTTATTGTGGCGATTCGTCCGTCTAGGCTCTGACCGATTTGAGCCATAACTAGATCGGTCTTCATTTGGAGCGGTAAGTAGAGTTCTAGTAGGTTACGTGCAGCGCTAGTGACAGATTGAGAGGTTTTCCACTGCCCGGAAGAGTAGACTTGCAACCAGACATCTGCTTTGGGATGATGGTGCACGCGTGTAGATTGGTCCATCCCGGTGAGGGGCGGGGATACGGCTTTCAATAGGTCCCAGGCCATGTTCTCATCGATTTGGGTATTCACAGTAATTCCTTTTGTTCGCTTTATGGATTTTGGAAAATAGTATGCACGAAACAGATTACGCTCTATTTGATTTACGCCGAGGTCGACCCGTCTGTATAAGAGATTCAGATGGGAAAAAGCCAGAGAATTTAATTCTCTTGGCTACGGTCGAAGGCTTAAGACTTCAAACGTTACGGCGACTCCTACAATTTAAAAGAGACTTCATCCGGTTAGCTGTAACTCAGCACAGAGCCCAGGTAATGGGTTTGTTTTCTGGCGAGCAACAGAAAAATCTTAGCTTAAGTTTAGATGATGATATAACACCTGATCAGATCTTGCGCTTATCAAGTGAAGTTGGCAACTTTAATGATAGGGACAAGCTTGATTTGCGAGAAGCATCACCAGAAGAGATCGGCGGATTAGCTCTGGCTCGACTTGGTTGCCTTCTTCCTGCAGTTGTTAGTGTTCCACTTGATTCTGACAGTATTGATAAGTTGGATCAATTTCAGGATGGTGGACCGATTCTTGTTGTAACGACTGAACAAATTAAATCCCTCGCTAGTCATAAAAGAGTGGAAGTCAGTTACATTAGCGATGGTCCAGTGCCTCTAAAAGATGCTGAGGATGCTCGTTTTATGTTTTTTCGTGAAGCCAACGGTATGCTTGAGCACGTAGCTATTCTCATCGGTGATCGTGATCACTGGCCTCACCCAGTTCCGGTTCGCATTCATTCAGCCTGTCTAACAGGAGATCTCTTTGGAAGTCTTCGTTGTGATTGTGGTGAACAATTACGTGAGAGCTTGCGTATCTTTGCAGAAAAAGGTGGAGGGGTCGTTCTTTATCTAGCTCAAGAGGGACGAGGTATTGGTTTAGGTAATAAGCTTAGAGCTTATACTTTGCAACAGGACGGTCTTGACACAGTAGATGCTGACTGTGCTTTAGGATTCGGGGCTGACGAACGTCATTATTATTCTGCAGTTGATATGCTTCGTTATCTTGAAATTGATCGAATTCAACTTCTTACCAATAATCCTGAGAAAGTGCGGGCTATGCATGACGGAGGGATTAAAGTCGTAGATCGACAGCCATTGTATGGGACTCTTAATCGTCACAATCTTCCGTACTTTAAAGCCAAGGTAAATAGGGCAGGACACTGGCTCGGAGAGCTTTTTTCTGGAGCGGTTCCTGCAAAGTGAGCAAGCTATTTCCTTGTTAAGCTTGTATTCATTCACGTCCTACACTAAATGCTCTAATGGGAAATCTTTTGCGTCTCTAATGACTTCCGCTAACGCTTGTCCATAGTAGTTTACTAGTTGTTTGCCGATAGCAGGATTTGCGAGGCTAGCGTCTCCGGCTACTCCAGTTCTATTTAGATCCTTTGCAAGCCAAGAGAAGGATGCAGCTTCGCTCTCTGGGCTTAATCTAGTTAGTGATTTTTCGAGGTCTTCTCCAAGGGAATGATAATTTTTAATGGCATTGGAACGAACTAAATCAGGTCTAAGGTGTTGCATCATAGCTGTCTCGATTGCTCCGCCATGTAGTCCGTGTTTCCATTCTGACTCAGGAAGATTGATGTTGTTGGGTTTCGGGAATAAGAAGTAGTTAGCCTTTACTACAAGTAGTTTGTGTTCTTCTCGCAATTTGAGTCCAGCGGTGTCTAGCGAGTGTCTATTTCCGCCGTGACTATTACTAAGCACTAGACGCTTGATCCCACAGTTGGCTAGAGCAATTCCATTTCGAACAATCGTTTCACTGAGTAGATGTGGTTCTAAGCTAAGTGTTCCATGGAAATGAACATGCTCAAGACTGCAACCTACAGCCTGAGCTGGAAGAACTAAGGCTGAAAAATCATGAGGCAAACAATCGAAGGCATTCGTTAATAAACCCATTCCAATATCAAGATCTGTAGACAGTGGAAGATGTGGACCATGTTGTTCGATAGCAGCGATAGGTAAAATCGCTACTGGATCACTCTCAGAGAGTTTTTGTATATCTACAGTAGTTAGCGATTGCCAGTGCTTTATTAGGTTGTTAGCCATGATGTATTTCGTGTGTCTGTTTCGTTAAGTTATGTTTAGAGATCCTTTTACGTTTTTATTTCGTAGAGGGAGAGATGTTTTAGAATATGAATCACGCGTTATTCTTTATTTAAAGGTTATTTATTTTCTAAGTTAAATGAAGATTCACTAAACGCTCGAATGAACCAGTCGCGGAATGTATTCATCTTTAGTGTTGGCTGATCTGGATCTGGAAAGGCTCCGTTTGTAAATCCCCAATCTAGAAATGGTTGCAATAGTTTAATTTCTCCACTTATTACATGCATTGGAACAGATTTACTAGCGTCTTCCCCTGTGATCAGGGGGGCAGGTTGGTGATCGCCGAGCACGATAAGTAGAGTTTTGTCGTCGATGTAGCGTTCAGCATAACCGGTCATCGCGTTGATTGCATATTCTAACGATAGAGCAAAGTGCTCACGAATTCGGTGCAAATCGCGCCAGAGAACTTCCGGTCGTTCCCCGGCATTCTCCCAGGGCAAAAACACAGTTCCATTACCTATGCTGTCCCAATCGTTTAGCATAGGAAGAATAGGTGTCCATGGAGCATGACTACTGATCAAGCTAAGTTCAACGAACAGAGGTCTGTTGTCTAAGCGATCTAAAGGGTTTCGTATATTATTTTCTAGAAAAGACCAAGTAAATTGATCAGGCATCGTGACCCAGTTTAAAGCTGGTCCTCTGTAATCGATATCTCGACGTGCAAGGATTTCATCGTAACCTAGGCGTTTACCTTCTGGCCATGGACGTGTATTTGCTGGCAAGAGAGCTACCGTTCGATAACCAGCGCTTCGGAAATCGTCAATTAACGTTTCTCGTCCGCTAGATAGTAATAGGTCATAACGTAGTTGGTTATCAATCCATAAACCGCTGAATAGCGAACCATGTGAGAACCAGGATTGTCCGCCTTGTGTTGGTGCTATAAACCTTCCAGTAGCTATATGTAAGTCCGAATTTAACATGCGTTTTTCCAGGTCTCGCAATCTAGGGAGAATTATGGGTGTGTATCGTTGATCGTAAAGTGCCACTTCACCGTACGATTCAATAAAGGCGATCAGAACATCTCTGCCTTCTAGTTGTTGCAGTAGACCAGGAAGTTTTGCATAGCCCAATGGAGAAGATGCTATTTCAATTTCGAATCGTTCTTGTTCTTCGATTGTTGACTTGTAACGTTTGGCTTGATCGATTACAAGCTGAATAGCTGGCCATGACGTTTTTGATTTAAGCTCAGGTATTATTTTATTCGTGAATCCAATACAGGAAAAGATAATTAAAACAATGCCTAGAACTTGATTAGGCAGGCTTAGGTTTTCGTATTTGACAGGGAGCAAGAGGTTCGAAAGAAACCAGATTGTTAATACGATTCCTATTAAGACGCACAAAACGGTTAGAACTGCTATAAATGAACCCAGAGTTCCAACGAGTAGTTCGTAAACTGAGTACAAGAGATATGTGTCGAGGTAGAGGTTTAAAGGTCGCGCTAGACTTTCTCGAGTAATGGTATCTGCGAAGATCAGAATGAATGCTACTGTTAGAGATGTGGAAGAAATTCTAGAAAGGGTTTTACTCCATATATTTAAAGGCAACGCAGAAAATAATCCAACAATAAAAAAAGCCTCAAGTGCAATCCATGTCGTCTTAAAGTTGCTTAGTGAGAGCCACTGCGGAATCAGCAATAGACTATTAATGAAGAGCAATAGACTTAAGAGTTTTAAGATTTTCACAAACTAACTCCTGCGCTGTTTATTTTTTAACTCTTAGTATCATTAAGGCGTTGAAACACAACCATGTTGTAACTGATCCATCCTTGCTGGAGACATTTCTGAAGTGCATTTCCACCTATTAAGTAGTCAATTTTAGTCTTATATAAAGGAATTAATTTAGATAGAGCAAGTAATACTTCGACCGCGCGATCGCGATATCTATTCAGCTCTAAGTAAGGAGACAGATTGATAGTTTGCTTGTGTCTGAATCCTTGTGAATTGGCAATAGAGTAACACTCTTCTAAATTTAACAAGGTATTAATGTGCCAACCTTTACAGAAGCGCTCGATTGTTTGTGTTTTAGTCGATCCGTTTTCTGATTTTCTAAAATCATCACAAAGAATAAGAAGTCCTCCAGGATGAATTAATTGGTTGCATTGCACGAAGAATTGATCTGGGTCTTGGCTGTGCACAAACGATTCGATCGCGTAAGCGACATCAGCTTTTTTTGTATTACTTGGAAGGTTGCAGTAATCACCCTCGATGCATAATACCCGGTCAGGCAGGTTGGCTTCATCTATTACTTGTTTGGCAAGCTTTACTTGGACGGGGCTTAATGTTATTCCAGTTCCGATTATCGGAAGGCATTCGGCAATATAGCATAGGCTTGTTCCTACGCCGCATCCGAGATCAACCATATGTAATTTGTCTAACTTGGGTAGAATATTTCTAGAGAATTTAACTATTTGATCTTCTATATATCTGAAGGCTTGTTGGCGATTATTAGTTTCAGGACCCCATACTGCACGATGGAGTGTTCCAGTTTTTCTTCCTTGACCAAAAGTTAGAAACCTTGATGTATGGCGGTCGTAGTAGTGTCTTATTTGAGTTGTATCGTATGTAGGCATAGTCAAGGCATTTGCTTGAAATCTTCACTAAAAGGTCTTCACGGAATATTCAGTCGTGCGTACACATCTCCAGCTCGGCGCTGTGCATAGGGGGTCTCAAGCGCCTTAGAGATTTCACTACTTGTCATCCAGAACTTCTCTGCGAATCGGTATGATTCTCCATACGACCAGTTAAATTTGTACGGTGCTATTGAGTTTAAACGACTTATACACTTTCGAGTATGTTCCAGTGCGCTAGGGAGGTATTCAAACGAAAGCCCACGCACGGCATAATTAAGTCCAGCAAGCACATTTGGTTCAGAACCTTCGACATCTATCTTTATAAAAGAAGGTATGCCGAATTTTTGAATTAGGAGATCTAGTGTAATTGTTTCGATTTCAATGGGTCTGTTCCACTGCACACCAGAAAAGCCTGGTTCTAGGCCACGCACCTTTTTCCAACCTGCATCAATTGTCGTTACTGTTGGCGTGCGCTCACTAATAGAGAGAAATGCACGACCTTGTTTGTTACTTGCCGCGCTTTCAATGACTTTTACTGTTGTTGACCGAGCGAATAAGATTCGTAATAGACGCGCAAAGTCTGGCTGTGGTTCGAGGGCTATAACCCGGCATCCTATTGCTTCAAAGGCTCTGGTTCGGTTGCCTGCGTGTGCCCCGAGATCAAAAACTAACTCATCTGGTGAGGCAAGTTTTGAGTAAAAATTTCGAAGCCGACGTTGTCTAAACGGAATGCCGTGATAAATAGCAAGCGATCGGCTTAACCCTAGAATACGTTTAATATGACTCATGTGAATCTCGAATGGATTACTTTCGAGGCAACCATGCTGCTAGATCGAGATGGGATACAACTATGCGTGAACGACCGGCGTTGATATGCTGGATCCTCCTAAAACGCCAATGAGATATTAAAGAAACTTTGGCAGGTTCCATTTGTATAGCTGCCACTGTCCAACTGTCTATTAACATTCGTTGAAGATCATGTTCGTTATTGCCGAGCATCCAATGACTCGGAGCTGTTTGAACAGAATATCCAACATTTTTAAAACATCTGGAGGCGCAATTTACGGCATCAGGCCCTTCTGCTGGTCCTCCAAGACCTTTATCTGTTTTCTGATGTTGATTAAGGAGATTTCGAATCATGTCATCTTCAGGTTCTTGCGGGGAACATGTTGAACCACCAGTATATGTAATAGCAAAGAGAACTCCTGCACCTACAGAGCGACAGCGATCCGCAAGTGTGTGTAACCATTGTTCTGATGTTAAGTCGAGGAGCGCGGAGGCAGTTACAAGATCGCGATCTTTAAAAATTTCAACATTGTCAAGTTTTCTGAGATCAAGATTAAGAGTTTCAATATGACACTTTAGTGTGGTTCCACTGATTAGATACCTATCGATATTTTTCTTGAATTTAAAATTTTGAGCCGAAGCCCACGAGGATGTGAGAACTGAAACTTTATTTAATAATTCGGCGTTGCTATCGACGATCAGCCAGTGTTGACAGTCAGGAAGAAAACCAGAAAGATATCTCAGGTTAGTTCCGGTTCCTGTGGCAAGGTCGAGCACATGAACTGGTTTCGCTCTTGGCATAGTGGCAGCGATTGTGCGCGACAAGCTTTCTGATCGCGAAGCAATGTCTGCTGGTTCACGTAGTTGAAGCCATCTCGAGAGAGTTTCATTCATGGGTGCTTAAGTTTCTGAGTGCGATAGACATTTTTTTTGAAGTTTGTTCCCAGCCTTCCAGTTGTTTTCTAACGAGACGTGCCCCCTGTGTAAGCTTAATACGAAGAGCATTGTTATTGATAATACGTTCTAATGCATTCGAGAGAGCTTTCGTATCGCCTGGCGGGACAAGTATCCCAGCGTGATTGCCGACAAGATTCGGAATAGCCCCGCTTGTTGTACTAACGACAGGAAGTCCATGTGCTAGTGCTTCAGCTACAGCCATCCCATAGGTTTCTTGCCGTGTTGCGAGTACAAATAGATCAGAACTGTTATAACAATAAGACAATCTTTTAGCATCGAGTTCGCCTGTGAATAAAACTTGATTCTCCAGTCCGAGACGATAAACCATAGCGCGAAGACGGTTGGTTGTATCTGGATGTCTGGTGGTGCTGCCCACACATGTAAGTTTCCACTTGCGATTAGGAATAGATGCAAGTGCCTTCAAGAGAATTTCATGTCCTTTAATTGGATTAAGAGTTGCTACAGAAAGCAGATTTAGTGTTGAGTTTTTCGATCCGCGTGTTAAAGGTGCACGTTCAGTGCCTGGTTCTACCACTACGATCTTGTTACGCTTAATCTTATAGTTGTTAAGCATCTTCACAGTAGTGTGTCCAGTAACAATTATTAGGCGTGAAGCGTGCAAAGATCGAGCTTCATGAGTTCTAAGCAGAGAAACTATTTTTTGGCCAAGGCTAACATCGAAACCAAGTGGAAGATGAATAAGTGCAATTATACGAAGACGCAATGCTTCGCGCTCAATTATGGTAGGCATGGCACTGAGCGCTAGGCCATCAATTACTACTCTGGAATCTTTCTGGATGTTAGCCAGTATGCCAGAGGCGTGTTTCAACGCTTTAGTTGTTGGAAATGGAAAACTTTCGTCAAGTGTTTTCAATTCTACGAACCAGCCATGTTTACGTAGACCTTCTATGACGTGTTTGTTGTATAGATATCCGCCTGTCAAGTTTGTGAGTTGTCCAGGAATTACAAAGACAATCGAATCCATTTCTTGATTACGAAGCGTTTGTTAGGCTATTAGTTAATACGGAATAGATGTACATTAAAATATATTTATCCAGAAACAACTAAGGATATGGTTATTTTAAGAGCTTAGCCTTCTATCGTTAGGTCTAAAATATCTAATTTTTAAACGATTGCACTATACACTTTACATTGGAAGCTTTTTTAAATCGAATCAATCGAGCTTGTCAGGTTTTTTCTATTTTGAGTGGTTTCGAACGGACCCTGGTTTCTCTGTAAAGTTCAGTTAAGGTCAGAGTAAACATGTTCACTATTAAATCGCAGTTTCCGCAAGGCTCGTTAAGAGTGAGTGTTTTGCTTGCGGGGTTTATCGGGCTATTGATTGTGACGTGTTTGGCGTTTGCTATACGTCAATATGTTCAGGCTAGTCCTATGTATTTAGTAAAAGCATTAGTCCTGTTCTTTGTAGTAGTGTCGATCGTTTTCAGTTTTGTTCGTCAGTACCATCCTTTTCTTAAGTTTGGGTTTGCAAATCACATCACAATTATCAGGGCGAGTCTCGTTGTTCTAACTGCCAGTTTAATAGGCGAATCAGAAACAGCGTACGTAGCTTGGGTCGCTACAATCATTGCTATGAGTATCGTTATTCTTGATGGTTTTGATGGTTGGTTGGCGCGTCGTAGTCAAATGGTTAGCAAGTTTGGTGCAAGGTTCGATATGGAGACAGACGCAGTACTTATTATGGTTATGTCTATTTTAGTATGGCAACATGGGAAGGCTGGCATGTGGATTCTTTTGGGAGGGTTTATGCGCTATGCCTTTGTGTTCGCTGGATTATTACTACGGTGGATGGCGGCTGAACTAACATCTACTCGACGTGCTAAAACAATGTCGATATGTCACATGATTGGACTAACCTTCGCGTTGCTTCCCTTTGTATTGAAGCCAGTTAGTGTAATCGTAGTCAGTGTTTCCTTATTGGCGCTTGCGCTCTCGTTTGTAATCGATGTTTATCGTTTATGGCACAAAGAACGAGAATTAATACGCGGGTAAATTATTAAGGTTGTTTATTGATGATCAAAAAACTAAACGTTCTTAGGGAAATTCTAAAAAAATTTAGTCTTATTACTATAGTGTCGTTTTTGCTCTCTTTTATTTCTGGTTGCAATTCTGTGGTCGACAAGGATAAGGAACAGTCTCAGTTTTCTTTCGGCACCGATTCACTTTCGCTAGAACAAGAATATCAGTTGGAATCAACTGAACCACGGTTTAACAACGTAACCGAGGCCACCTTATTTGAACACGTGATAGCAATGGCCCGGGATTTATCGGAACTTGAGTACAGGCCTTTACACGAATCTATTCCAACTGGGTTAGTCGGATTAGACTATGAACAGTATCGATCTATTAGATTTCGTCCTGAAGCGGCATTATGGCGAGATGAGTCATTGTTTGAGGTGCAACTATTCCATCCAGGGTTTATATATCGCGAGTCGGTACAAATTCATCTTCTAGAGGAAGAGAAAGTTGAGGCTCTACTTTTCGATAAGAATCTGTTTCGCTATGAGGGAACTGCTGTAAGTGTGGCTGATATGGTTACTCCAAAATTAGGATACGCAGGTTTTCGTTTGCACTATCCACTCAACGATAGCAGCGTGATGGATGAAGTGGTTGTTTTTCTTGGTGCTTCATACTTTCGTCTGTTAGGCCAAGGACACGTTTATGGTTTGTCATCTCGAGGTTTGGCAATCGATGTTGGCCTTGATAGTGTAGAAGAATTTCCGATATTTAGAGAATTCTGGTTGGTCAAACCTAAGCCAGATGAAACAAAAATGACGTTTTATGCGTTACTTGATAGTCCGTCGGTGGTGGGGGCTTATCGATTTGAATTAAAGCCTGGCCTTAATACGGTTCTGGATGTTGATGCTAATCTGTACGCGCGAACAGATGTGAGCAAGATTGGGATTGCACCCTTAAGCAGCATGTTTCTGTACGGTCAGAATCGGATGCCGATGTTCGATGATTTCCGTCCTGAGATTCACGATTCTGATGGATTGTTAATGTATACGTCTACTGACGAGTGGATCTGGAGGCCCTTAAGTAACGGACCTGGCGTTAAGGTTACTTCGTTACGTGATAACACTCCACATGGTTTTGGTTTATTGCAGCGCGATCGTAGTTTTGATAACTATTTAGATTTAGAAACAAATTATCATCGTCGTCCGAGTGAATGGGTAGCGATAGGAGATGGAGATTGGGGTAGTGGTGGTGTCGAACTTTTAACTTTTTCAACTGATTCTGAATTCACTGACAACATTGCTACTTATTGGGTGCCTGATAAGCCTTTTAAAGCTGGAGAAGTACGAAACTATAAATATCATTTGATTTCTTTTGATAGTCGTCTTGAAATTCACACCCTTGCTCATGTTGAACGGACCAGAATTGGGTGGGATGCCCTTCCAGGTGAGAATGACCCACCTCCGAATAGTCAACGGCGTTTTATTGTTGATTTCAAGGGCGGAAATCTTAAAGTGCCATCGACTCTTTCATTGGTCGATGGAGTGTTAAAGACTTCTACCGGACAGGTTTCAGATCTTGTAGTTCAGCCGCTTCCTGATAATAAGGGTTGGCGTGCTTCATTCCGTTTGGTGCCTACTGGTCATCAACCAGCTGAGATGAGCCTGTATCTGGCGCTAGAGGATCAACGTCTAAGTGAAACTTGGAGTTATATCTGGTATCCAACTCGTGTCCAATAGTGTGCTACAAACAAGGTTGAACCATCCTGTTATTCGTTTGCCGTTACCTCATCTCCGTCGCTATTTATTCTTTGGAGCTTGTACTAGTACGACGGTAGCTGGTATCGGTATGATGCTGAATATTGTATGGGATAGTGGGATCACGGCCCTAGAGATTCTTATCCTAGCACTGTTTTCGGTTACCTTTAGTTGGATTTCAATTGCTTTCTGGAATGCAGCATTTGGTTTTGTGTTGAGCGTGCTTCGGCTTGATCCACTATCACTGACACCATTGGTTACGACAAAAGAATCTCATGGAAAAATTGCAGGAAGAACGGCTCTCGTCATGCCAGTCCATAACGAAGATCCAAAACGGGTTATGAATTCTCTGACAACCATGCTGTGTTCGCTGAACCGTACCAGTTATGGCAATAAATTCGACATCTATCTGCTTAGCGATACGACTGATAAGGCTATCGCTCATATGGAAGAAACTGAATGGAGAAACTTGCAGAAGGAGAAAAATCACGAGCGGTGCAAGCTCTATTACCGCCGGCGTTCTCTAAATATTAATTATAAAGTTGGAAACATTTCAGATTTTTGCCAACGTTGGGGTTCTCATTACGATTTCATGATTGTATTAGATGCTGATAGTTTTATGACTAGTTCGGCCGTGGTGAATCTAGTTCGTATTATGGAGTCTAATCCAAGTGCAGGTTTAATTCAGACCTTGCCGGTCCCATTCAGAAGCACGACCTTATTCGGTCGTGTTCTACAATTTGCAGCTTGTCTCTATAGTCCAATGTTTGCTGTCGGTCAGAGCTTTTGGCAGACAAACACAGCTAACTATTGGGGCCATAATGCCATAATCCGTGTCAGTGCATTTGTTAATCACTGCGGTCTTCCGGCATTGCCTGGAAAGCCGCCATTGGGCGGTCCAATCCTAAGCCATGATTTTGTGGAGGCAGCACTTTTGCGACGGGCTGGTTGGAATGTATATCTTTATCCGCATATCAACGGGAGCTACGAAGAGGTTCCAAGTAATATTTTAGATTATGTTAAGCGTGACAGGCGCTGGACTCAGGGAAGCTTACAGCATCTAAGATTACTAGCGGCTAGTAATTTACACTTTATCAGTCGACTTCATTTCTTGATGGGGGCAATCGGTTATATCTCATCATTTTTATGGTTGTTATTGCTTATATCTGGCACTGCCTATGTTTTATTACCATTACTTGGAACCGATCTTTTTCTTATCGACGCTGTTCGGTTTTTGCATGTCTGGCCGATTCCAAGTATTCGTAACGCTGTGCCTCTGTTGGCAGTAACTATTGTTCTTCTGTTTGCTCCAAAATTTCTTGCGCTCATCTTTGCTATGGGAACTAACCGTCACCTGTTTGGAGGCCCCGTGCCGTTGCTTGTGAGTGCCATGCTTGAAATAGTCTTTTCAGTTGTGATTGCACCTCTAATGATGATGTACCACACGTACTTTGTGATAAGTGTTCTGATTGGTCATGACATAAAATGGGAACCTCCGATACGTGAGGAACGCTTAATCAACTGGTCAGAAGCCTTTTTAAACACCATTGCTATCACAGTGGTCGGTCTCCTTTGGGCGGGGTTAACCTTGTATTACAGTCCAAGTTTCTTTGTGTGGCTCACGCCTATCTTTACTGGTTTGTTGTTAGCTTCGTTACTGGTTTGCTGGACGAGCAGTCGTTCATTTGGTTTATGGTCTCGTCGCGCAAGACTGTTTTTAACAGCTTCAGAAACTTTTTCATCTTCTGATTTACTAGAATCCCTTCGGCCGGTTGAGGCTGAGTCTGTCTTAGAATCTACCTACGGGACGGCTCGTCGGTCGGTTTTGCTGCCTGAGAAGGTTTCTATAATGGCACCTCAAACTCTTTACCGTCGACGACGAGGACTCGTATAAATAAGTCGAAGGATGTATTTCTAAACAATATTCCAGCTTAATAAGATTTAATAAACCAACGTGCGGCTTATCATTTCTACAATATTAACGCTAATAACATTTGATCAAGTTTGTGCTCAGGAAGTTGCTGGGCCTCAAACCCCCGTGCCACCGGAGGTGGTGTCACGAAATGCAGTGGGTCAGCCGACGGTGCGAGCAGTGCGTCTTTCGTCTCCGTTAAATATCGATGGTCAGCTGAATGAGACGGTGTATCAGACTGTGCCTGCGATCTCTGATTTTATCCAAGCGGAACCCTATCAAGGTCAACCAGCTACTGAAAAAACAGAAACATGGATTACGTTTGATAATAACTATATTTATATGTCCTTCAAGTGTTGGGAAAGTCGACCAGAGTTAATGGTGGCAAATGAGATGCGGCGAGACAATAGCAATATAGTGCAGAATGATTACATTACCTTCGCGTTTGACACCTTCTACGATCGGCGTAATGCAGTTACGTTTACCGTTAATGCCATTGGTGGTCGGATGGATGGACAAATTACCGATGAGCGTCAGTACAACGGCGACTGGAATCCGATTTGGGATGTTGAAGTTGGGCGGTTTGATGGAGGTTGGACTATTGAAACAGCTATTCCATTCACATCGTTGCGGTACCGGCCTGGGGATGAGCAGATCTGGGGTGTTAACGTCGAGCGACTCAATCGATGGAAAAACGAGTTGTCATTTTTAACGCCGATGCCACAACCGCACCAAGGGATGTTGTTAGTCTCACGGTCAGCCAGGTTAGTTGGCGTTGAGGTTCCGGAATCGCGTGGCGGCAATCTTGAGATAAAACCATATGTGATTTCTGAATTAAGTAGCGATTGGACCACAACGCCACAGTTGTCTAACAAGCACAGGGGAGATATCGGAGTTGA
>Ga0315336_1000328_pt1 | contig 153430 bp, 134 predicted proteins | sample ASW5metaG_FD_204512 | JGI IMG/M metagenome (GOLD analysis project Ga0315336, IMG submission 204512) | Ammonia-oxidizing marine archaeal communities from Monterey Bay, California, United States - ASW #5 | ecosystem: Environmental > Aquatic > Marine > Intertidal zone | place: USA: California... | reverse complement strand
GCCCAGAGCCGACGCTCCGGGTTGTACGACCGAAGCGCTGCAGACGCCGATGACCATTGCGCAGGAGATCTGTCCGCCGGCGATGGCGGCAACAGCCGCGTGGAGGGCAGCGGTGCCGCTGGTCTCGGCCCGATCGACCACCGTGCCACCCAAACGGTCGTCCCAACCGGCGGCGAGGATGGCTGCTCGCGCCATGTTTGCGCCCTGAGCGCCGACGGGCTCGGCGCACCCCACGAACACCTCGTCGATGACATGGCTGCCTACGGCCAGGTTCATGACCTCGGCCGCGAGATCGACCGGATGCCAGCCAGCGAGCGCGCCATCGACACCGGTGAAGGGGCTTCGTACCGCGGCGGCGATGTGGACAGGCATCGCCGCAGTCTGGCCGCTACCCGAGATCGAGGAAACAGCGGAGGCCGACCGAGTCGGGTAACCGCCCGGCGCAGGTGCGAGCGAACTCGAGGTAGGCGGTGTCGAGCGGAGCTGAGAGGTAGAGCTCGTCGCAGCCCTGGTTGTTGCCGCCTTCACACGAATCCCAGAGGAGGTCGAGCGTCGGATCGTCGCCGTAGTCGTCGATCGGTTCTCCCGGCGAAGGGGGGTCGTCGGGTTCTCCCAGGCATTCCGCTGCGGCCGAGGCGGTGTCGGACTCGACCGACTTCCGGATGATGCAGACGGCTTCGGCCTCGGTGAAGGGGGTTCCGGCATCTTCGGAGGCCTCCATGAATGCGTCCACGAAGGCAGGGACGGCGGCGAGATCCTCCACGCACGAGACGGCCATCGCAAGGAGCTCGGCGTCCTCGTCGCCCGTGACGGTGCCGTCGATGATCGCCTGGGGCTCGATCCCCGTCGCGATCAGTTCCTCGAGGATGCAGCGCTGCTCGTCGCTGTTCAGCTCAGCGTCGATGACGGTTCCAATCGCGTCGACCTGCAGCGGGGTGGCCGTGGGCGGGCCGTCGTCGCCGCACGCGGCTGTCGCCAAAGCAAGGGCGATGACGAGGAGTGCTGCTCGGTGCATCGGCCGCACGCTACTGCCGCGACGCGACGTCGCCCGGTCGGGGAGCGGACCCTGACCGGGCGATGCGTCGTTGCGTCATTTCCTGGGTAGGGGGCAACATCACCCCCACCCAGGGAGTTCTTGTTCTGGGGGGATCACCACTCTGGACCCCACCGACAGTGGCCGTCAAGGGGAATTTGCGCCCGCGTCGCGTTCGCTGGTGGGTTTCGAGAACCGTGGGAGGGCGCTCACCTACACTTCTGCCGTGATCGGACGCTGGGTGACGCACGCCCTCATCTATCTGTCGGCCTGCTCCACCATCTCGATGGTGTGGGTTCTGCTGACCGACGGCACCGTCGACGACCTGAAGGATTACGGCCAGACTCCGGGCGACGCGCTGACGCTCGGCTTCTGGCCGGTGTGGTTCTGGTTGTTGTGGGGAACGGCCGTCGCCATTCACCTTGCGATAGTGATTGGCCGCCTCCTACCCGGGCGGCGTCGTCGCGATGGTTCCCGCAAGAGGGGCACTGTGCGCCGCACTGGCCGACGCCATGTGGTGGCGATGTTCACCGACTTGTCCGGCAGCACCGAGACGAACGAGCGGCTGGGTGACGCTGCATGGTCGGCGCTCGTCGCCGACCATCGAAGAACGGTCCGAGAGTTGATGGCGGAACACCGCGGGAAGGAAGTCAGCACCCAGGGCGACGGCTTCTTCGTCCGGTTCTACGAGTCGGCTCCTGCCCTTGCTTGTGCCACTGCTCTGCAGCTGCGGTGCAAGGAGGAACGGGACCGAGGTTCGGACTTGCCCCCTGTTCGCATCGGTATCCACCAGGGCGAGGCGATGCACGGCGATGACGACGTGCTCGGGCAAGTGGTCACTGTCGCCGCCCGTCTGCTCGAGGTGGCTCGGCCGCACGAGATTCTCGTGACCGAGCCGGTGGCAGATGGCACCGATCCCGGCGAGCTCGTCGACCGCGGTCTCGTCAACCTCAAGGGCGTTGCTCAACCGCGTCATCTGCTTTCGGTCCGCTGGGACCCCGATGCTCCGGCGGGCAAGCCGCGATCACGCAACTCGAAGCGTCGTCGCCGTCCTGCGGCTGATCGGGGCGAACACCGCTGAGCGCTACGTGTTCACCCTGGCAACAAACATGAAGCCTTTGCCGTGAACAGTGCGGATCACGTTCTGCGTCTTGCCGTCGTCGCCCACCGCTGCTCGGGCCGACTTGATGCGGCTGGTGAGGGCGGAAGCGGAAACGAATCGATCTCCCCACACCTCATCGAGAATCTCTTCCTTGCTGACGAGCACGCCAGGGCGAGAGGCGAGCATGGTGAGGACGTCGAACACTTGCGGTTCGACGTGGACGGGACGGCCCTGATCGCGCAGCAAGCGACGCTCTTGATCTATCTCGTGCCCACCGAATCGGATGGTGCGCTGCCTTGACACCGCTGGGTTGACGACGTTGGGTCCATCGGGCGACTGCGCCACCGAAAAGACGCTGCGAGCGGCGCGGACAATTTCGGGCAGCCCGTCGGTGCCAGTTGTGTGGTGGCGGTGTTCGAGGTCTGTCTGCTGCGCCTGGAAGAGCGCCGGGAGCGAGGATGCGCCTCCTTCGCTCGGCGCAAGTTCCCACAGCGCGGTGGCGACGTCGCCCTCGCGAGCGAACTCGGCCGCTCCGGCCGCTGAGCGCAGGGTCAATGCGACACCCTCGACATCACCGACACTGACCACCGAGTCGAAGGCTTCGCGCCATCTTGTGAATGCCGCGTCCCAGTCGTGACGCATCGTCATCACTGCCGCGGTGACGCGTAGCGAAGCGCATGTTGCCCATGGAGTCCTCGTCTTTCGTGAGGACGCCAGGGCCTGCTCCGCTGAATGCATCGCACCGTCGAGGTCACCCTTGAGGAGTTGGTGATGGGCCGTAGTGACGAGGGCCCAGACCACCGTGACGGTCTCGCCGGCACCCGACGCGGCACGCTGCTGTTCGGCCAGCACGGTGATGGCTTCGTCACGACGGGCAGGGTCGTCGACGAGCGAAGCCCACGTGACGCGGAGTTCGCGTTCGAATGAGCCCCCGACCGCGGCGGCTTCGGAGATCGCAGCTTCGACCTCTCGAAGTGCGGTGTCGCGATCGCCGCGATGGCCGGCCCGAAACGCGAGGACGCGGTGGGCGATCGTGCGGGCAAGAGCAGTACCTTCCGGGGCGTCGCGAGCGATCGCTGCGAGCGCTGCGGCATCGTCGTGGCCGCCCCACATCGAGCTGTGGGCCATGACCGCGAATGCTTCGGCTCGAAACGGTGCGTCTGCATCGGGCCAGCGCTCGCGGATCCGGCGTCCCAGGGTCGCTACCTCGCTTCTTGGCGCGCGGGTTGGAGCGTAGAAGGGGAGAAACAGCCGAAAGCTCCGGCCCGGGTCGTCGTCGAGGCGCAGAGCCAGCTCGATCGCCGCCATCAGATGGCTGTAGCGACCGGCGATTCGGTCGAGAACCTGGGCGGAGAAGCTGACGAGCGCCGAAGCAACGGCCGAATCGGCGAACGCGGTCACCGCGGCCACGTAGGCCTCCGCCGCCTCCGCTTCTTCGCCTCCGACGTCGAGTTGTTCTCGGCCGAATGCTCGGATCGGCTCGAGTTGTCGGTAGGTCGTGTGCCCTTCGTCGTGCGTCACCTCGACGAGTGAGTGCCGCACCAGCGCGCCCAGCGTGTCGAGGACTGTGAGCGAATCGATGTCGGGCGTCATTGCCTGGATGAGTTCTAGGTCAGCACCATCTGCCAGCACGCTGATCAGTCGGAAGAGAGCCTTCTCGGCCGGTTCGAGTGGCGCGTAGCTGGCTTGGATCGCGCTTCGGATACTGCGATGACGTTCGGGGCCCGCGGCAACGGCTCCTTCGAGCAAGTCGAGTTGTCGACTGAGGTAGGTCACCAGGTCGGTGGGGGCGAGTAGTCGGGATCGGGCTGCGGCCAGCTCGATGGCGAGCGGCACACCGTCGAGCCGACGAACGATCTCCGCGCAGGCTGCGAGGTTCTCGGGCGAGTGGGGCCACTCTGCGCCTGCCGCGACCGAGCGGTCGACGAAGAGGCGCAGTGCGTCGGAGTCCTCTTCGTCGGCCGGTACGCCGAGGGGCCGGACCTCGACGACATGTTCTCCGGCACAGCCAAGCGGGATCCGACTCGTGACGAGGAGGGTGAGATCCGGGTCGTCCAAGAGTTGATCCGCGAGCTGACGAGCCTTCGCCTGCACGTGTTCGCAGTTGTCGATGAAGACCAAGGTCGAGATGCCCGTTGCCCCGATGCGAAACGCGTCGAGCGACTCGTGCCCGACCTGTCGGGCCACAAAGGCAGCCAGGTCATCGTCGGGTGCCGCGGGGACCAGTGAGATCGAGACGGCGCCGGCCGCGAAGTCAGGCCCGATGGATGCGACCACTTCTTCCGCGAGACGAGTCTTTCCGATTCCACCCGGTCCGGTAAGCGTGACCATCCGACTGGTACGAAGAAGATCGACGATGTTCCTGTGTTCGTCGTCGCGTCCGACGAAGCTCGATCCGGCTGCCACGTCCGCATCATGCCACGACGGTCGTCGACGTCGAACTCCTCAAGCCTCGAGCGGTGTCCGCCGCCGTCTCGTCGCTTAGAAGCCCACCGTTTGAGCGCCGTTGACCAGCGCCTCGGTCAGGTTCGCCGCTGTCACGATCTTCACGCCGTCGACCAGGTCGGCGGCATCGATGCTGCGCGGCCCGGTGCAGGCACCGCAGGCCCAGATGGAGCCCCCGTTCGAGGTGAAGGCCGAGATCATCTCGCCCACCGGCGGGTGACCGCCGAACTCGATGTCGTCGGCGTAGCCCTTGGTGGCAAGCCACACGGCATCCGCAGTGAGGAAGACGGTGACGTCCTGATCGGCTGTTGCGGCGACGTTTCCGATGATGAAGGGCAGGTTCGCCTTCTCGGGATCGTCCTTGCCGTGGGTGCCCTGGATGAGAATTGCGTTGGTCATGATTGGTCCTTTTTCTGAATGGTGAATGTTGAGTTGGTTGTGTCGTGCTCGGTGCTTCCGAGAAGGGGGTTTCCCGTCAGGCGACACCAGGACGGGATTCCCTCTCGGGCCGCGGGGTCATCGGTGTGCACCTCGAGAACGTCGCCGGCCGCGAGGTCCGTGATGGCGTGCTTGACCCGCGGGGTGAGGTGGATGCAGGCCATGCCTGATCCATCGAGTTGATGGGTGGTCATGGCTTCCTCGCCATGAACGAGTAACCCGAGACGCCGAATCGTCGAGCGTTCGGTTCGCCGTTGGCGCCGCCGAACGTGTCGATGCGGTCGCCAATCGTCACGTCAACGAAGCCGGCTGCTTCGATGATCGCCGTCCAGCCTGCACACGGCAGGCCACCGGCGATTCAACCGGTCCACAGATCGATTTCGCGTCTGGCCTCGTCGGGAACGGGGCTGCTGTTGGCAATGTCCGCAAATTGGAGAACGCCGCCGGGCTTCATCACCCGGAACGCCTCGGCGAACGCCTTCGGCTTGTCGGGGCAGAGATTGATCACGCCATTGGCGATGACCACGTCGGCCCATTCATCCTCGATGGGGAGCGCTTCGAGGTAACCCTCCCGGAACTCGACGTTGTCGGCGCCGAGAGCAGTGGCGGTGTCTCGCGACTTGTCGATCATTTTCTTGGTCATGTCCACGCCGATCACCGCGCCATCGGCGCCGACCGCTCGCGCCGCGAGAAATGCGTCCAGTCCGGCGCCAGACCCCAGGTCGACAACTCGCTCACCGGCTACGAGCGCTCGTTGCTCGAACGGGTTGCCCACGCCGGCGAACGACTCCACGGCGGCATCGGGTAGAGCGGCAACGGCGCTCTGGTCGTAGCCGAGCAATGCGGTCAGCGATCGCCCGGTGTGGAAGTGGAAGTCGCCATCGGGCGTGTCGACCACCTCTGAGTACTTCTCGCGGATGTCGTCGCGCAGCTTGTCGACATCGACGTCGAATACTTCGGACATGGGTTCTCCTCTGCTTCGTCTCCGTTTGTGGACTCACCATCGCCGGACAACTGCCCGCGGGTCGTGAAGAGAAGGTGGAGAGCCATGAAGGGCCTGGTCAGCGAGGTAGTTTCTGCAGATGGCCGAGTGTCCATGTGGAACTGGAGTGGACCTGGCCGTGTGCTGCGGGCCGATCGTCGGCGGTGAACGGCCGGCGGCGACGGCCGAGCAGCTGATGCGGTCGCGGTTCACCGCCTTCTCACTGGGTGACGTCGACCATCTGGTTCGGAGTTGGGCGCCCGAGACGAGGCCGGGTCGGGTGACCGTCGACGCGAGTCAACAATGGACGACGCTCGAGATCATCGATGTTGTCGATGGCCGCGAACTGGCCCTCACCGGCGTCGTCGAGTTCCGGGCCACCTACGACCGGGACGGCGAATCTCGCAGTCTTCACGAGCGCAGCAACTTTCGTCGCCACGAAGGCCGCTGGGTCTACGTCGACGGCGCGGCCGGCGTTTGATGGCATTGGCTCGGCGAGCGGTCGATACTGGCGCATGTCTGCGCCCACGCTGAGTTCCGGTGCGCTCGCTGCGGTTCCTGCCGCTGCCGTAGCCTCGTTCGTCGTTGCTTCGCTCTGGGGTCGAGTCGTGACGGTGAAACCGCCCGGCGACGACTGGAGCTCGGTGGACTCGCCGAGAGTCGACCAGATCGTCATGGCCGCGCTCTTGATGCTTGCTATCACTCTTGGTCCTGCCGTGGCCGTTGGCGCGATTGTGGGGTTGAGTCGGCGGCCTTGGCTCGCTCTCGTCATGGCTCCGCTCGCCGGCCTTGGAGTCGGTGGAGGCATTGGTTCGCTCCTCGAGATTGCTGAGTTTCGTTTGCTTGGGTTGATCGGTGGCGCTGTCGCCGGAGTGGTATTCGTTCGACTCGAGCTGTGGGCGCGACGGTTCGATTGGCCCTGATTGCCTGACTCAGTTGCACGACGTGTCGTCCGTGGCTCGTCCCGGCAAGAATGAACACATGTTGTTCAGTGCGCACGTGGTCGACACCAGCCCGCTGAAGGCGCTGCGACGAAAAACGCCGCAGGCCACCGACGTTCCGGGGCTGCTCTCGGCGCGAACGGGATTGTGTGCTCCGTTCTCCAAAGGCGCCCTCCCGCGGCCGCAGCTGTCCCGCGAGCTGATGGTCGGGTGCTGGGCCGACGAGGCCGCGCTCGACACGTTTCTCAGCAGCAACCCGGTCGGCGAGGTGCTCGCGGCGGGATGGGAGATGCGGATGGAGCTCTTCCGCGCCGTTGGTGTCTGGCCTGGGCTCGAAGCCAAGCCGATCCACGAGGCCGCAGCCGAGGGCAGCCAGGGTGACGGTCCCACGGTGGCGGTCACGATCGGTACTGCCTACCTCCGCACCGTCGTGCCGTTCCTGCGGGTGAACAACGGCCTCGAGGAGCAGTTCCTCGACACCGACACCGGTGTATGGGGCTCCGGCTTCACGAACCTTCCGCAGCGACTCGTCGGCACGCTGAGTGTGTGGGAGTCCGGCGATGCCGCGGTGGAGTACATGAAGTCCGGCGCCCACGGTGCTGCCGTCGATGCCCATTTCGACCCGAAGAAAGACCCGACGGGTCACACCTACGTGACGGGCGGCGGGTTCTTCGGTTTCCGGCCGTTGTCGACCCGTGGCTCGATCGGCGGCAAGAACCCGAGTCCCGAGCTGATCCTCACCTGACCTCTTCGGATCTGATTCCGGAGGAGCCTGCGGGTAGCGTCGCGCGTCTCAGTCAGAGGAGACCGACGTGCTGGACAAGGTGATCAAGGGCGGAACGATCGTCGACGGATTGGGCGGGACGCCTTTCGTCGGCGATGTCGGCGTGGCCGACGGTGTGATCGTGGCCGTCGGGGAATCGATAGATGACGCGGCCGGCGAGACGATCGACGCCGACGGTGCCCTCGTCACGCCCGGGTGGGTCGATGTCCACACCCACTACGACGGGCAAGTCAGCTGGGACAGCGAGATGGCTCCGTCGTCGATGAACGGTGTGACCACCGCGGTCATGGGCAACTGCGGCGTGGGCTTTGCACCGGTTGCTCCCGGTGGCGAGAAGGAGCTCATCGAGCTGATGGAGGGCGTCGAGGACATCCCCGGCACCGCGCTCTACGAAGGAATGGACTGGGGCGATTGGGAGACGTTCCCCGAATACCTCGACTACATCGCGGGCCGTGAATACGCGATCGACATCGGCGCACAGATCGCCCACGGCGCCCTGCGTTACTACGTGATGGGAGAGCGGGGGTCCGACAACGAAGACGCGACCGCAGAGGACGTTGCCGAGATGGGCCGCCTCGTGGCCGAGGCCGTCGATGCCGGCGCAGTGGGATTCAGCACCTCGAGAACCATCGGCCACCGCGCCCTGTGGGGGAAGCCGGTGCCCGGCACCTTCGCCCCGTTCGAAGAGCTGCGGGGGATCTGTGAAGCGATGGTCGCCACCGGGAAGGGCGTCTTCGAGATGATCCCCTCTGGCACCGTGGGCCAGCTGCAGCGGCTCGGCGGCGAGCCGTCCACGCTGCAAGAGGAACACGCCCTCATGTCGCGGGTCTCCAAGGAGACCGGGTGTCGCGTCACCTTCACCCTGGTGCAGTCGCCCGACTATCCGCCCGACACATGGCGCGAGATGCTCGACCTCACCGAGGCGGCCAACGCCGACGGTGCCCACCTCTACCCACAGGTGTCGTCGCGTCCGATCGGCTTCGTCACGGGTCTCACCGGCTACCACGCGTTCCAGCGGCGCCCGACCTATATGCGGATCGCTCACCTGCCGATCGGCGACCGCGTCGTCGAGATGCGCAAGCCCGAGATCCGTGCCGCGATTCTGAGCGAGGACGACGTGCCGGTCGAAGAGCCGGGGTCGATGGACAACCTCTACACGTTGTTCCTCGGCGCTGCCGCGCTCACCTATCCGCTGACTGATCCGGTCGACTACGAGCCCGAGATGGATCAGATGCTCGCGGCGCGAGCGGTCAACGGCGAGGACGCGCTCGAGGTCCTCTATGACTTCCTTCTCGAAGACGACGGGCTGGCCATGGGCTCGCTCGCCGGCGTGGATCTCAAGGCCAGCCAGGACGTGCTGCGCGAGATGCTGCTGCATCCGGCGACGGTCACCGGCCTCAGCGATGCCGGTGCCCACGTCACCCTGATCTGCGACGGAACCATGCCGAGCACGCAGCTCGGCTTCTGGACACGAGACCGCACGCGGGGTGAACAGCTTCCGCTCGAATTTCTGGTTGCGAAGCAGACGGCGGGCAACGCTGCGCTCTACGGGTTCGACGATCGTGGTTCGCTCACGGCAGGTAAACGGGCCGACATCAATGTGATCGACCACGCGAATCTCAACGTGGGTAAGCCCCGCGCCCGTCAGGATCTCCCCGGCGGAGGCAGCCGGCTGATCCAGCCGGTGAGTGGCTACCTCGCCACGTTGGTCAATGGTGTGGTCACTCGCCGCAACGATGAGGACACCGGCGAGCGCCCGGGCCGTCTCGTGCGGAGTGCGCGCTGATGGCCGACGAAACCTGGGATGCGATCGTCGTCGGTTCGGGCCCGGGTGGGCTCACGACCGCGGCCGTGCTCGGATCATCGGGGAAGCGGGTGCTGGTGCTCGAGCGCCACGACGTGGCGGGCGGCAACACGCAGGTCTTCCGGCGTCATCATGGCGACGACTGGTACGAGTTCGATGTGGGCGTTCACTACATCGGCGAATGTGGCCCCGGCGGGCTGTTCACCAACATCTTCAATTCGTTGGGTGTCGGTGAGCGAATGTCGTTCAGCCAGCTCGACCCCGATGGTTTCGACACCCTGAAGTTCCCCGATTTCGAATTCCGCGTTCCCGCAAGTTGGGACGAGTATGAGCGACGGATGATCGAGCAGTTCCCTTCGGACCGGGCGGGAATCGAGCGGAGCATGAGCGTGCTGCGCACCGTGTCGGAGCAGAGCCGATTGATGTTCGGCGAGGAGCGCGAGATCTTCGACCGGTGGGCGTTTCGTCCGTTGTCGGAGCTGTTCGAGGAAGCGGAGCTCTCGCAGGAAGCCTGTGCGGTCCTCGACCACTGGTCGGGTCTCTATGCCGGCGGCCCGAAGCAGACAGCGGTGATCATGCACGCCCGGATGATCGGCCACTACATGAGCGGCGCGTTCTACCCGGAGGGCGGTGGCCAGATGATCGCGGCTCGCCTCCTCCAGGCTGTCGAAGCCTGCGGCGGTGAGGTGCGCACGCTTTCGCCGGTCAGCCGCATCGTGGTCGAGTCGGGCACCGCAACCGGCGTCGAGTTGGAGAACGGCGACGTCATCAGCGCGCCGATCGTCGTCGGCAACGGCGACTACCGACGGATGGTCACCGATCTGGTCGGCGCCGAGCATCTCGCTCCGGCGACCACCGCGTGGGCTGAAGACGCGCAGATGACCCTCGGCCTCGTTTGCGTCTATGTGGTCGTCGACAAGGTCATCGACGGCCCCAACACCAACTACTTCGTCTTCCCCGACTACCGCACCGACGAGCTCTACGAGACGCTTGATGCCGGTGAATTGCCCGATGGTGATGTGCCGTTTGCCTATGTGGCGATGGCCTCTCGCAAAGACCCCGGAAATGCCGAGCTCTGTCCGCCTGGGCAGACGAACTTCCAGATCATGACGCTCTCGCCTCGGGGCTATGACTATTGGGGCGTCGAGGATGGCCCGGCGGTCGGAGGCAAGTACCGCCGCAACGAGACCTACCGGGCTCGCAAGCAGGAGCTCACGGATCTCCTGGTCGATGCCGCCGAGAGAGTGCTCGGCCCGTTTCGAGACGACATCGTCCACTGCGAAACCGCGACGACGCTCAGCCACGAGCGCTACACCCACAGCTCCGATGGCACGAGCTATGGCTACATGCACTCGCCCGAGCAAACCGGTGTGAACCGACCGCAGTACCGCACCGAGCTGGACGGCCTGTGGGTCGTGGGGGCCAACACCGCGGGTGGTCACGGCATTGCGGGAGCGATGAGCGGTGGCGTGTTCTGCGCCAGCGACATCCTGGATCGGCCGATCATCGCGGAGATGTTCCTGGGTGAGCAGTTGATCGATCCGGCGTCGATTCCGGCGGACCCGGACGGCTTCGATCCGCTCGAGTACTGCCGTGGCGAGAAGCTGCGAGCCCGCCGCGCGGACGTGGCCTCGGCACAGCGGGAAAAGCGGTTGCAGAGTCACCGCCGCTGACCGCACGGCGGTCGAGGCGGGGCCGTCTGTCGTTCGGGCACTACGGTCGGCGACGATGATCAAACGACAGCAGATTCTCACTCCTCTACGAGTCGCGATCCTGGCGCTTGCGCTGCTCGCGTCGTCGTGCGGCTCTTCTGACGACTCGGTCGACGGCTCGGCCGAGCCTGACGCCACCGTGGTCACGGCACCGGGAGATGACGACGCAACGGCGCCGGAACCGTCCACGCCGGCCGAGCCGACGGCGAGCTTCCGAGGAGTCACGCCCGAGGTCATTCGAGTGGGTGTCGCCACCTTCGACTGGGACAGTCTTGCTGCGAGCGGCTTCTTCTTCGGCCGCAGCAACACGGCTGATCTGTGGAATGCGGCGCTCGAGGAGATCAACGCGCGAGGCGGCGTTCACGGTCGCATGCTCGAGCTCTACACGGAGGAAGTCCTCCCGCTGGGGTCGGTCGCGTTCGACGAGGCGTGCAGTATCTGGGCCGACGACGAGGAGATCTTCGTACTCGTCGGTTCCACGCTCGACACGCAGATTCTCTGCCTCATCGACCTGAACGAGACCGCCGCGGTGACGTCGTTCGGCATGTCCGATCCGATCCTCGACCAGGCCCGGGCGCCCTACGCCACCCTCTGGGCGTCGTACGAAACCCAAGCGGCCACCCTGGTGGAGCTGATTGAAGCGATCGACGCACTCGATGGGGCGACGATCGGCATCATGGGATCGGTCGACCTCGGCGACAGCGAGTATCAGAGCTACGTCGACGCATTCGTGAACGCGGGCTACGACGTAGTCGAGGGCCTGATTGGGGCCACGCAGGGAGACCTCACCGAAGCGACGCAGTCGGCCGCACTGGTCTATGAGCGCATGCAGGTCGAGGGCGTCGACTTCACGGTGGCAACCACCGGCGTGCCCCTGGAGATCGCCAACGCGGAGGCAGCTGGCTACGACACGGGGCAATGGATGCTCACGACGGTCCTGGCTCCCGGAGCCCTCGAAGAAGCTGCGGTGTCGAGCGCGTACCTGGATGGTGCGCTCGTGGTTGTCAACACGCCAGTCGCGACGACCGCCCAGACCTCGATGGGCGACGACCCTCTCGTCGCGGAGTGTGTCGACCACCTGATCGAAGAGACCGGTCACGCGCTCACCTACGATCTCGATGTCGAGATCAACGACCTGGCCGATGCGCTCTACGCCTGTTCGATTGCCGACATCCTCGAGGCCGCCCTGCTGGCCGCCGGCGTTGAGCTGACGAACGATTCGTTTCAGGCCGGACTCGAGTCGATCGGCGACATCGAACTACCCGGCTACTTCGGGACCTCGCTGACTAGTGACGACCTGGGGGCGGCGAAGACCCTTCGCTTGGCGCGATTCGACGCCGACGCGAACGCCTGGGTTCTGCTCGACTGATCGGGATGCCGACCACGCTCGATCTACTCGAGACTGAGGCCGGCGAGGCCGTGACATCGGCCCATGCGCGGGGTGCTCTCGGTCCAGCGGCGCGAGGACGCATTGATCCGACTGCCGTTCACACTCGTCATCGGATCGGCCGCCGCGTGGCGCCCGAGTCGGTTCCCTTCCTCTGGACCGGAGCATGGAAGGTCAATGAATCCGACGCGGGTCCTGAGCTGAGGGCCATCCGTGATCTGATGGAAGCGCACGGCGAGCCCGAAGGAAGTGCCTCCTTCCGTGACTCGGTGGAGGCGGCGGCTCGCGGTGCGATCAGGCAGACGGGTCTGATGCTGCTGACCACCGAGGAAGACTTCCGTTGGCACTTTGCCTGCTACCACCGGATCGCGGTGAGCATCGCCGGCGAGGGATTCCTCGATATCGACGAACTCGGCCCGGGTTCTCCGCCCGGCCGAAATCCCGAGCTCGGAGTCGCGAACCCGGGGATCTCACTCGATCCGAATGGGCACGCGCACTGGAGCGGCGATGGTCGACATCGGGTGGCGATCGCCCGTTGGCTCGGTCTGCGGTCGATCCCGGTCGTGGTGCGCAGCGTCGACCTCTCGTGGATGCGCTCGACGATGGCCCGCGACGAGAGGAGTGTCGCGGCGACGATCGCCGACCGACTGGGCACATTGCGTCCGCCGGACGAGTTTGCCCACGGTCGATCGAAGGAGTGGCTCGACTCCCTGGCGACTACGGACACGGCTCCTGGCCTGCATGTTCGACCGGATCCCGACCGCACGAATGCTGCGGTCGCACGAGCGTTGCGTTTCCATCGAGAGCAGCGCTGGAGCGAAGCCGGCGCGGCATGGGCGTCGGCCGGAGCAGGTGACGGCGCCCCCCATCACGTGGATGTGATGGCCGCCCGCACCGCCTTCGCGGCGCGTGACCTGGCCGCGGCCGACCGTCTCACCGCCGGGGTGCTGGCGGTGAGGCCCGACCACCTGGCGGCGGGCGAACTCGCGGCCCGCATGAGAGGGTGAGGGCATGGATCAACTCGATGTCACCGGGCCAGCGTTTCTCGAGATGGCGCACCGAATCGTGTGGTGCACCGTTGCGACTCACGACCCCGAAGGCGGGGCGCGCACTCGGGTCCTGCATCCGATCTGGGAGTGGGACGGTGATCGGCTCACCGGTTGGATCGCCACCGCGCAGACGCCGGTGAAGATGCGCGGCGTCAGCGCCGACCCGCGAATCTCGCTCACGTATTGGGACCCGACGCAGGACACCTGCACGGCGGACTGCCACGCCGAATGGATCGACGACGGCGACCGCGAGGCTCTGTGGAGCCGCTATGTCGATGGGCCCGAGCCCGTCGGCTACGACCCGTCGATGATCCCGCCCTGGGCCGACGGTCCACTGTCGCCCGCGTTTTCGGGGTGGAAGCTCGACCCGTACCGACTTCGGGTGATGCCCGGCTCGGCGATGCTTGACGGTGTGGGTCTTCTGAACTGGCGGGCGAAGGGGTAGCTGGTTCAGTTACCCACACAGAGACGTTGGCGCGCCGACGTCGACAGCGTCCCTTCTTGTCGGGCCGGGCCGTAGGCGGCTGACGCGGAGTTGTTTGTGCCGTCGGTGACCTCCCGTCGAAGATTCCCGACTGCCGCGGCGAGTGTTTCTATCGCCTCGATATCAGCGACCTGCTGTTCTTCGGTCGTGTCTCGTCGCCGTTCGACGAGCGTGGCGCTGGCTTCCTCGATCTGCTCGAGGGTCGAGGGGTCGATGTCGTCGACGAGAATCACGGGCCCGACGAGACCGGCGGAAGTCAATGAGTTCTCGAGTGTCTGACAGATTGCCTCGTCGGTCGGTGCCACCGGTGCGGGCGCCGACGGCTGAGGGTCGGGCTCGGAGGGTGAGTCCGCGACGCGAACTGGTGCCGGACCTGATTGGACGACGAGAGCGATGAGAACGACCGCAGCAGCAGCGGCGCCCCCCAACAGCCACCACGTCGTTCTCTTACGGTCGCGAGACCGCGTCACTTCGTCGTGTGCGAGGTCGATATCGAACACCTCGGCGTGATCCGCCGGAAGGTCCGTGACGACAGCCGGTGCGGCAGCCTGGCGGAAGGTCTCGACGATGTCGGTGAGTAGCCGCTCCTCGAGATCACCGGGCAATGAGAGTTCTCCGTCCGCGAGTTCGAGGAGTTCTGCGAGCTGGTCCTCATTCATCGATTTCGTTCCCGGAATAGGCGTTCTTGAACTTTCGCCGTGATCGAGCGAGAGCCGACTCGATGGCCGCGACTGACTTGTCCGTGCTCTCTGCGATCTCCGCGATGGGCATGCCGTCGACGTGGTGGAGTACCAAGAGCGATCGGTCCCATGCGGGCAACGCGTCGAGAGCCACGATCACCGCTGCGCGGCGGGGATCGTCGTGCCAGTCGGGCGGAAAGTGGACGAGCTCGTCCGTCGTCAAATGAGTCAGATGACGCTTGGCCTTGCCTCGATAGGACCGCCGCCAGTGGTCGTTGATCTTGTTTCTCGCGACGGCCATGAGCCACGCCGACGTCACGTGGTCACCGTCGCCACGGCGAAAGGAAAGCGCAGCAGCGTGAAAGACCTCACTTACGATCTCCGCTCCGTCTGTCTCGCCGACTCGATTCCGGGCGAACCCGTAAACCCTCCGCGCGTTGGCCCGATAGACGGCCTCGAGCTGTTGCTCGGTCACGTCGGCAGGCAGGGTCATCATCATGGATCTGACCACGTCATCGCTTGTGGATGCACAAATCTGTCGCGCCGCGACCGATTTCGGTGGGCTTGAGCGATAGCCCTGGGCAGGACGATGAGTGAGGTAGCGATGAGAGATCTTGCAAAGCGAGGGGCTGTCATTGTGGCCCTTCTTGTGATGGCAACGAGTTGTGGCGGCGAAACCGTCGTAACCGACGATGATGTCGAACCCCTGGGCACTGATGCGGCTGACACCACGGTCGACGATCCGATCGACGACGACGCCGGCTCGGCCGATTCGGTCCCTCCCGACACCAACGAACCGGCGCCTCTGATCGAAGAGATTCTTCGTGAATTCAATCCGAACCTCGGCGCGGTGATCCGCCCCGAAGGTGAGCTCTTCAGCGACATCTCGGTCACGGCCGACCTTGGTATCACCGCGCGGGAGCTGATCGCTGAGGTGCTCGCGTTGGTGCCGGATGTGGACGACAACTCCGAGATTCGCGCTGCTCTTCTTGATTGGGATGCAGATATCGGTGAAGCGATTGCGACCTTGGAGACCGAACAGTCGACCCTTCAGGCCGAGGTGACTGCCTGGCTCGAGTCGGAGCCGCGCGAGGGTCCTCCTCCGGTCGACTACACCGACATTCTCGATGTCGTCATCTTCGGCCACGAGCCCTACAAGCAGGCGTGCCTCGACCTTGCACAACGTTGGGAAGTTGCTCTCGATTGCAGCTCCATCGATCGCGACCCAGGCGAAGGATCTCCCGGAAATGAGGGCGAACTCTCGGCCGCGATGGGTGACATCGAGTTGACGATCGATGCGGGAATCGTGAATGGGTCGATCGTGAGCGACGGTCTGCTCGCGCTCGAGCTGACACCGACGACCACACTCACATTTCTGGTGCCGCCCTTGGTGGCCGATCCGGACAGCGATCGCCACTTCCTCGATGTCGTCAATCCCATCGAGTGGCCTGATGACACTCTGGCTTGGGTCGAGGCCCTTCCGGCGGTGGTCGCCCTGACGGACCAGGTCGTCCTCAACGGTCTCGAGTACGAGACCACGCGACTGGCATTCGCCGGTGAACAGTTCGGCATCATCGCCAACGCCGGCTACCCGGAAGGTGCCAACGTCCTCTCGGCGGGCTCGGTGATTCAGTGGTGGGAGACGACGGTCGACGATCAGCCGATCGTTGTGGTGATGGATTCGTTCGGCGGGGAAGATGTCGAGCTGCTGATGGAGATGATCGAGACCATCCTCGGGTCGGCCTTTGCGAGCGGCGTCTGAGCAGCGTGATGCGGGCCGCATCGAACTGACGCGTCGACGTCGCTGGGGTTACCGTTCGACCATGCACAACGAGCGGGCCGTCGAGAAACTCGATGACTGCTCGCGAGTCACGAGGTGTGCCACCGTCCGGCCGTCCGTCGTTTCGAGCTCGGATGTCGTGGCCCGCCTCGCTCGGATGACTTGGCGCCGCGAGAACACAACGTCATGACCGGCGACGGGACCGACGCGGTCTTCGCCGGCTCGGTGCCGGAGGTGTACGAGCGCTGCCTCGTGCCCCTCATCTTCGAGCGGTACGCCGAGGATCTGGCTCGGCGGGTGGCGGGCATGGCGCCGGAGTCGGTGCTCGAGATCGCCGCTGGGACGGGTGTCGTCACGCGTGCTCTTGTGTCAGAACTTGACGCAACCGTCGCTCTCACGGCGAGCGATCTCAACCAGGGCATGATCGACCACGCCCAGGCCGTCGGGACTTCTCGCCCCGTGGCATGGCGCCAAGCCGATGTCATGGAGCTCCCCTTTGCCGACGACTCGTTCGACGTCGTTGTCTGTCAGTTCAGCGCCATGTTCTTCCCCGACCGACCGGCTGCGTATGCCGAGGTCAATCGGGTCCTCCGCGTCGGAGGCATGTTCGTGTTCAACGTGTGGGACGAGATCGCCAACAATGAGTTCGCCGCGGCAGTGACCGATGCGGTCGGCGAGCTGTTCCCCGACGATCCGCCGCTCTTTCTCGCCCGGACACCCCATGGTCATCACGACGCTCAGGTGATTCGCTCCGACCTCGCCGCGGCCGGGTTCGCCGAGTCAGCGTCGGTGGAGGCGTTGGAACACCGCAGCCTCGCGGCCACCGCGGCCCTGCCGGCTATCGCGTATTGCGAGGGAACGCCCTTGCGCGGTGAGATCGAACGACGGGACCCGGGTGGTCTCCGAGCGGCGACCGATCACGCCACGAAGCGTTTGGCTGAACGGTTCGGCGAGACCGATCTCGATGGAAAGATCCGCGGTTTCGTGATCACGGCAACTGCTGGTTGATCCGGTCGAACAGCGCCTGATTCGACAGCAAATACTCGAGTCGGTCGGACTCGATGGCGGGACGGTGCTCGTCATTCCAGTCAGTGAGCGCGGCTGTGGTGACTTCCGCCCAATCCTCGACGATCACCACTGGCAGGTCGACAAACGCATCGGAGACGGACGAGCGTTTGATGATGGGAATGGTTCCGACGTGGAGCGCCTCCCAGGCTCGGGGGCTCGGGTCGAGGCCGCCGCCGTGGGGACAAGCGACAAACCGGTGGCGCCTGAGTTCTCGGATGAACTCTCGATGCGAGAGCACGGGTTCGGTCCAGTGGAAGAACGGTTGGCCGACGAGCTGGGTGCGGCAGCGCGAGCGTTCGTCGGCGCCTCGTGGGCTGGTACCGCTGGAATGGTCGGACCGATCGCGCCAGCAGCCGAAGACCGAGTCAGGTCTCGTTTCCGCGCGCCACCCACGTGCGGCCGCGAACGTCTCCTCGTCCCACGGCCCCGACTCGGCCGCGCTGTCGATCCACGACGACAAGTCGGGGCAGGGGATGCCGAGCGTGAGGGGTCGAACTCGACTGTCCTCGACATCTCGGTTCTCGGTGAACCAGGCGGTCAGGTTCGGATGGCGGAGAATCTGTTCCCAATCGAGACCGGCGTGGTCGGCCCAGCCAAGGGGCATGGGCCGATCGTGCGATCCAGTCACGAGCACGAATCGCGACGAGAGTTCGGGCAGGACCTCTTCTGTGAACCACCGGAGCGTGGACTCGTCGGTCCGGAGAAAGATGGTCTCCGGCGCATGGTCTCGTCCGAGGATCTGGCCCGGTTGCCAGATGACCCAGTCGCAGAGCAGGGCAAAGTTCGGCGGATGGTTCCGCGGGCGGCGGCTGCGCGTTTGGAGGCAGTCGAGGTCACGCTTGAAGGGCGGGAGAGGCGCAACGGAGAGCATCAGGGTGTCGTTGCGGTCGACTTTGTCAACCGCAACGGATGATGAAGGTGGCCTCGATCGACTCCAGCGGGAAGTTGGTCGGGTTGAACGCACGGTCTTCATTGATGAACAGGACGGCGCCGGACGCGGTGTTTCCTTCGATTGTGAAGTCGAGGACTGCGCTCGTGCCGTCTTCGACGGCGGCCCACTCGCCCCCGGCATCGGCGACGAGGTCGAGGTCCAGTTCGCGCACTGTCACGGTCGCCGTCGACTCCCGGCTGCCATCGGTGACGAGGTCGAAGTTGAGCGAATCGACGTAGCCCTCGGTGTAGAGGACGGCGTTGAAACCTCCGAAGAAGTCTGGGTCACACGTGCCGACCGGGCCCTCCGGGAAGTACTCGTAGCTCTCGCCGTCGATGGTCACCACGGCGATCGTGCCCTCCTCGGCCTGGTCGATCCCGGCATCGATGGGAGCGGTCGTGGCCGCGGGTGTCTCGACGCCGTGCTGTCGATCCGGGTCGCCGAGGATGAGCGAACCCTTGGCCGACCGGCGAACGCAGGCACCCTCTCCGTCGTAGGAGATCGAGGCATCGAAGCGAGTCCGTGAGTCGAAAACGAGCTCCATCTCGATGAAACCCACGCTTCCGACGTAGACGGCTTCCGTGGCCGACACGGCAGTTCGTTCGAAGACGATCGCCTCACCGTTCTGGCCGGCCAACTCGAGAACCGAGCCGGATGCCCACACATCCACTGTTCCGATATCGGCGACGGTGTCGACCTCGGGCTCCTCGGGTCCGCAGTTGGGCACGAACATGCCGTTGTCGATCGACCACTCACCGCCACCGGGAATCAGAAGGTCGGGGTTGTCGGGGTCGACGTCGAGCGTGGGTGATCCGGGGTCGGCATCCACGTCCTCAATCCCCGGTTCAGCGACGGCGGATTCCTGATCGACCTCGGTGTCTTTACGATTTCTAGCTAGTACCAGTAAGACGACGAGCGAGACCACGGCCGCCAGGGCCAAGACCCGCAAGACAATAACGACGCAGCCCATCGGCCGGGACGGACCGGAGACATCGAATGTCTCGTCGCTGGACAACCCCGATCCCACCCTCGCCAGGGACTTGGCAGCTCGACCGACTCGGCCACCCACCTTCTCGAGAAAAGCGCGCATCTAGTGAGCCGGGCAGATAGCGCTTGGCGCCGGAATCGGTAGGTTGATCTCGACAGTCACGGGGTCAACGTCGGGATGACCGAGTACGAACCTGCCACTGACGGTGTCGCTGGTCATCGTGAAGTTGCCGTCGATGTCCTCGTGCAACGTGGTCTCGCCGTAGTTCTCTTCGACGTCGGCGCCATTGAGTCGTGCGTCGAATTCACCTGAAGCTTCGTCGATCTCCAGGAAGAACTGGATCTCGTCCGCCCCCCACGCGATGAAATCGAAGACTTCGTCGTTCTCGCAGAGCTGGGTGGACTCGACCGGCCAGACGTCGCCGTTCACCACGAGCTCGCCGCTGCCGGTGGACGAATTGCTTGATCCGGCCGCGCCCTCGTCGGAACAGTTGACGGTCACGCTGCCGAGGCTGCGTTCCCATGAGTCGAAGTCGGTCAGATCCGCCTTGATCACGACCTCGCCTTGGAACGTGACGGTCTCGCCGTCGACCACGACTCTGCTGCCGGGGGCGAGTCCCTCTTGCTGCGGGCCATCTTCGAACCCGTATGAGGGTCCGAGGGACCATAAGTCGCCAGTGCGAGTGGCGACGAACGCGAACCAGTCTTCTGATTGTCCGATGTTGATTGCAATGGAATCCGGCTCAACGGTGCATCGAGCCGATCCGAGATCGGCGATGTCGAACACATGAGTCTCGCCTCCGACGACCGCGACCGCGGTTTGTGCCGCTGCGGTCGGAGGCGCGCCGAGACTGTCGAGGTCGAGGCCCGCGACTCCACCGCTGCCCTCCACGTCGGAGCTGTCGTCACCGTCGGTGCCGGTACCAGGGGAGTCTGAACCCGAGCCTGCGCCCGTCTCTCCGTCGGCGGAGGTGCTGGGCGGGTCGTCCCCGTCGGCTCCACATCCGGCCAACAGCATGACCATCGCCGTACCGACCGCTATCTGCTTCAACATCGACAGTCCCCCGCTTCTGCTGCCTTCCAATGTCGGGCCACCGTAGTCGGGATCGCCCTGGTCAGCGGGTCCTGAGATTGCCGGTGATACCCGTGCGATACAGCTCGTCGTAGTGAATCCAATCGGGTTCGCCGTCGACGAGTTCGCGGAGTTTTGTGACCCAACGCTCAGTTTCTTCGCGTTGATTGTTGAGAGCGGCCTCGTCGGCTGCGGTGAGGTCACCGTCGACCTCGGCGAAGTCGGCGAGGATGATGTAGCGGCCGGGAGTATCTCGATCGGCGAGAAGCCTCGTCCCGATGTAGCCCATGATCTCCGACCTCGACTGACCGGCGTCCCACTCGGCCAACAAGGCGAGCAGCGCGTCGGGATCGGAGCATTCGACGCTGATGGTTTGTGCGAACCTCATCTGGTGACCCCTTCTTGGCCCGATTGCACTCTACGAGTCGAGCGAAGCGGAGTAGAGCTGTTGGTTCTTGGACATCCCGGCCCGGTCGAATGCGCCGGGTGACCCGGCTGCGACGGCGGCCGCCGACTTCGGTACGAATCCCAGTTCGCCGCGGATCTCCGGGAGCGATTGCGTAGCCAGGGCGTGATAGTCGATCTCGAGAAGGTCGACTTGCAGCCGGTCTCGGAGCGCCCTTCCCCGTGAAAGCGCGTCGGCCATACGAACGTGCATCTGTGGACTCTCCAGCCGGCTCTCCTCGAGATCGCCGCTGAAGAAGCCGGCATCGGCCACGTAGCCCGTCTCGAACAGTCCGATCAGCGTTGCGATCCAGGCAAAGCCCTTCGGGTCCGGGTCGGCTCGACCTATGAGGGAAAACACTTCGAGTTCCCCGTTGAGGTTGGTTCCGTAGTCAGCGATGACATGAACGAAGTCGTGTTGGGCGAGATAGGGCGAAGCGCCGCCGATTGATCCTGGCAAGCCGAAGCCCCTGCCGCGGTACATCTCCCAGATCTCTCGACCGAGCGTGCCGGGATCGTGTGTTTCGAACTCGGACCAAACCTCGGCGAGCGGCCTGTCTTCCACCCCCGCCGCAAGCTGATGCTCGAGCTTCACCGTGGTCTTGAGCTGGTCCATGCGGGCCATCTCCCAGTGCTCGGCGAACCCACTCTGATGAAGGTCGAGCCAGGCCAAGCCGAATCCACCCTGTGCGTAACGGCGGGCGATCCGGACGAACTGATCGTCGACTTTCAACTCGTCGGCGTAGGCCGCGACCCTGCGAGCAACGGCGGGAGGGATCGGCCTGAGTACGAGCTCGCCGAGCACCATGAGGTGGACGACTCGCTGCCGGAATTCGTCCGAATACGGCTCGAGAACTTGGGCGAGTTCCTCCGGATCGAGAGGGTCCAACCCTTCGAGGTCGACGCGGATGTCGAGGAGTGCCTCCAAGACCGCGCCGAGAAGGCTCACCTGGATTGGCTCGAGTCCGCCGTCGGGGCGAATGGCCGCGGCGACGGCGCGTGCGATCAGGACTGCATCGTTCTCCGGAGCGACTGAGATTCCGTCGCCTTCCGTTGGCATGCCCGTGCTGTCGCTTTCCTGTTGGTCCCGTGCGATCGGTCGCACCATAGTGCTGCGCGTGGCGTGGTCGAATCGGCACGGCGGATTCGGCATCGGTAGCGTCCTCCCAGGATCCCGTTGTTCCCTGAGAGATGCGATTGTCTGTCCTGCCCCACCTCCACCCCACGAGCGGCCCGATGGTCGACGTCACTGACACTGGTGATCTCGCGGCGAGGCTTCGACTCCTCGAGCGAAATCGTGGCCTCCAGCGGCGAGCGGACGTCATTGACGATCTCCGAGCGATCGTCGAACTTGCCCCTGAGCGGCATGGCGATCGGCTTCTGCTCGGGCGAGCACTCGAGCAACGAGGCCAGGAGGGTGAAGCCGGTCGCCAGTTCGACTGGTGTGTCGATCGCCTTTCTCGAGAAGGATCGATCGATGTCGCGACGACGACGGCCCTTCTGAGAAACGCACACTTCGGATCGAGCAGCAGGGAGACCGTCGCGCGACTCGAACAGCTGGCCGCGCTCTTGGATGGGTTTGCCGAGGACGGGCCCGCGGCCTCGCGGGCGATTGCGCTGTCCCGCGGTCGGGTCTTGCTCGCCCTTGGAGACCGTGATGGTTTCCTGGCCGCGATCGATGACGCCCAGGAGCGATGGCCTGACCATCGGGGCGCGGTCGAGTTGGCTGCCGTCGGGGCTCGATGGAGAAGCGCGGAGTTCCCCGACAGCCAGGCCGAGAAGATCTTTGTGATCGGGCTCAGCCGAACCGGCACCTCGTCGATGCATCGTGCGCTGCGGCACTACGGCTACCGGAGCCTTCACTGGGTGAATCACCTCACGGGCGCGCTCCCTGATGCTCTCGACCATCACCTCTTCGATGCCTTCAGCGACATCAACATCAGCGCCGTCTTCGAGTCGTTGTACTTCCAGTTCCCGTCGGCCCGATTCATCTGGACGGAGCGGCCCGCAGCGTCCTGGAGTCGTTCGGTGGAGGCGCACTATCGAAACTTCGCCGGGGTGACACATCCCAGTGAGTTGCTCAGTCCCGCTCATGCCCTTCGGTTCGGCGCGAGAAACGGAGAGATCCATGCGTCGGTCTACGCAAACCATGACTCGTGGTCGGCCGCACATGCGGCGTATCAGACGCGGGTCGAGGCCTTTTTTGCCGACAAGCCCGCCGAGAAGCTGCTCCGTATCTCCGTAACCTCGGGCGAAGAATGGGACCCGATCAGCGAATTCCTCGATCGGCCGACGCCCGACGCGCCCTTCCCACATGCCAACGCGGCGCCGTCAGAGACAGCAGTCGAAGGTGCCTGACGATCTGAAGCAGCTGCGTAGGGCCGCCAACGAGGCGCTTCAGCAGGGCTCAGTGGCCGAGGCTCGACCGATGTTCGAGGCGATCCTCGAGGCGAGGCCAGACCAGCCGGCCGGTCTCATCGGACTTGCCCGCTGCGCGCAGCTCCAGTCGGAGTGGAGTGTGGCAGCCGATCTCTGGAAGGCCGCTTGCGATTCGTTCCCCTCCGATGAGCGCCGCGAGAATTGGCAGCGGCGCTACGTCAACAGTCTTGTATTGGCCGAGCGAAAGGAGGAGGCGAGGGGCGAGATCAAGGCCCACTGGGAGTCGTCGCCGCAACGCAGGGCCTACCGGGACGCGACGACGAATGTCGCCGACGGCACCCACGAGCAAGTGCGTTTCGATCATGTGCTGATCGTCACCTACGGCCGAAGCGGTTCGACCATTCTCCAGGGCGTGCTCAACAGCATCAACGGGCTTCTGGTCCGGGGAGAGAACGGCAACGTCTTCCACGACTTCTTCACGATGACGCGCGGGTTGGGAGTTCACCGCGGCCGCTCGGCCAACTCGTTCGCGCCGAACTCGGCCTGGTTCGGCATCGCCGAAATGACGTCCGACCGCATGGTTGCCGAGTTGCGCCCAGTTGCCCGACGGATGCTTCTCGGCGATGACGTGGACGATCCGGCCATCACCAGCATCGGTTTCAAGGAGATCCGCTACCTCGATGTGATGGATGATCTGGTCGACTACCTCCAGTTTCTCGAGCAGCTTTTCCCCAACGCGGCGTTTGTCCTGAACACCCGCGATCCCAACGAGACGGCGAAGAGTGGTTGGTGGAGGGCCGAGGACCCGGAGCAGCTCGCGCAAGAGATCGGTCGACTCGAATCGCGGTTTGCCGAATTCGCCGGCGGCCGCTCGAACTGTTTCGAAATCGACTACCGCGACGTTGTCGGGAAGGGTGAGAACCTGCGGCGGCTCTTCCACTTCCTCGGCGCCGAGTTCGACGAGCAGAAGGTCGACGCAGTCCTGGCGATCTCCCACAGCTATCAGCCAGGGGATCGCCGAGATCCGCTGATGGACCTTTCGTGAGCTCCGACACCGTGGTGGCCGAGATCAAGGCCTTGCGTGCTGCGGGGGACGAGTCGGCCGCGCTCGATCATGCCCTCGGAGCACTCGAGCATGACCGCGGGAATGGCGAGATCGTCGCGTTGACCTGCGGCCTGCTCGACACTTGGGAGCGCTTCGACGAGTCGTTGCGATTGGTCGAGGGCGCAACTGGTCTCGACCCGTTGACCGCGAAGTCGTTGCGGGCCGCCACGTTCGAAGCGATGAACCGCCTCGACGACTCACTCGCCCTTCGCCGTGAGGTCCATCTCCACGACCCGACGGTTCGCCGCAATCACTTCGACTACGCACGGATGTTGATCAGAGCGGCATCGTTCGATCAAGCCGACGCCGAGATCGAGGCGTTCGCGACGGCCCACCCTCGTGGCAAACACTGGAAACTCAGGATCCTCTGGCTCAACGCCCAACAGCGCCGGGTCGAAGGGCTGGAGTTGGCTGAGTCGGTCTTCGCCGACGACCCGGGGAAGCTCGACGGTGTCCGCACCCTGATGCGGCAACTGCAGAAGTGCATCCAGAAGGATCGCAGCGAGGTCGCACGAAGCAGAGCCGCCGAGCTGCTCGATCAGATCGGTCCCGATGTTCGATCCGATTCGAACGCGCTGGGGCTCGCGGTTCTGCTCGCGATTGCGCTCGGCCGTGACGCACAGGCAAGGGACCTTCTGCAGTCTGCCCCGGCCGACGCGAACGACGCAGGGTTTCTGCGCGGCCAAGCGTGGGCATCGCACATGGACGGTGATGTCGATGCAGCGCGAGCCATCTGGGACGAGATCAGACTGAAGCAGTCTGTGCCCGCCACTCGCCCCTGCCAGCCGGACGAACTGGTTCGAGCGGATGCCCATTCGCCCGATGCTTCCCGCGCGGAGATCCGACTGTTCACCGTGATCCGCAATGAACTCTGGAGACTCCCGTGGTTCGTGGACCACTATCGGGCGCTGGGAGTCGAGCGGTTCTTCTTCGTCGACAATGACTCGACCGACGGGTCTCGCGAGTGGCTGCTGACACAGCCCGACGTTTATGTCTTCCACACGACCACCCCTTACGCGCTGGGACGGTCGGGCATGGTCTGGGTCAACGATCTTGTTGCGAGGTATGGCCGCCACGGCTGGAACCTCTATGTCGATGTCGACGAAGCCTTGGTCTTCGACGATGTCGAGCATCACGACCTACGCGACCTCACCACCTACATGGAGCGCAAGGGCCACGACATGGCCGCGGGCCAGATGGTCGACATGTTCGCCATGGGCGATGTCACGCTGCCCTCCGACGGATTCGAAAGTGACTTCATCGGGAACTACCCCTTCTTCGATCGCTCCTACGAGCGCACGCCCACCGCCCAGTGTCCGTACTTCTTCACGTCAGGCGGCATACGGCGACTGGCCCACACGGGGGAGAACCAGACCAAGACGCCGCTCATCCGCGGCGGTCGCAACATCCAGTTCCTGTCGAGCAGCCACATCGTGACGCCAGGAGTCGTCTCCGATGTGAGCGTGGCTCTGCTGCATTTCAAACTCGCCGGTGACTATCGCAAGGAGTTTCACGACGACGGCTCGTCCAACGATCGCGTCGGCGAATGCAAGCTGCGCTACCTGGCCTACGCCGAGTTCTTCGAGTCGTGGGCTGGCACCGAGGATGCCGTCGGAGTGGACACGATCCGCTATTCCTCCAGTCGGTCGTTGGTCGATGCCGGCTTGCTCACACCGCTGGTCGACGGATTCGTATGAGCGATCTGCATGGATACGCCGGCTACAACGCTTCGTTTTCGAGCGACGTGGGATTCGTCTGGTTTCGCGTTGCGAAGACGGGCACCAGGAGCCTCAATTTCCTGCTTGACGCGGAGGTTGGCGACTACCACTACGTCACCCGCCGCGACGTGGTTCCGCCCGCGCTTGTGGACCTACTTGCCGGGTCGTCTTTCTGCTTCACGTTCGTCCGAAACCCGTGGGACCGTCTTGTCTCGGCCTGGCGGGACAAGCTGGTCAAGAGTCGGAACTCGTCGAAGTTCTTGCGCCAGCTCAGCACGACGGCCGACGATGATGACCTCGCCGGCTGCCGCGAGGATTTCATTGCCTTCGCCCGGCTGCTTCCGGGTTCGAATCTCCTCGGGAAGAATGTGCACTTCCAGCCGCAGACGGAGATTCTCGGCGACATCGAGCTCGACTTCGTCGGCCGTTTCGAACACTTCGGCGCCGATGTCGAGAAAGCGCTCACGACGATCGGCTTGGGCCACTCCGTAGCCGCGCTGCCGCATCGGAATCAGAGCTTCGCGGGCGACCACTACAGCTCGTTCTACGACGCCGAGACGCGCGACGCAGTCGGCGACCTGTTCCACGACGACCTCACACGCTGGGGCTACACCTTCGAGACCCCGACGTAGGTAGCTGCTCCTTCGGCCACACTCCTGATCGAAGGTGCGAAGTAGGGAGATGGCTCCACTCGTGGAGCGGGGGGAGACGGAATCTCCGAAGGTTTGTGGTACATCGGCGATCGTCGGTGGTCTATTGGAGTGATGCCGTCTCACGACTTCGACGCCTTCGTGACCGAGGTGCGCCCTCGCCTGGCGAAGGCGTTTGCCGCGGCCTACGGCCGCGAGCGAGGCCAAGAAGCACTCGCTGAGGCGATGGTGGTCGCGTGGGAGCGCTTCGAAGAGATCTGCGAGATGGAGAATCCCGCGGGGTTTCTCTTCCGCGTCGGCCAGAGCAGGTCGCGGCCCCGGCTCCGCCACGATGGTTCCGCCTACCCGGCTCCCGCCTCGATCGGCGTGCCAGAGGTCGAGCCGGGTCTCCCGGCGGCTCTCGAATCGCTCACTGAGCGCCAGCGAGTGTGTGTCGCGTTGGTGCACGGGTTCGGCTGGACCCACCAAGAAGTCGCCGACCTTCTCGGCCTTGCCCGCACCTCGATCCAGAACCATGTCGACCGGGGGCTCGAGGGTCTCCGCTCCGGACTAGGAGTCATCCCCCATGCCTGACCTCGACCAGCAATTGCGCACCTACATTGGTGCTCTTGCCGACGAGATCGACGAGGGTGTCGCCGACGCGGTCGCAATCGTCAGCCGTGACGAACCGATCGAAGGGTCCGACGAGATTGGGGCGCGGCGCCCTCGGGTCCTGCTCGCCGTTGCTGCGGCAATGGTGGCTCTCGTGGTGGCCGGTGCCATTGCCTGGTTTGCCGGCGACTCGCCGCTCTCGGTCGACGTCGATACTGCCGACGACTCCACGACCACTGCACCCGGGGAAGGCAATCACGCTGAGCCAGGAGTCAGCGGCGGATCGGTGGTCATCGTGGATGAGCGCCTGTATCCCGGCCCTGATCCCTTCAATGGAGACTTTGCGGTCCCATGGCGGGGCGGAACCCTCTCGCTTGAGACTGTGAGTGAACTCGGTCAGCCGCCGGACGACATTCTCACGCGGTATCCGGTGGCGATCCAGGAACTGTGGGCCGACGGGCTTCCGACAACGGCGGAGGAAGCTGAACACGAGCTGCGGGCCGCTGGGCTGGAGCAGCTCGGTCTCGAGGTGGCCGAGGGTGACCCAGTTCTGCGCGACTGGTTCCTTGGTGCGACCGCGGTCGCGCAGCTGCGCCATACGATCGACGGCGTCATTGTCGACACAACGTCGCTCGAAGCGGTTGCTCTCCCGCTGCGCGACGTCCAGACCGTCGTCTCCGACGGTGAGCGACTCGTGGTTGCCGGCATGGGCATGGGCCCATTCGGAGTGGTTGCCGTGACTCGAGATCTTCGGACGTGGACGACCCACGTGCTGGTCGACCCGACGCCGGCGGGAGCGCCAGACGGCTCTGTGTTTGCTCCCGACAACGCCGAGGTAAGTATCTCCGAGTGGGGATGGATGGTGCTCGGTTCGCCGTATCTCATCGGTCTGGATCCCGAGTACTTGGTCGGCCTCGGGCTGATCGGCGCCGACGAAGAGGTCGTGTCCGTCGACCTCGCGGGCGGGGGGCGAGGGATTCGGGTAGGGACCAACCTCGGCACATACGACTTCGCGGCCGCTGATCTGAAGATCGATGCCGGCCTGCTCTCTCGATCCGATCCCGCCAACGGCAACACCAGCGCGTGGGCTGCGCCGTGGGATGGCGTACCGATTCGAATGGAGCTCCCGCCGGGCGCTGGGGCCGACGTTGTCGGCGTCCCCAGCGGCTTCTACGTGCAACTCGCCACTGAGGACCCCGGGTCTGACAGGGCCTTCGCCGTCGCTGGCGATGGTTGGCATGAGGCGACCCCGCCGCCGGGACCGGGCCAAGAGGTCGACAGCGCTGGGACCCTCGGCATCGTTTCGGGCGAACTCCTCGAGGGTGGCGGAGCCCGGATCTGGCTGTCCGAAGACCTGGGTCGAAGTTGGCGCAGCGTGGAGCTGCGCGGGCTCGAGGGCCACACGACCGGGCTCGATCTGTACGAGTGGCCGGTGATCCGGAGCTTCTATCGCCAGGACGCCTCGGCCGACTTCGATGAGGGCCGCGTTGTTGTGACCGCGTGGTTCTCCACCGGAGAGGATGGCCTCGTCGAGGCTCGACTGGAGAACCCTGTCTCCGGTGAGCTTCTTGCCGAACGAAATCTCACCCACGTCCGGATTGGAGAAGAGTTCGAGTTCCGCGATGCGTCAGGAGAAGTGCTGCTCGTCGTTCCCGGCAACGCGATCGACTCCGACGACTTCGACCGGCCCACTCAGGCTGAACTTTCGGCCCTCTCTGGCCCGAGCTGGGAGATCGACACCACTACCGAGCCGTGGGTCGCCGTTCCGATCCCCTGACTCGGGCCTCCAGTGAGACGCTCAGCTCGGCGTGTCGAGTTGGTTGGGCCAGTCGCTGCGCACCTCCGCGTTGAGGGACTGCCGGTAGTCCTTCGGTGAGGTGCCGGTCCATCGCTTGAAGGCGCGAGAGAACGAGCTCTGTTCTTCGAAGCCGAGGAAGTAGGCGACGTGCGCAAGCGACATCGAGAGATCGGCGAGCGCGATCTTGGCCGACTCGAGCCGCACTTCGTCGACGATCTCGCCGAACGTGATCCCTTCCTCGGCCAACCTCCGTTGCAGCGTGCGTCCCGACGTCCCCAATTGGTCGGCGATGTCGTCGATGCGTTGATCACCGCCTGCCATCGAAGCTCGTACCTTGTCGCGGACCTCGTCGACGAAGCCGCTCGACGTCGGTAGCTGCGCCAGAACCTGGTCCGCCTGCTGGCGAAGCAGCGCCACAAGCCCGGGGTCGGCGGTGCGAACAGGCTCTTCCCACGTGGAGCGAGACACGATGACCTCCGTGACCGGAGCACCGAACTCGATCGGGCAACGAAGCACCCGGGAGTGCTCGCCGGGCGTCTCGAACGCTTCGGGTTCGGCGAATTCGAACCGCACGAGATCGGGCGACCACCGATTGCCCCACAGCAGCTGACTGCGGTCGATGAGAAGTGCGGCGATGTACTCCGCCGTCGTGCGCGGAACCGCCCCCCAGCCCACCTCGATCACGACGTGGAGCTGATCGCCGCGGTCGTCGACGCTGATCGTCGCCCAGTTGTTGATCAGCGGCGCGTAGTCGCCGAAACGGGTGAGCGCGACGCCGATCGTCGGGGAGTAGCTGAAGATGTAGTCGAGCAAGCCATAGAGGCCGCGCGGCACCTGGACGCCCGCATGCAGGCCGATGGCCGGGTCCCGCGACTCGGTGACGGCGGCTTGCCAGAACCGGCGCATCTGGTCGAGGGTCACTCGACCCTCGGGGTCGTCGATCGTGGCTTGGTCGATCTCGGCCGCGGCGAGAATGGGTGCCGTATCCACCCCTTGTGACCGGCACGCCTCCAGCACCATGCGCGCGGTCAGAGCAGTGTTCCAGAGCTCGCTCACGGAGCCGGAACCTAGTGCAGCCGACGTTCGATGAGCAGATTGGCGCCCGATGCACACGATCTGGCGCCTTCGGACAACCTCTGGAGAAGTGTGGCGGCGATGGACAAGAAGTCGACGCTGCGGGCCAAGACCCGTGGCTCAGGAATTCGTACCTTCGGGGTAGGCGTTCGGAGACTCCGATGCGCCGCTCACCAACGGAGAATCCCATGAATGCACCCGTCTTCACCGATCTGGCCACCGATGTGCTCGAGTCCGCCGAGGGCTTGGAAGTGGTCACCAGCTATGTCGAGATCCCGGCCGGAACGCAGCTGCCGAAACACTTCCACCCCGGGGAGGAGTTCGCCTACGTGGTTGAGGGCTCCGTGTACTTGTGGGAGGAAGGCAAGGGCGAAACGCACTGCGTCGCCGGGTCGAGTGCCAAGGTGCCCATGAGTGCGGTCCACACGATTCGAACCGCCGACGAAGGCGTGAAGCTCGTTGTGTTTCGTGTGCACACCCAAGGCCAGCCCGAACGCACGCTCGTAGAGGGTTAGCCCCAGCGGACGCGGCAGTTGTTGTGCCACAGCGTCATCAGTGCCGTGTCACCCGTCATTCGGGGGGACGAGGGGGGCGTGCGGTTCCACATGGTGGCGTACAGGTCCGCCGCCGGCGCCCGAACGTGGAGATCGGCCTCGCGAGGATGTCGTGTTGTGTCGATGCCCTCGGGACCGATGGTGAGGAACCAGCTCTCATCGACGTCGTCGGCATCAACATGGAGAACCTGCGTGGTCTCCACCTCCATTTTGCGAGGCCGGGGTGCGAATCCGGTCAGAAGCTCGTCGAGCATGTCGACCGCGAAGTCGGGGTCGAAAGCCGACACGATGTCATTGGCCTGTTCGGCATCGAATCTGTGGATGGCGATCTCGCTCGCTTGGCGGCGTGCCCACATCGTCAACGGGGTGGGCGCTGGAAGCCAGGTGAAGGCGGGCACATCGGCGGGTGCCGAGGTGAGGACCTCGACCAGGTTGGCGAGCGTTTCGCGGTACCACGGGATCAGGTCGTCGTCATCGGGATACTCACCCGACGGACCGGCAAGGTCGGGCCAGTACCGAACCAGATCGGGCAGCTCCTCCACATCGAGCCAGTCGGGCTCGGGGAACGCCACGTTCGCCGCCGCCCAGAGATGGATCATGCCGAGGTGGCGGACGAGATCCCGCATGACCCAGCCCGGGCACGGCTCGATCGCAACGTCGAGCCCACCGCGCTCAGCCGCGGCGGCGAACCGGTCGCCCTCGGAGGCGACGAACCTTATGTAGTCGGAAACTTCCATGGCACCTCATCTGGTGGAGCCGCCGGTGGCTCCGAGTGTTACTGCAAAGTTCAGTATGTAATCTACTGAAGAATGCAGTAAAGTCAAGTCTGTGCCGTCCCGCCTGACCGTCTCTTCGTATGCCGTGCTCGGGCTGCTCGCGATCAAGCCGTGGACGGCCTACGAACTCACGCAGCAAGCCACCCGGAGCCTGCGCTTCGCGTGGCCGAAGTCAGAACGACTGCTCTACGCCGAGCCGAGAAAGCTTGTCGAGCACGGGCTCGCGACCTCTGCCGACGAACCGATCGGGCAGCGGAACCGCACCGTCTACACGATCACTGAGGCCGGCCGGACCGCGCTCACCGCTTGGACGACAACGGCACCCCAGCCGCCAACGCTCGAGGCCGAAGCACTGCTCCGCCTACTCTTCGCCGAGCACGGAACGAAGGACGACCTCGTGTCCGCTCTCGATGCGATGGCCGCTGAGGCCGTCGACCTCCGCGAGCAAGTCACCACGATCAACACCGGTTACCTCGACGGAGAACACCCGTTTCCGGAGCGCACACATCTCTCCGTGCTCTTTGCCACGTTCCAGCTGGAACTCTTCGATCTGATCGTGCGTTGGGTGGCCTTCGCCAAGGAGGAGATCGCGGCATGGCCCTCGACCGAGGGTCTCGGGATGACTGCGCGCACTGAGGCGATCCTCGACAGCATCAAAGAACAGCGCTCCGTGCTGCAGCCCTTGACCGGGGCAGGCTGATTCCGAGCTCCGGTGTGACGCTGGATTCTGGCTACTCGGCGTGGAGTATGTAGCGCGATCCCACGACGCTGGGACCGTATTGGCCAGGTGAGAAGGCCGCGGCCAGCGCCGCCTTGGCCCGCCAGCCGGTGCAATGCCCGGGGGCGACGATCCGAGGGGCGATCGCTTGGAGGTCGCGGACCGTCTCATCGATCCGCGGCTCCATGAGCCCGCCGGCGAGGTGGTATCCGCCGAGCACGGTGTCGACCGGTTCGTCGGGGAACAGTGCCTGTGCACCGAGGCAGGCGTTGACGATGCCTGCGTGTGAGCAGGCCGAAAGGACCGAGACACCGCGCCCTCGGACGCGAGCCGCGAAGAAGCGCTCATCGAGGATCAGCGGGTCCTCGCTCCACTCGTCGCCGATGCGGGTGTGGTGACCGGCCAACCCGGTTTCGTAGCTGGTCTGACGTTCGATCAGCCCACTTCCCACGAACAAGCCGGCGACGGCGTGGACATCACCACGGCGTTCGATGACACCGCCCGCTGCTTCGATCGCTTCGAAGGTCGGCTCGTCGGGCAGACACGCGAGCGCACCGGTCGGAAGTCGGACGCCTCTCTGGTCGGGACGGTCGGGGTGAAGGTCGACGATCGGGGCAGGTAGCCCCGCCTCGGAACGGGCTGCGGCAATCGCAGCGATCACCTCGGGGAATCCACCTGAGTGGTCGGCGTGCCAATGGGAGAGGAACACGGTCTCGATCGCTGAGAGGTCGAAGTCGAGGCGATGCGCGTTGTCGAGCCACGCATCGGCGTAGGGCCCTACATCGAAGAGCACGGTGCGAGCACTGTCTCCGACCTGGCCGGTCACAAGGACCGACAGGCCATGGCAGGCCACACACAGGTGGTCGAACACGCAGACCACCGGGTGCCCATCGTGTTCACCACTTGGCTCGATTCGGCCCATGAGCGACGCGAGCTCTGGGGCTTGGTCGATCGCCGGATCGACGCTCGACAGCGTGTCGGTCTCGTTGTCCATCACGACAAGCAGCTCGAGGCGATCGAGTGCAGGTACCTCCACTTGGTGCATCCGCACACCGTAATTCACACCGATCGGAGTTCCGTCGGACCGAACCTTGCGAGGGTCGGCGCCCTGACCCCGATGACGGCTCGGCCGGACGCTGCTACCGTGAATTTTGTCAACAGGTGGTGGGTATGGCAGGCGACGAACCGGTGTCAGACAACGAGCCGAATCTCGATGAGGTGTCCCCAGCCGCGAGTTCGGAAGCGGGGACAGGGGTGACCTTCACGCCCGGCACCGCCGCCGCGATCATCGGTGGGATCGTGGCGATTGTCGTTGTGCTGGCCCTTGTGCTCCAAGACGGCGGTGACGATTCGGGCCCCGCCTCGGTGCTGTCGCCGACAACAGTCGATCCCGCTGGCGACGAGACGACAGTGAGCGTTCCTGCCATCGACTTCGACCGTCCGGAGATCCCGCAGGTCAGCTGCGGTGCGCTGTGGGGCGACGATGAGCTCGTGCTCGCACTGGGCTCGGAGGAGCGTTCGTACTCGGACCTCGGCAGCATGACCTTGTCCCGCGGCGAGGTCTGCCTCGAGCAACTCGCCAACTACGACGGATACTTCATCCAGGTCGAACCGGGTGATCCAGCCGACTTCGTCGACGGGGCGGTGCTCAATGACGTGACCGGCGTCGTGGCCGAAGGTGTGGGCGACGATGCCCGTTGGTTCGGCGGCCCCGCTGACGCCCCAGCCCTGCTTGCGGTGTTCGAGGAGACACCGGTCGGTGAGCTCTTCTTCCGGCTGTCGATCGGGCGCCCCGATCTGTCCGGTGATGAACAGCTGGCGGTCATCACCGAGCTGGCCCGGGCTGTCCTCCCGAACTTCCCCTATGTCGAGGTCGAGCCACCGGAGCCAGAGGTCATCGAGATCGATCGGGGCTTACTCTCTCGCGAGCCGCACACGCTCGACGAGCTTGTGAGTGCCGGTGCCGACGACGGCGAGTGGACTCTCGGCGAGGGGTTGGTCTCTGCGCTTCGATGGCTGGCGGACGAGCCGAGCGACTTCGAGCCACCGACCTCGTTCGACGTGACCAATGGCTCCGCCACCGGGGTCATCTTGCTCGCCCTCGACTATGTCGACCACGGTCCCGATGAGGCGTCGCGGGCCGAGGTGGAGCGACTTCTCGCCAAATACCGGTTCCCCGAACCTCCGGAGGACCCGCCCGCTGAGGAAGAGCCGGCCGATGACGAGGTTGCGCTCGGCGTCGGGTCGGGGGCCCCGGTTTTCGCTTCGTTCTCGCCATTGCAGGAAGCGCCGGAGGAGCTCGACTGTGGGGCCGACGCCGTCTGGTTCGATGTCGACTGCACGGTGGTCGAGGAGATCGGCGGGGTCCGGTTCGGTTTCCCGAGAGGGGCCATCGAAGGATCGGTCGCGGGTTGGGACATCGAGGACATTGAGGCAATCAGAGCTGCCATCCAGACCACCGTCGACGAGTACACGAAATACGGCACGTTCATTCACGCCGACCTCCTCCTTTCGCCGCACGGGGGAGGTTTCGGGTCGGGCCGTCCTTCGCCCGTAGGCGACCGCTGTGTAGTCAGTCTGCGCACGGACACCCAGGGGCTCGCCGCCGACAGTCGCGGTTTCGTTGTTGCCCTGGAGCTGGCTGGTTGTTTTGCGTACGAGAACCTGCCGGTCGAGGTCTTTCTCAGCGGCTACGACGCCGCCAAGTGGTGGTACCAGGGGCTTGTCCTCTATCTCGCCGCCGAGGCGTATCCGCACCTGGATCTGGAATGGGGTGGCCCGTTCGATCGACTGCAATCAGCTGAAATCAGCACCTCCCTCCAGGATCGAGCGGTCGAGAATTGGGCGTTCTTCCGAAGTTTCGCCAATCAGAACGGCGGACCGGCCGCGGCGCTCGATCTCGTCCGGCCGCTGACCAACGCGCCCACGAAACAAGACCAACAGGACAAGTTCGCCGCGCAGTCAACGAGCGACCCGGCGCTGCACGTGTTCCACCAGGAACTCACCGACGGCACGATCCCCGAAACCGGCGGAACGGCCAAGAAGTACGACCCCGAGTCCTCGATCGAGATGGAACTCGCTGGTGAGATGGTCATCCTCGACGATCCGCTCCGGTTCGGTGTGAGCCGCGTCCATCTCACCGTCGCGCCCGGTGAACGCGCCTGCCTCGACTACGACATCTCGGGGAACATCATCACTTCGTGGCGCGAGGGCCCCCCGGGATCCGAAGGAAGCTGGACATTTGAGTTGCCGGATGAGATCACGGGCGAGTCGGTCTTCGTGGCAACAACGGTCGAGGAAGGTGAGACCTTCACGATCTCTGCCGAGGTGTCCGAGGAGCCCGGCTGTGAGGACGAGGACGAGGGATCCCCATCGGACATCGAACTTCCCGACTGCGGGATCTGTGCCCCTTCCGCGTTCTACCGGTTCCTCGGAGCGCTCGCCGACGCTCTCGGTTGAGGCCGATCCAGGACTCGCATGGCGGTGAACGCCCGATGAGTTCGCTGAAGTTGACTGCCCTGGAGGGGCACGAGGCCGCGCCGTGAGGGTCGGGCACCCGCCGATCACTCGCCCCCAGTGGACCCGAGCGGAAGGGTGGCCAGAACGCGGAACTCGCGGTGCGCGGTTGGCCCGGCATCCAGAATTCCGCCGAGTATGGATACTCGCTCATGCATTCCGATCAGACCGCGTCCTCCACTTAGGATCGTCGTCTTGGAGTCCTCGATGGTCGGGTTCACGATCTTGATCTCGATCGAGTCGGGTGCATGACGAATTGTCAGCGACACCTGCGCCGGGTTGGCGTACTTGGCTGCGTTGGTCAGTGATTCCTGGACGACCCGAAACGCGGCCCGGTCTGTGATCGCGGGCAGCGGGCCGATGTTTCCGAGGTCCGCGTCAACCTTCAGTCCCAACACCTCAGCGTTCGCTAGCAGCCGATCCAGGTTGTGGAGCGACGGTTGTTGCGCGAGCTCGTCGGCGTCGCCTTCTTCGCGCAGCAGGCCGATCAGCGCTTCGAGCTCGGTCATTGCCTCCGTGCCCGATCGTTCGATCGCTTCGATCGCTTCGGAGTCTTCGCCGTCGCGCCTTGCTCTCCCGCGAAGCGCGCCCGCGAGGAGGATGATTCCGGTGACCGAGTGGCCGACGGCATCGTGGAGCTCACGACCCATTCGGGCCCTCTCCTCAGCGACGGTCTGCTGACGGAACGACCGCCGCTCCTCCTCCAGTTGGGTGAGCCGCCTGGTGCGGGTCTCCGACTCCGCCTGTTGGAGGCGGGAGAACAGACCGAGAACCGCCACTCCCATCCAGAGCACACAGGTATCGATGAAGTTCCATGTTCCCCACACATCGACCTGGGCCATGACCCAGTAGATGTCCGCCAGAGTCAGCATCACCGCTGCGGTAGCCCGGAGTCGGCTTCCATAGGCCGTGGCGCTGTAGAGCGTGATGAGGGTTGCGTCTGTGCTGATGCCCAGCGGATGGCCGTACACCTGAAGGGCGAGACCGAGGCTGGCGATCAGGTGCACGGAGAGGGGGTACTGGCGTCGAAGACCGAGAAACGCGGTCTGCATCAGAACGAACAGGACGAGCTCCGGGTCGACACCGCTTTCGAACGTCGGGCTGTAGGCGAGCTCGAGCATCGCGAGCGCGCTGAAGCTGGCCGCGATCGCCCAATCGAGGCGATATCCCTTGGGCCACGACGAGCGGTCGAGCGTTCTCATTCCGGGTGGCTCACGTTCGTATCGCCGGGGCTGACGAGCCCGTTGTCGTACGCGAGCACCACGGCCTGCACCCGATCGCGAAGGCCGAGCTTGAGGAGTAGTCGTTTCACGTGCGTCTTGACCGTGCTCTCGGCGACAAAAAGTCGCTCCGCGATCTCGGTATTGGAGTACCCGTGACCCACCTCGACCAGCACGTTCAGTTCGCGAGGGGTGAGAAGGTCGAGTTCGGGTGCCGTGGCTTTCGGTGGGGGGACCGAGAACTGCTCGATGATCATCCGCGTCACCGAGGGTGACAGCAGAGCGTCGCCTGCTGCGACAGAGCGGACGGCGTGGAGCAGTTCGTCCGGCGCGGTGCGCTTGACGAGAAACCCGCTCGCGCCAGCGCGGAGTGCCTCGTAGACATGATCCTGCACATCGAACGTCGTCAGGATGACGACCTTGGAGCGGGACGCGCCGGCAGTGATCAGGCGGGTGGCCTCGAGCCCGTCCATGTCGCCCATGCGTATGTCCATCAGAATGACGTCGGGTTCCAGATCGCAGGCCAAGTCGACGGAGCTTCGGCCACCGGTTGCCTCGCCCACGATGATGATGTCGGAGGCGTCATTGAGGATCATGCGAAGCCCGACCCGTACGATCTCGTCGTCATCGACGATCAGGACCGAGATCGGCTCCCCGTCGGGGTCGTGTGCGGGTCCGGGGCTCTGCACCATTCAGGTCACCGTAGGCAATCGTGAGATACCCGTCGTCCCCCCGTGGGGTGAGACCCTCCCCCCGTGGGAGGACACGGCCAGCGAGCGCGTAGCCCCGAGGGGGGTGAGTAATTCACCTGCAGGCGGGACGACACGCAGTCCGTCAACCCTGAAGCTGGACCTGAGTCCGACCAGGAGGGTCCGTGAGACGATGCCCAGACAGATGGCAACGAGCGATGACCTCGTCATGCAGGTGGTCGACCGGATGGGAATCGGATCACTCTCATGGAAGTCCCTCGTGATGGTCAACCTGGCTGATGCCACCGTCGACCCGGACCGGGTCTGGCTCGCGTGGGCGAATATCGACAAGTGGCCCTCGATGTCTCCGTTGGTCATCTCGACTCGATGGGCGTCCGGCGAGCCCTGGCGGCCTGGCTCCGAGTTCGTCGCGGAGATGAGACTGGGGCTGCGCTTCTGGCGCGGGACTGCGGAGAATCGCGTGATCGCGGTTGATCCCGGTCAGTCGGCCGAATGGGGCCAGTCCCGAGCCGGTGTACGCAGGGCGGACCTCTGGCGATTCGAACCGCGTGAGGGCGGCGGCGCACACATCACCAGCGTCACCGTGTTCCACGGGGCGCCGATCGGTGTGATGAAACCGTTTGTCGCAAAGCGGTGGCAGCGACTCTTCCGGGCGCAGACCGAAGGACTTGTGGAGATGGCCGAGGCGGTCGACTGACATGTTGCTTCGACGATTTCTCTCCTTCTTCTTTGGCCTCCTCGGGGTTCTGGTCGGCATCTCCCTCGCGGCAGGTGCCGTTTGGTTGCTGCTGGAGGACCGTGACGACGACGGGTTCTACGCGACGGAAACACACGACTTCGAGCGGTCCGGCTACGCGATCGTGTCCGGAGAGTTCGACCAACTCACCGAGGTGCCGTCGTGGTTCGCCGATGTGGTGGCCGACCCCGTCGATCTCCGGATCGAAGCGATCAGCGACGAACCGTTGTTCCTCGGTATCGCCCGGACTGCTGATGTCGACCGATATCTGTCCGGAGTCGCGTACGACGAGGTCGAGGGCTTGGATCTCGACGGCCGCTCCATCGGCGGCGTCGACTATGCGGGCCGCGAAGGAAGCCGATCCCCGACGCCCCCCAGAGACGAGGATTTCTGGACGGTCTCGATCGAAGGGACCGGGGCCCAGACACTCGTGTGGCCGCTCGAACGCGGGAGTTGGACGGCCGTGGTGATGAACGCGGATGCCTCGGCGGGGGTCGCTGCCGGCCTTGCGTTCGGCGCGAAGGTCTCCAGCATCGTCGCGATCGCGTGGGGGATCGCCGGATTCGGCCTGTTCTCCGTGCTCGTCGGCGGGTACCTGATCTTCGGCGGAAGCCGCCGACAGAGCCGACTCGAACGAGCAGGAATTCAGATGGAGCCAGGGCCTGAGATTCAGGTACCGGGGTTGATCGCCGCGACAACGGTCGCGAGTGACGAATCGAAGATTGAAGGGCAACAGATGAGTGAGCAGCGAGTACACGACGTCAGTGGGCGGATCACGTCCTTCTTCGGGTGGGTCAACGCCCACGTCAAGTTGATCACGCTGGGCGTGGTGGCCTTGACGATCGTGGCGGTGCCATTGGCCGCGTCTCGTTCCCAAGACGAACCAAACTTCGATCCGTCGGGGGAGATCTACGACACCCGGGACCTCGCCGATGAGCGGTTCGTGAACTCTTCGCCACTGGAGGCCGCGTTGTTCATCGTCGAGGCCGAAGACGGTGGCGATGCCCTTACCCGTGACGTGTTGTTCGAGTTCAAACAGAACTCTGATTCTCTGCGATCGAACGATGCTCTGAACGCGGATCTCGCGACGCAGTTCCGACCCGAGTTGGGCGAGGAGGTCGATGGAATCTTCTCGCTTGCGGACAAGGTTGCCGAGGCTCTACCAGGTGGTCTCGGGGCGGCCACCGATGCCGACGTGAAGATAGCCCTGGCGGAGATCCTCGGCGAGGGGACCTTGGGTAGCCCGCTACGGGACACGCTCTCGCAGCTAGCGACCAGTCGGGTTGGTGAGGTCGACGGACAGGAGATCGTGGTTTGGGAATCACCGGCGTTCAGCGCGACTGTCGTTCTCGATCTGACGGGCTTCGGTGGCCGCGACACCGATGCGGAGGGCTTCATGCCCGTGGGCCTCGACGGCGAGCGGTTCCTGCGCGATGCCCAGACCGAGTTGCAGGGTGACCAGGCGAGTGCCCGGACGCTGGGGCTGGCGATCGATGTGGGGCTCACCTCCGAGGAGCAGATGGGTGCCTCGATGCCGTTCGTCTTGTTGGCGGTGGTGGGGATCTTGGTGCTTGTCGGTGCTCTGTTGCGTTCGTACTGGGCCGCGGCACTCGTTGGTGTGGGACTGGGAATCACGATGCTCTGGTACAACGCGGTGCTCACCGCCATCGGCTTCGAGGGCGGGTTGCTGCTCGGCTTCATCGGCCCGGTCTCGGTCATTGCATTCGGTGTGGACTTCTTCGTGCATGCCAGTGGTCGAGCGCGCGAACAACAAGTGGCGGGGTACAGCCGTGACGAGTCCTACCCGCGCGGCCTGACTCTGGTGTTCCCGGCGCTGCTGCTGGCGGTGGTCTCCTCGGCGGCAGCATTCGTGTCCAACGGCGTGGCCGGCATCCAGGCAATCGTGCAGTTCGGCATCGGAACCGCCATCGCACTTCTCATCGGATTCGTCATTCTCGGCATCGTGACACCCAGGTGGCTGCTGACGGTCGAGGACATGATCGGTGACCCGCCGCTCGATCGGGGCCTCATGATCCGCTACAAGCTGGGTTTCATCGTGATGTCGCTCTTCGCCGGCATCGTGGTGGCGATGACGGTCGGCGCACCAGTTGTCGGCGCAGTGGCTCTTGTGGTGTTCGTTCCACTGTTCGTCTACCTGCCGATTCGCAGGACCCGGAAGCTCTATGCCGCCGCAGCCGCGGCCGGGCATCCGACCGGTGTCGTGATCAAGGGCGCCGGCCACGGTTTCAAGGCCGCCGGCGATGTGGTCCATTTTCTGGCTCGCTGGAGAGTGGTGACGATTCCGGTGACGGTCTCGTTGGCCATCATGGGAGCGATTGCCTTCACCCAGGTCGACTCGGAATTCTCGTTCGAGGACTTCTTCTCCGAAGACAGCGATGCCGTCCAGAGCCTCGACCTCTTCGACGAGCACTTCGGTGCGAGCAGCGGCGTCGGATCAGGATTCATCTACGTGGAGGGTGACCTCACCCAACCCGAGACGTTGGCTGCACTGGACGATGTCGTGACGGGTCTCGACGCAGCTGAGGCAGCAGCTGACGACGCGTATCTCTCGCGGGATCTGAACGGCAATGTCACGCTGCGAAGTGACAATGCCGTCTCGATCGTGCAGACCGCGGTTGCGTCACCTGCCGCAATGGCGGACGCGGGCATCGACGTCACCGATGCGGACGGCGACGGCCTCCCGGACTCCGCCGACGAGATCGCGGCCATCTATGCCCTTGCTTTCGCCGACGGAATCACCACCGACGACGGGTTCGAGGCCTACGACCCTGACAGTGTCACCGAACTCTTGTGGACCGACGGCGCGGGCAACTACGCGACGCATGTGCAGGTCGGCATTCCGACCTTCACCGACGACGCAATAATCCTCGATGCCCGGGCCGGGCTCGATGACGCGGCAGCGTCGCTCAAGGAATCCGCCGGCGGGGCGGCGCTCACCCTTGTCAGTGTTTCCGGTGAAGCCATCACCAACCAGGACGGACTGGCGGCGTTCACTGACGCAATGCTCCTGGCACTGCCGGTCGCGCTCCTCCTGTGCGCCCTACTCGCCGCGGTCGCGATGCGTTCGCTCAAGTATGGGCTTGCTGCCGTTATCCCGATTCTGCTCGTCGTGGGCTGGGTCTACGGATTCATGTGGTGGGCCGACTACAAGATCAACGTCGTCACCGCCACGATCGCGGCTATCGCTGTCGGTGTCGGCATCGACTACTCGACGCACTTCACGATGCGGTTCCGCGAGGAATTCGAGAACGAGCCGAGTCGTTTCCCGGCGCTCAGACGAGCCGGTGAAGGAACCGGTGGTGCACTCGCGGTGTCCGCGGGGTCGTCGATCATTGGCTTCTCCGTCATGGCGCTTGCCCCGATGCCGATCTTCGTCACTTTCGGCACCCTCACGGCGGTGATGATCGTCTTCTCGCTTCTCGTCGCCTTGCTGGTCCTGCCCAGTGTCCTCCTCGTCGTGACGCGGAGTCGCACCGGCGCCGAACGCCAGCACTTCCTTGATCTCACCGGCGTCGCCCCCGGCGAGTACCACCCGCACGCACGCGAGACCGCACTGAAGGGGCACGAGGCCGCGCCGTGAGGGTCGGCGTTGAGGCGGTTCGACGAAATCGGAGGTGAGTTCAGCCCCCGCCCCAGCAGTCGTAGGTGTAGAGGTGGGTCGTTTCGAGCCTTCCGTCGAGGCCTGCATCGAAACTGCTCGTCAGGAGGTTCCCGGCGTCGTCGTAGGTGTTCGTCACCCGCCAGTCGAGGGTGCCGTCTCCGTTGTCGTCGCTCTCGTCGACGAGGGGGTTGTCGTTGTCGTCATAAGTCGACGTGATGAAGGAGTCGGTTGTTCCGTCGAGGTCGTCGTCGAAGTCCTGGCGAACGCGGTTGCCGGCATCGTCGTAGGTCTCGACCACACGGCGATCTGTGGTGCCGTCACCGTCCTCGTCGATGTCGATGGTGACCGATCGGCCTTCGGCGTCGCGGCTGTACGTCTCGAGGCGGCGCACCGCGGTATCGGGCCCTGAGTCGGTCTCTGCGGTGAGTACTTGGCCGGCTTCGTCATGGGAGAAATTGACTCGGGTCTCCACGTTTCCGTCGCCGCCGCGATCGTTCTCGTCGGTGATCAGGTTTCCGGCACTGTCGTAGGTGAACGTCCGGATGCGGCTGACCGTCCCCGCCGAGTCGGCGGTCTCCTCGGTCAGTTGGTTCCCGTTCGCGTCGTAGGTCCTCGTGACGGTCGAGTCGACCGAGCCGTTCATGTTGGTGTCGAACCCCACGAGGGTCCGGTTTCCGGCGCTGTCGTATTGGGCCGTCTCGCTCGAGTCGATGGCACCGTCTCCGTCGTCGTCGACCAGGTCGACGCACGGTCCGGCGTGGAGAACACTGCCCACTTCCTCGTCAGTTGTTTCGACCTCGGCGGTCTCGTCGTCGGGATCGGCTTCCGGCTGTGCTCCGGACGAGTCGGCGGGAGCGCTGGGTTCGCTCGCCGGGTCGCTGTCGTCACTGCAGCTCGTCGCGAGCAGGAGTACGAGCGCGATTGCCCCAAGAATCTTCTGAACATGTTGCATCGGGTCCCCCTCGACAGGGGCCCTTTCGCCCCCAACGGGTCGGCAAGCTAGCTGGTCGATGGGAGGTGTGCGAAACGGCCACCGACGTTCGACGACGTGGCCAGAGGCGATCGCTTCGTCCGACGCGGCTCCGATATAGGAGGAGTAAGCGGATCTACCGTGTCCGGCCGGCGGCCGATGCCAACAGGTTGCCTTGAGTTCGGAGTGGAGCTGATGGGAATTGAACCCACGACATCCTGCTTGGCGCCGTGCGATCGGCCTGACGTCCCTTGTCCGCGGGCAGCGAAGCACCGAGCCGGATGAGGTGGTCCCGTCGATGTTGAAGTCAACAACAGGTCTCCGGGATCGATCGAGAAGCCGGCTGGTCCGGGCTAGGGCCGTCGTTGATGAGGAGTGCCACCACAAGGTACGCGGCCCTGCGCACCGTTGCGGCGGAGGCATCGAGGTGGCCCGCACGAAGGCTCCGATGAGAGCGTCAGCGGTGGACGACGAGGTTGCCGCCCGTGAGTTCCTGTTCGATCGTCTCGACGTCGTCCCAGTTGCTTGAGAACAACAGTTCGCCGTCCTTGTCCCACAGACTGAACCCGATCGAGTCGGTCTCACCTGGTTCGCCGTTGTCCGTCATCCGCATTTGGAACGTGAGGTTGCCGCCGAGGGAGATCGGATCGTCCTGATCGGTGACATCGACGATGTTGGCCTTCGCCTCGAATTCGGCGATGCCGACCCCGTCGCCGTCGACCTCCACTACCCCGAGAGACCTCAGAGAGTTCGTCTTGATTCTGTAGGTGTGCCCGTCGGATCGCACGATCACGGTCACATGGCCCTGGAGGTTCGTGAGGCGTCGGTTGAACTTCACGTTGAAGCCGAAGTTCGCGTGGGTGCCCGTGTCGCCCGCATAGATCCCTTGGGAATCGACGAGATCGAGGAATCCGCCGCCGGTGATGAAGTTGTCGATCGGGCGGGCCACGGTCACGACGGTGTCGTCCGCCGTGTCGTTATGTGTGTACCAGCCCTCGACAACGACCCCGATCACGAACGACTTGGCGTCGGATCTGCCGATGTCGGCTTCCCAATCACACCACGCCGTCGCAAGGCCGATCTCGTCAGCGAAGATGTAACCCGTCGTTGCGGTGCAGAGCGTCGCATTCCCGGCCTCGCGATCGACGAAGCGCACGGTCGCGTTGAGGATGTCGCCGGGATAGGGGTCCCATGCGGGATCACCGACCGCGAGGGTGATGTCCTGGATGGTCGCCCGGAGTTCGATCACCGCGGTGTCGTCTCTCGCATCCGTGGTCGCGGCGAACACGGGACCCACGTAGTAGGCCCTGGCGTCCTCTGGCAGCACGGTGACCGGGATGTCGATCACGGTGGATCCAAGGTCGTCGTCCGACACGGTCACGCCGAGCGAATACTCGCCCGGGCCGATGTCGGTGGTGCCGCCGATCGTCCATTCGCACGTTCGCACGTTGGTGGCGACGTCGATGTCGCAGCTGCCAGTCGCGAGTTGCCAACTGCCGGGCAGCCCTCCGGTGGGGCCACTCCCGTCGACTGACCACGTGGTGGCCGCTGTGAGCGGATCGCCCACCACGTCGCGGACCACGATGGTGACGTCATCCATGGGATCGCTGTACTGCACCGTTGCCGGTGCCGTGACGGGGTCGACAACCGGGTCGGCGTTGCGGACGGTGACGACGGGGGATTCCGTGTCGGATCCCCGATCGTCGTCGAGCACCGTGACCGTGGCCGTGTACGGGTCCGACGAGGTGCCGCTCGGATCATCGTCGGCCCATGTGTGCTGGAAGGTCGCGGTGTCGGCGGCGGCGGCCGGCACATAGCGGCTGTCGCTGGTGCCATCACCCCAGGCCACGGTGACCAGGTGATCGTCGGTGCCGGGATCCACGAAGTCGACAGTGAACGTCGCAGAGACGTTCTCGGTCACGTTCGTGTTCTCGAATGCGGTCAGCGTCGCGGCGGTGATGGCCGGATCGACGTTGCGAACGGTGACCTTGTGAGTGGTGAGCGTCGTCCCAAGATCGTCGTCGTCGACCCGCACCCTCACCGTGCGGATGTCTTGGGGCGTGTCGGTCGGGTCGTCGTCCACCCAGACGTGGGTGAGCACAGCGTCGCCGCCGGGATCGAGCGAGGGGGTGTCGATGGTTCCATCGCCCCAGTCGACGGTCACGGCCAGTTCGTCGGTGCCCGGATCGGTGACCGAGAGATCCATGGTGATCGCCGCGCCTTCGTCGATGACCGACGCCAAGGTCACGTCGACCGTCGGGGCGACGTTGGCCACCGTGACGACGGTGCTGTCCCCGTCGCCTCCGGCGAGGGCGACCTGAATGACATATGTGTCCTCCGCGGTTTGGGTCGGGTCGTCATCGACGTAGGTGTGGAACCGGGTGAAGCTCAGGGCTGAGGTGGCGATCGTTTCGGACGTCCCGTCGCCCCAGTCGATCGTGACGTTCTCGACCCCTTCCGGAACCTCGGCAAAGACGCCGGTCAATTCGACGGCATCTCCTTCGTCGACAACCGATGGGTCGACCGAGACGGCGACCGACTGCGGAGCGACGACCTCGGTCCACGACGGCGGATCGACCTCTTCCGTGCAGGTCGACGGTGGGGGTCCGAAGCCGCCGAGTAGACCGCCGACCAAATCCTCGGCCAGCACGGTCACATCGATGGCGAGAAGGTTCAGCGTGAACCCGATCTCATAGGGCGTGCCGTTCACCGTGAGCACGATCACGGCGCCTACCTCGGCCTGGGGCTCAGTGCTCGTCCCTGCACCGAGGGTGATCTCGAACGAGACGCAGTCGACGGAGAGGAAGTTCGGACCCTCGAACTGCCCGGCGAGCTGTTCGAACATCTTCGAGAGTGAGAACCCGTCGGGAACGAGGGCGATCTTCTCGGTGACCTCCTCGAACGCTACTTCCATGTCGCCGACGAGATCGGTGACGTCGTCGGGTACCAGCCCGCTGAAGTCCAGCGACAGTGAGCAGACGTTGAACAGGTTCGGGGTGCCGCCGGTCGGGCAGTACCACTCGGCGGCGATGTCCCCCGGCTGGCAGTTCAGGGTCAGCCAGACGAAATCCGTGCCCGCCGGGCAGCGGGGGAAGGCGGGATACGGCAGCTCGATCGGCTCACCCGACAGCACCTCCGACAGTGAGGGCCAGTCCGCCTCGGGGACGTCCTTCAGTTGGTCGAGGATCTCTGTCGCCCAGTCGGGCACGTCCACGCCAGCCGCCTCGAGGGCGTCGACCGTGTCGGCCAGGGCCCCCAACGGGTCGTCCTCGAAGTCGTTGAACGCGTTCTCAGCGTCCTCGACAGCGTTGCTCAGCTGACGCAGAGCCGCGGCGAGATCGCCGCGAATCTGCTCTTCGAGATCGTTTTTGAGCGCGACGTTGAACGTGATCTCCCCGTCGAGAACCGGCGGGAACGGCGGGGCGGGTGCCTCCGGCGTGAGGGTGATACCCGCGGATCCGCTCACCTGGGCCTCGAACCCACCAGCCACCGTGATCTCACCGTAGAACTCGGCCAGCGGAACCGGGAGTCCCTGCATGAGCACGGAGACCTCACCCGAGCCGAGGCCGTCGATGCCGACTCCGCCGTCGACCACGAAGCGCTGCTCGGCGAGGGTCAGGGTGAGGTCGACGAGACCACCGTCCCAGTGCAGGGGACCGAGGTCGAAGGGAGCCAACGAGCCGAGCGCGAACAACCCGCCGCCCTCGAGGCTCACCGACGCGAACACACCCGCGAAGCAGCCGTCATCACGCAGACCACACGGTACGGAACCGGGAACTGGTCCGACCGGACGACATCCGCCTGAGTTGGGGTCCGGTGGCAGGGGATCATCCGGGTCCCGCTCCTCCGGTTCCTCGTAGCTCGGGTAGAAGTCGGCCGAGATGATGATCCCGGGCGAGAGGCACAGTGAAGGCTTCTCGACGAGGGCGAACCCGAAGTCGAGGTTCTTCAGCGCCGGGTTCGGCAGACCGAGATCGGTCACGTGATCGGGGAGGTCATCCCCGGCGAGTTCCGCGATCGTTTTGTGGATCAAGTAGAGATCGTTGAGCTCGATCCCCGCGTCGGACCGAACCCGTATCCCTTCGAAGTTGGGTGCCACGAACGGAGTGGCAGGCAGCACCCGGATGCCGAACGCAACGGACCCGAAGAGGTCCTTCTCCCCGATGCGCAGGTCGGCCAGGAGCCCGAGGTTGATGGTCGGCGTTCCCGTGGGCGGGATCGTGACACCAAGTTCCAGGACGAGGTGGTTGATCGCCAGCCACTCGATGCCGAAAGGCTGCTCCCATGTGTAGTTGTCATCGCCCAGCTCGAGTCGACCCGTGATCGAGATCCCGCTTGCGGACGCGCTCAGCTCCAACGTCGCCGAGAGTTTGATGATCGCGAAGCAGTAGGTCACCTTCGTGGTGCCCTCGTCGTTGTAGCCGTAGCCGAGCTCACCGAGGAGCGCCTCGCACTCGGTTGCATCGGCGATCGGTTCCGGGGTCTGGCGGAGGCGGAGATCGAGGCCTCCCGTCACGCCGAGGGTGACGCCCGATGTCGAACCTTCGATCGTGAGCGACAATTTGGCCGAGTCGATCCAGTCGGGCAATTCACCGTCGGCATTGGTCACCTGGGGAAGCGAGATCGAGAGGGAGATCTCGGGCGGGCTGTCGGCAGAGATCGGCAGCGTTCCGACGATCTGCACGCCGTCGCTGACATCGACGCCGAACTTTGCCAGTGCGTCCGCGATCTGTGCCGCTGGGTCGTCGCCAGGTTCTTCGCCGGGTGCGGTTGCGCCAGGCAACGGAAGGTTCGACAAGAAGACGAGCGAACCCGGATCGATGTCGAGTTCGATGTTGTCGCACACAGGCCCGGCGCCCGGATCCCCTGGTCGAACCGAGGATGCGTCGCACCCGAAGAGGGTCTTGATGAAGTCGAACTCGACGTCGTTGAGCACGGAATGGTCACCGTGGAGCGCCCGCGACGAGAAGACGAACCCGACCGCGGGGAGCTCGGCATCGAACGGGAGGCCGTTGAGCAGGTCGCTCAGCATCAGCGATTGACCGCCAGGACCCTGCAGTTTGACGCCGGCGACGAGGCCTGTGTCGGTCGAGCCGTCGAGCGTCGTCGAGAAGAGCACCCCGGCCTCGATCCCGCCGAGGGCCTCGATCGACACGGTGCCCTGCACCGCGAACACCGCCTTCGTGCTCCCGGGGTTGGCGGTCGACGGTCCGATCTCGACGAGCGCGCTGCCGTTGATGGTGAACTCGCCCAGGGCGTCGAGACCATAGGTAGCGGCGTCGAGTCCGACTGCTTCGAGCGCGGCGATGACCTGCAGATCGGCCAACTCGACATCGACACGGATGCTCGGCTCGCCGCCGACGACGTCGATCTCGGCCGAGACAGTCGTCTCGGCCACTGCCGCGCCTGGGTCGGTGTCGACGCCGGGACCGATGAGCGCGGCGGCACTCAGGGCGGCGCTGACGGTCAGATCGTCGCCGCTGCCGACGCCGATCTCGAAGCTGAGGAACGTGTCGTCGCCCGCGACTACTCGCACCCAATCCTGCCCGAACGGGTTGACCCAGTCGGTAGTCAGCGTGGCCCGCAGGGTTGCGTCGATGCGGCCAGAGCTGGTGCTGAGGCGACCTGAGACGTGGCCGGGGACGTCGCCGCCGTAGAGCCCGATCCTCACATCGGCTTCCATTCCGAGGGCGAGCTCCGCCGGCGGCCCGTCGTCGTAGTCCAGCGTGAGGCTGGCGCCGTCGGGGAACGTCAGCCACTCGGGGAAGATGTCGGTCGACCCGAGTCCTGCTGTCGGCAGGTCGAGCTGAAGGCGCACAGAGTCGACTCCGAACCCGCCGGCGACGAGGTCGCCCAGCGAGAAGCCGAGCTCGCCGAAGAGATCGACTGTCTCGCCGTCGGGAATGCCGAAGAGATCCTTTACGTCGCCGAATATCTCCGCGTCGTCGTCGTCGACGGCGTCGAGATTCACCGAACTCGCGATGGACAGCGTGCCTGCGATGTTGAGATCCGTCGGCAGACCGCGCGGTTCGAAGAACTTCTGTTGCTCTGTGCGGAGCTGGTCGTAGGTGAGTGGGGGTTCGCCGTCGGCCGGCGCGGGGATCGCCGTCACGAGTGAGAAGGCGGGCAGCTCGAGGTCGGTCGCAAGCTCGCCGAGACCGCCGCCGAGGAAGGTAGAGAGATTGATCGTCTCGGCCGTCGGGTCGGTGGCGTTGTCGAACTTCGCGCCGACGAGCAGCCGGGGGCTCTCTCCGGGCAACTTGTCTACGGAGAACAGCACCGCGGTGTTCACTTCGCCGATCGTCGCTGCGGCTTCGACGTCGATCGCCACCGTGCCATCACCACCGAGGGCAGCGTGGACGGCGACGCTTTGCAGCGTTGCGTCGGGGATCACCGAGGCCGGCACGGTGTAACCCGCTCCGGTCAGCCCCTCGAGGAGGCGAACCAGCTCGGTCGAGTCGATGACGCTGTCGCCGTCGAGGTTGGTGAGCCCGAGATCGAGGACGATCGACTCGATCTGGTCGCCGGAGGCATCAGCGAAATCGAACGTCGTATCGAAGTCGAGCACTTCGTCGCCGAAGAGGATCTGGCCGCTGATGTGGGCACCGAACGCGGTCAGTCCGTCGACGGTCGACCCTGTTGCATTGAGCTCGATCACGGCGCCAGGGACCTTCACCGGCGAAATGGCGTCGAGCGCGGGAACGTACAGCTTGAGTGTCGTGTTGACGGCGAGCGAGGTCCCGACGAGGGACGGGTCGATGTTGGCGATCGCCGCTTCGAGGTCATCGAACGAGATGGACCCCGGCTGACCGGGGTCGATCGTGAGAACCCCGGTGTCGCCAGCTTGGGCCGCGTCGACGAATTCGACCTGAATTCGCAGCGACGCGTCGCCGACCAGATAGTTGAAGACGGGAGCGCCGTCGGACTGCTCGATGCGAGCAGCCAGCTCGCACGCATCGAAGTCGAGATGGCCACCCAGGCCGTCGTCGATGTCCACGAGGATCTGTCGCGCATCGTTCACGGTCTCGCAGGTGGGCGGTTCGACTCCGTCCTCGAGAGCAAACGGGTAGTACGGAGGCAACTCGAAGGGGATCACCCGCGTCTCGTTGGCGCCGAGGGCGATATCGACCACTCGTACCACCGTCTCCTCGAGGTAGCTGACGGCGATCGTCTGGGGTGTGTCTTCGCCGTTCACGAGTCGGATTGCTGCGGCTGGGTTGACCCGTTCGATTCGACGCAGCTGGACGACTCCGGAGTACGGACGGTCGGTCTCGCCGATTTGTCCGGCGTCCATGTCGTACACACAGGGGGTTCCGTTGGGGCAGGGGAAGAACCCGTGCATGAGGAAGGGCACGTCCAACGGCGTGACCATATGGTCCCCGTTGCCAAGCAGGTCGACGGTCGGGGCGAGCAGCCCCGCAGGGGTGGCCGGGTCGTCGATCAATGCCTCCCGCAGGCCGGCGACCGTCGTGTCGACGAGGCTCAGGCCGGCGATGGCGTCGTAGACAGTCGCGGCACGTAGTGCGACCCGGTCGGTGAGAACAATCTCCCAGGGACCTTCGGTATCGGTCACCTTCAACGTCGTGTCGTCGCAGGAGGCGGGAACACATGCGGCGAGGTCATCGCCGCTCGATGGGTCGGGTGAACCGTCGACGAGGTCCCAAACGAGCGCGGCGAAGGCGAGATCCTCTCGCTGGTTTGTGCCGTCGGGGTCGGTCGACCACGACTTGAAGCTGTTTTGCTCGAGCGGTCCGAAGGCCCCGTATGCGCCATCGGGTGAGTTGTCATCGAACCCGGTCGTCCCGAACAGGGCGGGCAGGTACTGCGCGATGCCTTCCACGACGGAGTCCGCCGTGCTGTCGTTCAACACGCCGGCGTGCCCCTCCGCGTCGGGGTCCGTCGAGTCGCCGTTGGCGTTAATGAGGTCGAGGTCGGTGACGTAGTGGGTGAGTTCGTGCCACAAGATGTCGGCGCTGATGCCCGCCTCGAGGTAGGCGAGCCTGTCGGAGCTGTCGTAGAACGACGCAACTCCCTCGCCTGTTCGGACGTTCTCGAAGAGTCCCCGGCCGGGGGCAGCAGCGAACGCGCCGTCGGTGACGATCTCGAGATCGTCGACCAACCAATCGAGATACGCCGTGGAGAGCGCGTAGGTGGTTGCTGCGCGGGTGAGAAGGTTCGCCTCGTGCAGGTTCGTATCGATGTCGCGGGCCTTGCAGAGGCACACGTCGGCATCGGCGAGTCCTGGCGTCATGAGAACATCGACGGCGGCCGACCAGTCGTCGCTGTCGACGTCGATCGAAAATTCGATGGGCGACATTGCCGGGGGTGTCCCGTCCCAAGGGGTCTTCGGCCCGGGTGGACTGTCCTCGACATTGAGCGAGAAGCCGGTGCGGGCGTCGATGAGCCGTACCTCGAGTCGGTAGTCACCCTCCAGCCCGGTACCGACGCAGAACTCGCCGAGATCATCGGTTTGCGTCTGGTCGGCGATGATGGGCCCGTTGAGCAGCAGCACTTCGGCACCGGCCACTCGGAACGTCTTGAGGAAGTCGCTCGCGACGGTGCCACTAAGCCCGCTGCAGCCCGTGATCGCACCGCCCGACTCGGCCAGGGCGGGGGTACCGACGATGGCTGCGACGCCTGTCATTGTCAGCACTCCGACGCCCACCGCCGCGGCCAGGGCCACCGCCGCCCTGTGTCGAATGAGTCTCGTCAGTTCCCTCGTGTGCGTGCGCATCTTGGCCGCCTCCCGTCCATCAGACCGACAGTAGGGAGCGGAACTCGGGCGCGTCTTCAGTGAGAACACTGGTTTTTCGCGACACTCAAATTTTCACGGAATGGCACAATGTGACCACCGTGGGTAGTTTTCACAGGTGGAGGGTTGGGTCAGAACCGGGGGAGCGCTCGTCGGCCGCAAGGCTGAACGGGACGCGATCGACCGAGCTCTTGATCGGGCGCGGGCGGGCGGCGCGACGACCCTGTCGATGCTCGGCGAGGCGGGTATCGGCAAGTCGGCGCTGCTCTACTGGAGCGAGGAGCAGGCTCGTTCTCGGGGGCTCGAGGTCGTGCGGGCGAAAACGCAGGAGATAGAGCGGGAACGGCCGTTCGGGCTGCTCCGAGAGCTCCTGGCCGCCGCCCCGGAAGGCCCGGAGATTGCGGCGATACGCGCCCTGCTCACTGCATCGACCGAAGGGCCGGGTCTCGGATGGATCGACAACTCGGAAACTCGGTTTCGCGCCGTCGACCTGTTCGTTGGCGCCTTCGAGCGTCTCGCCTCGGTTCAGCCCACGCTGTTGCTGGTCGACGACCTCCAATGGGCGGACGATTTTTCGCTGATCGCGCTGAATGCCTTGTTGCGCCGGGCCGCCGACCACCCGATCGTCACGATCATGACCCTGCGGCCAGAGCAGCCGGGGGTCCATCGACGGGCCTTGCTTGAAGCGATCCCGCCATCGCACCGGTTGGAGCTCGGCCCGCTCTCGGACGCTGAGGTCGGACTGGTGGCTGGTGAAGTGCTGGGGCAGGAGCCTTCGCAGGCGCTGCTCGAGCGAGTTGCCCGCGCGGACGGCAACCCCCTCTACGCGATCGCCCTTGCCGAAACGTGGGAAGTCGAAGCCGACACCGCCGAGAACGTGCCGGCCTCGCTGCGGGTGACGGTCATGGGGCAGGTGGAGCGGTTGGACCAGGGAACACAATCCGTCCTGCGGGTCGCGGCAATCGTGGGCCGGCCGATCTCGGTGGACGTCCTCGCCGGACTGGTGGGCGAGTCGCTCGTCGTGGTTGTCGAGCGGGTGGAGGCCGCGGTGTCTGCCCGTCTTCTGTCGGACAGTGAAGGGCAGGTGGCATTTCGCCACGATCTGGTGCGCGAGTGCGTCCTCGATGCGGTGCCGACAGCGATCCGGGCGGCACTGCACATGCTGGTTGGACGCGGGCTCTTCGCCCGTCACTGGTCAGCGGTCGACGTCGTGGCTCATTTCCAGGCTGGGGCAACCTCGGGCGATCTCGACGCCGTTGCCGTGCTGCGTTCTGCCGCGCGCGAACTGAGCCGGTTCGCGCCGTCGGCCGCGAGAGCCATGCTCGAACGTTCGGTCGAGATACTCCCGGAAGAGCACCCTGATCGACTCGAGACGCTCGCCGAGCTTGCCGAGGCGTGTGTCTTTGCTGCGGATCCGGAGCGCGGGATGGAGCTCACCGATGACCTGCTCGCCCGCGTCCCGCCACCGGGGATCGAGCTCAGCTTGCGTAACGCCCGCAGCCAGGTCTTCTTCTTGCGCGGGGCGGCGCCCGATGCGGCGGAGGAGTTCGAGCGGATGGCCCCGCTCGTAGCCGGACTTCCCCGCGAGGCCGTGCTGCTCGCCGATGCCGCGATCTCGTCAATGTTCGCGATCGATCTAGAGCGGGCGGAGACGCTCGCGGCACAATGTCTCGAGGTAGCGGTCGACACTGACGACCGAGTAGGTCCGGTCCTCGCCAAAGGGGTGCAGTCATGGCTCCGTGCCCTTCGTGGTGATCTCGGAACCGGGCTGCGGCTGGCCGAAGATGCTGTGCGTCTGGCCGATGGGGGGCGTGGCCTCGACGGCCATCGTCGTATTCCGCACCTCTTTCATGCTCAGGCCCTGCTGTGGGCCGATCAGACCGATGCCGCGGCGGCCTCGCTCGGGCGTGGACGCTTACTCAGTAATGAGCTCGGTATGGGCTGGGACGAACCGATGTATCACGCGCTCGCTGCCGATCTCCGGGTTCGTTCGGGAGAGTGGGATGACGCGATGGTCGAGGTCGAGGCAGGGCTCGAGCGAGGCGAAGAGGTCGGGTCCCACTTCGCCGACGGCTGGCTGCACTCGCACCAGGCGCGTGTGCTGCTCGGTCGGGGCGATCTCGACCTCGCCGACGCGTCACTCCGAGCCGGTGAGGAAAGCGTCGCGCGTGGAGGTGGCCAGGGTGCAGATCAGTTGTGGTGGACCCGAGCGCTCTGGCTGGCGGCGCGGGGCAACGAAGTCGCCTCCCTGAAGAGTCTCCGGATGTTGTGGGGAGCGCTCGACGGGCTTGAGACGCGTCTGCGTCAGGCGGAACTCGCTCCGGATCTCGTTCGTCTGGCGATGTCGCTCAGCGACGAGTCGTTGGTCGAGAGCGTGCTCGACGCGCTCTCGAAGGAGCCGATCAGCCGCACCTTGGTCGGTCAGAGCTCAATTGCCTGGTGTCACGGTTTAGGTCATGGAGACGCCGACGAGCTTCGTCGGGCGACTGAGCTGCTAGATGCCCGCGATGTCCCGGTTGATGCAGCCCGGTGCCGGTACGACCTCGTGGCGATACTCCCCTCCGGGGATGAGGCCGACCGTCTCGGTCTGGAGGCCGCCGCCGTGCTCACGGGTCTCCGAGATCCTGAGGCGGCAAATCCCGACGAGAGTGCGGGGCCATGGGGGGATCTCACACGATCCGAACGCCGGGTGGTCGAGATGGTGGCCGCCGGACGCAGCAACGCCGGTATCGCGGATGAGCTTTCCGTCTCGCGCCGAACGGTTGAATCACACCTGTATCACGCGTATCCGAAACTGGGTGTGAGTAATCGCGTGGAGTTGGCGTTGTTGGTTGCAGATCGGGCGGAGTGAGACGGTTCTGCCCCGAGTTTTCAGTGGAGCTGATGGGAATCGAACCCACGACATCCTGCTTGCAAAGCAGGTGCTCTAGCCAACTGAGCTACAGCCCCGTCGGGCCAGGCTAGCGCCGCAAACCGCGTGCCTGGCCGGGGGATCCATCAATTCCGACTCGTCGTGGCCGAACGTTGGACCCATGAAACTGACCCATCTCGCCCTGCTGGGCTTCGTACTCGCATTGTTCGCTGCCGGCTGCTCCGATGAAGGCAACGTCTTCTCGCTCGGTGTCGGCGACTGCTTCACCGCGGTCGACGAGACCGAGATCCAGGATGTCCCGTTGGTCGACTGCGAAGAGCCGCACGAGCACGAGGTCTTTGCCGTGTGGAACGTCGGCGACTCGCTGCCGACCCAAGAAGCGATGGAGCAGGGTTGCTACGACCGGTTCGATGCCGCGATCGGCACGCCGTTCGCCGAGTCGCTCATCTACAGCTCGCCACTCACGCCTACATCGGAGAGCTTTGCCGCCGGCGACCGCGAGGTGATCTGCTACACGTTCGAATTCGACGCGAACGACGAGATCGCCCAGGTCACGGGCTCGGCGCTCAATTCCGGCCGCTAGTCAGCCAAATCCCGACCGGCCGCTGGCCGGTCACGATCACCCGATGCCCCATTCGGGGATAGTCGCCATAGTCGTAGACGGCGTAGTGCTGCGTGCTGCGGTTGTCCCAGGCAGCGACGTCCCCTGGTGTCCATGTCCATCTGATCGTCCATTCGGGCTGCTCCACGAAGTCACACAGCATTTCGAGCAGCCGTGTGGAGTACGAGTACTTCATTCCCTTGATGCGACTCGTCCACGCGCGATTGACATAGAGGACCCGACGCCCCGAGTCCGGGTGCACCGCCACCACGGGGTGTTCGGTGGTGCCGGTCATCGGCGGCCGGCCATGTTCGGCCGTCAGTTGGTCGACCATGTCCTGCAGCGGCTTCGGCAACGCGTCGTAGGCGGCCGCGGTGCTCAGCCACATGGTGTCGCCGCCGGTCGGTGGGACGTCGCGCAGACAGAGGAGCGACCCTGCCGGCGGTTCGTCGCGAAAGGTTGCGTCGGTGTGCCAGAAGTCGGCGCGGTTGACCGGACGATTGGCGATCTCGATGATCTCGCGGTGGCCGCCGACCCGTTCGTACTCACGGGTGTCGTCGCCGAAGTCACCGTGAGACTCGGGGGTGCCGAGGGCCCGTGCGAGCGCCATGTGTTGGTCCGGGGTCGGATGCAGCTCGGGAAAGAACACCACTCCGTGCTCGACCCACGCTGAGCGGATGGCATCGGCGTCGCGGACGACGTCGCCGTCGAACTCGACCCCCTCGACGGTCGCGCCGACTGCGGGGCCCACAGGAGTGACGGTGATCATCCGACGATGATGGCACCCGCGGCCGCAATGGTCGCTTTCGTCGAGAAAGTGGCAGTATCGCTGTCATGGAATCACGCGCACTCAAGACCAACTCGATGGACGACTTCGACCTGCGGATGTCGGAGGAGAGCCGGCCGTTCTTCAACCAGGTCGTCGAGTTCTTGGAGACCGTCGTCGAGCCGATGCAGCGCGAGTTCCACGCGGCTGGCGAGGGCCGCGCCGACCGTTGGTCCTACACCGATCGCCAGCTCGAACTACTCGAGGGCGCCAAGGACGAAGCCAAGGCCAGGGGCCTGTGGAACTTCTTCCTTCCCGACACCGGCCAGGGCTTGTCCAACCTCGACTACGCCTACCTCGCCGTCGAACTCGGCAAGTACCCGCTCGGCTCCGAGTCGCTGAACTGCTCGGCTCCCGACACCGGCAACATGGAAGTAATCGAGCGAGTGGGCACCCCTGAGCAGAAAGAACAGTGGCTCGAGCCGCTGCTCGCTGGTGAGATTCGCAGCTGTTTCGGTATGACTGAGCCCGGCGTCGCGTCATCCGACGCCAAGAACGTGCGTACGCAGGCCATTCGAGACGGCGACGAATACCTGATCAACGGCGAGAAGTACTACATCTCCGGTGCCGGTGATCCCCGTTGCAAGATCATGATCCTGATGTGCCAGACGAGTCCTGATGGGCCGCCGCATCGTCGGCAATCGCAGATTCTCGTGCCGATGGACACGCCTGGCGTCGAGGTGCTTGGCCCGATGCACGTGTTCGGCCAGGACGATGCCCCGCATGGCCATATGCACATCCGCCTCACCGACGTGCGCGTGCCGGCGAGCAACATGTTGTGGGACGAGGGCGAAGGGTTCGCTATCTCGCAGCTGCGTCTCGGCCCTGGCCGGATCCATCACTGCATGCGCGGTATCGGTGCGGCCGAGAAGGCTCTCGACCTGATGGTCCGTCGAGGGATGACTCGCGAAGGATTCGGCAAGCCGCTCGCTCGCCTCGGTGGCAACACCGAGATCATCGGCCGAGCGCGAGCCGAGATCGAAGCGATGCGCATGATGGTGCTTCGCGCCGCGAAGGCCATGGACACGCTGGGCAACTCTGAGGCCCGTGTCTGGATCTCCGCCGTGAAGGCCATGGTGCCCGAGCGGGTCTGCGACATCATCGACCAGGCGATCCAGATGCACGGCGCCACGGGTGTGTCGCAGTGGACACCGCTCGCAAGCATGTACACCGGCCAGCGCACCCTGCGTCTTGCCGACGGTCCCGACGAGGTGCACTGGATGGTCGTCGGTCGCGCCGAAGTGTCGTCCTACGACGGACTCGAAATCCCGCTCAACCCCACGTCAGCCGCCGACCCCGCACTCACGGAGGCGTGGAAAGACGACCACAGCTTCAACTTCACTGGCCCGTGAGTTGCAGCGGGGGTCAGACTCCGGTTGCAGCGGTTGCGGCGGGGGGCCAGAGGAGGGGGTTGCGGTGACTCGCGGCGAGGGTGCCGGGGTCGCCGCCGTCGAGCCAGGTCTGTAGATCGAACTCCTGCTCGGGGCTGGTCGCTTCGGTGATGCGCGCACCGTCGGCGAACCAGATGATGGTCATGACCGGGCGCATCGCCGCGGTCGGATTCTGACCGGCGGAGTGGATGGTCCAACCCTTGTGGAAGGTGGCATCGCCGGCCTTCAGGGCGCCGTGGGTGGTGATGGAACGGTTGCCCGCGGCGATCGAATCCTCGATCGTCCGGTCACTCTCATCAGAGATCTGACCGGCGCCGACGTCGCGGCCGAGATGCGAGCCGTCGACGAACGACATCGATCCGACCGCTGGGTCGATGTCGGCCAGCGGCATCCACATCGTGACGACCTCGTCAGTGTCGAGCGGCCAGTAGTTCTGGTCTTGATGCCAGGGCGTTCGGCCGCCTCCAGGTTCCTTGAAGAGTGCCTGATCGTGATACAGCCGAACGCCGTCGACCCCGAGAAGATCGGCAGCGACCTTGGCGAATCGGGGCGAGTCGACGAACCCTCGAGTGGGCTTGTGAATCGAGCGGAGCGCGGCCGCCTGGAGAAACGCTCGTTCGTAGGTACTGCGTTCATCGAGAGGCGTGGGCTCGGGATGCCATTTGTCGACGCCTTCGGTGATGACCGGAAGAAACGCCGCGCACTCGTCGGCCGTCGCTAGATCTCGGACGCAGCAATGGCCATCGCGACGAAGCGCGTCGATGGTTGCATGGTCGAGTTCGTGAGCGCCGTCAATGGTGGGGAGCGTCACGTCGGGCTAGGGCGCGAGCGGTCGTCCGAACGGGACCGACTCCTGCCAGCTCGAGAGAAACTCCTCGGCTTCGAAACAGGCGGCCAGGAACGGACCGTCGTCGTGGCGCTTGAACTCGGCCGTCATGTCGCCGATGTCTTCGTTGATGCCGGCCAGAATCTCGGCCTCGCTGCGGTTGGTATCGCCCCACAGAGCGAGAGTCGATCCAGCAAGAGCGACGAAGTCGGCGGGAGCGGCCACACCGGCGCGTCGCAGAACGGCGAGTGCTCGGGCGGTGAGGGGCACTCGTCCCGATGCGACCACAGCCGAGGCCTCGCCGATCTGGGCGGCGACCTCGTGATTGACGACACCCATCTTCGATCCCACGAACCAGACGTCGGCGCCCGAACCGAAGATCGACATCGGGTGACCGACCTCGCCGAGTTCATTGACCAGATCAGCGCCGTTGGCGTTCCATCCGTCGCTCAAGTCTGCAGCGGCGAAACCGTCGGCGTTGGTGATCGTGCCGGTGGTCGTGCTGATCGAGGTGATCTTGCCGCCTCGCTCGTTGACCGCGGTCGCGAGCGCGCCGCCGGTGGCGCCGAAGCCCTCGATGGCAACGGTCTTGCCGTCGAGTCCGCTGGCCGCGTGATGAGCGGTCACCGCGGCGCTCAGGCCTTCGCACTGGTCGATGAAGCTGGGCGCGCCGGCGAGCCGAGCGGTATCGCGCTCGTCTGCCTCACGCAGCGGTGCGAGGTCATCCTCGGAGACACCCTTGGCGGCATCGGCAAGGTAGCCACCGGTGGCCACCATCTCGGCGGCCTCGACGACGAATGCCGTGACTGCGGCGTCGCGATCGGGTCCCGGCGCGCTGATGCCGGCCGACGCGCCGCCTCGTTTCATGCCCAGCACGGCGAACGTGTAGGTCTGCGACCGAGCCAGGTCCTTGGCCCCGCCCTGGAGCACCTTCTTCGCCCAACGGACCGGTCCGCTGTTGGCCTCGGCATCGTCGAGGTCGATGGCGACGAATGCGTCGGTGGTCGTGAACTTCTGAATGCGCACGATCGGAGCGTAGGGGACGCATCGATGGCGTGGGCTATTCGGTGTTGTCGCTGCCGATCTTCTTGATCACCTTCGCCGGGACACCGCCGGCCACACAATGATCAGGCACGTCGCTGACCACGACCGCCCCCGCGGCGACGACCGCGTGTCGCCCGATTGTCACGCCGGGTAGCACCACCGCGCCATGACCGATCCAACTCCCATCGCCGATGCGGACGGGCCGATGCTCGCCGACCTGCGGCCCGATCGGTAGGTCGGGGTCCTCCATGCCGTGGTTTGCATCGGTGACGAAGACGTCCTGACCGAACCAGACGTCGTTCCCGATCTCGATCGATTCGTGAGCAGCGATGCCGGTGCGCAATCCGACGACACAGCGGTCGCCGATCACCAGCGCTCGTTTCGGGGTGAGGTGTTCGGAGCCCGGGTAGCCGGCGCTCAGGGTTGCGTAGGGAGCGACCATCGTGCCGGTGCCGATGTGGATCGCCGCTTCGCCCACGAGGGCCGCCAGCGGAAACGCGATGATGCTGCCTTCACCGATCGCGCCAAACCGTTCGCTTCGGGCCGAGCCGGGATGGATGGCGCCCGTGGACTGGATCACTCGCCAACCTCGGTGGACACATTCGCCGGCGATGCGGCGGAGTCGCATGCGGATTCGGCGTGAGGAGGACACCGCGGGAGCGTAGGTCAGGGCCGGTCGCCGAGCAGATACCGAGGGCCAGAGCCGTTCTGCGCGGCGCGATCGTCGGCGTTGTAGAGGTGGCACACGTCGAGCGACAAGCATCCGCAGCCGATGCAACCGGCGAGTCGACCGCGCAGTTCCTGGAGCCGCTCGATGCGCTGGTCGAGATCGTCCGCGAAGTTGGCGCTCAGACGTTGCCAATCGGCGCCGCTCGGCGCGTCGTCGGCTGGGAGTGTGTCGAGCTGGTGCTTGATCTCGGTGAGCGGATAGCCGAGTTGTTGCGCGACGAGAATGAACGAGAGACGCCGGATCGCCGAACGATGAAATACCCGATGTCCACTGGGCGTACGACTGGGCCTGACCAGCCCCTTCTCTTCATAGAAGCGGATGGCCGACGTGGCGAGGCCCGTGCGTTCGGCCACCTGGCCGATGGTCAATTCGTCGATCATGATTGACTTCAACCTTAGTTGAAGTAATACACAGGAGGACATGACGAACTCTTCAGCGACCGAGGACCGCCTGGAATTGACGTACCACGGAGCTCTCGAGGTCTTCCTCGGCACCGATGCGTCGTATGGCGGAGGTCTCTCCAATCATGGGCCGATGGCGGCCGAGGCTTTGGTGGCCCTCGGTCAAGAGCACCAGATCGGGGCGTTTGTGGCCAGCTATCGAACTCGCCTCGAAGACCCTGTTGGTGTGGTTGACGCGGCTCCTGCCGATTGGAGGGACTGGCTCCGTGGCGTGCTACCTGAGCTCGTTCCCCATGTGGCTAGTCGCGCGGGCCACGGTTTGCTCCGTGTGGCCCACGCGGTTCGCGGCTTGGAGCGGGCCGAGAAGGCGGGTGCGGTTTCGCCGGTCCAGCTGAGAGAGCTCGCGGCCGCCGTCGACTACTGGCGGGCCGGGGGCAACGGTCTTGCCGCGCCGAGCCGGCTCGACGGCGTCGAGCCAGTCGAGGAGTGGCTCGGTTCGCTCGGTCGGCTGCCCGCTGACGAACGGTTCGACGGCATGCTCACCGTGACACTCCAAAGAGCGGTCGCGATGCCGGACTACGGCGCGCGCATCGCTGCATTGGCACCAAGCGAGGATCCGGCCTCGACACTCGACCTGATGGCCACAGCCGCCGCGGCTGCATTCGAGCGAAACGTCGCCATGAACGCGTTCGCGTTGCTTCACGGTGCCACCGTCTCGGCGATGGCCCACGTGCTACTCGAGCACCTTGACGACGACGGCGCCCGCAATCTCGAGGCCGGCGTTGCCGGCTTCGTAGCGGCCGCCGTCGTGGGCTTCGACGACCCGCCCCTCGACGAGCCCCGCGGTGGGTCGGCTTCGGATGGCCATCTCGACGCGACATCGCTCGCGGCGAGCGCGGCCGCGACGCTTGAAGATCACACCATCAAGTTCGCCGAAGCGTGCATCGCCACGGCGGCCCGCACGGGCGACGACGCACCGCTCGAAGCGCTGCGCCGCCAGATCGAAACTCCCTACGGCCTCTAGCAGGCAGCGGGATCAGTCGACGATCTCGATCGCGAACTCGGGGCAGTTGTCGGCCGCGAGCTGCGCCTTCTCCTCGAGTTCGGCGGGGATGTCGCCATCAATGAGCAGGATGGCGTAACCCTCGTCGTTAGTGTCGAACAGCTCGGGAGCGAGCATGTAGCAACGGTTGTGGCCCTGACAGGCATCGCGGTCGTACTTGATCTTCACGTCGGTGACTCTATTCCACTCGGTTTCGGGACGTGGTCAGACCGAGAGCCGGATCGGCATCTCGCGGGGGCCGCGAACCTGGCCCGTCGACCACTTGACGGCATCGGCGTCGGCGAGTTCGAAGTCGGGAAACGCCTCCATCCACTCTTCGAGGGCAACGCGCATCTCCATGCGGGCGAGGTTGGAGCCGACGCATCGATGGATGCCGAGACCAAACGCCGTGTGGCGGTTGCGCTGGCGGTCGATGATGAATTCGTCGGCGTCATCGAAGGCTTCCGGATCGCGGTTGGCTGACGGGAACGAGAGCAGGGTCCAGTCGCCTTCCTTCATCGGGCATCCGCCGACCTCGACATCCTCGGCCACGAGGCGAGCCATCGTGACCGGTGCGTAGAAGCGGAGGAACTCCTCGAGGGCAAAGGGCTGCACTTCGGGATCGGTGTTCCAGCGCTTACGGTCGATCGGGTTCTGGGCCATGTGCCAGATGCTCGAACCAATGCCCGACCATGTGGTGTCGATGCCGGCGATGATCAATAGACCGATGGTGCCCCGGACATGGTCGTCTTCGAGCGCCATGCCATCGATGTCGGCCTTGCAGAGGTAGCTGATCAGGTCGTCGCCGAGGTTTTCGCGGCGCTCCTTGACCTTCATGTCGAGGTAGTAGTCGAGCGTGTCTTCGTGGTTGATGACCGAGTTCTGGCCCGGCTCCTCGAGGATGCGATGAATCCAGACGCGGAACTTGTCGCCGTCTTCGCGGGGGAGCCCCAGCATGTCGGCGATGACGCGCACGGGAATGTGCTGGGCGTATTCGGTCGCAGCGTCGACCTCATCGACACCCGAGGCCTTGATCTCAGCGATCAGTTCGCGGCAGGTCTCCCGTGCCGCTGTTTCCCAGTGGTCGATGGCCTTTGGCGAGAAGAACTCCAGAAGGAACTTCCGAGCGATCGCGTGAAACGGCGGATCGGAAGTGATCGGTGGGGCGTAGCCCATCGGTCGGGGAACGTCGGGCCGCCAATCGGTGACGATCACGCCCTGAGAAGTGAAGTGCTCGGTGTCCTTCGCGATCCGGGCGACGTCCTCGTGTCGGGTTGGCAGCCATGTCCCACCGAATCGTTCGGTGTGGGCGACCGGACAGGTCTCGCGCAGTTCGTCCCAGATCTCGGGAGCCGACGCGGCGTAGTCGGGATGCGTGTGGTCGAAGTCGGTCGCCCAGTCGGCGACCGGTGGGCGGGGGACATCAGGCATGGGTGCTCCCTAAGAGAATTACAGCGTAAGTCTACGCATCTCCTGTCGGCCCGAGTCCAGTGTTTGTGACCGATCCCACACCCCCTCGCCCCTTCCTCCCGAAATTTGTGGGTTTGAGCACAACAGTTGTGCTCGATCGCGCAAATTTCGGGATGGGGTCAAGGGAGGTCGATGAGGCCGTCGTAGGGGTTGGAGGGGTTGCGCCCGGCGTGGAGGTCATCGAAGCGACGCGACGCCGCCGGAAGGGTGAGGTCGTGGGTGAGAACCCAGAACTCGTCGTTGACGACCGCGTCGTGGACGCGGTCGGCCACGGTGGCTGTGGGGATCCCCATGACACTGATGATCTCGCGCATGGGCGCCATCGTGGCCGCTGAACCGGGCGACATCTCGGCGCCGTCGGTGCGGTTGCGTTCGCTCTCGAAGATCCTCGTGTCGACCAGGTTCGGACAGAGGACGCTCACACCCACACCCTGTTCGTGGGTCTCGCGCCAGAGCGCCTCACTCATGCCGACCACTGCGTGTTTTGTGGCGCAGTAGAGGCCGAGCGACGGATTCGTCACAAGGCCCGCTTCGCTGGCGGTATTGACGACATGACCATGGCCCTGCTCGAGGAACAGGGGTACGAACGTGGTCACGCCATAGGCGACACCGAGCACATTGACGTCGACCGCCCATCGCCAATCGGCCGGTGTGGTCTCGGCCATCGGACCGCCCGGAGCGACGCCGGCGTTGTTGCAGACGAGGTCGACAGCTCCATAGACGGAGAGGGCCTGATCGCGCAGGGCCTCGACGGCGTCGCTGTCTCGCACGTCGGTGAGTACACCGAGCACGCTGGCGCCATCCGACTCGAGTCGTCCGGCCTGCTCGGCCAACGTGTCTTCCTCGATGTCGGCCATGACCACCGACATGCCAGCAGCGATGAAACGTTCTGTCAGCGCGAGGCCGATACCGCTCGCTGCCCCTGTGACGACGGCGGTACGGCCGGCGAGATCTTGCATGTATGCCTCCTGGTCAGAGACTGACGCTAGATCGGGGGACGGCTCTTTCGCGAAAACCAGGCGGCCATGCCGAGGATCAGAGTGAGCACGCTCACGAAGATGATCGCCTCGGGGATGAGCGACTCGCGGACTTCGCCTAGACCGAGTTGGGCCTGAATCGCGGCAACTGTCGGGGGGTCGCCGTCTTGTGCGGGCGCTGGCGTGGCGCTCACCTCCGGTGCTCGGTTGTCGAGGAGCCGCGTGCCGGTGCAGAGGTTCGCTTCGTAGAACCCCTCGTCGACGTCGTTGATCCCTTCGACTCGACCGAACACGACGTAGATCCCGTCGACCTCGAATCCAAAGCCACAGCTCGGCCCGAAGCTTGGTGTGGTGACCGCCTGAACCTCCCGGACTTCGCCCTTGTAGACGTCGGAGACCTGGAGGACCGCGACTTCCGGGTTTTTGCTGCTGCCCGATCGGGCGTCGTAGATCTGCGAGACACTCCCGACAAAGACCGCGTCGGCGAGTTCGAACGCTTCCTCATCGGTGAACCCGACGCACGAGCAAGCGCTCGCCGGGGATGCGGACAAGAAGATGGTTGCCGCGGTAACGAGGGAAAACACCATCGTCGACAGCGTGAAACGGCGCATCAGGACTCCCGGCTGCGCTTGGCGATTCGAGACGCGATGAAGGCGCCGACGATCCCCACGGCGATGAAGCCGATCACGAAGACGCCGCCGCCGGTGAACGGTTCGGCAACGTCGTCGGCTCCTGTGGTGGAGGCGATCAGGGTGGTCGTCGTTGTGGTCGTCGGCGCGTCGGCAATCGGAGCGACCGGTTCGATCGGCGGATCGAGGTTGAGCACATCGGGCCCGTCGGCCCGTGTTCCACCGCAGAGACCGGCGGTCAACTCGCCGATCGGATAGCCCGGTTCGGGCGTGTCGGCGCCTATCCAGTTTGCGAAGACGTAGAACGTTCCCTGCTGGGGGATCTCGAGGCCGCAGCTGGCGCCGCTGTTGGCGGAGTAGATCGCTGTGGTTTGCCGCGCTTCGCCCTTGAAGACATCGGTGACCGCGAAGGTCCAAACCGCGGGGTCGGCTGAGCTGCTGATGCCGTCGCCGTCGGGATCCTGGACGAAGTCGTAGGACAGCAACTCGCCCTGGAACACCACATCGGCGAAGTCGAAATGCTCCTGGTCGGAGCCGAGCCCGCAGCTGCACGCAGCCGCGGTGGGTGTGGACAAGGCGAACACCGTCGACATCACGACGGCGGCGAGGAGCGCCCGTGCAAACCTCACTCAGGTGCCTTCGGCGATGAGCTTGTCGAGTCGGAGTTCGGGCTGGTCGGCCTCGAGCCGCTGCAGCCAGTACGGGCTCTCGAAGAGGGCGAGCATTTCTCCGTCGGATCGCTCTGCCACGGTCACCCCGGTCATGCCGCGCAACTTGTCGGCCGATTCGGCATCGGTGACTCTGGCGGTGGTCCACGCACAGGGATTCATCTCGACCGGAGCACCGAACTCGTTTTCGAGACGATGCTGCGCCACCTCGAACTGGAGCGGACCGACCGCGGCGAGAATCGGCGCCTGATCGCCGACATCGGGCTCGCGCAAGACCTGCACGACCCCCTCCTCATCGAGTTGGGTGATGCCGCTGCGAAACTGCTTCGACCGAGAAGTGTCGAGCGTGCGAGCCACCCGGAAGTGGGCTGGTGCGAACGCGGGCATCTCGGGCCAGACGACCTCGTCGTCGACCCACACGGAGTCGCCGACTCGGAAGTCGTTGGCGTTGACGAGACCGACGACGTCGCCCGGCCAGGCCTCATCGACCGTCTCTCGTTCTTGGCCCTTGACCGACTGGGCGTACTTCGTGGCAAAGGGCTTGCCGGTCGGCCCGTGGGTGACCACCATGCCCCGCTCGAATCGACCGGAACAGACCCGCATGAACGCAACTCGATCGCGGTGATTCTTGTCGGTGTTGGCCTGCACCTTGAAGACCAGCCCAGAGAACTTCTCGTCGAGGGCACGAGGGTTGCCGTCGCGATCCTTCTGCGGGCTGGGCGAGGGCACGAGATCGACCATTGCGTCGAGAATGAGGCGCACACCGAAGTTGGTCAGGGCCGAGCCGAAGAAGACCGGCGAGAGCTCACCCGACTCGAACCGCTTCTGGTCGAACTCCCGGCCGATGGTGTCGAGGAGTTCGGCTCCCTCGGCCGCCTCGAGCCAGAGCTGGCCTTCCTCTTCGGCCGCCTGAGCCGCCGGCACGATCTCTTCGGGCGCCTCGGTGGCGCCTCGAGCGGTGCGCGTGTAGCGGACGAACTCGTCTCGTTGGCGATCGATCACGCCGCGAAACTTTTCCCCGTCGCCGACCGGCCAACTCATCGGCACGGGTTCGAGCACGAGCTGCTCCTCGATTTCGTCGAGGAGCTCCAGCGGGTCGAGCGAGGGCCGGTCCCACTTGTTGATGAACGTGACGATCGGGATCTCGCGGTCGCGGCAGACCTCGAACAACTTGCGGGTCTGGGCCTCGATGCCCTTCGAACCGTCGAGCACCATGATCGCGGCGTCGGTCGCGGCCAGCACTCGGTAGGTGTCCTCGGAGAAATCGCGGTGACCAGGGGTGTCGAGAAGGTTCAACACATGGTCGCGATACGGGAATTGGAGCACCGTCGATGTGATCGAGATACCGCGCTGTTGCTCGAGTTCCATCCAATCGGAGGTGGCCGACCGTCGGTCGCCCTTGGCCTTGACTGAACCTGCGCCCGTGGTGAGTGCGCCGCCGTAGAGAAGGAACTTCTCGGTGAGCGTGGTCTTGCCCGCGTCGGGGTGCGAAATGATCGCAAACGTGCGTCGGCGCGCAGCTTCGGAGCGGGGGTCGGCCATGGCCTCCAGGCTAGAGGGCCGCGGCGGGGCTGCTGGTCGAATGTCGTAGGGTCGGACCGATGGGGCTCTTGATCGTGATTGGTTTGGGCCTGCTCACCATCGTGATGGCGGTGACACCCCGCTTCCTGCGGGCCGATGTCCGCGGGCGTGTCGCCGGCCTGGGCATGGGCCACACGCCCGATGGCGTATCGATGCCCGCGGGCGACGGCCTTCGCCAGGTGTCGATCACCGGTGAGATCACCGCTGGAGTGATCCAGGCTTCGTTGCGCGACGAGGGCCTCGACGTGCAAGTGCACAGCAGTAGCGGCGGCGGATTCGGTGGCATCGGCTCGGCCTACTTCTTGCTGTACCGAGAAGAGAACGAGGCTCGAGTGATGGAGGCTGTCGCCGACCTAGCGACACCGGAGTGAAGCTGGGCGCCCTGCTCAGGTGAGCGCCCGCACCAGCAACGCAATCAACAGGATCGCGGCGATCGCACCGAAGAGAATCAGTGTCTGCGAGCGTGAGCGGATGTCGAGCATGGGTCAGGTGTCGCGTTCGACCACGTAGTCGGCCATTGCCCGTAGTGCGTCGCGACTGCCGTGATGATCGGGCAGTGCGGCGATTGCGTCGAGTGCCGTGGAGAGAAGATGCTCAGTCTCGGCTTCGGAAGCGGCGACGGCACCGGTGTCGACCATCACCTGCTGAATGTCGGCGATGTCGTCGGTGCCGATCTCGCCGCCGACCTTGTCGAGCACACTGAGCTGGGCTGGAGTGGCCGCCTCGCGAGCGAGCGCGAGGAGCACCGTGGGTTTGCCTTCCGTGATGTCGTCGCCCACCGGCTTGCCGGTGCGTTCGCTGTCGCCGAAGGCGCCGAGCATGTCGTCGCGCAGCTGAAAGGCGATGCCCAGCGGCATTCCGTGGGCTGCGAGATCATCGGCGAGATCGGCTCTACCGGCGATCGCCGCGCCGAGCTGTAGGGGCCTCACGATCGTGTAGCCGGCGGTCTTGTTGCGCATGATCGTGCGGGCCTCGTCGGCGGTGACGGCGCCCCGTGCTGTTCCCAGCACGTCGAGGTACTGACCCATATTGAGCTCGGTGCGCAGTGCATCCCAGATGCGCCGCACGTCGTCGGATGCATTGCCGACACTTCGATCGGCCATCACCATCGCGATGTCGCCGACCAGAATCGCGGCGGCTTCGCCGAAGCGTCGATCTTCGCCCTGCCAACCACCCTCGTGGTGACGTTCGATGAACCGGGCCCACACGGTTGGCGCGCCGCGCCGAGTCGGCGACCCGTCCATGACGTCGTCGTGGACGAGGGCAAAGGCGTGGAGGAGTTCGAGCGCACAGCCCGCGCCGAGCGCTTCGTCGGAATCGGGATGGCCACCGCCGATGACCCACCCCCAATGGCAATACGCCGGGCGAATGCGCTTGCCGCCACCGGCCACGAACTCCTGGAGATCGGCGAGCGGCACATCGACAGCGGGGTCGAGCTGATTCCAGGTGGCGCGCTCGCTCGCGAATACCTGCTCAAGCGCCGCGTCGACTCGCTTCGCGACGTCGAGTAGCTGCGCGGGGGCGTCGCTCACTCGCCGTCCAGGTCGAGCGTGATGTCGTCGTCCGGTGCGGGGCTGTCGTCCTCGGCTGTGTCGGCCGGCGGCTCGGCATCGAGTGATGCCACGACCTTCTCGACTTGGACACGCGCCGCGCCGATGCGGTCGCGGCAGAGGGTGATGAGTGCGGATGCTCTCTCCACTCTGGATGCCAGCACGTCGACATCGAGATCGTCGTCTTCGAGGTCGTCGAGGATCGACTCGAGCTCAGTCATTGCCTCGGCGTAGCCGATCTCTTCGTCGCTCATGTTGGCTGCTCCGGGTGGTGGACGAGTTCGGCGGGCTCGGTGTCGGTGATGGTACTGGTGGCCGTTCCGTCGGCGACCCGAGTGGTGATGGAGGCTCCTGGTCCGAGCTCGGCAATCGAGCGTACGACGCGGCCATCGGGGGTGCGGGTGATCGACCAGCCCCGGGCCAAGGCGACCGCAGGATCGAGAGCGCGCACCTTGGCTTCCACGATGTCGATGCGGTCCGCCGCTCTGCGCAGGGCATGGCGTCGGGCGACATCGATGCGGGCGACCGCGAGATCGAGTTGGGCACGAGCGCGCTGGTCGGCGCGCTGGGCGGCTCGGGCGAGCCGTTGGGAATTCTGAGCCAGGCGCCCGTCGGCGCGGTCGATGGCACCGAGCCCGGCGGTGACCACACCACGGCGGGCCAACTCGATGCGGTGCTCGGCGCGGTCGATGGCGCGGCGTCCACCACTCACGACCTCGCGCTCGCAACGAGCGAGTCGCTCCAACCATTCGGCGACATGCGCCACCGTGAGCTGGGCTGCCGCAGTCGGTGTGGTGGTGGCGGTGTGGGCGACTTCGTCGGCCACGCTTCGGTCGATGTCGTGGCCGACTCCGGTGATCACCGGCACGGCGGCGCCGGCGATCGCCCGGGCGACGAGCTCGTGATCGAACGTGGCCAGATCGGTCTTCGAACCTCCGCCGCGCGCCACGATGATGAGGTCGACTCCGGCTTCGTCGGCGGCGCGAATGGCGGCGGCGACCCCCGACTCGGCCCCGAGCCCCTGCACGGGTGTGTCGACCTCGACGAGGGTGAACGCGAACTCACTGCGCTCGAACACGGTGGTGATGTCGGCGTGGGCGGCGCTGCCAATGGAGGTGACCACCCCGACCCGTAGGGGCACGGGTGGTATTGCGTGACCGGCATTGGTTCGCAACAGCCCTTCGGCGGAGAGTGCAGCCATGAGCGCGTCGCGCTCGGCAGCAAGACGGCCGAGTGTGTAGGTGGGGTCGATCGCCGACATGCGGAACTGCACGCGCCCCTGGGGTGAATAGAAGTCGACCACCCCCTGGATCCGGATGCGGACGCCATCGCTCATTCGAATCGGATCGCCGTGACGCTTCAGTAGCCGGTTGACGCGGTCGCGATTGTCGCGAAAGAGAACGACGGGCATCGTGGCCAAGGGCGCGGCGCCGGGGGTATCGGCGGGCTCGGTGAGGTCGAAGTAGACGTGGCCGTTGCGCGACCGGTTGATGCCGCTGATCTCCCCCTCGACCCAGACGCCGTAGGGCATCGATGCCTCGAGCGCGGCCCGGATCACGGTGCCGAGCTCGCTGACTGTCAGGGTTTGGTCCTCCACGTCAGGAACCGTAGTGCGCGCTGCTGACAGCGAGATCAGGCGGCGGCGCGCTCGGCTCGTCCGGCGACGAGCCCGGCACCGACGAAGACGACCGCGGCGCAGAAGAAGGCGGTGGAGAGGCTGGTGGCGGAGGCCAGCGCACCGAGACAGACGCCGCCGATGATCTCACCCGAGGCGTGGGCCTGGCTCATGAACGAGAGCACGGTCGCCCGGGCATCGGACTCGTCGTGGCGATTCGCGATGAGCGTCTCGAGTGGCTGGGTTCCGAAGCGGAACGCCTCTTGCGCGACGAGCGCAACGAGAACGAGCGCCAGGAGGTCGCTCGCCGCGACCACTGCGACCGCCGCGGCTGCCGACAGGTACAGCATCGTCATCCAGCGAGCGGCACCGTGGGAAACGACCCTCCTCTCGACGAGTCGGAGCGTGACGAGGGCAGCGGCGGCCTTGGCCAACATGAGCAGGCCCACCAGGACCACCTCATCGATCTCGTCAGGGATGCCGACTTCGAACAACCGGGCGACGTCGAGCCGGTCGATCACCTCGGACGCGAATCCGCCCAACAGAGTGCTGATGGCGATGAGCCGCAGCGACGGTGTGCGCCAGGTGAGCCGACCGCCCAGCACGAGTACGCGGCGAAATTCCGCAGTGCCCTGGCCTGGATGACGGGTGAAGCCCGTCTCGGGCATCACCGCGAGAAGAACAAGTCCCCACACGAAGAGGCTCATGCTCGGAACAACGATCGCTCCCGTCCGGGTGAGGACGAGATTGAGGAGCAACGCGATCGGCACGCCGGCGGCGTTGGCGATGACTTCGACTCGGCTTCGGCGCAAGACCAGCTGCTCGACGCGTTCGGGGTCGCGGAGTTCGTCGGTGAGCCAGGCAACGTCGGCCCCGGATTGCATGGTCCACCCGATGCCCCAGACCACCTGACTCAACGCGATCAACCAGAACGCTTCGAAGACTCCAGCGAGCGCCATCGCGGGCCCCATCACGAGGAATGCCAGCGTGATGGACAGCCGTCGACTGATCACATCGGCGATCACTCCGGTGGGGACCTCGCTGGCGAGCACCCCCAACTCGAGCGCGGTCCCGAGCAGGGCGAGCTGGTACGGCTCGAGCTCGAGGTCAGCGACCAGACGAACCCCGAGGACGATCCACTTGGCTGAAGTGCCGGCTGCCATCACCGCCGTGGAGGCGAGGAAAATGGTGGCCGGGTCGACCCGCCGTTGCACCGAACGGCTCAGTCGAGGTCGTCGAGATCGTCAGCTGCTTCGACGTCTTCGCGACGGATGCCGAGCACGAAGAGAATCGCATCGAGGTATGGCACCGAAAGTGACGTGTCGGCAACTTCTTCGACAATCGGCTTCGCGTTGAAGGCAATGCCGAGTCCGGCCGCGGAGAGCATGTCGAGGTCGTTGGCACCGTCGCCCACGGCGACGGTTTGTGAGAGCGGCACGTCGCCCTGCGCGGCGATCTCGCGTAGGAGCGTGGCTTTTCGTTCGCGGTCGACGATCGGGCCGGCGAGCTCGCCCGTGAGGTTTCCGTCGACGATCTCGAGCACGTTGGCGTGAGCCTGATGCACGCCGAGGTCGGCGGCGAGCCGGTCAGTGAAGGCCGTGAACCCTCCGCTCACGATGGCGACCGTGTAACCCAGACGGCGGAGCGTTCGCACGAACGTGCGAGCGCCTGGCGTGTAGCGAAGATTGGCCCAGGCTCGATCGATGGCTCCCTCGTCGAGGCCGCCGAGCAGCCGTACTCGCATGCGCAACGACGACTCGAACTCGATGCCGCCCTCCATTGCGTCCTGCGTGATGCGCTGCACCTCTTCGAGGCAGCCGGCCTCGGCGGCCAGCAAGTCGATCACTTCGTCCTGGATGAGCGTGGAGTCGACGTCGAGCACCACAAGGCGCTTGGCCCGGCGACCGAGGCCCTCGCGTTGGATGGCGACGTCGATGCCCGGGTTGGCCGCGGCCGCGTGGAGCAGGTTGCTGCGCAGCTTCTCGTCATCGCCGTCGCGGACGAGCATCTCGTAGCTCATCACCGGGTAGCGAGAGAGGCGGATGATCCGGTCGATGTTGGCGCCGGCGTCGGCGATGGCAGCAGTGGCGGCGCCGATCTCGGAGGGCGTGAGTTCACGTCCGAGGATCGTGACGACGTGGCCCCGAGCCGCGAGCGTCGGGGTGGACGACACGATGTCGAAGTCGACCTCCATGCCTTGATCCCACCCGAACAGCAGCACGTCGCGGAGAAGATCGCGGCCCTCGGGCACGTTGACCGCCACTCCGAGGGTGAGCTGACCGCGGATGACGATCTGCTCGATGTCTTGTACCTGGGCTCCGGCATCGGCCAAGACGCTCATGAGTCCGGCCGTGACTCCGGCGTGGTCGGGCCCGGTGACTCGAATCAGAACGGTCTGATGGTCCGGGGGTGGCTCCGTGGTCACCTCTCCAGGGTAGGCAGTTCGCCTGCGGCTGAATCTTCATTTGCTGAAGTCGCCACGGGGGGGCGCCAAATTTGTTTGGTTCGGGTGTGGCGCGCTCGGGTGGTTCGGCCCTCTCACTGGTGTGATGACCGAAGAGCGGACGATCGACGTGCTCCTGGAAGAGGCGCAGCGACGGCTTCGTCGGGCCCTGCCGGCGGCGGTGGGTTTGCAGGCCACGCCGGATGCCATCGGCGATGCGTTGGCGTGGGCCTGGGAACACCGCGACCGGGTGGTCGCCTTCGACAATCCCTATGGCTATCTGTACCGAGTTGCCGTCAACGCAGGGCGCCGTCAACAGCGCCTCCCCGACCTTCCTCCGGTCGATACCGCCCGCTTGCCTGAGGTCGAGCCGGGTCTGGTGCCGGCGTTGGCGACGCTCTCGCCGATGCAACGCCAGGCTGTGTGGCTCGTCCACGCCTGCGACTGGACCTACGGCGAAGCCGCCGAGGCGCTCGACATTTCGGCGTCCGCCGTCGGCACTCATCTGACACGAGGAATGGATCGGCTGCGTGCCGCGATCATCGGAGAAGAAGCCCATGGCTGATCTCGAACGACAGCTTCGCCTGTACGCCGACCAGGTGGATGGTGTGGTGGGCGGTGTCGACCTCGGTTCACCGCGAAGCGCCCGGCGGTGGGTTGGCCTCGCCGCGGTTGCCGCTCTACTCGTTCTGGTCGGCGTCGGTCTCGTGTTTCTGACGGATGAGGAGGCAGCCGAAGATCTCAAGACAGAAGTGCCGGAGACGACGACGACGGTCACGCCGACGACCTCGACCGCCGCTCCGCCTTCCCCGGAACGCGAGGTTGTCGAGGTTCCGTCGGTCATCGGTCTCTTCTTCGACACCGCCGATGTCACCCTCCGAAATGTCGGTCTCGTCGTGGCACCCGAGTTTCGAACGGTGCCCTTTGGCGATCCGCAGGTCGGACTCGTCCTCGAGCAATCGCCACAGTCGTTCTCGATCATCGAGGTGGGTTCGGAGGTCGGTGTCGTCGTCGGCGAGGCCGGCCCGCTGCCACCTCCGATACCGGAAGACGAGGTCATGGTCGTCGTGCCGTTGGTGATCGGGCTGTTCTACGACAGCGCGGAACTCACGCTCCGCAACCAGGGACTCATGCCGGTCGTCGAATTTCGCTTGGTGCCGTTCGGTGATCCGCAGATCGGACTGGTGATCGACCAGATGCCCGGCGGGTTCGAGTCGGTTCCGGATGGAGCGGACGTGGTCATCGTCGTTGGCGAGGCGGGGGAGCCACCGGAGTAGTCGGCCGATGGTCTGAGAGGAATCTCGAATTCTGTGTAGCGCGCCGCTGAGGTTCGCCGGTCTGCAAGGTTGAGAGGCAGATGAACGGCGATTTCGACGAGTTCGTGAAGGAGGTCGAGCCTGTGTTGCGACGCGCACTTACCGGATGCATGCCCCAGGACCAGGTTCACGATGGCCTCGCCGAAGCCTTCACCTACGCGTGGGAACACTGGGACGAGATGGGCGACATCGAGCGGCCCGTCGGCTACCTCTACCGCGTTGCCCAGTCGAAGACTCGGAGTCGTAAGCAAGGCCTTCTTCCGTGGAAGGGCGATGCCGCGATCCCGGATATCGAGCCAGAGTTGCTACCGGCCCTCGAGGCCCTTCCCTCCAGTCAGAAGACAGCCGTCTGGTTGGTGACAGCGTGCGGGTGGTCGCAGGTCGATGCCGCTGAAGCGATGGGGATCGCTCCCTCGAGCGTGAGCACCCACGTGGCTCGTGGTCTCGACTCGATCCGACAGAAGCTCGGTGCAAGCGCATGACCGACTTCGAGGAGCAACTCCGCCGCCTTGCGGAGGGCAGGGCCGAGATGGTCGAGCCGTTCTCAGCGGATGAGATCGAGACGGAAACCGCGGAGATCATCCCATTCTCCCCCCGGCGATGGCCCACGGCGGTCGCGGCTGCGCTGCTCGCGATCGTGGGAATCGGCGCCGGCCTCTTCGCGTTGTTCGGCGGTCCCGAGGGCGGGCCGGCCGAGTTCGCCGAGGGCACCACTTCGCTCGACTCTGACGAGGATGCGATCTCCGTACAAACCACGTCCACCGTGCTCGGCGATCTCACGATCCCCGATGTGATCGGCGATGACGTCGACGACGCCGCGGCCGCGCTCCGTGAAGCCGGTCTCGATGTCGAGCTCAGCTACCTCGTTGTGACCGAGGGCGAGATCGTGGGCGACGTGATCGACATGATCCCGTCCGACATCACCACTGCAGACGGCCGCCTTGTCGAGCTCATCGTTGGTCGTCTCGCCGCCCAGACGCGGTCGACCGACCCGTGCGGCCGCCAGGCCCATCTGCTCGGTAATCTCGACGGTGACTCCCTGCTCGATCGCATCTACCCGCGCTTCACCGATGGCCGCATCACCGAGGTCGAGGTCTGTACGGGTGAGGGGCTCCGCACCGTGGCGAGCGATCTCGACCTTCACCGTCTCGAGATGGTCGCTGATTTGGATCTCGACGGTCTCGACGACCTGATCGCGTCCGTCGATGTGGCGGGAACCGAGAGTCGCGTGCTCGCCCTCGTCGACGGCGAGTTGACCCAGCTGCCCGACGTGCTTCGAGTGGGTCCCCGCGCCGACGGCACCATCGACTGGTGGGGATGCCGAGCCTTCGCCGTGGGGGGTGCGTCGAGACTCGGTGTCGGAACACTCTCTCCCCAACTCGACGACACCGTCTCATGGACGATCACCGAAACCTTTCTGCTCAACGCGATCGACGGAGAGCGGGTCGCCGGTTCGGGTGACGCGGCATCTCTAGGAACTACCGGTTGTCGCTCACTTCAAGATCCGCCGCCTCGCTGCGACATCAAGGACCCGGATGTCGCGATGATCGGCGACGTCGATGGTGACGGCCTCGACGACTGGGTTTCTCCTCGCGACGACGTGATGTGTCTGGGCAATCTCGTCGTAGCGCCGCTCGGCGCGGCGGCGATCGATGCGGGAACGTGGTTCCTCGATGACATCGACGACGATGGAACGCTCGAAGTCTTCATCGGGCAGACCACCGCCACGACGATCGACGTCCGCCCGTACTCGATCTCGGTCGACGGCACGATCACCGGGGCGGCCGCGGAAGACTGCTGTGTCCAGACAACTCCCGACGCGGCCGGCTCGACGTCCGGCGAAGCGGGGCGCTGGTTCTCGTGCCGGGCCGGCACCGATGAACGTGCGGCCGAGCTCGTCTCGGGTCGGTTCTGGATCGACCGCGCCTCGGGCTCGGTCGAGTGGACCCTCGATGTGGGTGCCGGCGCGAGTCCCGATCTCACCTACGTCATGCAGTTCGATGACCCTGTCGCCACCGACGCCTGGATCCCCGGCAACGGATGTCGCAACAGTGTCGGCGTCTGGAAGGCTCCCGCCACGATCCGATTCGACGATGACGGACGAGCGACGGCCGACTCGATCGCCGCGTTCAACTTGTCGATTTCCTCCGACGACTCGGCCCGTCGCGTCGTGCGGCTTCGCGAGGCGTTGGGGATCGCCGATCAACTGGGTGGGGGCGAAAGCACCGGCCCCTACCGCGAGAACGTCGCGGAAGGGTTCTTCGAAGTCAACGGCCATCTCGACGACTCCGTCGCCGGTACCCGATGGGAGTTCGAGTTCTCCGACGACGGGTCGACACTGCTCTCCATCGGTCGTCTCTGGAGTTGTCAGCCGGATCGCGGCCACACCGATTTCTCGCGGGAGCTCTGCTCATGAGGCGACTCCGGTTCGAACTCGCCGCCATGGCCCTGATCGTGGTGCTCGCGAGCCTCTCGGTCTTTGCGACCTTTGGTTCCGCCCGCTCGGGTGACCTGGTCTTCTGCCGAATGGTCGAGGGAGGCGTCGTCGTGGGCGCAACCACCGACTGCTCCGATGCGATCGACGGCGCGCTGATTGCCGAACCCTCCAACCCCTCCCCGGGGGAATCGGTGGTCGGCGCGCCGCTCAATCTCATCTGGAACGACGCATCGGGATGACGACGCCGACGGCCCTACGTGGGCTTGCGCTTGGTTCTCCTTCTCGCGTTGATCGCCACAGCCTGCGCCGACGACGCGCCTGGCGGGGCTGGCTCACCCGACGACGTCGTCGATCTGCCGACGTCGAGTACCCGCCGTGTGATCGCATCTATGACCCGGTCAGCGGTGCTTTCACGGCTCTTCGCCAAGGCGGCTCGGCCAGTGTTGCCTGATCAGGTGTGGTCGGCGCGCACGAGGGTTTCGTAGAGCTCTTCGTAGAGACCGCCGGCATGACGGAGCTCTTCGTGGTTGCCCGTCTCGACCACCCGTCCCTCGTCGAGGACCACGATCAGGTCGGCATCGGTGATCGTCGAGAGGCGGTGGGCGATCACGAGCGATGTGCGACCGCGGAGTGCGTGGGCCAGCGCCTCTTGCACGTGAGCTTCGTTCTCGGTGTCGAGGTGTGAGGTCGCCTCGTCGAGCACGACGATGGCCGGGTCCTTCAACAGCATGCGGGCGATGGCCAGGCGCTGCTTCTCGCCACCGGACAGTCGATAGCCACGCTCGCCCACGACGGTGTCGTAGGACTCCGGCAAGGCATCGATCACGTGGTGGATTCGAGCGGCGCGACACGCGTCGTGCACTTGGTCGTCGGTGACCTCTGGACTGGCATAGCGAAGGTTGGCTATGACGCTGTCGTGAAACAGGTGGGGGTCTTGACTCACGACGCCGATCGAGCGCCGCAGCGACTCCTGGGTCAGTTCGCGCACGTCGTGGCCGTCGACGAGGATCGCTCCCTCGGTGACGTCGTAGAGCCGCGGGACCAATGAGGTGAGGGTGGTCTTGCCGGCGCCCGACGGACCGACGACGGCGACCATCTGGCCGGGCTCGATCTGGAGATCGACGTCGCTGAGGACGTCGTGGGCCGAAGCGGTTGTCTCGCTGCCGCCGAGTGATTCGGGCGTGCCAGGTGGCGGATCGGGGTAGCGAAACCCGACGTGGTCGAAGGCGACTCGACCCTTCGGGTCGACGAGGTCGACCGCGTCAGCGTCGTCGGTGATGGCGTTGGGTGCATCCAATACCTCGAACACTCGCTCGAACGAGACAAACGCCGTCATGATGTCGACGCGAGCGTTGGAGAGGCTGGTGAGCGGCATGTAGATGCGCACCGTGTAGAGGCCGAGGGCGATGAGCGTGCCGGCGGAAATACTGCTGTCGATGACCAGATGGCCACCCAGCCAGTAGACCAGCGCCGTGCCGATCGCTCCGACCAACGTGAGCGCAACCACGAACACCCGGCTGTACATGGCGCTGCGAACGCCGATGTCGCGGACTCGTCCGGCGCGTCCGGCGAAGTCGTCGGCTTCCGCTTGGTGACGACCGAAGAGCTTCACGAGGAGAGCGCCCGCCACGTTGAATCGCTCGGTCATCGTGTTGTTCATCGACGCGTTGACGTTCATGCCCTCGCGGGTGATGTCCTGCAGGCCCGACCCGACTCGCCGGGCGGGCAGGACAAAAACCGGCAGGATCACGATCGCGAGAAGGGTGAGGCGCCACTCGAGGAGCAGCATCGCGATCAGCGTGCCGCCCAGCGTGATCACGTTGCCGACCACCGTGCCGAGTGTTCCCGTGAACGCGCGTTGCGCGCCGATGACGTCGTTGTTGAGTCGACTGATCAGCGTGCCCGTCTGGGTACGGGTGAAGAAGGCGAGCGGCATGCGCTGCACGTGGTCGAAGAGACGTACTCGTAGGTCGAAGATCAGGCCCTCGCCGATGCGCGAACTCAGCCAGCGTTCGACCAGGGACAACGCGGCTTCGCCGACGGCCGCGACGACCATGATGATGAACAGCGTGTTCAGGTAGCCACTGTTCTCGTCGACGATCGCCACGTCGAACACCGCTCGGATGAGCAGCGGCGGAAGAAGACCGAGAAAGGTCGCCACGACGATCGTGGCCAGAAACAGTGAGATGTGGGAGCGGTAGGGCTGGGCGAATCCGTAGACGCGACGCCGGGTGGCCTTGTTGATGCTCTTGCCGTCGATGCTCGATCGATCGGCCGACATCGAATGCATGATCTGGAAAGGACTCGGCCCGTTCATGGCGCGAGCCTACGGTCGGCCGGAGCGTTCGCTAGACGGTGTCCCATTCTCACTGATAGTGATATTGGGATGCGTAGACGGTGGTTTTTCGGCGTTCTCTTGATCGCGGCGTTGTTGGCGGGACTCCCCACAGTGGGAAACTCTGCCGAATCAGACACGGGCAGTGGCGGTGAAGAGGCGAACCCGCTGCTACGGGAACCGAACTTCGAGGCGCACGGGGGCCTCGGCCAGATCTCCGTGACGGAGGCGGACCCGGGAGACTCCGTGTACCTCGGGCGTTGGTTCAACAACGCGGGCGCGCTGGGCGTGGAGTTCGTCGAGAATGCTGTCGTCGATGATCTCGGGGCCGCGATGTTTCGGCTGCTCACGCCAGGCTTCTACGTCGCCGCGACGGGCGGGACCGCGGTGTGGGTGATTCGTGTCGGCGATCCGGACGACTCGACGCCGCCGCAATCGTTCTACGACGGGCAGGAGATCAACGAGGGTTTCACCTACATCGAGACTCGCGATGGCACCACGCTGTCGGCCTATGTCGTCCTACCGGGACCGATCGAGGACGGGCCTTACCCGACGGTCGTCGAATACAGCGGCTACAACCCGTCCGACCCGATCAGCGGCCTCAGCCTTGGCGGGGTCGACCCGACGCCGTTGTGTGGATTTCTGCCGACATTGTGCAAGGCGCCGGCCCAGCCCGGTTCGCAGTTGGCCGGGCTCTTCGGTTTCGCGACCGTCGGTGTCAACGTCCGCGGCACGGGTTGTTCGGGCGGGGCCTACGACTTCTTCGAAACCATGCAGGTGCTCGACGGCTACGACGTGATCGAAGCCGTGGCCGCGCAACCGTGGGCGCAGGATCACGAGGTCGGCATGGTCGGCCTGTCCTATCCGGGTATCTCGCAGCTCTTCGTCGCCCAGTCGAATCCGCCGAGCCTCGGCGCGATCACGCCGCTCAGCGTCTACGGCGACACGGGGACCGGAATTCTTGCCCCTGGTGGATTGCTCAACACCGGATTCGCCACGTCGTGGGCGGATCAGGTCCTTCGCAACGCCGAGCCCTATGGCACGGGTTGGGTTCGCCAACTGATCGACGAGGGCGACGAGCATTGCGACGCCAATCAGCAGCTCCGTGGCCAGAATGTCGACGCCACCAAGAAGGCGAGAGCGAACCCGTTCTACACCGATGAGGTCGCGGGGCCGCTCGACATCCGCGAGTTCGCGGGTGACATCGAGGCCGCGATATTCCTCACCTCCGGTTTCCAGGACGAGCAGACCGGCCCGAGCTTCGGCGATCTGCTCAACGAGTTCGACAACGCCGAGTCCGTGCATCAGATCATCTTCAACGGATTGCACGCCGACGGTTTCGCACCGCAGGTTCTCGCCGAATGGTCGGCCTTCCTCGACCTCTACATCGCCAAGGAAGTTCCCTCGAACCCGGCCGCGCTCGGGATCGTCACCGCGGTGTTCACCGAAGGAATCTTCGGTGGCCAGATCCCGCTTCCACCGAGTCGTTGGACCGATGTGGCCACCCACGCCGAAGCGCTCGCACAGTGGGAGTCGGAGGATCCCATCCGCATCCTGATGGAGAACGGCGCTGGTGGCGACCCGTATCTCCCCATTGCTGCCTGGGAGCATTCCACCACGCAGTGGCCACCGACCGGAACCGATGTGCAGCGCTACAAGTTCCTGGCCGACGGGCTTCTCGTCGAGAAGGCCACCGATCCCGAAGGCACCGGCGTCGCGTTCCATCCGAATCCCGATGTCAGCCAGACACGCTGGTGGGTGGGCGGCGACATCTGGTCGAATCCGACGGTCAGCTGGATTCCCCAGCCCGAGGGCGAGAACGCTCGCTTCCAGACCGCCCCGCTCATGACTGATGTGGTCATGGCCGGAACGGCCAGCGTGGATCTCTGGATTCAGTCGGACGCCGACAACGCAGAGATCGAAGTGCTCCTGACCGAGATCCGTCCCGACGGCCAAGAGGTGCGCGTGCAGGTCGGCCAACTCGAGTGGGCCTACCGACGTCTCGACAGTTCCTCGACCGAACTGCACCCAGTGCAGTACGGGCGTGAGGAGAACTTCGTTCTGCTCGAACCCGGCGTGTGGTCGTTCGGTCGAATTCAGATCCCGGCGTTCGCCCATGCGTTCCGTGCAGGTTCGTCGATCCGGCTGACGATCAACACCCCCGGCGGCGACACCGCTCGTTGGGAGTTCGAGCTCGACGGGCCAGGCGCCGAGGCGACCCACGTGATCGGGACGGGCTCGGGGCACCAGTCCTCGATTGCCTTGCCCGTGATCAAGGGTCTCACTGCTCCGACGCCGCTGCCCGAATGCGATTCGCTTCGTGGTCAGCCGTGTCGTACCGCCCCGGCCATCGAGAACTGGGTGATCGACGACGTGACTGCGCCGGCCTAGGCGCGACCCGCGCTTCGCTGGGATCGGGGGCCCGCCGCTAGCGTGGATCGGGATGGACCGACCCACGAGCGCGCTCCTCACAGACCACTACGAGCTCACCATGGTCGCGTCCGCGCTGCGGTCCGGCATCTCCGAGCGCCGCTCTGTCTTCGAGGTCTTCGCACGACGCCTTCCGGCCGGACGGGCCTATGGAGTGGTCGCGGGCATCGACCGATTGCTCGATGCCGTCGAACGGTTTCGCTTCGACGAAGCAACGGTCCTGCACCTCGTCGAGGCGGGGGTGGTTGAAGAGGGCCCGATGACCGACTGGCTCCGCGCCTACCGGTTCACGGGCGACATCACCGGGTTTGCCGAGGGCGAACTCTTCTTCCCCTACAGCCCGGTCTTGACCGTTGCGGGTACGTTCGCTGAGTGCGTGGTGCTCGAGACCGTCATGTTGTCGGTACTCAACCACGACTGTGCCGTCGCTTCAGCTGCCGCGCGCATGGCCGACGCGGCCGGCGGTCGTCTCCTGATCGAGGGGGGATCGCGCCGAACCGACCCGGAGTCCGCCGTCGCCGCGGCCCGGGCATCGCATGTCGGCGGGTTCGACACGACCTCCAATCTCGAGGCCGGTCGACGCCACGGGATCCCCACTGGTGGCACCACTGCGCATGCGTTCGTGCTCGCTCATGGATCCGAAGAAGAGGCGTTTGCCGCGCAACGTGACGCGCTCGGCGAGCAGAGCACGTATCTCGTCGACACCTTCGATGTGATGGAGGGGATCCGCCGAGCTGTCTCCGTCGTCGGCACCGGTATCGGCGGTGTGAGGATCGACTCCGGTGAGCTCCTCGCCGACAGCCGCGCCGCTCGTGAGCTGCTCGACAGCCTCGGCGCCACCGACTGCCGCATCGTCGTGTCGAGCGATCTCGACGAGTTCCGCGTGGCGGAGCTCGAGGCCGCGGGTGCACCGATCGATGCCTACCTCGTCGGCACCAGTCTCGTCACCGGATCCGGACACCCCACGGCGCAGATGGTCTACAAGTTGGTCTCGATCGCCGACCACGACGGAGCTGCTTCGCCTCTTCGGGCGGTGGGCAAACTCTCGCCCGGCAAGCGCACGATCGGCGGTCGCAAGGACGTGCATCGCACGTTCGACTTCCACGGGCGCTATCACAGCGAAGTGTTGTCGGTTCTCCCGGTCGAGCTGCCCGACGACGCAATGTCGCCCCAGGTGCCATTGGTTCGGGATGGCGAGGTGGTTGCCGATGTCACCGATCCCGGCGAGGCCCGAGCCCGATGCTTCGAGCGCCGCAGTCATCTGCACTCCGACGATCGCACGCCATGGCCGGCCACCACGCCGGCCATTCCCACCGTGTGGGAGGGCGTCGAAGAACCGCTGTCAGCCGCGGTGGCCAACGGCGGCCGAGGAGCCACCACATGAGCCGGGCCCTGGTTGTCGTCGATGTCCAGAACGACTTCTGCGAAGGCGGGTCGCTCGCGGTCGAGGGTGGCGGCGACGTCGCCCGTTCGATCACCACCCTGGTTGGCACCAACAACGGTCGTGACATCTACGACCTCGTGGTGGCCACCAAGGACTGGCACATCGACCCGGGCGGCCACTTTGCCGATCCGTCGGTCGGCCCGAACTTCGTCGACACTTGGCCCGTCCACTGTGTCGCAGATACCGGCGGGGCTTCCTTCCATCCGGATCTCGACATTGCGGTCGACGAGGTGTTCCTCAAGGGACGCCACACTGCGAGCTATACGGGCTTCGACGGCGGCTCACTGACCGACGAGTCGGTCCTGCTCGGAGATTGGCTGCGCACTCGCGACGTCACCGAAGTCGACATCGTCGGCCTGGCAACCGACCACTGTGTGAGAGCCACGGCGATCGACGCAGTGGGGGCGGGATTCACCACGCGCGTGCTTCTCGAGCATTGCGCCGGCGTCGCGCCCGACACCACCGACTCTGCCCGACTCGAGATGATCGAGGCTGGAATCACTCTCGTATGAGTTCGGCAGCCGATCCCGGTTGGGGCGCGGCAATAAGGAAGTTGCCGGTTGCCTTGCTTCCGACGCGAGGGATGCGGATGGCCGTTTCATCGGTCGACGGCCTCAGCGTGATGCGCGTGCTCTGGATGACCTTCATGTCGGCCATGCTGCTGATGGCCGTCGCGGTGATCGTCATCGATCAGGTGCTTCCCGGCGGTGGCGTCGACGGACGCGTCGTCGGCGGTGTCGTCGTGGCCGTCAGTGTGTTCGCGCAGATCGTCGCGAACAAGTTCGTACCCGAAGTCGCGGGGTCCACCATGAGCGCGGTGCGAGAGACCGCTCAGCGATCGTTCTTCGTGCGGATTGCTTTTGCCGAGCCGGCTGCACTGCTCGGCTTCCTGGGCTTCGTCGTCAGCGGAAACGCCGCGGTCTACGGCCTCGGCTGCGTGGTCGGGATGGCCGGTCTGTTCGACGCCGCGCCAACCGCGGCCTGGATTCGCAAGGGTCAGGACCAGCTCAAGGGGTCGGGTTCCGATGTCGAGCTTCTGGCCGCCCTGGTGAGCGGCGGCATCACTCGCTGATCGAAGTCAGCACCAATGAAAGTCGTGGATGCCGATCCACTGGAACCCGGTCAGCGCGGAGTCGTCTTGATGGCGGATCAGGAGTCGCGTGATGGGCTGGTCGAAGGTGACGAGCACGTTTCCGGTTGGGGTGCTGCTCGGGAGAGTGCCCCGCACGGTTCGGCTGTTTATCTGCGTCTGCGACCCGCCGAGGGCGAAGGAGGCGGGGTCGATTCGTGGTCCCGGTCCGTCCCTTCCCGTGACCCGGACAGTGTCCTCGAAGTCGTTGGACGTGAATTCCGCACGGTCGACATCGACGATGTAGAAGCTCGGGCAGACGGGTTCGGAGAAGTCGAATCGCAGTCGCACGAACTCGCCGAACGTGGCGCCGTTCATTCCGGTGACCACCGGGTTGTCGAGGCCGTTCATGAGTCCGTTGAAGATCACGCCGTTGTAGGTCGGGTCCTGCACCCCGAACGGGTCAGTCATCGTGAAGTTGATCGTGACGCTTCCGTCGTCGGATGTGAAGGACGACGGGAGGTTGCCGCTGAACCGGGAGAAGTCGACCTGGAGCGGCGCTGATGCGCAGCTCCCGGTGGCGGCTGATGCTCGATCGAGCGACAGGATCGATGGGGCGGCCCACATGCCGGCGGACGCGACGGCGCCCGTCTTCAGCATCGATCGTCGAGTCACCTCTGAGGAGGTGGGTCGCGAAGAAGAGAGAGAGTTCTCCTGCTCCATCGTTTCTGATTCGGCGCAAGCAGCGCCGAAGTGAGTGCGAGGCGCCAATTCTGCCCGCTTGGCCCAGACTCATCTATTCATGACTAATCCTTGAAAGATCACTGAGACCGCATGGATAAGTGATAGATTGGTGCCATGACCTCCGAAATGCAGATCTCCGACGAGCAAAATCTGATGCTCACCATCGCGGTCAGCTGGGAAGGGCTTTTGGCGCAGATCGAGAGCGGGCTGGGCCACATCAAAGGGATCAGCTTTGCGGAATATCGGCTTCTGCGAGCGATCGCGCTTTCGCCCGAAAAGCGGGCCAGCCGAGTAGATCTTGCCGATCGTGTCCACCTCTCTCCGTCGGGCGTCACCCGGGCGCTGCAGCCCCTCGAGAAACTCGGTTTTGTGGAAACCCAACGTGGAAAGCGCGACGCTCGTCTTGCCCTCGCCGCCCTGACCGCTCACGGCGAGGAGCTCGTTCGTGACGCGTCTGCGGTCGTCGACGACGTGTCGTCCGCGATCGTGGCCCGCTCCTCGCTCGGCCCTTCCGCCCGCGATGCGCTGGCCGTCGCTCTCGCGGAGCTGTCGTCGTAGCAGGCCTATCGGCTTCAGTCGCCGAGAAAGAGTCGCACCATGGCATCGGCGTGCAACTCGACGATCGCCGGGTCGCTGGGCTTGATCCCGACCAGCGCCTCGACTTCGGGCGCATTGGCGTGGAGCAGCGACGACGCACCGATCACCAGGTGATAGGCGAGTTCGGGCGGCGTCTTCGAGCCGCGGCCTGCAGCCTGCGACGCTTCCCAGATGGCCATGAAGCCGATGTAGCGGGGGCGAACGTGGGTCTCGATCAGCCACGTGAGGCGCTCGCTCGCTGACGATGCCTCGTGGATCATCATCCGGTTCAGCTCGGGCCGCGCCGCGGCGAAGCGAACGAAACCCCGTATGAGGTTCTCGGCCAGCTCGACCGGATTGGTCGTGTCGGTGGCCAGATACTCATCGATCTCCTCCATCATCCGGTCCATCACCGCATGCCAGAGCGCCTCCTTGCTCTCGAAGTGGTAGTTGATCTGGGGCTGGTGCGCACCGGCGCCGGCGGCGATCGCTCGCGTGGATGCTCCCTCGAACCCGTGGGCCGCGAACTCGACCATGGCGGCATCGATCAGCCGACTACGCACGAGCTCGGAGGTCTTGTAGCTACCTCGCTTCTTCGCGCCCGCTCCCTCGACCATGGTCGGAACGTATCAAACGATAGAAGTTCGACGCGAGGCGGTCGGGGGTCTGCGAGGCTTCGGGTGTGACCTTCACACTCAGGAATTTCGCGACCGGCGATGCCCCGTCGTGCGGGGAGATCCTCGTGTCACTTCCAGAGTGGTTCGGGATCTCCGAGGTCAACGCGGCGTATGTCGATGCGCTTCGACCGGACAACGCGGCCGTCGTGATTGACGGCGATCAGGCCGTAGTGGCCTTCGTCGGACTCCACGTGCACAACGAACGATCGTGGGAGATCGAGGTGATGGGAGTGCGTCGTGAGCATCACCGCGTGGGGATTGGCCGCCGTCTCGTCGCCCACGCTGTCGATCTCGCTGCTTCGGCCGGAGCCCATTGGCTCCACGTGAAGACACGGGGCCCGGCGACCTACGACGACGACTACGAGAAGACTCGACAGTTCTATGTGAGCGCGGGCTTCGAGCCGCTCTACGAATCGCTCACTGAATGGGGCCCGGAAGACGCCGCCCTCATACTCGTGATGGCGCTCGACCCGGGCGGAAACGATCGTTGATTCGGATCGCTCCCATCGCGGCGGCGACGGCGGCGGCGGGGAAAGCGAGAACGAACCATCCCCCGACCTGGGCCAGCAGAAGGTGGGCCGCGCCCAGGCAGCCGATGGTCCATACGGTGCCGACCCAGATCTGGCGGGCGGAGGGCCCATTCGCGGCGACCTCGCGAATTGCCGGGAGAAACATCACGAAGAGAAGCACCGCTATGGCCACGAACGGGATAGTGATCCAAGTGGGGTCAACGTCGTAGTTGCGCTCCTGAGCGCGGCTGTGGGCGGCAAGCAGCGGTCCGAGAAGAGCGGTCATCGACACAGCGATGCTCAGTGCTCGGGAGATGCTCGCCCCGGATGCGGTGATCACCATCCCAGAGAGTCCAGCACACGGTGATAGTCGCTGACCCGCGCGCCGTGACGAGGGTCGACAGCGAGTTGCTCCGACCCCAGGCGAAACAGCAGCGCTCGGGCGATCGACTGGCGTTTCGGGTCGATCATCTCGAGGACGTCGATGCCCGCGTCGTGCCACAGCATTGCGTCGGCCGCCACGATCGCAAGGCTGTGGCTCACCGGCCGAAACAACGGCGCGAAGTCGATCACCGTTGGGATGTCGTCGGGGTCGAAGAACACGTTGCCCGTGAGGTCGGCGTGGACGATCTGTGAAGGCGCCTCCGGTCCTTGGTTGGCGCGTAGTCGCTCCACGATCCTTGTGGCTTCGGCGCCGAACTCGAGAGGCATTGCGTCCCACACGAATCGGTCGGCCACGGCCCAGCGGTCGGTGCGCCCTCGAACCGGTGCCAGGTCGGTCTCACCCAGAGCCGCGAGCGCACTGCTGAAGGATCGTCCGGCGTCGGCGATGTCAGACCAGCGGCCGAGACCGGACCGGAGCCCGGGCACGAAAGTCGTGGCGCTCCATCCGTCGACGGTCCATGCTCCTGTCGTTGCCCGGATCGGATCAGGCACTCGGATCGCATCGCAGCGGATCTCGCTCAGCCGCTCCTGGGCCCATGCCGCGAGTGGCGGGTCGATCACCTTCTTGAGGACGACTCCGCCGACCAACAAGGAGGTCTCGTCTCCTCCGGGCAGCGGCGTTGCTTCGCCGGCAACGTCGAACCCGGCGAGTACGGCCGGTGGTGGCGACATGGTCGGAGGCATGCCCCGAGCGTAGGAGACCTCGGCCACCTGGCTCGGAGCGCCCCACGAACCGTAGATTCGACGCGATGGCTGTCCTGACCCCTGACCTCATCGCCTCCTTCGAGCGAGACGGCTACGTGCTGACGCCCGACATCTTCTCGAAGGAAGAGCTGGATGAATTCGGGTCGGCCGTCGATCGAGCAGTGGCCGGCCGTACGGCCGACGATCATCGGACCCTCGCAGACAAGGGTCTCTATGAGCAGTCCTTCGTGCAGTGCATGCGGCTGTGGGAGACGGATCCCGACGTGGCTCCGCTCACCTTTCATTCCGCTCTGGCGGAGGCAGCGAGCGAACTGCTCGGCATCGAGCGTGTGCGTCTCTGGCAGGACCAGGCCCTCTACAAGGAGCCCGGTGGGCGCGAGACCGACCCGCATCAAGACGCGACCTTTTGGCCCATTGGCGACACACCGCTCGTGTCGGCGTGGATTCCGCTCGCCGGCTCGACGCTCGAGACGGGCACCATGGGCTACGTCCCGGGCTCGCACAAGGCCGGCCGACTGCATCCGGTCGACCTCACCTACACCACCGAGCCCTACGACATCTTGTCCGACCCGGCGTTGGGCGGAGCCGCGTCGACCTATGTGGAAGCCGCGCCGGGTTCGGTGATCTGGCATCACGGCCTGACCGTTCACCAGGCCATGCCCAACGTGAGTGATGCCGTTCGCCGGGTGTTCACGGTGGTCTTCATCGCCGACGGCCACCCCCGGACGGATTCCTGGCCGGTGTTCCCCCTCGATCGTGATTCGGTCGCGGTCGGCGAGCCAATGGAGGGTCCCGGCATGCCGATCATCTGGCCCCGCGATCCTGGCGATATCCCGCCGGTTCCTTCGGTACAGGGCGAGGCGACCGGACCGCAGTTTCAGGTGCCCGGTCAATGAACGTTCCGGAGACATCGCCCAAGTCTCCGAATGTCGTCGTGCTCTTCCCCGATCAGCTGCGAGCGGCATCGTTGCCGCTCTACGGGGAACATCAGATCGAGACTCCCAACATCGATCGGCTCGCCGCCGGCGGTGTCACTCTCGAGAACGCGATCTCGAACTGTCCGGTCTGCACCCCGGCCCGAGCAATGCTCGTGACCGGTCGACACCCTCAGACAACCGGGCATCTGATCAACACCACGAAGACGCGCCACGACGAGATCTCGATCGCCGATGCGTTTGCGCACCGTGGGTACCGGACTGGGTGGGTGGGGAAGTGGCATCTCCACACGGGGGCGTGGCCTGCCATCGACCGAATGCCGATGCAGCCTGACTGGGTCCCGACCGGGCGCGACCGGCTCGGCTTCGACTACTGGCGGGCCTACAACCAGCACATGGTGTTCTTCGACGGCTTCGTGCACAAGGGCGACTGGAACTACGAGCGCTGGAACGGCTACGAGACCGAGGGACTCCTCGACTATGCGTTCGAGTTCATGGACGAGTCTGCCGATGACCCGTTTCTGCTCTTTCTCTCGCCTCATCCGCCCCACTACACGCCGGAGAAGTTCGCGCCCGACGAGTACTACGACGGTGTTCCCGATGTGCCGGTGCTCCCCGCCAACGTCGACGACACGTGGGGCGCCGACACTCCGGAGATGTATCGGCACTACCTGGCGATGATCCGCGCCGTCGATGTGATGGTCGGCCGAGTGCTCGACGAACTCGACCGACGCGGGCTTGCCGACAACACGGTCGTCGTGCTCGCCTCGGATCATGGGACCCAAGGCGGAGCCCACGGCGTGCATCCCTGGTTGAAGAAGCACCCCTACGAGGAGTCGATCCACATTCCGGGCATCGTGCGATATCCCGGCGTGATCGAGCCGGCCACGCGGACAGACGCACTCTTCGGGATGCCCGATTGGTTTCCTTCGCTGTGTGGTCTGGCCGGTGTGCCCGTGCCGCAGACCGTGGAGGGGCTCGATCTGTCAGCCGCATGGCGCGGTGAGCCGGTGTCGGGCAACGACGGCTTGTTGCTCATGAACTTCTCGAAGTTCTACGACTGGTTCGGCGATGGTCAGGAATGGCGCGGGATACGAACGGCGGCGGGCAGCTACACCGAGTGGCTTGATGGCCGGCGCGAGTTCTTCGACCTCGACGCCGATCCGCTCCAACAGAGAAATCTGGCCGACGACTCCGGTGCCGCCGCTCAACGAATCGACCACGAGGCGCTGTTGCGAGAGGTCCAGTCCCGCCGCGGCGATGCTCTCGTGGCGAGCACCGCGTGGAGCGACTGGCTCGACCCTCAGCGTCGCGTCGTGCGCAACGCTCATGGGCCGTTGTCGCACCCCGAGTCCGAGCCTGACTGGTCGCTTCTCTGAAGGTACGGTCTGCTGATGACCTACGACATCGAAGTTTCTCGCGACATCGCGGCGGCGCCCGCGGCCGTGTTCGCCGCGCTCACCGACATCTCCCGGATGGGCGAGTGGTCACCGGAAACTCATGCGGCTGAATGGAATGAGGGCCACAATTCTGTTGCCGTCGGAGCCGAGTTCACTGGTCACAACCAATTTGGCGAGAACGAGTGGAGCACGACAGCAGAGATCGTCGAGGTCGTGCCGAACGAGCGGTTCTTCTTCGACTGCAAGGTGGGCGACTTCGTCTTCTCGTCGTGGGGCTACGCCATAGAGGCGACCGATGGTGGTTGCCGCGTGACCGAATACAGCTCGAACCTGATTCCAGAGGAGATGCGCGAAGCGAGCAAAGGCATCTCGGGGGTCGAGGATCGCGGCGTGCACAACCGGGCCGGCATGGAGACGACTCTGGAGCGGTTGGCCGCCGCAGTCGAGTAGACGCCTGACCATGAGCACGAATGGTCCGGTGGTACACGGCTTCAATCTCGTGGTTGCTGACATGGCCGCGTCCGTGGCCTTCTACGAGCTGGTGGGTCTTACGATTCCTGCGGTGTCAGCGGAGTGGGAGGCTCACCACCGAACGGTCGAATTGGCCGGCGGTTTCGACTTCGACCTCGACAGCATCGCCTTCGCCCGACAGTGGAACGAAGGTTGGCCGGATCGAGCCCGCGGTTCAATGGGTGTGCTCGGCCTCCAGTTCGCGTCGCGCGACGAAGTCGACGCGACGCATCGCCGATTGAGCGAGGCCGGTTACGCGACCCAACAGCCGCCCTACGACACCTTCTGGGGTATTCGCTACGCGATCGTCGAAGATCCTGACGGCAACTCTGTCGGCCTCATGAGCCCCGTCGACCCCGACCGACGGTCACGGCCGACTCCGCCCACCTGAGCGCGGCGGCTACGGCTGGTCGAGTGCCCTGACGAGATCGAGTGCTCGGCCGAGCGTGTCGAGTCGCTCGTCGAGCGTCGCTCCCGCGGGATACAGCCGCACCGTGTCGACACCCGCCTTGTCCCAATCGCGAAGACGAGCAGCGATGCCCTCTTCGGTGCCGAGCAGCGTTGTCCCCAAGACCATCTCGTCCGGGATCGCCGCGGCGGCGCCGGTGCGGTCTCCATCGACCCATCGTTGCTGTGCTTCGGCGGCAACATCGGCGAAACCCTGGCGCCCGTAGGCCTGGTTGTAGAAGTTGGTGTCGGCCGAACCCATGCCGCCGAGACTGAACGCGAGGCCCATCTTGCGCTCCTGCACCATCGAAGCAAGGTCGTCTTCATCGCGGGCGAACGCGACCTCAGCCCCTTGGCAAATATCGATCTCGTCGAGCGATCGGCCGCCGCGATCGGCGCCCGCGCGTAGATGAGAAAAGTAGGCGGTCTCAGCCCCCTCAGGCACGAAGCTGGTGCCGATCCATCCGTCGGCTCGTTCGCCAGTCAGCTCGAGCATCTTGGGCGACAGCGCGGCGAGGTAGATCGGGATCTTGGCGTCGGTGCGGATAGAGAGGCGGAGCGCCTTTCCTTCGCCTCCGGGCAGTGGGAGTTTGATCTTCGAGCCGTCGTAGTTGATGCGTTCGCCGGCGAAGGCCTGTTGGAGGACGTCCATTGTTTCCCGCATGCGAGTGAGGGGACCGGCGAATTCGACGCCGTGCAGCCCCTCCATCACCTGCGGTCCGCTCGCACCAAGACCCAGCACGAATCGATCACCCGACATTGCGGCGAGGGTCATCGCCGTCTGCGCGGTCATCGCGGCCGATCGCACCCCGAGCTGCAGGATCGCACTGCCCAGCGTGACGCTCTCGGTGGCGGCGGCGAGGTACCCGAGCGCCGATGGTGCATCGGCTCCCCATGCCTCGGCGACCCACACCGAGTCGATGCCCAATCGCTCGGCTTCACGGACGAACTCGACGAGGTCGGGCCATGGCCCGGCGTCGGCGGTGAGCTGGATAGAGGTGCGCATGGCCTCTTCCTATGCCTCGGCGAGCTGCTTGATGCCCTCGGCGGTTGCGGTCATGTTGGTCCGCCACTCTTCGAGTCGACGATCGACGATCTGCTCTTCGCGGTCGGGTCTGGCCTCAATGGCCGCGGTGAGACCGGAAGGGCCGAATCCCATCTGGCCGGAAAAGACGAGTGTGGTCTGGCTTCCATGCGGCTCGAGGGTGAAACGCCATTTTGCGAATGGGGCATCGGGGCCGCCGGGGTCCCAACCGAACGCGACATCGGGCTGGTAGACGGCCACCGAACAGGGGACGTTCCATTCACCGATTGCCGGGTGCTGGTTGGTCCCGACGAATCGTGCGCCGAGTGCGGGACCGGTGTGGGGTTCGGTCCAGGTCGCCCCCTGGAATTCGCCCGAGAAGCGTGCGGGCATGTTGATGTCGGAGATGAGCGGCCACAGCGCCGAGGGCGACGCGTCGACCTCGACGGAGACGGTCACGGTCGGCAGGTCTGCGTAGAGGGCCATGGAGTCTTGCTACTCCAGGATTGCGTCGGTGGGAAGAGCGACGATGCCGGTGGCTCCGAGCTCTCGCAAGTCGGCGAGCCGGGCCCACAGGTTGTCGCGCTTGACCACGAGGTGCACCGCGACGAGGTCGACTCGGCCCGACAGCGGTAGCAGTGTCGGTGCCGCGAGTCCGGGGAAGATCGTGCCGAGATCGTCGACTTTGTCGGGCGGCATGTGCATGACGAGATACTGCCGGGTGGTTGCTGTGCGGGCTGCCTCCATGCGCAGGAGCAAGCTGGCCACCTCGGCATTGTCGCTCGCTGGCGGGTGCGCGAAGACGGCTTCGCACGAGGCAGCAACTTCGATCGAGTGCAACGAGTTGCGTCGCAAGCTGTTGCCTGTCTCACGCAGATCGACGATGGCGTCGGCCAGACCGCGGGCGCAGATGCCCTCGAGCGAGCCGCCCATTGCGACGACCTCGATGGCGATGCCCTTGGATTGGAACCACCGTCGGGTCCAGTTCGGCAGGTGGGTCGCGACGGTCTTGCCGGCGAGATCCTGCGCTGACGCATAGGGGGCGTCGGTTCGGCAGGCGAGCACGAGATCCGAGCGGGAAAAGCCGAGGTCGATGGCCGGCCAATCTTCGATCTCGTTTTCGAGCGCAGTGTCGGTCGAGATGAACGCGGCATCGAGTCGGCCGGCCCTTAGCCACGCTGCCGCGTCTCGTGGTCGCATCTCGATGAACTCGATGTCTTCGACTACGAGCGCGGCGTTTTCGGTGCCCAGTTGGCGAAGGTTGTAACCCGCGTGGCGGAGAAGATCGAACACGCGGTCGCGCAAACGTCCTTTGGACGGCACGGCCACCCGGGCGCTCATGAGCGGCGGCTTTCGAGTACGGCCAGCACGGCGTCGAGCGGCACGTCGACGGCCACGAGTCCGACCATCAGGTGATAGAGGAGATCGGCCGCTTCCTGCGCCGTGAGCGCCGGGTCGTTGGTGGCTCGGCCCAACTCGAGGCAGACCTCGAATGCTTCTTCCATGATCTTGCGCTGTGCGAGTTCGGGGTCGGCGAGCAGCTGAGCGGTGTAGGACTCGTCCGGATTCGCGTTGCGTCGCGACCGGAGGACCTCTTCGAGTTCGTCGAGAATCACGCCTCCACGCTACGGGCGGGCAGGACCTAGGGTGCGGCCATGACTGAGATCCGAACCGTGGCTACCGGCCTCCAGTTTCCCGAAGGCCCGATCGCGATGGCCGACGGCAGCGTCGTGCTCGTGGAAATCGCCCGCGGCACGCTCAGCCGGGTGAGCGCGGACGGCGACGTTTCTGTCATCGCCGATCTCGGCGGGGGACCGAACGGCGCGGCCATCGGCCCCGACGGCTATTGCCACGTCGCGAACAACGGTGGCTGTTTCGAGTTTCAGGACGTGATGGGCATGACGATCCCCGGCCCGGTTCCCGAGGCATGGACGGGCGGATCCATTCAACGCGTCGACCTGGCCACCGGCGAGTTCGAAACTGTCTACACCGAGAGCTCGAGCGGTCCGCTGCGAGCGCCGAACGATCTGGTGTTCGACGCGCACGGCGGGCTGTGGTTCACCGATCATGGGGTGCGCCTCGATCGCTCGAGCGATCGCACCGGGTTGCACTACGCAAGGGTCGACGGTTCGTCGTGTGTCGAGGTGGTTCACCCGCTCGATTCGCCCAACGGCATCGGTCTCTCGCCTGACGGCAGCCGCCTCTACGCAGCCGAGACCCACACGGGGCGAGTATGGGCCTGGAACGTCACCGCCCCCGGCCAGGTCGATGCCGCAAACCCGATCGGCTCGGGTGGCGGCGACCTCCTCCACGGCGCGGCGGGCATGACCCTGTTCGATTCGCTCGCGGTCGACGGTGATGGCTGGGTCTGCGTCGGCACCCTTGGCGAGGGTGGCATCACATCGATCTCACCCGACGGCACGCAGGTGGAGCACACCGCCATGCCCGATCTCCTCGTCACCAACATCTGCTTCGCCGGCGCCGAGCCCCGTGCCTTCTGCACGCTGTCGGGCACCGGCCAGCTCATCGAGGTCGCCTGGCCTCGGCCCGGCCTCGAGCTCGCCTACACCGCCTGACCACCTCGCCCCCGAGAGAGACCTGACAGGAGTCACCGTGAACCACATTGCGGCCAGTTTTTCCAATGATCCTGGTGTGGCCACAACCGCCCCGGCGGGGCAGATCGGCCACCGTGATCACGTTGACCACACGGCGCAGTTCGAACGGGCGGTGCACAAAGTGCGTGACGGCGTCTGGTCCGTCGTGGGCAATGGGCTGTCCAACCAGAATTTCGTCGAGGGACCCGACGGTCTGATCGTGATCGACACCGGCGAGTCGATCCAGGAGATGCAATGGTCGCTCGACGCGATGAAATCCGAGACCGACGCAGCAGTGGTCGCCGTGATCTACACCCACTCCCACTACGTCGGTGGCACCGCGGCGATCGACGGTGCCGGAGGCGAGATCCCGATCTGGGGCCACGAACGCATCACCGTCAATCGGGAGCGAACCGGCGTGGAGCTCAGTGCGTCGGCCACCCGCGGCGCCGTGCACCAGTTCGGCCTCTTCCTTGGTGACGACGGTCCCGATGGGTTGATCAATGTCGGTCTGGGGCAGAGCTTCCGTCGCTCGGACCATGCGCCGCACGAAGTCGGGTTCATTCCGCCGACGGACATCATGGCCGGTCCGGTTTCGACCGTCATCGCCGGTCTCGAGGTCGAGATGATGCCGGCGCCATCAGATGCCGATGATTCCGTGACGATCTGGTTCCCGGCGCTGTCGACGGCGGTACACAACATCGCCTGGCCGGTTCTCTTCAATGTCTTCGCCATTCGGGGCGAGGAGTATCGCGACCCGCGGATCTTGCTGACCGGGCTCGACCACTTGCTGTCGCTCGAGGCTGAGCATCTCGTGGGCGCGCACGGTGTGCCGCTCAGTGGAGCCCAGGAGATTCGTCAAGAAGTCACGCTCGATCGTGACTCGATCCAGTTCATGTGGGACCAGACGGTGCGGGGTGTGAACAAGGACATTCCCGCCTCCCGCCTCGCCGAGTTCGTGCAGTTGCCCGACCAGTTTTCGAGGGGCGCACTCACGCGTCAGATGTATGGGACCGCGGAGCACCACGTTCGTCAGATCCACCACGGGCTCGTCGGGTGGTTCGATGGCGACGAGGCAAACCTTTTCCCGCTCGATCCCGATGACCGCGCCGCTCGGATGATCGAGGGCTTCGATGGCGCCGATGTCGTTCGGGAGAAGGTCCGCGTCGCTCTCGATGCCAACGATCTGCGATGGGCAGTCGAGATGGCGACGTGGCTCGTCCGCGCCGAGGGGGCGACGGCCGACGATCGTGGCCTTCTGGCCGAAGCGATTCGCACGATCGGCCAGCGGACAACGGCGGCCAACATTCGCAACTGGTGTGTCACTCGAGCCCTCGAACTCGAGGGTTCGCTCGACCTCGACCGGATGCGCACCCATGTGTTCGGTCGCAACGCGGTGCTCGCCGCGCAACCGGCCACCACGGTCCACGCGATGCGAGTGCTGCTCGATCCCGTCGCGGCGGATGGCGTCGACGATGAGCTGCGCTGGCAGTTCGCCGACGGCGCCACGGCCGGCCTCCACGTGCGCAACCATGTGGCGGTGCCGACCAATGGGTCGGCCGCCGATCTCGAGATCGCCCTCGACCTCGAGACATGGGCGGAGCTGTGCTCCGGCCGCACCAACGTGATGGATGCGATCGACGGCGGCCGAGTGGTCGTCTCCGGCGACAGGGCCCGTGTTCAACGAGTCATCGAATGTTTCGATCACACGAGTTTCAAGGCCTGACGATGGACCAGCCGCCTCCCCACGTGCTGCCACCCCGACCGCACGAGTTCGCGGGGGTGATCGCCGACACCTACGCAGAGTCGACCCAGGACTGGCCACCGCCGACGCTCCCTCCCGCCGGTGCCCCCAACATCGTCGTTGTGTTGCTCGATGATCTCGGCTTCGGCCAGCTCTCCTGCTACGGCGGGTCCATCGATGCGCCCAACGTGTCGGCCCTGGCCGCGGATGGGCTGCGCTACAACAACTTCCACACGACCGCCCTCTGCTCACCGACCCGTGCCGCCCTGCTGACGGGGCGCAACCACCATTCGGTCGGCTTCTCCGCCATCGCTGAAATGGCGAGCGGCTTCCCTGGTTCCAACTCGTTTCTTCCCCGATCCGCCGCGTCGATCGCCGAGGTGTTGCGCCAGGGCGGCTATTCGACCTATTGCGCGGGGAAGTGGCATCTCACTCCCACCGCTGAGGCCACCGCGGCCGGTCCGTTCGACCGCTGGCCGCTCGGGCTCGGCTTCGAACGTTTCTACGGCTTCCTGCCGGGTGAAGTCGATCAGTGGCATCCGATGCTCACCGTCGACAACCACCGGATTCCGACCCCCGAGGTGGGCGAGCGCGGTGATCCGTACCACGTGAGCGAAGACATCGTCGACAAGTCGATCACGATGCTGCGCAACCAGCAGCAGGTCGCCAGCGGTCGTCCCTTCTTCCTCTACCTGCCGTTCGGCGCACCGCACTGCCCGTTCCACGCACCGCCTGAGTTCATCGACCACTACCGAGGGAAGTTCGACCACGGTTGGGACGAGGAACGCCAACGGATCTTCGAGCGACAGAAGGCAATGGGTGTCATTCCCGAGGACTGCGACCTGCCCGCCCGCAACGAACTCGTGCAGGCCTGGGACGACCTCTCCGACGACGAACGACGACTCTTCGCCCGGCAGATGGAGGTCTACGCGGGCTTCGTCGACCACACCGACGCCCAGGTCGGTCGACTGGTCGATGCGCTGCGCGAACTCGAGGTTTTGGACGACACGGTCATCGTGTTCATGTCCGACAACGGTGCGAGTTCCGAGGGTGGTCCTCGAGGCGCCACCAACACCGAACGGTTCCGCAACACCATGAATCAGTCGATCGCCGAGATGCTCGTCGACATCGACGAACTCGGTGGGCTGGGAACCGACCCGCACTACGCCATGGGTTGGTCACAGGCGGGCAACACGCCGTTCAAGCGCTGGAAGCGCGATACGCACCGCGGAGCCAACACCGATCCGATGATCGTCCATTGGCCGAAAGGCATCGACGATCCGGGAACGATTCGATCGCAGTACCACCACGTGACCGACCTCTATCCGACCCTGCTCGAGATCGCCGGCCTGCCGGTTCCGACCCAGGTCAACGGGGTCGACCAGATGCCTTTGGAGGGCCACAGTTTCGCCTCGACCATCGGCGATGGCGAAGCCCCCGAAGTCCGCGATGTTCAGTACTACGAGATGCTCGGTAGCCGGGCGATCTGGAGCGAAGGTTGGACGGCGGTCACCTGGCACGTACCGGGCACCGACTGGGACACCGACCCCTGGGAGCTGTATCACCAGGACAACGACTACTCCCAGGCCCACGACCTTGCCGCGCAACACCCGGAGAAGCTCGCCGAGCTGATCGACCTTTGGTGGACCGAGGCCCGTTCCCACAATGTGTTGCCGCTCGACGACCGCGGTCGCGATCGCTTCATCGATCCCACGCGACCCGCGGCGAGCGAGCCCCGCGACCTCTATCGCTACTTTCCGGGCACGGCGCCCGTGCCCAATCCGGGTCTGCCGCGCATCCTGAATTGCCGTCACGCGATCACGGCCCATCTGACACTCCATCGGCCGAGCGACGAGGGGTTGTTGGTCTGCCAGGGTGCCGAGCTCGCCGGGTGGACGCTCTTTGTCCAGAACGGTCGGCCTCGCTACGTGCACAATGTCTTGCGTATCGAGTTCACCGAGGTCGCGGGCGCCGAACCGCTCCCGATCGGCCGAGAGGTGGCGGTACGCGTCGAGTACGAACCGCTCGAACAGGGGTGGGGTCGCGCCCGCATGTTGGTCGACGGCGAGGAGGTCGGTGTCAACGAGCGAATGCGGATCACCCCGATGGGCTACTCGATGGTCCAGGAGGGTTTCGCCATTGGTCGCGGGTGGGGTCCCGCGGTGGCGTACGACGACTACGAGGGAGAGTTCGCGTTCACCGGCGACCTTCGCTGCGTCGAGCTGGAGACCGATCCCGACTCCCAGGTCTGGACACCCCGAGCGGAGTGGTCGAAGACGTGATCTCGCGGGGTCGCACGGTGGCGGCCCTGCTGGCGGTGCTGGCTGCCGGTCTCTTGTCGCGGCGCGATGCGGTGCCCGATGTCGTCGAAGACCACGCGGGCGACGCGTTGTGGGCGACCGCGGTCGTCCTTGGCCTCGCTCTTTTGTGGCCACGGCGACCGGCGCACATGCTCGCTACGGCGGGGTTCGTGATCGCGGTGGCCGTTGAGCTGTCGCAACTCTGGGCGCCGCTGTGGCTCGTGGAGTTCCGGGCCCACGACCCTGTCGCCCTTGTGCTGGGTCGAGGCTTCCGGTGGGCCGACCTCCTCCGCTACGCGGCCGGTTGTCTGTTGGGCTTCGCCCTGCTCAAGCGGGTCGTCCGGCCAGCGCGGTGGTGATCCCGAGTCCGACGTAGATCGCTCCTGCCGTCGTGTCGCTTCGACGGCTCGCCCGTGGAGAGCGACGGAGACGATCCCCGATCCAGCCTCCGGCGATGGCGTAGGCGCCATCGGTGGCCAATCCGAGCGCAACGAAGAGGGAGCCGAGCATGATCACCTGCGCGGTGGTGGCCCCACGGTCGACGTCGACGAACTGCGGTACGAACGCGAGGAAGAAGACGGCGGTCTTGGGATTGAGGATGTTGAGCACCACCCCGTCGACGAAGATGCGCCGACTTGTGCGGTGTGCCGGTTCGGACGCCGACAGCGCCGCGCTTCGTCGTTGCCGGAGCGTGTTGATTCCGAGCACGACGAGATAGGCCGCTCCCGCGAACTTCACGACAGAGAAGGCCGCTGCCGAGGTGACGATGAGCGCGGAGAGTCCCGCGGCAGCCGCTGCGATGTGGACGAGGGTGCCGACGTGGATTCCGGCGACCGAGACCAAACCGGCTCGGCGCCCCTGACTCGCGCTGCGAGCCACGATGTAGAGAACGGCGGGGCCCGGGACGATCAACAGGAGTAGAGCAGCGCCGCAGAAGAGCAGCGCGGTCGAGGCGTCGAGCATTGCTCGACCCTATGGCTACAGGATCGTGGGGAAGCCGGGATTTCGGTTCTCCATGATGCTGTCGTGCTTCTCCTTGAGCGCCTTCACCATGTCGAGGTCGGTGAAAATCCAGAACCGATCGTTGACCACGGCATCGTGTACGAGTTCGGCCACCTCGGCCGGTGGTCGCCCCGAGCTGACCATCTCGTTCATCATGGCGACCCGCATTTCGTCCTCGGGCGTGGGCTCACCGAGCGAGTCCGGTGCTGCTGCTTCCGGACGGTTTCGCGTCGAGTCGAGGATCTCTGTTGCGACGAAGCCCGGGCACAGACACGAAACCCCGACACCGGTGTTCTCCATCTCCATCTGATGGAAGAGGCCCTCGGTGATGCCGACCACGGCCCACTTGCTGGCGCTGTAGGCGCCGTGACCGGGCAGGTGGCCGGCCATCGACGAGGTGTTGATGATGTGGCCTTCGCCTTGTTCGATCAGGTGAGGAAGGAAGACCCTGTGGCCGTGGATGACACCCCACAGATTCACATCGAGTACCCACTTCCACTCGGCGACGTTGATGGGGCCGGACTGGGCGTTGCCGGCAACCCCGGCGTTGTTGCACACGACGTGGACAGCACCGAACTCGTCGAGCGTTCGCGCGCCGAGCTCGTCGACCGACGCACCATCGCCGACGTCGGTGACGTGGCCGATCACCCGCGTGCCGTGTCCGGCGACTTCGGCGATGGCCTCGTCGAGCTTCGGTTCCTCGATGTCGGACATCACGATGTTCATGCCGGCCTGCGCGAAGCGATTCGCGAATGCTCGCCCCATGCCACTGGCCGCGCCGGTGATGACTGCTGTCTTGCCTGAGAGTTCCTGCATCCGGTGACCCTAAACCGAGGGGTCTCTCGAGCGAGAACTGTTCGAAACCGGCAGCCGAGCTCGCGGTACGGTCGAGCCATGACGCTTCGCATCATCGGTGCCGGGCTCCCGAGGACGGGGACCACTTCGCTCAAGCAGGCGATCGAGCAGCTTTCCGGTGAGCCCTGCTACCACATGACCGAGGTGTTCCCTCGACTCGACACGCATCTTGCGCTGTGGCAGGGGGTGCTCGATGGCGATCTTGCTGCGTTCGATGAGATCTTCGACGGGTTCGGGGCGGCGGTCGATTGGCCCGCATCGTCGTTCTGGTCGGAACTGATCATCCGCGATCCGGATGCGCTGGTGCTCCTTTCCCGTCGCGCTGATGCCGAGACGTGGTGGAAGAGCATCGACCAGACCGTCTGGGAAGGAATGCGGCGCGACACCGGCTTCGATGCCTGGGACGACATGGTCGGTGGGCTGACGGCTCGATTCGGCGTGGTCGATCTGCACAGCCGCGAGCAAGCGATCGAGGCGTACGAGGCCCACAATCAAGCGGTTCGCGACAACGTGCCCGCCGGCCGCCTTCTCGAGTGGCAGCCCGCGGACGGCTGGGCGCCTCTGTGCGCTGCGCTCGATGTGGACGTGCCTGACGAACCGTTTCCGCGGCGAAACCCGACCGCCGAGTTCCGAGCGATGAACGGTTGGGATTGAGCGCGTCGCCGACTGGTTAGAAGCCGCTCACGATCGGTGCGGAGATCAGTCCGTTCACGCTCTGGAACTCGTCGAAGTAGTCGAGATCGATGCAGATCCAGTCATCGCTCCAGTTGATGACGGTGAAGCTCCCTCGAGCGTCGGTTGACGAGGCCGAGGCCCCGCCGCCGGCATCGATGATCACCACCATGGTGACCCCTTCGTTGCCGTTCATGTCGATGAGTTCGCCAGCGGTGAAGCCCGCCTGGTACCCGAGCGAGAGTGTGGCCACAGCCCCACCGGGTGCGGCAGTGATGGTGTCGAAGTTGCGAGCGTCGCCCTGGTAGACGTGATCCGATGCATAGAGCGTGTAGTGGCCGCCCTCGGTCAAGCGAGCCGCGACAACGCCGTCCTTCCACACCTGATCGGCAAATCCGCCCTCGAAGCTGGCTGGACCGTGGCCGTCGGCTGACGTTCGGCCGATGGAGCCGACGAAGCCTTGTGCCGGACACCCGTCGATGGGCCCGCTCGTGACGGCGGTGTCGTTCTCGTCCGGCTCGGTCTCGGTGGCACCACCGTCGTCGATGTCGGGACTGACCGCTTCGTCAGTTGTCGAGTCGTCGCCACAGCCCGCGACGAGGAGAGCCGCGCAGCACATCGAGATCAGAATTCGTTTCGCCATGTCGAGACGCTAGATCGGTAGCCAGTGGCTATGCACGGGGCGCCGATACCGTGCTGCCATGGGCAAGGCACTCGATCAGCTTCTCGACGTTCTCGACCTCGAACGAATCGACGCCGACATCTTCCGGGGCCAGAACGAGGCAAGTGATTGGTTCCGTCTCTTCGGTGGTCAGGTTGCGGCGCAGGCATTGGCCGCAGCACAGCGAACCGTCGAAGAGCATCGGGTCCACAGCCTTCACGGCTACTTCCTTCGGGGTGGCGACCCGAAAACACCGGTCACCTACACGGTCGACCGCATCCGCGACGGCCGCTCCTTCTCCACTCGTCGAGTGGTTGCGCTGCAGAACGGCAAGGCGATCTTCAACACCTCCATCTCATTCCACGCCGACGAGGACGGCTTCGAGCACCAAGACCCGATGCCCGAGGGAGCCGATCCCGAGACACTTCCCACCTGGGCCGATCGAGCCGAAGAGCTGAAGGGGAAGATCCCCGAAGAGCGACGCGAGTGGATGATGCGCGAGCGGGCCATCGAGACCCGTTCCGGACTCCCGCACAGCATGTTCTCGGGAGAACCCAGCACTGAGCCGAACCCGGTCTGGATCAAGGCCAACGGCGACCTGCCCGATGATCCCGACATCCACGCTCAGCTCGTCACCTACGCGTCCGACATTGCGTTCGTCGACAACATGTATCGGCCCCACCGCCGCAAGGACACGCCTGGCGTGATGTTGGCCAGCCTCGATCACGCGCTTTGGTTCCATCGGCCGGTGAAGCTCGACGACTGGCTGCTGTTCCACCAGGACAGCCCGAGCGCATTCGGCGCCCGCGGCTTTGCCCGCGGCGCGATCTTCAACCGTGCCGGAGTGCACCTCGCGTCGGTCGCCCAGGAGGGCGTGATGCGAGAACTGGATCCGGCAAAGGTCGGAAAGGGAAAGGGAATAGTCTGATCCGCATGGCGGAGCGCGTCGTCCTCGTCTCCATCGATGGAGTGGCGCCGCGGTCGATCGATGCGCGCCGGACCCCCAACATCTGCCGAATCGCTCGAGCTGGCGCCGGCTGCTTCCATGCCCGGACGGTCGACCCGCCATGCACCGTTCCGGCTCACGCTTCGATGCTCAGAGGTGTCGGTCCTTCGGTTCACGGCGCATTCGACAACAGCCACAGCGACTTCTCCGGGGCACCGTCGTCGGTTCTGCAAGTCGCGCGTGACGGCGGGCGGGCAACCGCCATGATCACGAACTGGATCCAACTTGATCGCATCGTCGAGCCACGGGCCGTCCGCGACCGTCGCGTCATCGAGGGCGGCTACGACCAGGGCGACGACGATCTCGTTGTTGATCAGGCACGATCGCTGATCGTCGACACCGCCGCCGAACTGATCTTCGTCTACCTCTGTGGACCCGACTTGGCCGGCCACGAACACGGTTGGGCGAGCGCGGCCTACGACGAGGCACTCAGCCGGGCCGACGAGCGACTTGGTCGACTCCTCGCCGTTGGCGGCGATGTCGCCTTTGTGGTGTCGACCGATCACGGGGGCAACGAAACTCGCCACACCGATCTCGACGAGGAGACGCTCACCACGTTTGTGGCGGCGCGTTCACCGCGAATCCCCGCCGGATCATGCTGGCCCGAAGCATCCATTCTCGACATCGCTCCCACCGTGGCGGATCTGCTTGGCCTTCCGCCTGACCCGCAGTGGGAAGGGGCGAGCCTCTTGGGACGCGAGCTGCCGCTCGTCGACTGGATGATGACAGCGCTGGCTTCGATGGCCGAGCATCGCTACGGCGAGGATCTCGACATGCTTTCGCACTCGTTGCAGACAGCCGCTCGAGCCGAAGCCGAAGGAGCCTCGCCGGCCCTCACGCTCGCCGCGCTGCTGCACGATGTCGGCCACACCCTCGGCCCGGCAACTGAGTGGGGCTACCCGGAGCACGACCGGGCCGGAGCCCGTGCCCTGCAGCCGTGGTTGAGTCCGAGCGTCGTTGAGCCAGTACGGCTCCACGTGGACGCGAAGCGCTACCTGGTCGCAACAGATCCGACCTACGTCGACCAACTCAGCCGGGCGTCGGTTGAGTCGCTTCGTCAGCAAGGTGGCTCGTTCACCGAGGCCGAGGCGACGGCTTTCATCCAGCAACCGGGCGCATCTGCGGCCGTCGCTCTGCGGCGGTACGACGACGGGGGCAAGGTGCTCGGGCGGGAAGTCCCCGAGCTGGTGTCCTACCGTCCTCTCCTCGAAGCTGCCCTCCACGACAGTCAGCCGGTCGATGCCCGATGGGCACGCGACTCGTGTCGATGCGAGTCGTGCCGCGATGCCGGCAATGGGCAGCGGCTCTTCGACACCGACGAGTTGGACGGGTGGACGGTTGTCGACAGCGCCAGCGGCCCTGATGGGCTCGAGATCGAGCTCGCCCGAGGACCCTCCGAGCGACACCGTTGCCTCGTCCATCACCCCGTCGGGATCGAACAGACGACAAGCAGATGGCGGGTCGCCCACGGTGAAGAGTTGCGCCGGCGTGCTGTCGATGGTTCCGCTTCCCTCGATCCGTTTCTCGCTGACCTGTCGCGCCATGGCATCGCGCTGGTGACGGGAGCGGGGTCGACTCCGGGCACAGTGCTCGACATTGCTGAGCGAGTGGGATTCGTGCGGCGAACCAACTACGGCGACCTCTTCGATGTGGTCAGCGAGACTGATCCGATCAACCTGGCGTACACACCGAAGGGTCTGCCCCTCCACACCGACAACCCGTATCGGGACCCGGTACCCACGGTGCAACTGCTGCACTGCCTCCACGCGGCGAGCGAGGGCGGCGCGTCGCTCTTCTGCGACGGCATGGCCGCCGCGGAAGACTTCCGATTGGCCGCGCCCGCCGACTTCGAAGTCCTCGTCGAGACGCCGGTCGTTTTCCGGTTCTCCAGCGACGACACCGACCTTCGAGCCGAAGTGCCGGTGATATCCGTGGATCAGAACGGCCGGATCACCCGGGTGACGATCAACAACCGGAGCATGGAATCGCTCTCGCCGGGACCCAGTGCGGATCGTTTCTACGAGGCCTACTCGCGTTTCGCCTCCAGCCTGGCTGCGTCGAGCCACACGATCGAGTTCACGCTGGCCGACGGCGACCTGATTGCGTTCGACAATCGGCGGGTGCTCCACGGGCGCCGTGGTTTCGCGGCGGACCCAAACCGTCATCTTCAGGGCTGCTACGTCGACATCGATGCAGTCCACTCACAGGTCCGAGTCGCCCGCCGGTAGGTGCTAGATCGAGCCGGCCTCGCGCAGCGCGAGGATGTCGTCCCACGACCGGCCCAGCTCGAGCAGGATCTCCTCGGTGTGCTGGCCGAGTTCGGGCACGTGACCGCCTTGTCGAACCGGCGTGTCGCTGAGCCGCACCGGGTTGCCGACCATCGAGACCTCGCCCCACTCGGGGTGAGTGGTCCGGTAGAGCCAACCGTTGTCGTGGCTGGCGGGGTCGGCGATCACTTGGTGCCGATTGCGGACCGGTGCCCACCGAATATCGGAGTTGCCGAACACCTCGCCCCACTGGGCGGTGGTCCGAGCCTGCATGGGTCCGCGAAGCGCGTCGAACACTGCATTGCGGTTGGCTCCGCTGAGGATGCCATCGGCGAAACGTTCGTCCTCGGAGAGCTCGGGGGCACCGACGAGGGCGAAGAGTCGGTTGCGTTCCGCGGGAAGTACACCGACGAATGCAATCGCTCCGTCGGCGGTGGGGACGACTCCGTAGATCCCGGGGATGAGGGGATGACCGCCATGGGTTCCTACGGCGAGGTCGGCGTCGCCGAGCGTCACGGCGGTGTATTCCGACGCCTGCGCATAGATCTGTCCGCCGAGAAGCGAGGTCTCGACCCTCTGTCCGCGGCCCGATCGGTCACGGGCGAGGAGCGCAGCGAGAATCCCGCTCACCATGTTCTGCGACGCGATGTGATCGGCGATCGTGACCCCGACCGGCGAAGGTGCGGCGCCGCCCGCGGTGGCGGCATGCGCGAGGCCTCCGGCCGCCTGAGCACCGATGTCGGCGCCTTTGCGCTCAGCCGCGGGACCCTCAGTGCCGTAGGCAGAACCAGCGGCGTAGACAAGGCGGGGGTTGATCGCGCTGAGCTCGTCGTAGCCGACGCCCCACGCCTCCATCGTGCCCGGTCCGAAATTCGAGATGACCACGTCGGCCTGCGCAGCGAGGTCGAGAAAGATCGCGCGTCCGTCGTCGACGCGAAGATCCAGCGTCATTCCTCGCTTGCCGCGATTGCACGCAACGAAGTACGGAGCCCGCCGGTCGTCCATCGTGATCGGAATCCATCGAGCGTGATCGCCGACTCCGGGGAGCTCGACCTTGATCACCTCGGCTCCGAGTTCGTACAACATCTGGGCAGCCTGGGGTCCCTGTACGAGGAGACCGACGTCGATCACCTTCACACCCTCGAGCGCGGTCGGTGGAGTCGAGTCCGTCATCGCGACAACCTATGACAGGGTCGTCCTTCCCGCCGCCTACTGATGACGCATCACCCGTTCGAACTCGGTGTCGAAGTCGATCACGGGAGCCCCGCCCACGTCAGCTCGCAGGCCCACGAACGAGGGCGGTGCCGTGGCCGGCGGAACGATGTCGGCCGAGACCGCAAAGGGACGGGCATAGCCGACGGTGAGAAACGAACCGTCGGGGCTGAGAGTGGCCGGCACCGAATCGGTGAAGTCGTCCGCTCCGATCGGACTCTCGTCGGCTCGAAGCTCGACCTCGAAGCCGCTCTCGGTGGGCGTCAGCGCAAACGCCAGCGAGCGAGCCCCCGGCGGTGGGGTGGCGTGAACTCGATGCTCACGACCGTTGTAACGCAGCACCCAGCGCAGCTCGCCGTCGTGCAGATAGAACACCCAACCCGAGAGATGGTCTCCCTGTTCGCACAAGACCCCTGAGGCCGCCGCATCGAGGTTGTCGTCGAAGAACGCAGTGAAGCGGGCGCCCATCAGCAGCATCGGTGCGTGGACCTCGTGGACCTTGTCGCCGGGAAGAAGATGGTGCGTGGCCTTGAAGTTCATCCAGGGCAGATGCATATGGGCAATGCGATTGTCTCTCGAGTCGTCGATTGGCAGGACCTGGTTGGCCACCGCGGCGGCATCCCAACGGCCCACCAACTCGGCGAGCTTCTCAGGATGTGTCGCGGCGAGATCGGTTGACTCGCTGAAGTCGTTCGTGAGGTCGAACAGCTGCCACTCGTCGGCCGCGAAGTCGGAGCTGCCGACGATGTGGTCGCGCTCTGCGGCGGTGAGTTGGTTGACGTGGTTGGTGACGGCTTTCCATCCGTGGGCGTAGATGGCGCGACTTCCCCAGCACTCGTAGTACTGCTCGGTTCGTGCCGCAGCGGCCGACGAGTCGGCGAGCACCTCGCGGATCGAGACGCCGTCGATCGACATCTGTTCGGCACCTCGGCGAGACGAGGGCGGGTTCACCCCGAGCAGATCCAACACCGTGGGCATGAGATCCACGACGTGGACGTACTGATCGCGGGTGGACCCGGCCTCTTCGTCACCGCCGGGCCAGGCGATGATCAGTGGGTCGCGAACGCCGCCCTCGAACGTGTAGCGCTTCCACCGGCGAAACGGGGTGTTGCCCGCGAGCGCCCAGCCCCAGGGGTAGTGGCCACTGGAGTCGAACCCGCCCAGAGCATCGATGTGGCGGAGCTCCTCGGCGACGTCGTCCGGTTCGTCGGACACGTAGTGCCGATGCTGATTCCAGGAGCCGTTGGGGCCGCCCTCAGCCGAGCAACCGTTGTCGGACAGAAGCATGATGACCGTGTTGTCGGTCTGACCGGCGGCCTCGATCTCGTCGAGCACCCGCCCGATCTGGTGATCGGCGTGGGCGAGGAAGGCCGCGTACACCTCCATCATCCGGGCGTAGAGGCGTTGACGATCGGAATCGATCTCGTCCCATGCCTCGACCCACTCGGGTCTGGCCGACAGCTCAGCGTCAGCAGGGATGACACCGAGGGACTTCTGGCGCGTGAACGTCTCCTCGCGCCACACGTCCCAACCAGCGTCGAAGCGCCCTTCGAAGCGCTCGATCCACTCGGGTGGTGCTTGGTGTGGCGCGTGAGGCGCACCGGTCGCGTACCAGAGCAGGAACGGCCGATCGGGGTGGGTATTGCGCAGTTCTCGCAACTGCCTGATGGCCTCGTCGGCCAGGTCTGCGTCGAGGTGGTAGCCCTCCTCTGGCGTGCGGGGCGGTTCGACGTGTTGTTGATCGCGAATGAGATTTGGCGTCCACTGATTGGTCTCGCCGTTGAGGAACCCGTAGTAGCGGTCGAAGCCCACCCCGGTCGGCCACATGTCGTAGGGCCCCGTGGCCCGCTGATCGCGCGGCACCAGGTGCCACTTTCCGATGGCGGTGGTGGAATAGCCCTCATCTGACAGGATCTCGGCGATCGTGCTGGCCGACTCGGGGAACATCCCGGTGTAGCCGGGGAAGTTCACGGGCAGATCGGGCAGCATGCCCATGCCGACGCGGTGGTGGTTGCGCCCGGTGAGCAGACAAGCTCGCGTAGGGGAGCACACGGCGGTGGTGTGGAAGTTCGTGAACCGAACCCCGCGATCGGCGAGACGGTCGATGTTCGGGGTGTCGAGGTCCGAGCCGTAGCAACCGAGTTGGGCGAAACCGAGATCGTCGAGAATGATGACCACCACATTCGGGGCGCCGACCGGATACGGCGTACCGACCCGGGGTGCCAGGCTGTCGGCGAGCGCGAGTTCGATCGTGGTTTCGTCACCGGAAGTCATGGCTCGTACTTCTAGTTCAGGAGGGGTGCCGCGGGAAACGGCACTTGTCCACAGCGATGACGGGCGATGCGAACCGGTGACGAGTCGGTTTCGGTTCGATGACAGCGGAACTGAAGCGGCGGAACAGGCGTCAGACACTCCATGGACGCAACCCATCATCAATCCACCCTGCCCGCGAGTCGACGAGCGGCGACCTCGAGGATCGCTCTGGCTCTTCTGCTCGTCATGGCTCTCTTGGCGGCAGCCTGCGGAGACGACAGCGACGATGCAAACGACGCCGGGTCATTCGATGCCGAGGAAGACTTCGGCCGCGATGACAGCACCGACGACAGCTCCGACGGTGTCGCTGACGAGACCACCGACGACGGGACCTTTGTCGGAACTCCCAGCGACGACGACATGGTTGATGACTCTGATGGCGAGAGCGGCTTCTTCGACTCGAGCGACGAGACCGACCCCGCTCGCCTCGATGGGAACCAGTTCCAGGACTACGGGATTCGTCCGTTCGTGGAGGCCGACGAGGACAATCGCTCGACGTTTGCTCTCGATGTCGATACCGGCGCCTACACCGTTGCCCGTCGCTGGCTCGACGAGGGAGTGATGCCCGACCCTGCCTCGGTACGTGTCGAAGAGTTCGTCAACGCATTCGACTACGGCTACCGGCCACCCAGTGATGGCCTGTCGCTCCAGGTGGATGGCGCGCCCTCCCCGTTCGACGACGACAACGTGCTCGTTCGCATCGGTGTGCAGGCCGAGGTCGTCGACGATGACGATCGCGAAGACGCGGCGCTGACCTTTGTGGTCGACACCTCCGGATCCATGGACCGCGATGACCGCCTCGGCCTGGTGAAGCAGTCGCTCGAGGAGCTCGTTCGCGAGCTACGCGACGACGACACAGTGGCGATCGTGGTCTATGGCAGCGACTCGACGATCGTGCTCGAGCCGACCGAAGTGCGAAACGACGACGAGATATTCGATGCCATAGACGACCTGCGGCCCGGAGGCTCGACGAACATGGAGGCGGGCCTGCTCTCCGGCTACCGACTCGCAGAGGAGGCCTTTGTCGAGGGCGGTATCAACCGTGTCATTCTCGCCTCCGATGGGGTGGCAAACGTCGGGCTGACCGACGCCGACGGGCTCACCCGCGAGATCACCGATCGGGCCATCGGCGGAATCCAGCTCGTGACCGTGGGCTTCGGCATGGGCAACTTCAACGACACGCTGATGGAACAGCTCGCCGACCAGGGAAACGGCTTCTACGCCTACGTCGACAATCGCGACGAGGCCGAAGAGTTGTTCGAGAAGGAGCTGGTGGACAACCTCACGCCGATCGCACGAGATGCCAAGATCCAGGTGGAATTCGATGCCGACGTCGTCGACGAATACCGGCTCATCGGGTTCGAGAACCGCGGCGTGCTCGATCGTGACTTCCGCAACGACGATGTCGATGCCGGCGAGCTCAACTCCGGTCACACCGTGACGGCGATCTATGAGATCGACCTTCGTCGTGGGACTGATGACCGTGACGACATCGGTGTGGTGACCTTGCGCTGGTTCCCCGCCGATGGAGGCGCCGCGGTGGAGATCGACGAGCGAATCGAGGTCGGCGATCTCGAGGACGATTGGCGAGACACCGATGCCGATCTGCGGCTGGCGACGATCGTCACGGTGTGGGCCGAATTGCTGCGGCAGAGCCCCTACGCCGACGATCTTTCGTTCAGCGATGTGGCCGACGAAGCCGAACGGCTCGACGACGAACTCGAGACGGAGGAGAGCCGTGAGCTCGCCGATCTCACCGAACGGTCAGCTGAACTGAGCTGATTGAGACCCTCGCCGCCCGCATGAATCCTGGAGGGGCGGGCGGCGAGGGCCCTTCTCAGAGAAGGTTGGCGGCGTTGTCCTCGACGCGGGTTGCGCCGGCAGCTTCCAGCCGACCCCGAAGCGACGGGCGAGCGTGGCCGCCGCCGACGAAACCAACCACGTCCATTCCGGCCGCAACCGCGGCAGTGACACCGTGGGGGCTGTCCTCGATGACCAGGCACCGTGCCGGCGCCACGCCGAGTCGCTCGGCGGCAAGGAGAAAGAGGTCCGGCGCGGGCTTTCCGTGGTCGACCATCTGCGCCGAGAAGATGTGTTCAGCCGCGAAGTGCGGAGCGAGGCCGGTGATGTCGAGCGACAGCAGGATGCGGTCGATGTTGCTGCTCGACGCGACACATCGAGGAAGGCTGAGCTGAGCCAACAGTTCGGGTATTCCGGGCACTGCTTGGAGTCGATCCGGAAAGGCGGCGAGGGCGCCCTGCTGGATCCTCTGGTTGAGTTCGTCGGGCACCGGCTTGCCGAACTCGCGCTCGAGCATCGCCATCATGTCGGGATAACTGAGCCCGACGCAGCGTTTCGCAACGTCGTCAACCGTCATGGCGAAGCCGGCCTCTGTCAGGAGGACGGCTTCGATCTCGATGACGAGCGCCTCACTGTCGACGAGTACGCCGTCGCAGTCGAAGATCACGAGTTCCGGAGTCAGTGACACTCGCGCCACCGTAGAACCGAGAACGTGCTGATGGTGCGCGGGGAGGGCGGCACACGGTGGCTGATCGCTCAGCTCAGAGCGTCGCCGTCGATGGACTCGCGGATGAGGTCGGCGTGACCACAGTGGCGGGCGTACTCCTCGATCATGTGAACCAGGATCCATCGGAGGTTCCAGAGCTCGCCCTCGCGATTCGGCAGCGCGGACAGCTGGTCGAGCGAGGTCGCAGCGTCAACTCGAGCACGAGAGTCGGCGATCGATTCCTCGAACGCGGCCATGAGCGCTTCGGTGTCCCAGGTCTGGGCCAAAGTCATCTCGGCATCGGCATCGGCGTCCCAGTCGAGCGCGGCCCATGGCTCCAGCATCGGCTCCCCGGCGAATCGTTCGAGAAACCAGGTTCGCTCGACCCACGCCATGTGGCCGATGAGTCGCGACAACGTGAGCGTGGCGGGCGCGTGCGTCACCTGCAGTTGCTCTTGTGTCAGCCCGTAGGCCCGGTCGACGAGGGCGGCTCGGTAGAAGTCGAGGAACGCCAGGAGTGTGGTTCTCTCGTCGGCCTGGAGCGGAATGGGTGGTGCCGGTGGGCGAGACATCGCGTCAGGCTAGAGCGAACCGTTCAGCCGTTGTCGAGCACTTCTCGTTCGAAGCGGACCACGAGCGCAATCTGTTCGTCCGACAGCGTGCCAGTGAAGGCCGGCATCGTGCCCCGACCGTCTCGGACGACCATTTCGTGGTCGGCGACGTCAGGAAATCGCTCGGTGATTCCGACAAACGCGGGGCCGACTCCGCCTTCGCCCGTTGCGCCATGACACGACGCGCAGCGTTGGCCGAAGATCCGTTCGCCATCGCCGAGTTTGCTCTCCTCGAATTCGACGGCGCCGACCGCGAGGCGCTCCTCGCGTGCATCGGCGCTTGTGTGGAACCCCACGATCGAGAGGCCGATCACCAAAACGAGAACGAGAACCGTCAGCGCGCCCGTTCCGAAGTAGGCGACTGCTTCGCCCAGTGAGGGCTCGGCATCGTTGGACTGGTCCGGCATGAGTTGAAGCCTCCGTGGTGACTGTGGCGACCGTACGAAATAGCCCCGCCGCGCCGGTAGGGACCTAAGGCCCTGTCCCGGCTTCGACCCCACTTCCTACGTTGCCTGCAGGTCTTCGAACCGACCGCGAAAGGCGCAAGACGTGTCCCTTAGAAGACGAGATTTCCTCATGGCCGGTGGAGCGGCAGGTGCCTTGCTTGGCGCCGGCGTCGTTGTTCCCGTCAGCCTCGTGCTGCTCGACGACGACCCGGATTCCTCCGGCGCGTCCAACGCAGTGCTCGCGTCGTACAGGCGAACGCGTGTTGCCGGGCTCAGCGACCTCGCGGTCGGCGAGCCCGAGTTCTTCGACTACCCGTGGGAGGGGGCGTCGAACCTGATTGTTCGCATGAACGCGGCCGTACCAGGTGGTGCCGGCCCCGACCGAGATGTGGTCGCCTACTCCAACCAGTGCACCCACATGGGATGCCCGATCACCGAATATCACGCTGATGAGCAGGTGCTCGGCCCGTGCCCCTGTCACTTCTCGTCGTTCGACCTGAGCCGGGACGGTGTGGTCGGCTTCGGCCAGGCCACACAGAACCTGCCTCGCCTGCTCCTCGAGATCGAGGGCGACGATGTGTTCGCGACCGGCGTGTTTCGCCTCATCTACGGGCATGGCGACAACCTCGCCGGCGAGCAGCTGGTGGAGGTGCGCTCATGACCACGAGCCACTCACGTATTCCGCTTCCTCCGACCGACGCGGTCGTGCACACGACGGCGTGTGAGTACTGCCCGGTGGCCTGCGGCTACAAGGTCTACACCTGGCCGCTCGACAAGGAGGGGGGCACTGCAGCGACTGCCAACGCCATCGGCGTCGACTTCCCGACCACCGCCCTCACCGGTCAGTGGATCTCCGAGACCATGCACAACGTCGTTCGGGTCGACGGCGACCTGCAAAACGTCGTCGTGCTGCCCGACCCCGACGCCGATGTGGTCAACATCGGGGGCACTCACTCCGTTCGTGGCGGTGAGCTCGCCCAGAAGTGCTACACCGAGGACGGTCTCACCTCCGATCGGCTGCAGCACCCGATGTTGCGCGTGAACGGTGACCTCGTGCCCATTCCCTGGGACCAGGCCATCAAGCTCGTCGCCGAGCTGTCGACGCACACGATCGAGAACTACGGCGAGCTCGCCTGGGGCATGAAGATCTACTCGTACCAGTACTACGAGAACGTTTTCGCCGGCTCGAAGCTGGCCCTCGGCTCCATCGGCACACCCAATTACTCACCGCATCACGCGCCAGCTGAGGGTGACGATGTGCCCGGTCTCTCCGATTGCGGCATCGACGCATTCGGCGCGGCCTACTCCGACGATGCCGAAGCCGACGTGTTGTTCATCGCCGGTTCGGATCCCTACGAAACCAAGAGCGTGCGCTTCACGTCCTGGCAGCAGCCGGGCGGGGCGACGATCATCTATGTGGACCCGCGTAAGACGTTCACCGCGAACTACGCGAAGAACAACGGTGGGCTCCATCTCCAGATCAAGCCGGGCACCGACATCCCGCTCTACCTCTCGATCGCGCGGGTCATCGTCGAGAACGAATGGTGGGACGAGGAATTCGTCGCTGACCATGTCGCGACACGTGCCGAGCTCGATGCTGAGGGCAAGTGGCGACGCGTCCAGTTCGGTCGGAGCTTCGATGAGTTCCGCGAGTGGATCACCACGACCGACGACTTCACCCTCGAGGGAGCGGAACGCATCACGGGGGTTCCCGCCGCTGACATCCAGCGGGCGGCCGAGTTGCTGACCGGCGGTGGTGGCGAGCGTCCGAAGGCCTCGGTGTTGTTCGAGAAGGGCGTCTACTGGTCGCACAACTACGAGAACACTGCCGCGATCGGTGATCTGGGTGTGCTGATCGGAGCGACGGGCCGACCGGGTCGCAACACCGCCAGAATGGGTGGTCACCAGCGTGGTGGCCAGAAGGGCGGCAGCTACCCGATCGAGAAGTCGCCTCACGAGTACATCGATGTGAACGGCGACGCTCACAAGCTCGAGATGGACACCGAGCGTTGGCTGGTGGAGGGCAACACTCGCTTCAGGTGGGTGGTGGGAACCAACTGGATCGGTGCGATGGGCGCATCGAACGCGCTTCGCGAGGCCGTCGTGGAACTCATCTCGAAGGGGCCGTCGGTCACCTCGGCCCGCTACGACACGGCCCTCGCCCAGCTGCGAGCCCGTATCGATGCCGGCGGGATGGTGATCGTCCACCAGGAGATCTACGAGAACGACTCGACTCCGTACGCCGACATCGTTCTGCCCGCGGCCACGTGGGGCGAGGAGAACTTCGCCCGCAACAATGCCGAGCGCCGATTGCGGATCTACGAGAAGTTCATGGATCCGCCTGGCGAGGCCCGACCCGACTGGCGCATCTTCGCCGATGTCGCGAAGGAGATGGGTTTCGAGGGATTCGACTGGAACGACACCAACGAGATCTTCGAGGAGGCCGCGCCGAAATCCTCCGGTGGTCGCCGCAACTTCGCGGCACTCGTCGAAAAGGCGCAGGCCGACGGCGTTCGGGGTCACGATCTACTTCGCACCTACGGCACGACCGGCCTGCAGACGCCGCTCTCGCTCGAGAACGGAGAGCTCGTCGAGACCCGGCAGCTCCACACGGATCTCAAGTTCAAGAGCGACAGCGGCAAGGCGAACTTTGTGTTCGCCGACTGGGATGCGGTGCAGGAACGCAACGCGATCCTGGGCCCCGACGAGTCGAAAGGGGAGATGTGGGTGCTCAACGGTCGGATCAACGCCGCTTGGAACAACTTCTTCGACCATGCTCGCCGTCAGAACACGGTGGAGCGGTGGCCGGCGAACTTCCTCGAGATCCATCCAGATGACGCGACGGAACGGGGCATCGTCAACGGTGACCTTCTGTCGATCGAGAGCGACAACGTCCGTGATCAGCTTGGACGGGCCACAACGGGCGGGTTCACGGCTGTGGCCTACGTGTCCGACATCGTGCCTCCCGGCGTGACGATGACCTACTTCCTGTTCCCGGGATCACCGGCGAATGCGGTGGTGTCGGCCGACACGAGCCTCCAACCGCTGAGCCTCCGGTACAACTTCAAGTTCGGCAAGGGCACCATCAGCAACCTGGGCCCGAGTGGCCTGGCCGAGACGATGTCGTTCGCTCCGCGCAACCTCGCTCCGGGCGGCTGACCTCCTGCTCTGAAATTCTTCTTGCACCTCACGTCCCGTGAGGTCGTAACTTCGTGCTCATGGGGACAGCCGGTACCGACGCACCGCCCGCGGGCCGAGAGCGCACGCCACTACGCGAGCGCCAGGAGTGGATGTTTGCTCGGGAGCTCTACCGGGCCTCGCCGGCCTACGCGACTGCCTGGTGGGTGCTGATCTTTCTCCGCGGCGTGCTCCCCGCGGTGGTGTCGCTTGCGTTCGGCTGGCTCGTCAGTGCAGTCACACGTGATGTGTCGCTCACCGGTCCACTCGTCCTGGTCGGCTCGATGTTCACGCTCATGCTGGTGGTGCAGCCGCTGCATCAGGTGGTGAGCGCCAATCTCGGCAGCCGGGCAGCCACCCATCTCAACGACCGCCTGATGAAGCTGTGTGTCGGCCCCGATGGCATAGCCCACCTCGAGAATTCGGCGTTGATCAACGATCTCTCGATGGCCCGCGACTTCGATCTCGGCATCATGGGGCCTCCCTTGACGGTCTCCATGGACTTCATCGCGACGGGACTCGTCGATCTCTTTGTCGGCCTGTCGGCGGCACTTCTTCTGTTCGGATTTCGCTGGTGGGTGCCGCCAGTGGTGGTCGCGGCTTGGATGTCGACGCACTGGCTCTTGCGCGAGAGCGGCGTCTGGAAAGACCGCAACACCGATGAGGTGCGCAACGCGCAACGCCACGCCGACTACTCGTATCGGCTGGCAGTCGACGCGGCACCGGCGAAGGAGCTTCGCTACTTCGGCGTGGCCGGTTGGGTGATCGACCGCTTCATCACGACGCGGAGCCGCCTCTACGAACTGCAGTACGAGGCGACGCGGTTGCGCGAAAAGTCGGTGCTCTCCGCTCTGTTCATTGTCCTGGTCGTCAACCTGTTCGTCTTCTGGATGATCGCCGATGAAGCGGCGAGCGGTGCTCTCAGCGAGGCCCGCGTCGTCGTGTTCATCCAGGCCGCAATCGGCGTCTCGTCGATCGCGTTCGGTGGACTCAACTGGGCGCTCGACGGGTCAGCGGCTCCGGTCGCCGCCCTCCACCGGCTCGAGACGGCGCTCGGCCAGTCGACCCAGGTCAGCAACGACGGTGTGGTCGCCCCCTCTGAGAATGCGCCGGAACTTGCCTTTCGCGGGGTGCGGTTCGCCTACCCGCACGACGACCGGCTTGTCCTCGACGGCCTCGACCTCACTGTCCCTGCTGGTGGGTCGCTCGCCATTGTTGGTCAAAACGGAGCGGGAAAGACCACGCTGGCCAAGCTTCTGTGCCGGCTCTACGACCCGGTCGAGGGGACCATCGAGGTCGACGGCGCAGCGCTGGCCGACATCGATCTCGACCAGTGGCGCGACCGGCTGACCGCGGTCTTTCAGGACTATGTGCGTTTCGAGCTTCCCCTACGAACCAACGTGGCACCGCTGGGGGCGCCGGATGAAGTGATCAACCAAGCGCTGCGGGCAGCGGGTGCTGATCAGCTTGCCGGCGGCGATCTCGACACGATCCTGTCGAAGGCCTACCCCGGAGGGACCGACCTGTCGGGTGGACAGTGGCAACGGGTCGCTCTGGCCCGCACGTTGTGCGCAGTGAGTCAAGGAGCCAATGTCGTACTGCTCGACGAGCCGACGGCCCAGCTCGATGTGCGGGGCGAGATGGAGATCTTCGAACGTGTGCTCGAGGCCACTCGCGACTGCACCACCATTCTGGTGTCGCATCGATTCTCCACGGTGCGCCTGGCCGACCGCATCGCCGTGATCGAGGACGGCCGCATCATCGAGCTCGGTTCCCACGATGAGCTGATGGCGCAGGGTGGCCGCTACCACACGATGTTCGAGTTGCAGGCGGCTCGCTTCGCCGACGGGATACCCGAACTCGACGACGAGGGAGAGGAGGTCGTCCATGAAACGCTCTGATCACCCATCCGAACTCGAGAAGCTGCCCGGGGGTTTCAAGTCCCTGTGGCGTACCTTTTCTCTCGGCTACCGGGCCGAGCCACGGCTGCTCACGATCTCGCTGGGCCTTGCCTTGTTCATGATGGTCCCCGACGCGCTTTTGGCCCTCTGGCTGAAGTTCCTCATCGATGGCGTGGTCGACGGCGATCGCACGGTCATCCTCTGGGCGGCGCTCGGGCTCGCCCTCTCGACCACAGGCACGTGGTACCTCGGCGTCGTCTCGCAACGGGTGCAGCGACGCTTCCGCGACAAGGTGGCGATCGCCCTCGAATCCCATGTGGCGAGTCTGCAAGCATCGGTTCCCACGATCGAGCATCACGAACGGCCCGAGTATCTCGATCGTCTGGCGATGCTCCGCGATCAGGTGTTCACCCTCGACCATCTCTTCATGTCGCTGTTCTCCACGCTCGGTTGGCTGTTCCGACTGGTGATCATCGCGATCCTTCTGGCCTCGATTCATCCGGTGCTCGTGTTGTTGCTCGCGTTCTCGCTTCCCGCGTTCTACGCATCGACGTGGCGGCCGGCGGTGGAGCGCCGTGTCGAGGAGTCGGTCATTTCCAACACCCGTCTTGCTCGTCATCTCTTCGATCTCGGCACCACGGCTCCTCCGGGCAAGGAGGTTCGGGTCACCAACAGCGGCGAGTGGCTGACAAAGGAGCGAAGCGAGAGCTGGGAGCAGTGGTACGGCCCCGTCGCCCGCGTTCGCTGGGGCACTGCCCTCTGGCAATGCGGCGTGTGGGCCGTCTTCGGAGCGGGCTACGTAGGAGCCATCGTCTACGTGTCCTCAGTGCTCGATCGGGGGGTGGGCGACGTCGTTCTGGTCGTTGCCGCGGGCACACAACTCGCTCGATACGTCGGGGGCACGGCGGGCGAGATGGGATTCCTTCGTGGATTCTGGCTCGACGCGTCGCGCCGGTTGACCTGGTTGGAGGACTACGCCGAGTCGGTCGATCGAGATGCCTCGGCGGCGACGCCAGACCGACTCGACGAGAGCATTCGTTTCGAGAACGTGTCGTTCACCTATCCGGGAACCGACAAGCTGGTGCTCGACGACATCAACCTGGAGTTGCCGGCCGGCTCGGTCGTCGCGGTGGTCGGCGAGAACGGCGCCGGCAAGTCGACGCTCGTCAAGTTGCTCTCGCGGATGTATTCGCCCAACGCCGGCCGGATCACTGCTGATGGTGTCGACATCGCAGAGATGCCGACGGGCGAATGGCGCGACCGGCTGGCGGGGGCTTTCCAGGACTTCTTCCGATTCGAATTCCACGCGCAGCGAAGCGTGGGGCTCGGTGAGATCGACCGACTCGACTCGCGTCCCGCCGCCGACGTTGCGATCGATCGGGCCGGCGCCGCCGATGTCGTCGACCGTCTCGAACACGGCCTCGACACCCAGCTCGGTCCGTCGTGGGACGAGGGGGTGGAGGTGAGCTTTGGCCAGTGGCAGAAGCTGGCCCTCGCTCGGGGTTTCATGCGCGACGAGCCGCTCGTGCTGATTCTCGACGAGCCGACGGCGGCGCTCGATGCCGAGACCGAACATGCCCTGTTCGAGCAGTTTGCCCGTGCCGCGAAGGAAGAGTCAGCCGCTGGGCGGCTGACGGTGCTTGTCTCCCATCGCTTCTCGACCGTCCGTATGGCCGACCTCATCGTCGTGATGGACGGTGCCCGCGTCGTGGAGTTCGGGGGACACGACGAGCTCGTCGCGATGGGTGGTCACTACGCAGAGCTGTTCGCTATCCAGGCCGGCGCCTACCAGTAGCGGTTGACGAGACCCCGATCCGGCGATAGTTCTGGGGACCGACCGACAGCAGCGATGACGCGCGACGTTCGGTCCGAGTCCCGGCAGGAACCGATGCGCCGACGGGAACGAACGGCATCGGTTGTGTGTCACTGATCAACACCCGTGGTCGCCGACGGCCCTTTTGGCGACCCCTCGTTAGGGAGAACTCATGGCTGTTACGCAACGTCGTCGAGGCAAGAACTGCCTCCCCCCGATTGTCATCGACCACGTGGTCGACGACCCCGAGAGCGTGAGGGAACTCGCTCGAACCAGCGGGCCTCATCTGTTTCCTGACCGGCCGGGAGGACTCGTGTGGCCGACGTGGCACTCCCAATGGGCCACCGACAGCAACCTCCTCCTCGAGGCCGCGAGGCCGCTGTTCGAATCGGAGGTCTTCCTTGCCGCCGCGCGCGACATGGCCGGCACGACCGATGTGACGCCGCGCGGGCTGTACGTCAACCTGGGCACGCCGTTTGTCGCGCAGCCGGTGTCCCACACCGACATGCCGGAGTTCCGTGGTGTCGACCAGTCGGTTGCTCCCGGCTGGTTCCTCCAGTCGATGGGAGCATCGGGTCTCTTCGAAGAGTCCAGAATCGAGGTGCTCACGGCGGTGTCGTGGTTTTTCAACGGCGAACACGGTGGCTTCCGCTACTGGCCCCAGGGACGAGGCGCGCCGAGCGTTCACCACGAGGCGACGTGGAACACGGCGGTGATGGGCGACAACAACTTCATGCAGCACAAGGTGGAGAAGATCGGACCGCAGGACCTTCGCCCGTCCCCGGAAATGACGAGCGAGGCAACGCTCGACTTCGACGGCGGCTCGTGGATTGTCGAACAGAACGGCGAGGTCATCGCCCGCTACGCCGATGACCTCGTCCGACTGTCCTTGTCGTGGACTGGTTGGATCGACGATGGTGCGACTGGCTCCATCACCATCGCCGATGTCTTCGAGCGAATGTCCGCAGCTATTGGCGCCGAGTTCGAGGCTGCGTCAGTCGATGAGCTCTTCAACGAGCCGACCCGACTCCAGCTCCACGACTTGTGGCCCGGCTATCTCATCGACTGACGGGCTCGTCACGAGGTAGAGGTGGGGCGTCGACGTAGCTTCCGGCATCGGCAGCCTGGCGGCGCCCCACCACGGCGCGGCGGGAGGAATATCGGTCAGACGAGGGCGATGGGAGATCACCTCGATGAAGGTCGAGGCAATGATGGCGAGGTCCTTGCGCCAAGAGCGTTGTTCGGGCATGTCACGTGCGATCTGTGGGGGCCGACTCGTTGGTCGACAGGAGAGCAAGAAGGCGACGCGGCAGAGATGCCTCGGCGTCGCCGGATATCAGCTTCGGGTATCGCGCCCGTGCGCTTCGCTCATCACCATGGGTGTGACGGTACGACATCACCGTGGGTCTGTCGCCCGAATATCGCGACCCCCAGGGCCCCGACCGTTCTGGTCAGTCTTCAGTGTCGCTGGTCTTGACCACGATCACCGACTTCCCGGAGGCATCACCGGTTTCGAGATGGCGCATGGCGTCGGGGGCATTCTCCAAGGAAAACCGCCGGCCGACGACCGGCTTCACCTCGCCGCTCGAGAGGAAGGTCGCCAGCCGTTCGATGAATTCGTAGCTCTCCGTGCTGACGATCATGGCAAGGCGCTGGCGAAGGAAGGGTGAGAGGAGAACGGCCCGCAGCTGACGACCGATCCCGCCCGTGAACTTGTTGCCGCCCTCGCCACCGACGATCACCAGCGTGCCCTTTGGCGCGAGCACGCTCCGGAGACGGCGGAGGCTGTTGCGACCAGCGATGTCGATGATCACGTCGTAGACAGCGCCGGCTTCTACGAAGTCCTCGCTCTTGTAGTCGATGGTGCGGTGCGCGCCGATCGACTTCATCATCGATGCGCTGTGGGGACCCCCGACGGCGGTCACCTCGGCTCCAAGGGCTCGTGCGATCTGAACGGCGAAGGTGCCGACGCCTCCTGATGCGCCGATCACGAGCACGCGCTGACCGTTCTCGACCTTGGCCACGTCGACCAGAGCTTGCAGTGCAGTGATCCCGGAAACGACAGAGACTGCGGCCTCCTCTGCAGTGAGGTTCGATGGCGTCGCGGCGAGCTTCGATTCCTTTGCCGCGGCGTAGTCGGCAAAGGACCCGTCGGCTATCCCGAAGACGCGGTCGCCCTCGGAGAAGCGAGTGACGTCGACTCCTGTCGCGATGACGCGACCCGCGACATCGAGCCCCAGGACGGGTTGCTTGGGGGCTCGGAACCCGAAGCCGAAAATGCGGATCAGGTAGGGCGTACCGGTCATCAGGTGCCGCACGCCTTGGTCGACACCGGCGGCTGCGACTTCGATGAGCACCTCGTCAGCGCCGATGGACGGGGTCGTTCGTGGGCCGACCGTGAGATCGTCGGGGGATCCGTAGCGATCAATCGAGACGGCGCGGCCGCGTTCGGGGGAGGAGTTGGTCATGGTCATTGCGCCTTTGTTCTGCATTGTTTCTGCAGTGTCTGTACTGCATGTCCGTACTGCATGTCCGTACTTAGTACAGCGACTTGCCATCACCCTACCGTACTTAGTACGGTTTGCAAGTGGCCGCGCCGAAAGAACCCCTGACCGCCGATCGGATCCTCGCCGCCGCGCTCGAGATCGCCGATGACATCGGCGTCGATGCGCTGACCATCCGGCGGCTGGCCTCCGCACTCGACGTCAAGCCGATGTCGATCTATCACCACGTGTCGAACAAGGAGGCGATTCTCGACGGGATGGTCGATCTGGTCTTCCGCGAAATCGAGCTACCCGCCGCCGACGGCGATTGGCGACCGGCGATCAAGTCGCGCTGCGCGTCGGTGCGCGAGGCCCTCCGACGTCACCCTTGGGCTACGCCGATGATGGAGTCTCGGATGAATCCTGGACTCGAGACCCTTCGCCATCACAACGCAGTGTTGGGTTGTTTCCGGGGCTCCGGATTCAGCATCGAACTGACAGCCCACGCCTATTCGTTGATCGACAGCTACGTCTATGGCTTCGCTTTGCAGGAGGCCAACATCCCCTTCGACACCGAGGGCGACATCACCGATGTGGCGGAAGCCATTCTCGAACCGTTGCCCTTCGATCTCCTGCCTCACCTCGTGGAGTTGACGACGGAGCACGTGCTCAAGCCCGGCTACAGCTATCTCGCCGAGTTCGACTACGGCCTCGATCTGATCCTCGACGGCCTCGAGCAACGCCGCTGATCATGGGTCCGGGAACCCCCGCTCGGTCTCGGTCGTCTGACAGATCATGAACAAGATTCTTGCGGCGGCCGCTGCCTGCCTCACCCTCATCGCCGGCGCGTGCTCCTCGTCCGGGGACTCGGCCGATCCTGCGGAGTCGACAACGAGCTCGACCACGGTGACGACGGCTGCGCCTGACGTGACCACGTCCGCTCGTCCCGCTGCATCCACGACGACTGTTCCGTCGGCCGGGCTCGAATGTGTCGGCGACGATTGGAAGATGATCGACGCTGGGCCACTTTCGTTCTTCGTGCCTGCCGACGTGATCGATCAGAACGCCCAAGGAATCGACTCGCTCTACGGCCAGTTCCGCGGCGGAGGAATCGACCTGGCCTTCGACTACGGATGGTTCTCGCCCGGCCTGGAAGAAGTCGAACGTCTCGGCGCGACCGTCCAGACGGTCTCGCTCGGCGGTGTCGAGGGTGCATTCGGAACCGCTGACACTTCGGGGACCGACTACGACCGAGATTTCATCACGCATCTCGCGGTTGCGTCGATCCCCTCGGCCGAACCGAGCACGTTGCTCTGGATGGGGGCCGGCTACGACGACGCCGCACTCACCGCAACCGCTGAGTGCATTGTCGCCACCGTGCGTTTCGGCGACGCCGATCAGCCCCTCAAGGGAGAAGCACCCGCCGAAGTGACCGTCGAGCGGGCCGCCGATCTCGGGCAGATCCAGCCCGAGTTGGCGGTCGGAACTGTGCGCCTGTGGATCTCGAACCAGAGCTTCGAGGACGACCCGGTAGTCGTATCGATCTCCGTCGACGGCGCCGCTCTGGTCGAGGAGACGCTCTTCGTCGAGGGTCAACACAACTGGGTCCCGTTCGACATCGCCGGCCTTGTGCCGGGTGAGCACTCGATCACCGCCACCAGTAGTACGGGCGCTGGCCACGTCGCGACATTCACGCTGCCGGAGGACGAGCCGCGATGGCTCGTGTTGGACTACTGGTTCTATCCCGAGGACGCCGACGGGCGGTTCTTCTCGTTCACCGAGTCCGATCATGCGGTCGCTTTCGCCTGAGTGCCTCGGAGGCCGTGAGCCCCGACTGCTACTTTCCCGCGATGGCAGAACTCAGCCCGACGGCAATGTCCGATCGCCAACTACGGCTTATGAATCCGGTCATGCGCCAGCTCATCAAGCGCGGGGTCGGATCGCTGTCTCGCGAGATGATGGTCGTCAACTGGAACGGGCGGAAGTCCGGACAGTCGTTGTGGACGCCGGTGAGTCGCTTCGATGGCAAGGGCGGATCGGTCTACACGACCACGCCGTCGGGTTGGCGACACAACTTCGCCGATCCGTGGCCGGCCCAGCTGCAGCTCGGCCGTGACCTGACCCCGGTGACCGGGGTTCTCGTCAGCGATCCCGGCGCCGTCGCCGACCGGATGTTGGGCGTGATCGACGAGCTCGGGATGAAGCGCGGGCCTCGCAATCTTGGCATTGAGATGTCCGATCGTCCCTCCCGCGAGGAGCTGGTCGACTTCTGTGGTGAGACCGGCTGGTCGGTGATCGACTTCAGCCCGCAGCTGGGCTAGCCGAGATGGTGCGAGCCGATCTCGCCCAGGCCGAACCCTGCCCGATGGGGCAGCGATCACTGCCCCATCGCACGTCCAGCCGACCTGGAGTCACGCGGCGAGGTGATGGATGTTTGGAACTCTCCGGCCGTCTCAACAAGGAACACCCATGCCGAACTATCTGTCACCAGGGGTCTATGTCGAGGAAGTCGACGGCGGCTCTCGTCCTATCGAGGGCGCCGGCACTGCAGTAGCCGCCTTCATCGGCTTCTCGGCCGCCGGCCCGATCAACGAGGCTCGCCTGGTCACGAACTGGAGCCAGTTCGTGCAGACCTTCGGCGACATGATGCCGGGTAGCTACCTCGGCCTCTCCGTCTACAACTTCTTCAACAATGGCGGCGGCAGTTGCTACGTCATCCGGATCGGTGGCGATGGAAGCGGCTCTGAGCCGCACGCCTCGGCCGAACTGAACAGCGGAGCGAAACCAGACCAGATCTCCTATCGCGTCGAGGCCCGCGAGTCCGGCGCCGGGGGCGACGACCTCTCCGTGTCGACGACCATCACCGCCGCGCCCGCAGGTGAGGGTGAGGGTGACGGCGACGACGAGCTCTTCACGATCGTGGTCAAACAAAAGGGCCGCGAGGCGGAGCGCCACGAGGGTCTGTCCGCCAAGAAGGGCAAGACCAACGTCGCGACGATGGTGAACGCGGCGTCGAGTCTGATCCGGATCGAGGAAGTATCGACCAGCGGGCCGGTGGCCGAGCGAGTGCCGGCAGCCGGCGATGTGACGCTGTCCGGTGGTGTGTCCGCGGCCCCCGCCCAAGTGAGTGCGGACGAATACGTCGGAGACTCGGCGACGCGAAGTGGCCTCGGTGCCCTCGAGGCAATCGAAGGCGTCACGATGGTTTCGATACCGGACCTCATGGCCGCATATGAGCAGGGACTGATCGATCTCGAGGGTGTGCAGACCGTGCAGACCGCGATCATCGATCACTGCGAGAACATGGGCGACCGGATGGCGATTCTCGACCCACCGCCCGGTCTGAACGCACAACAGATCAAGGATTGGCGAGTCGAGAAGACCGGCTACGACTCCAAGTACGCCACGCTCTACTGGCCGTGGATCCGTGTGTTCGACCCGGCGCAGGGCAAGAACGTGTTCATGCCGCCGAGCGGTGCCATTGCCGGCGTATGGGGCCGCAATGACGACACTCGTGGTGTGCACAAGGCCCCCGCGAACGAGGTCGTTCGTGGCGCGATCGACATCGAAGTCAACGTCACTCGAGGCGAGCACGATCAACTGAACCCCGAGGGAATCAACGTCATCCGGGCCTTCCCGGGCCAGGGCATCCGGGTCTGGGGTGCTCGCACGCTCTCGAGCGATCCGGCCTGGCGCTATGTGAACGTTCGTCGCCTCTTCAACTACCTGGAGACATCGATTCTCCACGGTACGAACTGGGTCGTCTTCGAACCCAACGATCTCGACCTCTGGCAACGCATTCGCCGGACCATTTCCGGCTTCCTGCTCGGGGCCTGGCGGGACGGTGCGCTCTTCGGCGCTACCCCCGATGAAGCCTTCTACGTGAAGTGCGATGCAGAGACCAACCCCTCTGATGTCGTCGATGCGGGTCAGGTCATCTGTGAGATCGGTATCGCACCGGTGAAGCCCGCCGAGTTCGTCGTCTTCCGCCTCAGCCAGTTCTCTGGCGGCGCCGACGTGAACGAATAGTCCACGGACCCAGGAACAGGAGAAAAACGACATGCCAATCGGAGAAGACGCGCTCGGCGCCTACAACTTTCAGGTGGAGATCGACGGGGTCACCATCGCCCAGTTCAAGGAGGCCTCGGGACTTTCCATCGAAATCAAGGTCATCGAGCACGAAGAGCTGACCATGGGCGGCAAGCCCATTCTCAAGAAGATTCCGGGTCCGAAGAAGTGGGGCGACATCAGCCTCAAGCGAGGACTCACCGACGACCCCGGATGGTGGGAGTGGATCAACGAGGTTCACTCGGGGAACATCGACGGGGGCCGACGAAACGGGTCCGTTGTCCTCTACGACTACGCGCTTGGTGAGCAGCAGCGGTTCAACTTCATCAACGGCTGGCCATCAAAGATCAGCATCGGGGGCCTGAAGGCCGGCGGTTCCGAGATCGTTGTCGAGGAATGCACCATCGTTCACGAGGGCCTCGAGATCGCATGAGCCTGACCGAGGCTCCTGCCTCCGAGTCCACGCTCCAGACAACATTCGATTTCGAGCTCCCGAAGGGTTTCGTCGACTCGAGTGGGGACCTTCATCGCGTTGGCACGATGCGACTTGCGACCGCGCGCGATGAGATTCTGCCGCTGCGCGATCCTCGGGTCCGAGACAACGAGGCCTACCTGACCGTGCTTCTGTTGGCTCGCGTCGTGACCTCGATCGGCTCGCTCAGTCAAGTGAACGCCTCGGTGATCGAGGGTCTCTTTGCTCCCGATCTCGCCTATCTCCAGGACCTGTACCGACAGATAAACCAATTCGGACACTCGCATGTCGACGTCCAATGCCCGGCGTGCGAGACGGAGTTTGCGGTCGACGTGACCGGTGGTCTGTCGGGGGGATGCTGATGTACGCAGAGGAACGTCTTCTCAGCGACGCTGCGTACATCGCCACAAACCTCCATTGGTCGCTGAGCAACATCTTGGATTTGGAGCATCGTGACCGTGAGTTCATGTTGAGCCAGATCGCATCGTGGATCCCCGACGGCGGGTCCGAGGCCTGACTCCATGGGCATTCTCGATCGCGTACGGTCCCGCATCGCGGGACGTGGAGCCGACCCCGTCGCTGCGCCGGCTCCCGGGAGCGCAGAATCCGTCGCTCGCCAGGACGGGTCGGCCACGCCGGCGTGGCGGACGGCTGAGGCCACGTCATCCGCCATCCCGCGGATCGAGACCTCCGGTGGTGATCACGGCCTCTACCGTGATCTGACGACGTCGCGCCAACCGCGTGTCCTCGCTCCACTGGACCGAGACGCCGCGCCGCTCGCCCAGGAATCGTCGCGTCCGATCGTCGCTTCCCGTCATGACATCACGCCGGCGACCGCTGGCGTTGTGGACCGTTCGATCGTGGCGCCGCTCCGGTCGCCGTCTCGCCAAGGCGGGAGCCTCTCGGCTGCGACTTCCGTGAGTCGGCAGGTGACCGCAGACGATGCTGTCCCGCCCATGACCGAGATTTCGCGCGCGGCGGACTCTTCTGCGGTTGCTTCGTCGGCCGGGGCGCCAGCAGTGCACCGGTCGCCGTCCGACGACGCTGCCGGCGCTCTGGCGGCACCCGAAGCGAGTCGCGTCGTCCCTCGTGAGGATGGGCCCGAGTCGATCGCCGACGACGTAGGGGCTGTGGATCGGTCGGCGGCCCCCCTCGACCGCGCCGCATTCGTCGATCGTGCCGATGCGTCGACCATGGAAGAGGTCTCGGGCGAGCCGGACGTTGCGAGGTCTGCCTCGAGTTTCGATCGTTCACCGGATGATGACGAAGGGCCAGTGGCTGCGTCACCCGGTTCGGCGGCGAACGAAGCGTTCGATCGCAGCCCGGCGCTCGGGATTCATCCGCCCCGGCTCGATCGCTCGTCCGATGGGCCACCGAGCGGAGCCTCCTCGTCGATCGACCGCGCCGCATCGACAGAAGCGACGTCCGGGTCGGCCACAGATTTGCCGACTCAACTCGACGATGTCGATCGCTCGACGTCCGATCCCGCCGTTGAGCCAGGACGGAGTGTGGCGCCCGATCTGCCTACCGGACTCGGTCCGGCGATCGACCGTTCGGTGGACCGTTCGGTCAGCGCGTCACCAGGGTCCGCGGCGAACGACTCCCTGATCTCACGGTCTGACGAGTCGGCGGCAGAGCCGATGAGCGGAGTCCCGGGTTTCGACGATTCCGGTGCCGAGGCGCCCATGCGCGCAAGCGAGAGTGAACGGGAAGCCCCGCCCGAGCAGCACGAACCTCTCGCTCAGGATGGCGCCGCGATTTCTCGTTCGCCTGACGCTGTGGTCGGCCGTGCGGCGATCGGTGACGTCAGTCGAACGTCCACCGGCGTTCCGACGGTCTCGTCCCCGGCGGCCACTGCTTCGCAGGTCGTCCGACCGGCATCGGCGCCGGCCGATGGCGCCGACGGGGCGGCGATGACGTCTCTTTCGGCCGAGACGCCCGCACCAGTCGAGTCGGTCGATACGACGGACTACGGAGCCGGCGAAACGGACCTCGATCCCACCCGTGCGGCGTCGCCGATCGCCAGAACGGCTGCTCCACTCGTGGATCTGCCCGCGGCTGACTCGCCGAACCCCCATCCGTTGGACAACCCGAACCCGGCCGTCGCCCGGTCGGCCCTGCCGGCTGCGCCTCGTCAACCTGAGCAGTCCCTCGGGATCGACTTCGCCGGACGCGAATCGTCGACGCCTCTCGCCGTCGGTGACGCGACAGTTCCAGTGGATCGTTCTGCCGCCGAGCAGTCGCGGCCCGAATCTGTGCCGGCGGCCGAGGTGCCGATCGCGCCGAACCATGATCCACAACGGCAACCAGATCCAAGCCCCTCGCCGGTTGGTGGTGCCGATGGGCTGGAGCAGCTTCTGCAACGATCGGTGGCGCCAACGATCAAGACCGTGGTGAACCCGATTCAAGAGGTGGTCTCGCGGGCCGCGGACAGAGGGCCTTCGGCGGACCCACCCGAGAAACTCGCCGATTCGGGCGAGTTCGCCGACGCGCTCTACGACAGGATCGAGCGTCGACTACGTACGGAGCTTCTCGGCGAACTCGAACGTCGCGGCACCTTGTCAGGGTGGGGATGATGACCACTCTTCAAAGGGGAGACAGCCATGCCTGATCCCGGTGTTGCGTACCTCTTCCAGGTCGCGATTGATGGTGTTCTCCTCGGCAACTTCACCAAGATCTCGGGCCTTGCCGCGAGCTATGAGGTCGAGACGGTCAAGGAGGGTGGGGAGAACGAATTCGCTCACCAGCTCCCCGGCCGCGTGACGTACGGCAACGTCACGCTCACTCGTCCCGTCGACATCGCCTCGTCGAGCCTGCCGCTCTGGTTTTCTCGAGCGCAGAACGAGATTCGGAGCGGCTCTTCGACGCCGCACTACACCATCAGCATCGTGGCCTTCGGTGCCAACCACTGGCCGCTCGCCAGCTGGACCTTGCTCGACGCATATCCGGTCAAGTACGTGGGACCGGCGATGAAGGCGGGCAACGCCGAGGTTCTGGAGGAGTCGGTCGAATTGACGCACAACGGCTTCTGGAACTCGCAGCTCAGCGCGAGCAAGATCGCGCTGGCGGCAGTCGTGGGTGCGGGTGTGGGTGCCTCTACTGCCCTGTCGTTGAGTCGTGATCTCGAACTGCAGAGTCGCGCCGGTCCGTCGCTCGGGGGCATCTGATGCATCTCGCCAAAGCGGAGCTCCGCGACACTGAAAGCCACAAGGTGGTCTTTCAGTTCAACCCTGACTCGATTTCGTTTTCAAAGTCGGCGGCATGGAAGGAGAAGCGCACCCAGACCGGGAAAGACGGCCCGAACCAGCAGTACGAAGGCGCTGATCCGATCAACCTGTCGTTCGATGTGCTCCTTGATGCGACCGGGCCTGGGGGAGGCGACGTCAGCGCCGCGGTGAACCTGATGGCGTCCTGGACAAACCCGACGGAGAAGTCGCTCAGCACTCCCCGTCCGGAAGCACCGGAGCTCGTCTTCTCGTGGGGCCAGTTCAAGATCGGGCAGGCGGGCGACTTCTCGTGTCACCTCAAGTCGATCACGGTGAGCTACACGATGTTCCGGCCGAACGGCGTGCCGATTCGGGCAAAGGTCAAGGTCCAGCTGGTCTCCAAGCGCACGATCAACTGGCGCCAGAATCCGACCTCGGGCGGGACGCGACCCCATCGCCGACATGTCCTTCAGCGAGGAGACCAGCTCGGCGTCATCGCCTCGCGCGAATACGGCGATCCGGGGTATTGGCGACAGCTCGCCGACGCCAACGGGATCGACGATCCGTTCCGACTGCCCATTGGTCGCCAGATAATTCTGCCCGCGGCAGAAGAACTGACGAGGCCCTGATGCCCCAGCGTGCGTCGGCCGCCCAACCCCATGTTGAGATCGCCGGTCGGACCTTCGACGAACCGTCGACCGCCGAGTTGATGGAAGTTGTCGTCGACACCGACCTGACTGCGGTGTCGAGCTGCACCATCACAATCCTCGACATGGACCGCGTCGCGCTCGACGGAGTCGACTACCGGAGCCCGGTGAAAATCAAGGCACCGTCGCTCGCCGATGATGGCGACAACGATCTCCATGACCTCTTTGTGGGTGAGGTCTACGGGATGGAGTTCGAGGCTGACGAACGGGGGACCTACTCGCGGATCACGGCCTTCGATCAGACGTACCGGCTGAAACAGGACAGAGTCACGAAGGCCCGACAGTCAGTGACCGACAGCGACATCGCCGGAGAAATTGCGAAGGCGGCGGGGCTGCGTGTCGGTCGTGTCGACCGGACCGCGGTCGTGCACGAGCACATCGGTCAGATCAATCAAACCAACTGGGACTTCCTGCGCGAACGTGCTGCGGCCAACGGCTTCGAAGTGTTCATCGCCGATGGTGCGCTGAACTTCCGGAAGCCGGATGAGGCATCCACCGGCCCCGACGCCGGCGGCCACACTTCGCAAGACCCGCTCCAACTCACGTCGGGAAAGAACCTCTTTCATCTGCGGACGCGAACGACGGCCGCGCAACAGGTCGGCGAGGTCGAAGTGCGGGGTTGGGATCCAGCCCAGAAGAAGGAGGTCGTCAGTACGGCCGCGGCGGCGACGAGTGCCACAAAGCTCGCGACATCGGCGGTGAAGGCCGCCGATCGGGCGGGCGGTGCAACTCGTATCACCGGCCGCGCGGAACTTGCGTCGCAGGCGGCGTGTGATGCCTTGGCCACCGCCCTGTCGGAACGCACAGCTTCGACCTTCTCCTACGCCGAGGGAACGGCGGTCGGCGACCCTCGGCTGCTGGCGGGTGCCGTGGTGAGCGTCGGTGAGTCCGGTCGATTCGATGGGCAATACCTGCTCACCCGGGCGAGGCACACCTTCCGCCCCGGTGACTACCAGACCACGTTCACGGTCTCCGGGAGTCACGACCGCACCCGATTCGGCCTCCGCCAGGATGTGAAAGAAGAGAGCTGGTACGGGACCTATCCGGCGCTTGTCACCAGCGTGAAGGATCCGAAGGAGCTCGGGCGCGTACGCCTGCAGTTCCCATGGCTCGACCCCAGCTATGAGTCGGACTGGGCTCGCGTGGTCCAGATCGGCGCCGGTGACCAAGAGGGTCTGCTCTGGTTTCCTGAAGTCAACGACGAGGTGTTGGTGAGTTTCATGCGCGGGGACGCGCGCTTCCCGACCGTGATCGGAGGGATGTACAACGGAAAGGACAAGCCTCCCTTTCCCGACCACATCGGACCTGACGGCAAGATCGAGATTCGTGGCATGCGGTCAGGCGCCGGCCATCAGGTCGTGTTCTTCGACAAGCCCGGTGAGGAACGCATCGAAATCGCGTCGTCGGCCGGCTCGTGCACGATCGTGCTCGATGAGGTGACCAAGACCGTCACGGTCGAAAGCAAGGGCGATGTCCAGGTAAAGAGTGGCGCAAAGGTCGAGGTGCAGGCGAGCGGCGATGTGACCGTGACCAGTGGCGCCAACGTGACGGTCGAGGCGACCGCCAACGTGGAGATAAAGGCAGGTGCCAACTTGACCCTCTCAGCGAGCGGTGTGGTCGAGATCAAGGGCAGCCTCGTCAAGTTGAACTGAGGAGGAGGAATCGAATATGGGACAACCCGCAGTCACGATGAATGACCGAATCAATGGAAGCTGCGCGACACACCAGGTTCCGAGCCCCACGGGCGCGCCGATGCCTGGTCCGCCGTTTCCGTTCAGCGCGCCCCTGACCCTCGGCCTTGCCATGACGGTGCAGGTTGGGGGCAAACCCGCGGCTGTTCAGGGTTCGTCGGGGCTCAACACGCCGCCGCACGTCGGTCTCCACGCGAGCGACCCCTACATGGCCCCCCCAACCCAAATCGGTCGTGTGTTGGTCGGCAGCGCGACCGTTCAGTTCGAGGGGAAACCGGCGGCCTACACCGGTTGCCAGACCAGTATCTGTTTCAACGTTCCCGGCGCCGTCACTGGCACTGCGGCGACTGTGCAGGTCGGACCGTGAGGAGCCCACGTGTTCGCCCATGACGACAATCCATTCGTTGGTACCGGGTGGGCCTACCCGATCGGTCTGAACGCTGTGGGCGGTATCGCCACGGTGAACGGGGTCGACGAGATCGAGCAGGCGATGTTTCTGATCCTCGCGACGACGCCGGGCGAGCGTCCGATGCGACCCGAGTTCGGATGTCCACTCGTCGATTTCTTGTTCGACCCCATCGACGCCACCACGTGTGGCCGGATCGAGCGCGCGGTCGAGGAATCCCTCAGGCGCTGGGAGCCGCGCGTAGACATCATCGGGGTGGACGTTTCCGTCGATGGCGAGTCAGACGGGCGGGTCTTCATCGACATTCGCTACTCGATTCGCGACACCTACGACACACGGAGTCTCGTGTTCCCCTTCTATCTCATTCCCGACCACCACTGACGAGAGGACGAGCACCGACATGGCACTCCCCGCCCCGAAACTTGACGACCGCTCATTCCAGGACCTTGTCGATGACGCGAAACGGTTCATCCAAGAGCGATGCCCCGAGTGGACCGACCACAACGTCTCCGACCCCGGCGTCACCCTCGTGGAGGCGTTCGCCTGGATGACAGACCTCTTGCTCTTCCGGCTGAACCGCGTCCCCGACCGGACCTACATCAAGTTCCTTGATCTGCTTGGTGTGCAGCGTTATGCCCCGACGGCAGCGGTTGCACCGGTCGAATTCCGGCTGTCGGCTCCTCTGGAGGAATCGGTGCGCGTGCCCGCAGGGACGATTGTCTCCACGCCGCGCACGATCAGCGATGCCGCCGTGCCGTTCACCGTCGTGAGCGATCTGGAGATCCTGCATGCCACGATCGACGTCGTGGCGAACAGGACCGGGCGTCAACGCAATATTCGCGACATCACGGCCACGCTCGACATGGATCGCGCCATCCCGTGTTTCGGCGATGAGCCCGAGTCGGACGACGCGCTCTACTTCGGATTCGACAAGGGCCTTCCTGATCATGTGGTCGTGGTCGAGATCGACTGTGAGGTCGCTGGTCACGGCATCGACCCTCGGCACCCGCCTTTGCGGTGGGAGGCGTGGGATGGAGCCGACTGGGTCCCGTGCGAAGTTCAACTCGATGAGACAGGCGGACTCAACCGCAGTGGGCGAGTGGAGCTGCGCCTCCCCGACGGGCACGCCATCGCCGAGATCGATGACATTCGCAAGGGATGGATACGCACGCGCGTCACCGACGACACCGATGTCGCCCCGTACCGGTCATCCCCGACGATCCGCTCGGTGCGCGGTTATGTGATCGGGGCGGCCGTCAGCGCCGTCAACGCAGAGTTCGTAGAGGCCGAGATCGTCGGTGTGTCGTCCGGGGTCGCCGGCCAGGAGTTTGATCTTCGCAACGCCCCGGTTGTCGCCTCCGACGAGCCTCTTGTCTTGCTGACCTCGGTCCCGGATCTCGACGCGGACTCGACCGACGAGGAACGGGAGGCGATCGAGCAGCAGGTCAGCTACGAGACCTGGGAGCTTCGAGCGGACTTCGCCGACAGTGGTCCGGCCGACCGACACTTCACCCTCGATGCCCACGCCGGCATCGTGAAGTTCGGGCCGATGTTGCGCGACATGGACGGATCGGCTCGTCATCACGGCGCGGTTCCCGCCCGTGGTGCCACGATCACTGCATCTCGTTATCGCACGGGTGGGGGTTCGTCCGGCAACGTGTCGGCCGGTGCAATCACGGTGCTGCGAACGTCGATCCCGATGATCGCCGATGTGGTCAACCGACGCCCTGGGCGCGGCGGCGTGGACCCCGAAACTGTCGACGCGGCGAAGGACCGTGGCCCGGTGCAGCTGCGAGTCCGGAATCGCGCAGTGACGATTGAAGACTTCGAGTACCTGGCTCGTGAAGCGGCCCCCGAGATCGCTCGTGTCCGCGCCCTCGAGGTGACCGACGATGGGGCGGCTCCCGGTGTGAGGGTGCTGCTGGTTCCTTCGGTCGGCGGGCCCGATGAACCTCTCACGCTGCGGGACCTCTACCCCGACGAGGGCTTGCGAAATCGAGTCGTCGACTATCTCGACCAACGCCGGGTGATCGGTACCCGCGTCGTGGTGGAGCCGCCGACCTATCTCGGCCTCCGCGTGGTCGCTGAGGTGATCGCCATTCCCGACGCCCGTCCGACCGAGGTCGAGGAGGCTGTTCACTCGGCTCTGCGTCGCCATTTCCATCCGGTGTATGGCGGTCGAGAAGGATCGGGCTGGGAGTTCGGGCGCCACGTCCGAGCGAGTGAGGTCTACGCCGTGATCCAACGGGTCGCGGGTGTCGACGTTGTTCGCCAGGTCGAGCTGTTCGTCGTGAATCCCGAGACCGGCGAGTCCGAGTCGACGGGTGACGAAGTGGAGCTGTACCCCACTGATCTGATCTTGCCGGCTGACCATCAGATCCGGATGGTCGACGAGTGACTCGTCAGTCCATCGCCGGACTGCGGGCGGGCACGTCGCTTCTCGACGGGATGCCTGCGCTGTACCACGGAGACGATGTCCTCGTCGGAATGCTCGACGGTTTCGATGAGGTGCTGGCTCCGGTACACGCCGCGGTCAGAGACCTCGACGCGTACTTCGATCCCGCACTGTGTCCGACGGACTTTCTCGAATGGCTCGCAACGTGGCTGGGCGTCGAGCTCAATGCCCGCTGGCCGCTTCAGCGCCGCCGGGAACTTCTCCGCCGTGCCGTCGAAGTGCACCGCATGCGAGGGACGGTATGGGGAGTCAGCAATGCTGTCGAGCTCTACACCGGGTTCGCCCCCGAAGTGACGGACAACGGAGGGACCGGAGCCTCGCTCGCCCCGGGGGGAGATCTACCTGGCCAACGTCAACCGGGGCTCTCGGTCACCGTGACGACGTCGTCCACCGAGATCGATGAAGCCGTCGTCGACCGGATCGTTGCCGCGACCAAACCTGGCCATGTCCCTCACACCGTGCGAGTCGTCGTCGAGGGTTGAGCCGACGATGCGCCGGTCAGGTTGCGATGTAGCGGTCGTACTCTCGCCGAAGTTCACGTGACCGGGCCGCGCCGACAGTGGCGAAGGCGAGCTGCCATGCCTCGTCCTCGCCGGGATCGACGCGGACGGTGAGCTCGGCAATCCGAGCCGCGGACGCATCGTCGCCCTCGGCTTGGTGCAGGCGAGCCACGTCGAGCGCGGCACTCGAGAGGGCGAGTCGTAGCTCGCGTCGAGGGTTGGCGGCCCAGTCGACGGCCCCAAGATCCTCGACGGGCTCTCTATAGATCCGCAGCGCGTCTTCAACCGAGGAAGACCGTTGCTCAGTTGATCGGTCGCGGTTCGTCGCGCAGGTCAGAAGCTCTCGCAACACCCGGAGGTCGACTTCTACGCCAGGGGCCGGGACGAAGGTGTAGCGGGGACCGTTGCGCTCGATGCTTCCGAGTTCGAGGCGTTCGAGTTCGAGCCGTACCTTGGAGATGGCGACTTGCAGGCTGCGACTCGCCCGAGACTCGGGCTTGTCGGGCCAGAACGTGATCATCAGCCGATCCCGGCTGATCCACTCGTCGACATGGACCACCAAGAGCGCAAGGATCTCCTGGTGAAGAGGCGTGAGATCCCCAATCATGGCGGCGCCTTCCACCTCCAGAACCAACCCACCCAGGGCACGCACGCATGCCATACCCGGCTCGTCGATTGCCTCTGGTCCTTCGGTGGTCTCGCGGTCGCATATGCGTTCGGCGAACGAGTGCAAGCCGATGCGGCGGGCGAGAAGGCGGGCCTCATCACTGGGCGCCACTCGCTGCGCTGACATTTCGGAAGGGCGAGCGAGCGCGACCAACATCTGGGGGAGCCGACCGCGTCGCCGCGCGGCGGCTTCGAGGCCCGCGAGATCCTCGACGACGCCACCACTCGCCGCGGCGAAGCACCGGGCGAGAAACGCGAGCTCGTGGTAGTCGTCTGCCTGGAACAGCTCGGCCGCCTCATCGAACGGGGCTGGTGTCGCTCGTGACTCATGCGCCAGCGCAACGCCACTGACGAGCAGGACAAGGCCGCCGCCGAGCGCATCTCCCGCCTGCCGGCACTCCTCGACGAGTGGGTCGTCGGTGGGCGAGTTGATTCCCCCGCGAGCGACTGCGCCGACCACACGTTCGACGGCGCGGGCGTCGGTGCGTTTTGCCGCCTGCTGAACGCGGCGTATTGCTCCTGGTGAACATCCTTCGATGCCCTCTCGCAAGAGATCGATCAGGAGTAGCAAGGCACCGCACACAATCGCGGTGAGACCGTCGGCTCGCTGTTCTCCGTCAGCCAATGCGACCTCGGCCGCGGCCAGATCGCCTTGCAGGAAATGGGCGACGCCCTCGGCGAGGCGAAAGGGATCGTCGATGGATCGCCGGGCCGGGACAGCTCGGTCGTGGAGCAACTGACGGACTCCGCCGACCCAGTCGGCGACGGGCGCGGTGCCCGCCTGACGCCACGCATCCACGCGGCGTAGCTCCGTTTGTGCGCCGCGACGAGCACCATGACCGGTGTCGAGAAGGTCGACGGCTCGTCGATAGGAGGACAGCGCCTCTTCCAGATCGCCGTGGCGAACGAGGTGGCGGGCATTGGTGAGAAGAACGAACGGGTCCTGATCACGCATCGCCTGAGGGAGTGCCTCGATCCATCGCCCTGGAGCCGACGACAGGGTCGCACCACTGACATGAAGAATTCGTCGCACCGCATCGGCGTCGCCCGCTCGTGCGTAGTAGCGGATCGCTTCGGCCGGGGCGTTCTCCGAGTCGGCGATGGCGGCCGCGTGCAATTGCAGCGCAAGGGCCTCGTCCTCGCCGACCTCTTCAGGAAGTCTCGACAGGAGATGGCCTCGTAGGAGGTCATGGCACACGTAAGCCGAAGCCCCGGTGGTGGTGAACAAACCGACCGCTTGGATATCGCGCAGCATCGTGGCGGCGCTGTCGACGCCAAGGAGGCGAGTGGCGCGCTCGGGAGTGATGTGTTCGAAGACAGAGGTTTTGATCAGAAACGTGCTCGCTTCGGCGTCGAGACTCGACAGTGTCTCGGACATCAAATAGTCGTGCACCATGCCGGCGCTGGTACGCAGGCCCGAGATGAGTTGGCGGCGCTGCTCGGGCGCAGTCTCTCGGCTTGCTACCGAAAACAGTCGGAGCGCAGCCGCCCAGCCATCGGTGTAACGACAAAGCAGTGACAGGTCTCCGGGAGCGATGGAGATGTCGTGATGGTCGCGCATCAGATCGTCGACTTCCCAGAGCCGGAACCGAAGATCCTCGAAGTCGAGCACCATTGGTTCGACGCCGCCGATGCGCGAACGTCGAATGGGGTCGAGCGCGTGACGCGACGCCATGAGGATGCTCACGTGACGGGGTCGATACCGCAGGAGGCGATCGATGGTGTCGGCCGCGTCCGAACCGTCGACGCTGTGCACGTCGTCGATCACGACCAAGGTCGAGTCGTGTTCTCTTTCATCAAGGGCCGCGATCAGATGGTCGACCGACGCGCTGTCAGGATCGAGCGAGAGATCGAGCGCGGCGGACAACAAGGCGATCACCCGCTCCTCGGAGGCGTCGCCATGGTCGAGTCGAACCCACGCGACCGGGCCCGGCCATTCGTTGGAGAGCTGCGCAAGCACCGTTGTCTTACCGATACCCGCGGCCCCATGGACGTAACCCACACCACTGTGGGCAAGTTCGCGCATGCGATTTGTGAGACGGGGTCGATCCAACGCGCGAGCAATCGGCCGAGAAACCTTCTCCTCGATCACGATGTGACCGCGTCTCAATGCCATGGATTACTCCGCCCTGGCGGGCGTCGGGTCGCCGTGTGCGGCATAATAACGACAACGGCGGCAGCGAGCGAGGGCGACGTGCGTGTCGAAGCCTGAGAACGACGACGAGGCCATCGCGAGTCTTGTTGCGCCACGTTTTCGACGCCAGCCGACGCCACCGCCGGAACAGCCGATTTCGGTCGCACCGGAGCAGGCTCCGACAGAGGAAGAACGCACTGCAGTCCCGTCCGCCGGGTCCGTGGTGCTGCCGATCGAGTCCCTTCCTGAGGAACCCTCTCCTCCGCCACCGGTGGTGGCCGCACCCGCCACGATCGAAGCGGCCACGGCAATCGTGGGCGACGAACGGTTCCTTCCGGTTTCCGACCCCGTTCTCATTCGACCGGTTGAGCCCGGACCAATTCGCATCTTCGTCCCACCGGGCACTCCCGTCCACGTGATCGAGTCCGGACGCGTGGCAGAGATCGACGAACACCTTGCCGGCGAAGTGACGATCAGGTCCGACGGCGATCGCTTCTACCACTACCGCCGGCTTCTCCCATCGTCGGTTCGCGTGAACTCGGGCGAGATCGTCGCGCCCGGGGCGGTCATCGGCACGGTTGGCGAGGCGATCGACAACGAGCACCCGTGTCTCGTGGTTGGGCTTCGCATTGGAGACGGCTCATGGACCGACATGCACAGCGAGCTTGTCGGGTTGAGCGATCCCGGCGAGTTGGGTCTCTGCGTGACCAACGAGGCCCGCGAATGGGTCGATCCGCTGGCCCGAGATGACCTCTCGCAAGACGATGTGGAGATTCGATGATCCGCTGCGGCCTCTGCGATCGCCGACATGAAGACACCGCGGCGCGCTGTGAATGCGGCGCTGACTTGAGCGTTGACGGCCGCCCGGTTGTGGACGATCCGTTCGCCGACGCGGATCTGGGCGGCGCGCTCGCCGACCTCCCCGATCTCCCGGCGCTCGATCTCGGCACCATCGACGATCCGCTGGCCGCAGCTGAGTCGCTGCCGATCCCGAATGCTGCCGCGCCGGCGCCTCCAGACATCAGCTTGCCATCGTTCGACGCGCCGCCCGAACCCGTCGATCCCTCGCCGCCGCCTCTCGCGGAGCCGGTCGACGAGGCGCCACCGCCGCGCCGAGACTTCGCGGTGCAGCCGCGTGACGACTCCGGGGAGACCGATCGTGGTCTCGCTTCGCCTGCTGCCGCGGCCGAGAGTGCAAGTCAACCGGCGGGCCGCGTGGCGCAGGCTCCGATCGTGGATCCAGATCTCGAGCACTCCGTGTTCTCCGACATCGAGTCTGAGCGAAGCGACGGGTCCACCGTGCGTGATGCGCTCGAACAGGATCGCAGCGGTGGCGTGATCGACTGTCCGGTTTGCGGACGCGAACTCGCTCGAGATCGGCACTTCTGCAAGTGCGGGCGCGAATTCGACATTCCCGTTCGAGAGCCGGTCCCGCTCGCCGCGGAGCCGTCTCGGCTCGCCTACTTTTGGCGGCGACTCACCGGCACGGGAAAGACAACCCACAGCGACCAACGGAGTTGGAGCCAGCGAGCCCGTGACACCGGCGCGCGTCGCGGGATGAGCTATGCGACCCGCATGAGCGGTCGGACGCGCTTGGGCCGAATGGGCTTGGTGCTGGCCGGCGGCGCCGGCTTGATTATGGCGCTCGGACCTCTTCGCAGCCAGGTCCGCGACCTCCCCGGCCTGTTTGTTCCCACCACGCTCGAGGAGATCAGTGTCTGGGCCAGCGACGATTGCGACGCGGCGGCGCGCTCCAGCCCCGACGATCCATGGGTAGCTGCTTGGAGCGATTCCGGCGGGCCGTCCGGACTCACTGCCGAGTGCGACGGAGTGCTGAGCGGAACGTTCGCGCAACCGGTCGACATCGCTCGATTTCGAATAGAGCTCGGCTCCACGAGCGGACAATCGAATGCCAACCTGGGTCAGCCCGTTCGCACACCGGACGAGCTGGTGGTCGTCTTCATCCGGTCCGGCGATCGTGAGCCCGAGGAGGTGTCGATCGACCTCTCAGACAACTCGGTTCAGCAGGAGTTCAGAAGCGAAGTTGACGATGTCACCGGCTTCGAGATTCGCGTTGGCTCGGTCCAAGCAGACCATCAATGGCCGGAGCTCGACGTCGTGCAGATCGGTCGCATTGCCTTCGTGAAGGACTAGGACCCAACGAAGGTCAGAGCGAGACGGCTCGACATGGGTCGGGTGGGCGAACGGCGCCGAGCTCAGCCACCTGCTCCTCGAATGCCGCGGTCACTGAATCCACCAGCGAGTCGACCGCGCCGCACAGAGCCTCGGCTTCTCCGATCGTGGCGAAGTCGTCGACGACAAGGAAGTACGAAGTGGGATCATCGACCTGCGAAAGTTCGATCACGCGCATGTTGCTGCGGTCGTCGTCGGGAAGTTCTGATTCGACAACGGGTCCGTAGACGATTCTGCTCGGCGGAAGTTGGGTCGAGCTTTCGTCGCTGGTGAGCGCCCTCGCGATCTGTTCAAACCACGCCTCCACAGAGTCAGGGCCCGTCAGCGGGAGGCCCGAGGCCGGGTTGAGGCCCGTGACGATCGCGTAGTGGCGGCGCGGGGTGACAATGCCCTGTTCAAGGTTCTCGAGCCGCTGTTCTTCGCTCTCGACCTCAGGGGCCGCAACCGTGACCTCGGTGCCCGGATCGCCCTCTCGAGGACTCACCGTGACACGGTAGACGCCGCTCTGCGGTGGCCCGCTGAGATCGAGGGTGGACTGCCGGCTGGCAGGATCCTCCAGTGTCTGTTGCACCTCGCCGTTGACGGAGACGGTCCAGATCGCGTCTCCGGCGGTCTCGCAACCCTCGCCGTACGACCAGGTGACGGTCCAGGCGCGCTTGTTTCCCAGATCTCGTTCCGGCACAGGATCGCTGACGCTCGGCGCGTCGCAACGATCACGGCTCAGCGCGTCGGCGCAGTTTCCCGCGGGAAGGTTCCCCTTGACGAGTCCGTTGGGGCTGGCTGATCCGACGATGACGGAGCGGGGGCCCTCTTCAGCGACCGACTGCACGAAGAAACACTTGCGGGTTCCCTCTTCGACCGCGACCTGCACGCTGCGCTGGAGAGGATCGATCTGGTCGGGCACGTCGGGTTCTTCGACGAGGTCGACCTCTCCCGCCGCGTAGCGCTGGGGATCGAGGCTGAGGACTCGATACGACGCCGGCGGCGGTTCTGGAGCATCCCAAGTCAGAGTCACGGTGCCGATTTCGGCGGCGATCTGCACATTCGCGGGCGGGCGCGGCGCCTCGACCGGACGCTCGGGAGTCGCATCGATCTCGGTGGTGGTCGCCCGATAGATGAAAAGGCCGGTCAGTATGATGAACACGGCAAACGCGGCCATCATCCAGCGGGCAATGATGGGCTTTTGCTCGAAACTGCTCTGGACGAACGCTTCTGTTTCGCCTGCGGTCGTCGCCCCGAGGTAGGCGTCTCGCGCGCCGGCCTTACGGCGGTAGGAGATCTCGAAGGGCAGATGCACCGCGCTGCCGAGGATCATGGACTTGCGGGGTCTGATCTTGAGGAATGAGTCGGCCGTTTCGCCCGCCGCGACCTGGAGCTCGCGGGGAGCGAGCGCGAACGACAACTTCTCGTCGGGGTCGACCGTCCTCAATCGGACGGTCATTTCCTCGGTGCCCTGGTTGTGAATCTCGAGCCGAGACTTCGCCCTCCACCGGCCCTTTGTCCTCGTCGGCAGGATCTTGGTCTGGAGAAGGTTGATGGCCCCGACCGTGAGCTCACCCTCGACGAGGCCGATCCGGTCGTTGTCCTCCCTCGACTGGGCCGTCACTGCGAAGGGCAGATGGCCACTCGAGATCATCGTGTCGTAGGGAGGACGAATGATGATGGTGGCTTCCATCATGTCGCCGACATAGACGGACAGCTGGGCGGGAACGATCTCTGTGTAGGCCGCCATCTCGCCGAGGATCGCGAGGTCGTATTCCGTGATCACATCGCTGGTGTTGCGCACCCGAACGACCGTGGAAACCTCGCCACCCGGCTCCACTACGAGGTGTTCGTCGGTGAGTGTGACTACCGGGTCCACACCGTTCCTTCATTCGGCATCGCCAACCGTAGCACCGGCCGTCGGGCGCTCGATCGCTGTGGTTTCATGCGGTCGCGAGCTCGCTGTAGAGCCGTTCGAGGGTGATCTCCACCGTCGGGACCAGCATTCTCAGCTCGCGGGAGACGAGCGGTCGATCGGCAATACTCCGCCACCCCGAAAGAAGTTCGAGCGCATACGCCCGTAGCTCTTCATCGCTGTGGTTGAGGTCGAGATCGAGTCGGGCTCGAGTGTCCGCCCCCGCGGCGCCGAGGAGGCGCTCGGCCTGACGGCGCAGGTCGACTGCGAGGTCGGCGGGTGGATCAACGCGGAGTCGATACAACGCGTCGAGTTCGCCCAGCTCGTGCGTCGTCGCGCGGATTCGTTCCACGCCGGCGTCGATCGGCCGAGCCGCGTCGCGCGGCGCGGCGCGTGCGACCTCCTCAATGAGGTTGAGTGCGAGGTCGGCCTTGAGCACGGCTCGTCGCTCGGCATAGAGCCCGCGGACGAGAAGTCGAAGCTCGTCGAGCCCGCTATGCGCTTCGAGGCCCCGGGCCAGCTCTGAAGCAGAGGTCGTCGTGCCGTGGATGATGGATCCGACCGAAAAACGAATGCCGTGGAGGCCGAGGCGCTCCACAAGCGAGCGGCGCTCGGCGACGGTTGCGTCGGAGATGGTGGATCCCTCGATGAAGGCGTCGACCGATGCCAGGGCGACATCGATCTCCTCGATCGGGCGAAGCGCGATCCGGCGAAGCTGTTGAAACTCCTCTTCGCGCAACGTCGCCGCGGTGAAGGCCAGAAGTCCCGCGACGGGGATCACGGTTTGGACTCGGTCCCGCAGACGCGGGTCATCAGCTGATGCTTCGGCCGCCTGTCTCGCTATCTCCATCGCGTCGCTGCGCCCTCCGCCGATCTCGTCGGCCCGCGAGAGCACACCCACCGCCATCGTCGGGCGTATTCGGTCGGCTTCCCCAACGAAAGCCTCGAGGAAGTCGACGTCTCGATCGTGGAGATGGCGCATGAGGTAGACGACGATGTCGACCTCGCTGTGGTCGGGTTCCAGCAGGAAATCGAGGCTTCGCTCGCTGACTGACTCGGAGATCGACGCCGTGCCGGGCGTGTCGATGAGATCTATCCCGTCGAGGTATTGCGAGGGAAACTCGACCCGCAAGTGTTCGATCTTGTCGAGATCGGTCTCACCGATGTCGATGTGGGCGTTGCCTGGTTCGCGCGAGAAGGGAACCTGTCGGGCCTCACCCGCTCCTGACACAGGGTGCAGCCATGCTCGATACGTCAGCCCGTTGACGTACCAGGTGACGACCTTGGTGCACTCGGCGGCATCGGTGGGCGCGACAGCCTCGCCGACGAGGGCATTGAGCAGCGTCGACTTGCCGGCTTTGACTCTCCCGGCAATCGCCAGGCGAAGCGGTTCGTCCAAGCGGCCCTCGAGTTCGCGGAGCATCTCGGCGTGGCGTTCGTCCGCGATCGCGATCGTGTCGGCGATGAGGGAGCGCACATCCTCGGTCAAAGTCACGCGGCGATCACCCTCTGGGCGTGGGCGTGGATCGTTTTCAGCTTTCCGAGCGCCTCTCGAAGACCCGCCATTCGGGCAGGTTTCTCGGCTTCATGGCGTTCTTCGGCTTCCGCCAGTGCGGCGAGTTCCAACTCGACGCGATCGCGGAGCTCTCGGACCAATCTCTCAAACTCCTCGACCAGTTGATCTTGGGTGTGGTTCACCGCGTCGTTGGACGCCTTCTCGGCCAGGAGGCGCGCATCTCGGAGGTACTTCTGTGCTGCCTGCCGGGCTGCCTGCTGACGTCGTTCCAAGCTCGATCGCCGCCCACCCGCAGCAAACACGATCCCGGTGACGGCGGCGGCCCCGACGGCGAGGGGAGCGGCAACCACCGCGCCGACTCCGGCAGAAACTGCCCAAACTGTTGCGCCCGCGGCCGCGGCGAATCGACCGGCCATCATGCCGGTTTGTGCGCCGCGCATCGCGCCGCCGAAGTCGGTGTCGTCGAGCTCGAGGTCTGCGGGGTCGAACGGCACCCTGAACCCCTCGACTTCGATGCCGAGATCGCTCGCCTCCTGTGCGACGACGTCGGCAACTTCGCCAACGGCCTTTTCGGCCTCGTCTCGGATGAAAGCAAGATGGTCGACGACCACTCGCGTTGTCTCGCGTTGTAGGCGGCCTTCGAAGTCCATCCACGATTGCGCAGGATCAGCGTCGTCGATGCGTTCCATTGCCCAACGTTCGAGTTCCTTCAGGGCGACCTGCACGTTGTAGCGGCTGTCGTCGTTGATCCGTCGTAGCTCTCTCTTCAGGACACGCTCCCAGCTGCCGTCGCCGGAGCTGAAGGCAACCACGCGTTGACTTGCGAGCTCGGCGCGCTCCCGAAGGGCCGCGATCTCTGCCGGTTGCTGGAGGGCCTGCAGCTCCACGGCCAGTGGTTCGGCCATCTGAGTGCAGGCGTGAGCGGCGTTCTCCGCAAGATTGCGAATCAGCAGGGCGGTGGCTCCGCCCAGAACGTCGTGCACCAAGAACTGACTCAGGGTCGGATATCCCGACTGCTCGAGGATCTCTTCGTCATCAAGTCGAACGCCGCGTTGTCGCAGTGATGAGGAGACGGCGACGACCTCACCGGTCGCGCCGATGTCTCGCAATCGTCCCTGATTGATGTCGCGAAGACGAGACCATTCGGGATACAGATCTGTCTTTGTCTGGCACACGACGAGCGAGGGGCAGAGCCGGCGAGCGGCCTCGATGAATTCGAGTTCTGGCGCCGTGAGTTCTTGGCTCGAGTCGGTGCAGAAGATGACGGCGCGGGCTTGACGAATCTCGCCGAGCACGAGGATGGCTTCGGCACTGGCAAGGCCGCCGCTGATCGGTGGGGTGTCGACGAGCACAATTCCGCGTGACAGAAGGCCACGCCGCTGGCGGACCAGGGCTCCGACGATCGGGTGGCCGTCGTGTTCGGTGGTTTCGCCGCGCATGACGGCGGCGAGGTCGGTCGGCGCGATCGTCGAGACCCTGCGTTCGCCTGCGGCGTCGACATACACAGAGGCATCGAGATCGCCGTCGACGATGACGAGCGGCACTGCCGTGGCCACGAGCGGATCGGCAGGGCCGATACGAGCATTCAGGAGACCGTTGACGACGCTGGACTTTCCCTGCTTGAACCCGCCGCAGACCACAACGCGCGATCGCGGCTCGCGCGCTCGGGCGATGAGATCCCCGAGACCTTCCTCGACAGTGCTGTGGCCGAGTTGGGCCGCCATCGATGCGGCGTTCGCCCCGATCTTCACGGCGTACCCGATGGGGTCGTCGGTTTCAGTAGACAAGGCTTGGCCCATCGAGTTGCACGCGACCATCGTCGCGCATCGCGCGAGCGGCGGCAGGTTGTGTCGCCGCTCGGATCAGATCAGCCCGTGGCGAAGCGCGTAGGCAACCGCGTGCGACCGGTTCCGTAGTCCGAAGCGGCGAGTGATGTCCTGCACGATGTTCTTGATCGTCCGCTCGCTGTAGAGCAGCTCGTTGGCGATTTCCTTGGTGTCTTTCCCCTCTGCGATGAGCTCGAGCACTTCGACCTCTCGATCGGTCAGCCCACTGAGGTGCAGGTTGGCGGGCGCCAGCACGTGGTCTTGCACATGCTTGATCTGCTTGAGGAGGCGATCAAGCAGGTCCGGCGGCATCGATGCTTCTCCGCGCACCGCCGCAGAGATCGTGTCCACAAGTCGTTCGGGTGAGGCTTCCTGGCGGCGAATGAGGCCACTCACCCCGAGGTCCACGGCGTGGAGCAGGTCGGAGTCCTCGATCGTGCCGAGCACGACGACCAGCCGTGGTCGTCCGTCGCGTTGAACCGCACGAGCAACGCGAACTGCCTCCTCATCGAGGCGATCGAGGCTGACGATGGCCACCTCTGCTTTGTCGGGCTCGTCATCGACGACGTGGATTTCGGGCCGGGCTCGAAGCTGTGCAGCCAGTCCCGCCTGCGAGATGGGATCGGGGGCATAAACGAAGACCGTGATGCGCTGCAAGATGTGCTCTCCGGCGTGAGTCGGGACGGAGAACGAGCGTCGCGCGGCGCGCTCAACGTGCGCTCAATTCCCGATCAACACCGACATCTCGCACGCAGGTCTGCCCCTTCGGGCAGGGTCAGCTGTCGCCATCGATTCCGAACAGTCCCGTGAAGTCGTCGATGTCGGTGACGTCCAGCACCCCGTCGTGGTTCTGAACCACGTGATCGAATTGGTGGTTGAACTCGTGGGGATCGATTGCAATCCCGGTGCGCTCGACAGCAAGATCGGTGAGCGCTCGTTCAAGATCGGCTCGGACGTCGCTTGTCATCTCGCCAACCGCGAGTCGTCCGTCTGGATCGAGATCGAACCGCGCAAGAATGGAGACCAGCCCGTCGCCCTCTTCGGCCTCGATCGGCGGGAGCGTCAGGTCCTCGGTCGCGGGAGGGGCCTCAATCGTGTCCGTACCGAGCCACGCCTCGACTCCGTCGTAGATGCCGTCGCGGTCGGAGTCGAAGACGCTCGGCGGTTCTTCGACCGCGGCGACGCTGTCACCCGCTCGCCCCGGGTCGGGATCGAGGCTCTCGTTGTATTCGTAGTGCCATGGCTCGCCCGCGACATTGGCCTCCCAGCCGTATTCCGCAGCGTGCTCGACCAACCACGCCTTCGTCTCGGGGTGGGCGGAGACGTTGACGTCGACGGCCAGCCCGAGACCGTGGTTCGACGTGCCGGGCAACGCGGCGCGACCGCCCTCGCTATAGAGCCCGTACTTGTCGGCGAGCCGGTGCTGATCGTGGAGGGGGCGGTAGGCGTCGGAGTAGCTGATGTCGACACCGTCAACCGCGGCGGCCTCGACCATCGCGTTCCAGCTGTTGGCCGGCGCTCCGCTCAGGAGCGCGTCGCCCCCGCCGGCGGCGCCGGCGAGCAGCGACTCCTGCACTTGGCCGTTGACCAGACTGTCAGGATCTACATCGTGATGGTGTGCGTGTCGGGCTCCGTGGTCGTGCCCGGCCGTGTCTTCGTGGTCGTGCTCGGCCGTGTCTTCGTGGTCGTGCCCTTCGTTTGCTCCCGGATCGTCGCCCTCCCAGACTTCAATCGAGTCGAAGACTCCGTCGCCGTCACTGTCGAAGGGACTCGCGGGTGGCGAAGACTCGCCGGCAGGAGCCGCAGTCGATCCGCCGATCTCCTCGATATCGCTCGGGTCGTGCAACGGTTCACTCGTTGACCCCGGCGGCGCCGCGCCGACACCCTTCTCGTGATAGTCGAGTGGCGGTGTCCACTGCCCGGTGGCGTCCTCGTGGCCCGCCGCGGCAGCCGCAGCTTCTGCTCGCTCTCGGAAACTGAGATACCGGGCACCTTTCACCTCGTGAGTGACGGTCCACCTGGTGATGTCGGCTCCGCCGCCGGATACCTCGAAGGCCATGCGAGCGTTGTTCAGGGGATCCTCGGCGAGCTCGGGGTCCCATCCGTGGACGGCCGTGTTGATCTGCCAAAGGCCAACCGAATACTCGCCGGTCGAGTTGAGTGCTGCGGTGTGACCTCCGGATTCCGCGAGCGCGATCGCCGTCATGGTGACGGCCTGGTCCGGGGAGAAACCGGCGTCGAGCGCGGCCTGGAAGATCTCGAGGTCGCTGATCGGGTCCATGGATCCATCGTACGCAGACATCTCCGCTGACGAGGAACGATGCATGCTGCCCTTTCGGGCAGAGGATCCTGCCCGAAGGCCCGTCTTGTGGCCATCGCCCGCAAGTCGATCGTCATCAACGATCTTGCAGGATGATCCATGATGTCGATGAGACGCTGCGCGCCCTGATCGAACGGGACGTTGTCGACCGAGGTGTCGACTTGTCGTTTGACGCGCCGACGAAGGACTGGGCAAGCCGCCAGAACAAGCCGACGGTGAACTCGTTTCTGTACGACATCCGTGAAGACACGACCCGTCGAGATGTCGCGCCGCAGCCGGTGCTGGACGACGACGGGCGAGTAGTCGGACGGCGCCCGCCGCCGCGCCGGTTTCGGCTCTCGTATCTCTTGACGGCGTGGACACAGCGTCCCGAGGACGAGCACCGGCTCCTGTCGGCGTTGCTGACCGGGTTCCTGCGCTTCGATCAGTTGCCCGAGGAGTTGCTCGCCGGTTACCTCGCCGAGGCCCCGGTCCCGACGCTCATCACGCTGGCGCTGCCGCCGACCCAGGATCGATCGCTCAGCGATGTGTGGACGGCTCTCGGCGGCGAGTTGAAACCATCGCTCGATCTCATCGTCGTCGCTCCGATCGATCCCGCTCGTGGCTTCGAGACCGGTCCGCCGGTCGAGCGCGAACCGCTCTTCCGTGTGTCGCGTGAGGACCAGGAAGATCTTGTCGAGGAAGCGGGAAACCGTCGGTGAGTTTGGACGATGCGCTTTTCGAAAGGCTGCGGCGGCTCGAAGAGCGCGTCCGGATCGCGACGCACCGGATGCGCGAGATCGACACCGACGAGGACCTTTCCTTTCGGGGTCTCTACATCACCGATGAACAGGTCGATCGCCTGCTCGACCGGGACTCGGAGGTCGATCCCGGCGAATCGCCGTCGATCGAGCCCCTGCCCCGTACTGGTCGGCTGGCTCAGGTCGCGGCGTCGTTCGGGCTCGACGCGATCGACGTTGAACTTCTGATTGTCGCCCTCGCTCCCGACATCGACCCTCGCTTCGAACGGTTCTATGGGTATCTCCACGACGATGTGACTCGTCGTCGAGCGAGTCCGGGTCTGGCGCTGGAACTTCTCGGGCAGTCCTTGATGGATGCGCCGGCGCGCGCCCGGATGGCCGGCGACTCGCCCCTGGTCCGTGGCGGTCTCCTCGAACTGGAGGCCGTCGAGAGGCCATTTCTCACACGAGGGCTTCGAGTGCCGGATCGTGTCGTTGCGCACTTGCTCGGGGGTGACGATGTCGACGCTGACCTAATCGAGGCGATTGTGGAACCCGACCGGCGCCTGCAGGGCGCAGAGGAACCAATCGCCCGAGTTCTGGCCGATGCCCACGGCGTCGTGTACCTGAGAGAAGGGGTCGATGCCGGTGCCGCGGGCCTCGGCGCGGAGGCATTTCGTTGCGTCGGGATCGAGCCCGTCGTGCTCGACCCGCGGAGAATTGATCCCACTGACCGGGAAGCCTTCGCTCGCTCCGCTGTGCGTGAGAGCGCATTGTCCGGTCGCGGCCTCGTCGTGGGTCCTATCGACGAACTCCATGACGACGTGTTGCAGGTGCTTGCCGAGCGGGCCTCTCAGCTCGTATTGCACGGAGCGCAGGTCTGGGACCCCGACCGAGTGCTGCGCCCGACGTTGGTCATCGACGTGGATCCACCGGACCGGTTCGAGCAACGCTCCTTGTGGACCGAATGGCTTGACGACGACTCGAGAGCGCTCGATACGGTGCTCGGTCCGTTCCGGCTCGGCCCGCGCCAGATCCGACGGGCGGTTGTCGCCGGTCGGGCCCACTCCGCTGCCGTCGCAAGCCCCTTCGATGCAATGGCGCTCGCCGCCGGTGCCCGCAGCCAGAACTCCGCCGGACTCAGTCGGCTGGCTCGGCGAGTCGTGCCCGACGCCTCTTGGGACGATCTGGTTCTCCCTCCCGACACGGCCGAGCAGCTCGAGCAGGTTGTGGCGCGAGTTGCGCATCGCGAACAGGTCCTCGACGAGTGGCGCCTCCGTCGGGGGGGCGGTCGAGGAGAGGGCATCACCGCGCTCTTCGCCGGCGACTCGGGGACCGGAAAGACGCTTGCGGCCGAAGTGATCGCCCATGCCCTCGGTCTCGACATGTACGTCATCGATCTCTCGACCGTCGTCGACAAGTACGTGGGCGAAACGGAGAAGAACCTCGAGAAGATCTTCACCGAGGCCGAGGGTGTGAATGGAATTCTCTTCTTCGACGAAGCGGACGCGCTCTTTGGAAAACGCAGTGAGGTGTCTGACGCGCGCGATCGATACGCGAACGTCGAGGTGGCGTACCTCCTTCAGCGCATGGAGCAATTCGACGGCCTCGCGGTGCTGGCGAGCAACCTCAAGGGCAACATTGACGAGGCCTTTGCGCGGCGGCTGAGCGTGATCGTGGACTTCCCGGATCCGGACGAGCACCAACGTCGGAGGCTGTGGGCGGCACTGTTGGGTGATGCGCCGATCGGCACTGATGCCGACCTCGACTTCCTTGCCGGAGCCTTTCCGCTCACCGGGGGCAACATTCGTAACGTCGCAGTGACCGCGGCGTATCTCGCGGCGGAAGACGCCTCTGTGTTGACCATGGAGTGCCTCGTCCGCGGTGTGCAGATCGAATATCGCAAGCTTGGCCGACTGTGCTCCGAGAAGGAGTTCGGCCCGTATCACGACCTCGTCAAATACGCGGTCGACGTCTCACCAGACGTCGTCGCGCTCACGAAAGGCTGACGGATGGACAAGGACAAAGCCGACCACCTCCACGAGCGCACGGCTCGTCGACCGCCGGAGAAGGAAACGCCGACCCCGGACGTCCCAAGCCAGGTCGGCAACCGATCGTTCACCTCGATGGTCCAGCGAGCGATGGGGAAGACGCAGGGCGCGGGACCATTGGATCCCCAGATCCGCAAGGAGATCGACCAAGAGAAGGGCGGAGGCAGGCCGCTGGACAACGGCACGCTTCAGGACATGGAAACGCAGTTCGGTACGGACCTGTCGCAGGTTCGAATTCACACAGGGAGCAAGGCCGATCAGCTCAGTAGGGCAGTGCAAGCGGAGGCCTTCGCCACTGGGAGCGACATCTTCTTCAAGGACGGGAAGTACTCGCCGGAGAGCACCGATGGACGCCGACTCCTCGCGCATGAGCTGACCCACGTCGTACAGCAGCGCGGTGGTCGCAGCCAGGGTGGGTCGCAGGTGAGTCACCCTGACGATCCTCACGAGGTGGAGGCGCGAGCCGTCGGCGATGCCGTGGCCGCAGCACCGGCCGCCGTTCAGCGCGAGCCCATGGAGGAGGAAGAGGAGCTGCAGATGTCGGTGGATCGCGAGTCCATGGAGGAGGAAGAGGAGCTGCAGATGTCGGTGGATCGCGAGTCCATGGAGGAGGAAGAGGAGCTGCAGATGTCGGTGGATCGCGAGTCCATGGAGGAGGAAGAGGAGCTGCAGATGTCGGAGGACAGTGACAGTGACCTCGAGGAGCGAGAAGGCGAAGAAGAGGAGCTGCAGGCCTGAGCGCCACGCCGAACCATGTCGACGAAGGACCAACGTCCGCCTGAGGAAGCGAAGGCGACGCAACGACCGGCGGAGCGCGGCAGTCCCGATGGCCACCGCGGTCCGGAGCGGGTTGCGGCTGGACGCGGCAAGAACCACGTCCCTCTACCGGCTCGAGCGGTGCAGCGCCAGGCATCTGTCGTTGGGAATCAGGCGACCGCCAAGTTCGTCAAGGGATCGATCCGTCCTGGAGCGTCACAGAAAGCAGACCCCGAGCCGTCCGTCGGCAACCTCAGCGCTGAGGGAATTGCCAACCAGCTCGGCTTCCAGTCTGTGGCCAGGCTCTCGGGAAACGCTGGCGTCGTCACGACGCTCAGTGGTGAGGAGGTGGTTCGTTTTGGAGTGAAGGAATACGTCTACGGCCCCGGAATGTATGGATTCAGTCCGGGCCGGCGCCCGATCAGGGTCGAGACCGTTGATGGCCGTCCGAGGCTCGGACGTACCGTTGCTCCGAGTCCGTCGCCTGCGCTGAGGGAGAAGGCGGCAGCGCGCGACAAGAAGGCGGGGCGCGGGACGGTCATCATGATCCCGGACTGGACGGATCTCACCGAGGCCGACCTTGCCAAGATCCCTACGCCGGTGCTCCTGGTCGTCCCCGGTTCCACCCGCCGCTCGGTGATGCCCGACTTCGAGGTTGAACACAAGAAGGGGAGGCACTTCACCATGCCCGGCCTTCCCTTGAAGATTCGCGGACCGTCCGACGTGGCGCAGGGGGGTGTGTCGGAATATGTCGCGGAAGTCGCCTTCGGCCACGCCCTCGACGTCTTCAACGTCAACTTCCACATTTGGGAGGTCTACGACATCACCGAGGCAGAGCGGGCCGCGGAGGCCACGGGTTCCGACGCCGCGTCAGTTGCGAAGCAGCGCGGCAGCGGCAAATACGGAAGTGGAAAGGCACCGTCTGGCCTCGCCCTGTTCACGCACGAGCTGAATCGCTCTACCGACAAGATTGTCGACAGCGCGATGGAATACGACGAGCGCGGCGGGCTCGTGAGTCATGTACCGGAGGGTCCTCTCGCCGGTCGGATCACCGACCCACGTTTCAAGAAGGCTGGTGGAGGAAACACCGCGGCGAATACTGCCAATCAGCTCCTCTTCGGGTTCGAATCAGTGGCCGAGTACGGCGGGCTGGTGAAGCGAACCGTGTTCCGGATGTTCGACGATCCCAAGAAGCGGGAGGTCGAACTGCCGTGGAAGAAGCCGGGTACCTACGTTGTCCGTTGCGTCACCGCGTTCAAGAAAGCCAGAGGGGGCGGTGGCCGTGCCCCGAGCTCGGCGGTTCTCGTGGTGACCGTTCGGCAGCCGAGGAAGATGGCGACGGAAGCCTTGGACGACCCGGCCGAGCAACTTGCCTATGCCGAGGAACTTCGAAAGACACTTTTGCTGTTCAAGGACGCGAAGGGTGCCGCGGACGCCGGCGCGAGGGCGGCGGCGCTGAGAGTCGAAATCGACGGAACACTCCTCGAGGTTCTTACGCAGAGGCTCACACAGACTCAGGCGGTCATCGATGCCGGAAAGGGCACCCCCAACGAACTCAAAGGACTCGTTGAGCAACGTCACACGTTGAACAAGTTGATCGCCAAGGCGACCAAGAAGTCGGCAGCGTCGAAAGGGGGTGGCTCCGGCTATCGCCTGCACGCCGCGCTCGTGCGAACGAACAGTGGCGAGAAGATCGATCTCACCTTTCATGTCACCGAACCGACGCTTCGCGACGGGGTGTACCACACGACCCTCACCGACTACACCCAGCCAAAGGGCAAGGATTTCTCGGGTGCTGGGCACACGCCACTCGGTGCAGTGAAGGCCGCCGTCACAAAGTTTCGCAACGACCCCGGGTACGACGCCGGGATGCTCGCGGTCCGTATCCCGAAGGAGGGTCCCTTCCTCAAGGCGCCGAAGAGTGCCCGCACGATGATCGGGATCGCGAAGCCGCGAGATGGCGCCCAGACAATCGAGTCTCTCAAGGACACTGCCGCTGTGGTGGGCTTCGCCACCTCGCTCGGCGGCGGCCGGGCACTGGCGATCGCTTCCGCGAGCGTGTCGGGCGTTGTCGCCGCGGAGAACATCATCTCTCGCGCTCGAGAGGGCACCCTCGCGCTCGATGGCGAGATGATCGGCGACGTCGTTGGTGTGATCGCATCAGTCGCGGGTACCGGAAAAGCCTTCGCCGACGTCGGCGGCGTGCGCTGGGTGAGTAAGGGGAGTCGCTGGTCGATTCAGGTCAAGAGAGCGAGCGTGTTCCTTGAAAAGGTGGAGAACGCGTCGGACTACGTCGACCTTGCGAACGGCAGTATGGAGGTGCTCAACGAGTTCGCGAAGGTCGCCCAGGAGCGCAAGGACGGGAAGATCTCGCGGCTTGAGGCACGGCGGCGGCGGCTTGAGGCGATTCGAAAGTCCGCAGCGATGACGCTTCCGTACGCCCGCAAGGCCCACGGCGATGCGAAGCGGCATCGAGAAGAGGCGGCCCGTCGGCTCAATGACCACCACCGCGCCGAGGCAGCGCGACTGGCGAAGGAACGACGCGCCCGCGACGCAGCGGCTGGCAAGAACCGCCGTCTCGGTGAGGGCTCACGCCGCCCCGAC